>Ga0315274_10003498_pt1 | contig 23364 bp, 20 predicted proteins | sample YL17G02_20_MG_FD_203700 | JGI IMG/M metagenome (GOLD analysis project Ga0315274, IMG submission 203700) | Sediment microbial communities from Yellowstone Lake, YNP, Wyoming, USA - YL17G02_20 | ecosystem: Environmental > Aquatic > Freshwater > Lake > Sediment | place: USA: Wyoming | collected...
GAAAACCGAAGTGATATGGCTTACTATCATAACCAGATTCATGGGAGATAATTTCGGTAAGATAGAGTTTCAGTCTACCATTATACGTATCATTTCCTTTGTTTTCTATAAGTGTATTAAACATTACTTCCTTTGTGATATTCTTATATTGAGCAGTAATAGTGACTTTGATTTTTTGTTCAGTTCTTCCTTTGGCTGCACTAATTGCATCAATATACGTTGATTCTGGTTTACTTCCTCCAATAATCATTTGATATCCACCATCGATGAATACCGTGGGAAATGAATAGACATGGTAATCATCCCAGATGCGTTCTGTTGTATCTGAATTTGTACCGTTAATCAGAGCGACATAATAAAAATTGTATTTATTGGCCTCATAGAGGGGACGCAGGATATTTGCCACATTCGGACAGTTAGTACACCAGCTTGCAGTTACTTCCTCGATGAACACGGTATGAGTAAGGGTTTCATTCCCTGGGCTACTTCCATTCGGAAGTACCGTTATGGTATAAAACATACTGCCATCGACTGAGGGATCTCCTACAGGTCCGTTCCCTGCTTTATCATTGACTGTGATGTAGTAATAATAATTACTGGTCGCAGATGAAGGAATCGGGATGCTTGCAGTACCGTTTAGAATTGATTTTGAAGTCCAACTCGTTGCCCCAGCTACTTTATGGAATAAAGTCGCTATAGAGACGTTGACGTTATCCGTAAATTGAGCAGTAATACTCGCGCTTTGACCCGCATTTATGGTAAGATTACCGGAGATACCAATAATCTGGGGTGGTTGGGTATCTTGTCCACCGTTGTTCTCCCTGGTGTAAAAAATAACATACGCAGATGCACCAAGGAGAATTCCTACGATTAAGATGATTATTACGAGTTTTCCGATAAGCCTCATATCTATTAATTAATATACACGTGCTTTATATATTAAATTTACTGAGAGGTAAATAAGGGGAGAATACAGAAAAAATATGGTGAGAATCTTCAATTAGTAAGGCAGATTCCAATGAGTTTTTCATGGTCGATTATTTTAGATGATGAGGCGCATTCTAAGGATGACAAGGATTATTACTATAAGGAGAATAATCGCAATAAGGATAACGATGAGCCAAAGAATCTCTCCAGTTGGTATCTTTGCAATACTGACCGTATACGTTGATGTGGATGTCAGGGTGTTTCCTTCATTATCCTGCACAGTGAGGCTTAGGGTGTAGGTTCCATCAACAAGGTCTGAGGTAGAAGTGAAAATGAAGGTTTTATGGTCCATGGTGGTGAGTTGATCAAGGATGTTATTATTTTCGAATGTTGCGATAGTGAGGATGGTTTCCTCAAAAAACGTGATCGTGATTGCTGGTCTGGCGATGTTTAATATCGTTCCATCCGGCGGGTTAAACACTGGGGGAAGAATGGTATACCCATAGATTAAGATATATTGCACTGAGGGATCGTCAAGGATGTAGATGTTTCCGTTTTCACGCCAGATCATATTCGATGAAATAATCCGATCATTTGTTGTTTTAACGGTGAGAGTGAAATTCGGGTATTTGTCTGGGGGATAGGGGTCGAGTATCTTGATATAGACCCACCCTGATTTTTCTACATCGGCGACAATAAGGATTTCTTGTGCTTCTGGATCAATCCAGGTTTCTGTCAATAGAACAGGAATAAAGGTGAGAAGCACCGTTTTATTTGCCTTGGTATCCCAGAAGAACTCCGGGATCATATCATTTCCTGTTGAGAGGAGGAAGGATGCGTTTCCACTAATATTTACAAAGCGAACAAGAGTAAGTATGTGATTGGGATCGGTAAAGGTGTCAACGATGCCATCGCCATTCGTATCTGTTGCATATAATGGTTGTGTGAATTGGAGACCGAAGGTTATCTGAATCACGTTCATCGTCTCGGTTGATGCGTAGATGATAGGAAGCGGTTTGATAGTGACGTTCTCGGTAGCATTGCCTGTTGCATTGTCGTTGTCTTTTACCTGGAGTTTCACGGTGTAGTGACCCACTCGTGTGTAGGTAGAGGTGGTTGTTGGGGCGGGCAACCAGTCTGTGTCATAGGTGCCGTCGTTGGTAAAATCCCAGCGATATCCAATGATATTACCATCAGAATCCTTGCTCTTTGATCCATTAAAGCTGATACTGGCATTTACATATCCAACGTAAGGGCCGCCTACGTTTGCGGTTGGAGGTGTATTGTTTGTTCCTCCAGGAGCTGGACCGACTCCACCTTCTTCACTTCCTCCACCTGTTTGATCATGAAAAGGATAGATAAGATTTAGTTCCGTGTTTCCCCCAGGTATGAATGTCGAGCTTTGCGTGGTGTTAACATTATTGATGTAAAAATAAATGATATCCCCGGTGTCTCCTCCTTCGCTTTGGATTTGTGTATCAAAGTCATATGCACCGCTACTGACCGTTGTTGTAAAGTTTTGTGTGGTGCGATTATCAAGATCAATTATTTGTGCTCGTACAACAAGTCCATCTGCTACGTTATGGACATCAAGGTTTTTTGCTGTCCCATAGAAACGATGGGGTAGGGTTGGTGGGTTATCCGAAGAAACAATAAAGGAATATGTAAGAAGAACCTGCAGGAGGATAAATGTCACTACTATTTTTGTTTGTGTGTTTTTTGTATTCATGATTTTTTTCCCCAGGTTTTTTTAAAACCTTCCTTGTAGAAAGAGAAAGGATAGAGCCGTTTAGGGTTCTGAAAGGGTGTAGTACCCATTGTTCGATGTTCGTAGGTAGAGCCAGAAACCATCTCCTGGCTGCATCTTCATTGCGTTATTTCCGTAGATGGGGATGAATCCACCAGATCTCGTGTATTTGTAAAGGATTTCACCAGTACCATTTAATACGTCAAACAATGAGCTCAGTCCACCATTTCGGTTTGCGGTCTGGTTGTAGGTCGCCCAGGTTCCTATCATGTTCCAGCGATGTCCTGTGAGTTCAACAATAGGCGCCGGGTTTGTTCCATGCAGAACGGTTGAGTAGTTCCCTATCAGTGTGTCCGATGCGTTCATATGGATCCAGTATGCTTTTCCTGGTTCTATCGCAGCGAGCGTACCGCTTTGTGTTTTTACCGAGTAGTATTTCCAGGTGTTTGCGCTCGCATTGTACCAGAGGATGTTTGTAGTTCTATCCGCATTTGACCCGATGGAGGTGAGGAGTGTTGAGATGGCGATACTTGAGACGTCTGCAGGCAGAGAGAACATATTCCATCCATCGCTTAAGTTGATTCTATAGGTGTTAATGGTCAGTGTCGCAGATGGAATTGGATTGCCGAGTAGGTCGTCAATTTCATCTTCAGCAATAGTAATCGTGGGACCGCCACCAGTTAATTTATCGCTCAGTTTTAGGGTGACGAGATGAGTGTTTCCGTCATTATAAAATGAAGTTACTGTCACACCAGGTATACTGAGATTAAAATCAGTTGTTTGGATCGTTGAATTGTCTACATTTGTGTTAAAGTAAACGTCAATGTAGGTGTATGTGTTTCCGTTATAGTCTGCATCTAGAACTGCATAATCTAGTGCTGATTCTGAGGTAATCGCGAAAGCGGCAGAGTCAACACTATGACCATTTGAAGAAAATCGAAGCACCTTATTCACACCGATTAAATTTATAGAAAGATTATGAAAAGTCGCAATACCCGTACTATTAGTACTTTGCGGTGTCGTACCAGAAAGAACACCCGTACCCGTCTGCAAAACCACAGCAACAGACGCCCCGGAAATAACATTGCCGTATGTATCAACAACCATCACCTGAATCGGTGGAGTAATCACAACACCAGCGACAGCAGCAGATGGTTGAACCTCAACCGTAAGAACTGCAACTGAAGCAGCTTGAATAGCAAAGGTGTTAGAAGTAACAAACAAAGACCCAGACGTGAAATTCAACACCTTATCCACACCAATCAAATCAATCGACAAATCATCAAAAGTAGCAACACCAGTCACATTCGTCGCCCGTGTCGTAGTACCAGAAAGCACCCCAGTACCAACATCCAACAAAACATCTATCGACAAACCAGAAACAACATTACCAAATGAATCCATTGCCTTGACCTGAACTGATGGTGTAATAGCAGCACCAGCGACAGTAGTAGACGGTTGAACCACAACCGAAAGAGTAGCAAAAGAACTAGCAATGATATTAAAAACATCAGAAGTAACAAACAAAGACCCAGACGTAAAATTCAACACCTTATCCACACCAATCAAATCAATCGACAAATCATCAAAAGTAGCAACACCAGTCACATTCGTCGCCCGCGTCGTAGTACCAGAAAGCACCCCAGTACCAGTTTTCAAAGAAGCAGCAATCGACAAACCAGAAACAACATTATCAAAACCATCCACCGCCTTCACCTGAACCGAAGGAACAATAACCACACCAGCAACAGCATCAGATGGCTGAACCTCAACCGTAAGAACCGCAACTGAAGCAGCCAGAATAGTAAAAGCGTTAGAAGGAGCATACAAAGACCCAGACGTAAAATTCAACACCTTATCCACACCAATCAAATCAATCGACAAATCATCAAAGGTTGCAATGCCTGTTCCTGCCGTAGTCAATTTATCAACATCCCCAGACAATACACCGGTTCCAGCCTGCAACGTCGCATTGACCTGCAAACCAGCAACACCATTACCAAACGAATCCACCACCTTCACCTGAACAGCTGGAGCAATAACCACACCAGCAACAGCAGTTGACGGCTGAACTTCTATCGTCAATGCAGCTGCTGCAGCAGCAGTCACATTGAAAGTATCAGACGTAACATCATCCACACCAACCGCATTGGTAGTAAAAGATAGTTGATATGCTATATCCGCAGTATTAACCACCAGATCATCAAACGCTGCTTTCCCATCAGGACCTGTAGTCTGAGTGAAAGTGCCTTCATCAAAGATGTAACCCCCCACTTCAGAAACAGTTACATCGACTCCCTCTACAGGATTATCAGACGCATCCACTACAGTAACTGCAGGAGCTGGAGTAATTTCTATCCCTGCAACTGTCTCAGTCGGCTGAACCGTAACACTCATTGAATCAGCAGCACCTGTAATGGTGAAGTTATCAGACTTAACATTAATCATCTCAGCAATCGTCCAGACAGATAAGTTGTAATCATCAGCTGTGGTTGGGTTGGTAATACCAGCAGTAAGCACCACCACAACCTCCCCATCATTGTTCACATCAACAGGGGTACTGATTTGAACAATTCTAGAAACCGGATTCCCACCACTCGAGACGATAACCACACCATTGACAGTTCCAGGAATAAATCCTGCAGCTACCGCTGTATCCACAGGAAAAAGAATAGCGATTGAACTCAATCCATGTGTGAGTGCTCCTGTTGGGCCAACATGGAAGGTTATGGTATAATCAGCATCGACAATTCCAGCAGTAGTCGGGGACACACTGACTGTGGGATTGGTAATATTTGCAAAAACTACAGGGGTTGTTGTGATCAACAACATTGAAAATGTTGCAAGCAACATCATGAGAGTTACTAGGATTGACAACCACCTGCTTCCTTTTCCCTTTGTATTATTCATAGTTCTCTCTCCACCTTCAAGACCTATAGTACTCTAACTTTTTTATAATATATTTTACTATGATCTCTCCCGCCACAGCAACGAACCTTTTGTGACAACCAACAAAACCTGAAAGACAGCTGCGCCTATATAAGAATTATCATAAAATCAAAACGCAAATTACGTAGCTCTTCATCACTTAAAAACACACGCACCCTCAACTTCCAAAATAATGTGCTATCTTTGTAACCTCTTGCCTTATATTTTCTTCTTCTGTTACCATCCTTAGAAAGTTCTATAATAACAGTAATGATAAAAAAGAGAGATTATTCGTTCAATTGGTACGAATTGTTCTTGTTTACAATAATTTTTTCAGTAACCATCTTATTAAGAATTCGTCTCAGTCGCATCTGTTCTATCCCAAATGTTTTTTCCAACTCTGACAACGACATTGTCTCCTTTAGTAAATAACGTAAAATCCTTGCTCGAATCTGCCGGTCTGAACCCTCAAACCGTGATTGTTGTGTTTTTGGTTTAATCCCGGTCTTCTGTGCAGTCAGATGAAGTGCGCCGTAATCCATTAAGGCGTTATGCCATTCACGACTCCGTCCTTTCGGAAGGCATTGCTCAGCAAACCCCCAGAGTTCTTTATTAGAAACCTTCTCAGGAAGATGAAATTCCTTAATGAATATCCGTCGGATGTTCGTATCAACTGTGACAAGATCAGCATTTGTTGAAAAGATTTGTACTGCTTGCGAGGTATATCTCCCAACGCCAGGAATTTCTGTATACTGTTTCATCGCTTCCAACACATCATTATCAAACTCAGTAACAATTTTTCGTGCGGCTTTATGCAGATTTATCGCCCGGGTGTTATATCCCAGACCCATCCATTCTTGTAAAACCTCAGCTAGCGTCGCAGACGCAAGAGCGTCAATGGCTGGCCATCTGGCAATCCATTTCTCATAATATAGGATAACTCGATTTACCTGTGTCTGTTGCAACATAAGTTCAGAGAGGAGAATCTTATAGGGATCAGTCGTCTTCCTCCAGGGTAACTCGCGTTTATTTTTTTGATAAAAAGAAAATACTTTTTTTTGAAACTCCTGGATTCTCTCTGGTAAAAATACAAGAGAGTCACTCTTGGGAACAACGGTGATAGTAGACATAACTCTGCTTGATGAGCACCTACGTTATTAATATGATTTTTGGGCGTTTTTTTATTTTGGTAAAGTTTTTGAACGTTTGCCGTATAAAGATATCCCTCCTATGAAACGATATAACCTCAATCACCTGCAGAAACTTGAAGCAGAATCAATCTACGTCATCCGTGAAGTCGCAGCACAATTCGAACGACCGGTGTTGCTCTTCTCCGGTGGAAAAGACTCTATTGTACTCGGGCATCTCTCCCGAAAAGCTTTCTCCCCGGCGAAAATCCCGTTTCCCTTTCTGCATATCGATACCGGACACAATTTTCCTGAAGTACTCATTTTCAGAGATACGTTTGCAAAATACCTTGATATCCGACTACACGTTAGCTCAGTTCAAAGGTCCATTGACACCGGACGCGTCAAAGAAGAAACAGGGAAACACGCAAGCCGGAATTATCTTCAATCTACCACACTCCTTGACGCCATCCATGAATATAAATTCGATGCAGCAATCGGAGGTGGACGAAGGGACGAAGAAAAATCTCGAGCCAAAGAAAGATTCTTCTCTCATCGAAACGACTTTGGACAATGGGACCCAAAAAACCAACGTCCAGAGCTCTGGGACGTTTACAACGGACGAAAACACATCGGAGAACATTTCCGAGTCTTTCCATTAAGCAACTGGACAGAACTGGACATCTGGCAATACATCCTCAAAGAACGAATTCATATCCCCTCGATTTATTTCTCCCATACACGAGATTGTATCATCCGAGACGGTGTTATTTACGCGTACTCTGATTACCTGCATCTTGATGCCGCTGAAAAGAAAACAGCTCAATCCATGACCGTACGGTTCCGCACCGTTGGAGACATGACCTGTACTGGAGCAATACCGTCAAGTGCACGTACTTTAGAAGAGATCGTACAAGAGGTCACAACATACCGTATCTCAGAACGAGGCACCAGAGCAGATGACCGACGATCGGAAAACGCGCTCGAGGACCGGAAAAAGGAGGGATACTTCTAACATGGAACAAAAAAGTTATCTCGACATGGATCTGCTGCGTTTTACAACCGCAGGTAGCGTAGATGATGGAAAAAGCACGCTTATCGGCCGGCTCCTGTATGACAGTAAAACCCTCTTTCAAGATCAGTTGGAAAACCTAGAGCGACTGAGCCAGCAACGCGGCGAAGAACTCAACCTCGCACTGCTCACCGACGGTCTACGAGCAGAGCGAGAACAAGGGATTACCATAGACGTTGCCTATCGATACTTTGCAACCCCGGTCAGAAAATTCATCATTGCAGATACCCCAGGACACATCCAGTATACGCGAAACATGGTGACCGGGGCATCAACCGCGAATCTTGCATTAATTCTTGTGGACGCTCGTAATGGGGTTACGGAACAAACTCACCGTCATATATTCATCGCCTCGCTTCTGCAGATCCCGCATTTTGTCGTCTGCATTAACAAGATGGATCTCGTTAGCTACAAACAAGAGGTATACGACATCATCAAAAACGAAATAGAGGATTTCATCTCAAAGCTCACAGTCCCAGATATCACGTTTATTCCTATTAGTGCGTCATATGGTGATAACGTGGTTCATGCATCAAACCAGATGAATTGGTACCACGGTCCTACCTTGTTGTTCCATCTTGAAGACGTCCACATCGGTAGTGATGAAAACCTTGTTGACTGCCGGTTCCCAGTCCAATACGTGATCCGACCACGATCCGACAAACATCATGATTACCGAGGGTACGCCGGAAAAATCGCAAGCGGCATCTTCAAACCAGGGGACCGGGTCACTGTACTGCCTTCCGGGTTCACGACCACCATCAAGTCGATTGAGACCCCACAAGGAGAAATTAATGAAGCATTTCCCCCGATGTCTGTCGTTGTGCAACTCAAAGACGATATTGATATCAGTCGTGGGGATATGCTTGTTCGCGAGCATAACACGCCACTTATCGGCCAGAACATTGATTTCATGGTCTGCTGGATGAATACAAAGCCATTAACCTCAGGAACCAGGTACATCATACGCCACACCACTAGAGAAACAAAAGGGATTGTCAAAGAAATCCAATACAAAATCGACATCAACACCTTACATCGGATACCCGAGGCTACACAACTGGGTCTCAATGACATCGGACGTATTACGATGCGCACTGCGCAACCATTGTTCTATGATAGTTATCAGCATAATCGATCTACCGGTAGCATAATCCTTATCGATGAAGCAACCAATGAGACCGTTGGCGCAGGGATGATACGAGAACCCTCCGCCAAGGTTTCTGAAAAGAAAAAAAAGGAATAATATCTATGAAAAAACACCAGGGTTTCACCGTCTGGTTTACTGGGATCCCCTGCTGCGGGAAAACAACTATCGCAGACCAGGTTGCAACATTTTTAAAAAAGAAGGAGTACACGGTTGAACGACTCGACGGGGATGTCGTCCGCCAAGGCCTCACTAGTGATCTTGGGTTCTCAAAAAAAGATAGAGATGAAAACATCAGACGTGCCACGTTTGTTGCAAAAATGCTCACACGAAATAACGTTGTTGTGCTAGCAACCTTTGTCTCGCCTTATAGAGAACAACGAAGGAAAGCACGAAAGGAAATAGAAAAATTCGTTGAAGTCTACGTTCGATGCCCCGTGGAAATCTGCATGAAACGGGACGTCAAAGGCATGTATCAAAAAGCTCTTGAAGGAAAAATCAAGCATTTCACCGGTGTTGACGACCCGTACGAAGAACCCGAGCATCCAGAGCTTATCCTCAATACCGATTCAGAGTCTCTTGAAGAGAGCGTCAAGAAGGTGTTGCATACAATAGAAGAACTTGGGTATATCACGTGGTAAGGAAAAGACATGGGAATCAACCCAGATAAAGAATTCATCCAAGAACTCCAACGGGTTACGTTCCAACCAGTTTTTATCCTTGGTTTGCATCGTTCAGGAACCAGTATACTGTACAAGATGCTTACCGAAACAGGGAACTTCAATGCTGTCACTGCATATCATCTGATCAACTACAACGAACTTCTCTTGAATCACCACGTGAAAAAGGAAGAATTCGCAAAACAGCTCCTGACTGAATCATTCAGAAAAAAAGGCCTTCAGGATAGAGGAATTGACAGATTGAAAATAACAGCGGAGTTCGCAGAGGAATATGGGTTTCTCCTCAACAAACAAACCGTTCAGATGTTCATTACTAGAAAAAACGTTGCGCTCTTTACTGAGATGTGTAAAAAGATCCAGTTCATTGCAGGAAACGACAAACCAATTCTTCTCAAAAACCCCTATGATTTCCCGAATTTCCTCTACATCAAGCAGGTGTTCCCCAACGCAAAATTTGTGTTCATCCACCGCCACCCCTTGAAAACAATAAGCTCTACTCTTAACGCGGTTAAGATGATATTGAAAAACAAAAATCCTTACACAACACAGTTGTCCGAGATATATGACAAATTCTATTCGAATCCTTTACTGCTTCTCCCACTCCGATTCGTCTTTTCTAAAATCCCGGAATGTGGCGTGATTTTTATTACCAGAGTCACTACAAAGGCGACAGACTATTATATAAAAAACATCGAGAAATTACCAAAGGACGATTACATCACGATAACCTATGGAGAATTCTGTCAGCATCCCCAGAAAACCATAGAGAACATCATGGAAACATTGTCCTTGAATATGATAAAAAAAATCGATGCCTCATCTCTTATGAGCCCACGCAAAGTAGACATAGATGCTGCTGTACGAAAACTCCGTAACAATATCTATAACTCAATGAAAAAATACTTTGATAGGTTTCATTATACGATAGAAGAAGACGAGAAAATCAATTCTTTTTAATGAAGACATTCCGGATCTCCTGCTCAATTCTTGCCAATATCTCATCCTGGTTCCCTGCATCGTACTTCTGCAGGTTCTCTTGAAAGGAATTGAGATTCAACAAGAACTGCCTTAAATCTTCTTCACAGAACATCTTGTGTGAGACACCAACACCCATACGCTCCACACATCTCGCATTAAATACTTGTTCAAATTGATGGCGAATTGGTAAGGAAAAAATTGGTTTCTTAAGAAATAACGCTTCGCTAATAACGGTAAACCCTCCGTTCACAGCCACTGCTTTCGCAGAGGCGATATCATGATAAAATGCGTCTTCGTTGAATCGTTTAAAAATCAGATTTCCATCAGTTATTTCTTTGTTAAACCCATAAATAATAAAGGTTTCATCGAATTTTTTCAATGATTCAAAAAGGGATAAAAAGGATAATGATGTTTGATAGATGAAGATATGATCGCTAGAGGTTGCCGTCTGTCTTCGTATTCCTGGTTGGATCAATGGCTTTAAAAATAACACACATGGGTCATTGATTTGTTCATCTGAAAAATCGTAAATAATATATTTATCTGCGCCGAAGAGAGAAATTTTCAATGCGAAAAACAGGAAAATCCAGGAGAGATACTCCCTTTTTTTTATCGGATACTTCCGATATAGTAGTGCAGATGGGTTATCGATGCTTATCCGTTTGATATTACTGAATCGTGCAGCGATATGACTAATTGGTTCTGCATCAGTAATGAAGAGATCCGGTTGAAACTCTTTTATAATCTGTCTGACTTTGAAGAATGAAATCGGGGTGTGGACAATCGTTTGATACAGTGTATAAAGGAGTGTATATAACACTCTCACTTGATTACCAGTGTAGAATCCTTTTGGTGATACAACTTCAATGACTCCATCAAATTCTTTTGATAAAATCGTGTACGCCTTTCCACCCGCGATAATGCAAACCTTATGATTTTGTTGTTGCAGATAATGAATCAGTATACGACTGCGGCTTGCATGCCCCAGGCCTTCTCCACAGACTCCATAGAGTATCTTCACAAGACCTCTTCTCGCATGAGAGTCTCAAACTATTTCATTATTTATAAATCCTGCCTTACTCATAATCGGTGAAACGGAAAATCTTGATACCCAATCATCCCAATCCATATAGTTTGATTCAACCCTTGGATGGTGATATTCGCTCGCAAAATCACTTGAAGTCGATCAGGAATCAATCGTTCCCCAAAATGTGGCCATAGTTGAGATAACGGGATAAACATATCCCCTTGGAGAATCGTGGTATTCTGCGGGGTGATAACACCATCAGCCAATGTACCGTTGCTTATCAGTCGCGTCTTGTTTCTATCAATCCGATAGATTTTCACAGTGATATCGGTCGCTAGGAACGTCAGTTTATTCGGATTTTTTACCTTGAAAATGATCTGATCATGTAATCCTTCTCTGAGGGTGTATTCGTATTTACCGGTAAGAGACGCATCGGTTGGGAGATCCGAGAGAAGCTGTTCGAGACGAGGGGGAACGATGTCTGCATCTATGGAAAGGTTCATTGATTTTCTGATGCCTGCAACGAGGATAATAATATCACCATTTAGGGTCATTCGCAGTATCTTTGCATCCAATGCCTTTAGGAGCAGCCATCCGCTGCCTGTCAGTTGTTCAGATGTTTTTGCCGGGATCGTTTTTCCTTGGATAGTGACTGTTCCGACCTGGGTCCCTGTTTCGGTTTCAACGTTCGCCGAGAGGTTTTCTATTGCTATGTCGATCGAGTACGGGTTGGTAATTTCTATGATACCAGTAAAGTTTACACCTTCTTGGGTGATCTCGCTGAAATTACCCGCTAGGTGGATTTGAGGGAGGGTAAATTGGTCAATGATGTTGTTTAGAGACGTAACCATTGTGAATTTAATGAGAAACGTTTTTTTTATCATTCCAAGGAACATGACGCCGACTGTTCCGGTGATTCTACTGATAAGTTGATTGGGGATTTTTCCGTTGAATCGTATCGTTGCTGCTGTGGTGAACGTCCTGTTTTCATGTGCGTGGGTTTCTCCTCCTTCTATGAATAGGTGGTTGATGACTTCTCCGTTATCGTTGACAGTTATTATCGTCAGGTTTTGTAAAAAGATAGAGAAAGAATTCGGATTGTTGACTAAGAGAGTTGTTTGGAGCACTGCTTCGTCTGCGTTGAGATCTACGAGTTCTAATGTAAGGGTTGTTTCCGGGAGATTCATTGTTTGAATATCTAGAAAAATAAAGGCGCCTGCGACGATATTGAGAATCGTTGTTGAAACAAGGATGATCACAATTATTTTTTTCATAGCTCTCTTTATTGAAATATATCATCTATATTTATAAGATATTTTCTATATTAATATACTTTTCTTAAAAACAACAGTCAAAACTGCGTTCATCCTTTAAATGCTACATGAAGGGATTCGATTACCAAACTATCAGTAAAGCAATAACGAACAACAGATGAAAACAATACATTCAACTTGGGAGATAGTGCAGGCAATGAAAAATATATTATGTAGGATGATTCCATGCACTGACTGTTTACAGTAATCCAAAACGATCCTTTAGATAGACATAGAGAAAACGTCGTGCGAGTTTCCACCGATATTTCTTCATATTATCCGTGTCGGTTATATGTTTTAAAGCAATATCGACAAGCTTTTCATCCTTCCCAAAAAGCCTTACAATGTTTTCCTTTTTTATGCCCCATAGTTTTGACAAATTGAAGAAACGCTTAAAATCAATTCCAAAATCTTTTTTCCAACGAGTCTGATACGATGAGAGAACCATTTTCTTCGGAGTACCCGTCTCTAAGGCTTCTCTGATGACATTTGCAGCGATTTCTCCGGATACCATCGCATTGTAGATCCCCTCACCCGTGAGTGGATTGACCATCCCAGCCGCATCTCCACAGAGAAAGACTCCCTCAGCATATGTTCGTTCAACTGGGTAGGTTGGAAAAACCCCTCCTTTAAGATTATCGGCCTGTAATGTAGGAGGTATTATTATATTTTCTTTAAGAATTTTCAAATAATCTTGGTAGATTTTCTTCAAATTTTTCTTCTCATTTTTTGGACCAATTGCTTGTCGAAACTCGCAGATACCGATGTTGACATGTTCGTTCTTTGGAAATACCCAACCATATCCTGCGACCCCCATGACATTTAAATGGTAATGAACAAGTCTTTTTTCGCTGAAAAACTGATCTAGGGGTTTTTTTGTTTAATGGATATTCTTGGACGACACAGACACCGATATTCTTGCAACTCTGTCTTTCTCCCAGTTGCTTTCCAATCGAGCTCCACATGCCATCAGCAGCGATCACATATTGCGATTCGATCTCAGTCCCATCAGTGAGAAAGAGACACGCTTTCTCCTTAGATATCTTTAGGCCCTCTACTGTTTTTCCAGTGATAAAAGTCGTACCACTTCTCGTCGCAAGATTTGCTAATCCGTCATCAAATTTTTTCCTTTGAACCATTGCCACTATTGGCTCATTTCTTTGTATGTCTATTTTATATTTCAAAGAAAAAGAATGGAGGCGTATCTCATATGAATAGGAGTCTACGAGGTTATTTTCTTCAATATATTTGTATCTCTCTAAAACTCTCGTTGGTAAACCTCCGCCACAGGGTTTATCTCGTGGAAAGGTGCTTTTGTCAAGGAGAAGAACGTTTACTCCCTTTTCTGAGAGAAATTTTGCTGCGGTGGAACCAGCAGGACCGGCTCCTATCACCACGACGTCATACTTCATGGACTCATTTGAACCCCTCTGGTTTTTTACAAAATAAAACGGATTATAGATATTTAAATATTTAGAAAAAGGAAATGTAAGATATAGGGGGAATAAAAATAGGTTTGTAATGAATCACTCTTTGTGAGAAAAAAAATAGGAACAATTTAATTCAGGGGATTACATCGATATTGCCCTATCGGTGTTCTTACATAAATCGAGAGAGAATTAGAAGAGGTATGGAATCTGATGGGGGAGAGGATAGCTATCAACCTGTGAGATGTTGTAGGGTTTCCGAATTGGATGCCAATCGAAATTTACCCAAGGAAGCTCTCTTTGACCTATAGATCCTCTCACCATTCTTGGACGGAAGAATGGCCAATCATCCCAGTAATTACCTTTCCATTTGGTGAATAAAGCATTGGAAAAAAAGGCCTGTTTGGAGTTATTAATAAAATTGTTATTGCTAATAACATTTTTATTCGATTCGGTCAGCTTCAGACCGATAGTGTTGTTTTGGATCGTATTCTTTCCATTGATACGATTTTCGTTTGATGCGCCTCTCAGATAAATACCGCAATCACCATTATTACTGATTATATTTCTCGTGATATTCGAACCTTTACAATGTTCCATCTCAATACCATTTTCATAATTCATGATGATGCTGTTGCCTGTTATTTGATCACTATTTGCCCAATGCGCATAAATTCCCTTCTTATTGTTTAGAATACTATTATTTTGAACAATATTCCACGATTGCTCATAGGCATAATTCAGGTAAATTCCAATTGCATTGTTTTGAATAATGGTATTTTCAATGGTCACATTTGAATTTAAAGAAAGTGTCTTTAAACCAGCATTATAGGTCTGTGTCCCACTATTTTGTATGGTTATTCCAGAAATTGTAACGCCAGGAACAGAAACAGTTACTACATCATCCAATCCTCCTCCATCAATTATTGTCGTGTTCTTATTTTCTCCATCTAAATTTATGGTTTTATTGATGATCAGATGTTCATCATATGTTCCATTCCTGACATAAATAGTATATCCGTTGTAAACATGATTCACGGCTTCTTGAATAGTATGAAAGGGATACTCCTTGGTTCCATCCCAAGGGCCATTAGTATTGTTATCATCAACATAGACGATGGGGAATTTCCTATATACACCAGTCAAATAGAATGTTTTTTTTCCGATTCCACATTCTCCATATTTAATTTTGACCCACCCTTCTTCCTGATACTTTGTTCCATGGCTGTTTTTCACAATCCAATATCCTGGGTCGTCATTATACCCGACAATCGCCATGTAATGAGCTCCCTTCACCTTTCCCCATCGGTGTTGATAAATTCCTTTCTTATGAAAGTAGAAATCCTCATAAACGAGAAAATAGGATGGTACCGGTCCATTCGTTACTAATGCAGTTTTAATAGCATCAGGATCATCAGGAAGATAGGACCAATTTGAGATTTTTACGGTTCTGTTTTTCCAGTCTGGAGATGTTGTGTTTAAAGGATATTGATATTTATCATGTGGATATGGCCAACATGCTTCATCTGGGACACCATATTCTTTCAGAAAACGGGTATCATTTTCAGGGTAGGAGCCCCAACCAATATTTCCTCCGCTATAGAAAAAGAGATGAGCTTCCGAAAGGTCACATCCAAATGGATAGCCGACTTCATACTGAACCATTGTTTCAACGGCAGCAACCAGTGCGAATGTTTCACAACTGGGAATAGAACCTTGATTTCGTATTGGTGTGGTAAAATCCACTCCATTGATATCACGCCAACTAAACGATGAGGGTAGAACCAGGGTTTCCGAAGAAGTACGTTTTTCCTGTTTAAGAGGTAATAAAAATGTTTCTGAATCACTATGTGATCCTTGTACTAGAGGAAACATACTGTTTCCAATGAAAAAGATTGTACAAAAAACGAAAATCATGGTGTTCGTTTTCATTATTACCTCTCTTTACTTTATTAATATTTATATTGAAAGGTATATTTATACTTAGAGCTTTTATTTTAATAACAAATATTTTAACCAAATAGGTAAATCAAGTTACCATTTGGCTTTGTTGCCAATACTTTAGAGTCCCTGTTGGTATCTAAGCTTCAATTTTCCAAAAAATTTATTACGATTAATACATGCAGGAGAAGGGATTTGAACCCGAGATTACCGACATGATATAATGATTGGCTATTGATAATTTCTTCGATACTGTGCAGATATCTGTAACCTTGTTCATTTCCTCAACTTTAAACAATAATTTTTAGTTTGAGCAATATCATCTAATATCGTATGAAGAACCTTTGATTTTTCTTTAATATCCAATCCATTGGTTTTCTTTTTTACTTGTGTTAATACTTCTTTAAGTTCCTCAATTTCTAAAACTGTTGCAGCAATACAATAATAACTTTTTGAACGCCCTTCGTTATAATCTTTCAACATCACTTTGAGTAAATTCTCTCTGTTTTTCTGTGTTTTTTCAAATTCTCTGATTCCTTTCTTTTGGATAAACGAAATATCTTCCTCAAGTTTTTGATAACATTTGAAAGAATCACTCTTTCTACCTGCTTCTCTGTGTTTCTTCCATTTTTCACAGGTCTTGTTTTCTTCGCAATCCCAGCAAAACTCAATTCCTTTTTTCTTTACAGCACAAGTAATAAACGGACAACCAACAGCCATTCTTGTTGTGCTCTTGCATCCCAGGCATTTGCTCTCTGCTTCAGTGTTATACATAGGACAAAGTCTGCAAGAAAGTCCACAGACTCCAATATCAGGGTATTTTATTTGCATGGGTACCTTTTTGATGTATTGTTTCTATCTCTAAATATCTTTTTTATTTATGTGTATTTCTTGAGGGGATAAAAAAAAGTGCAGGGGAAGGGATTTGAACCCCCGAACCTCTGCAGGAACAGATCTTGAGTCTGTCGCCGTAGACCAGGCTTGGCTACCCCTGCACGAACAACACAAGAACAGTTCATTCATAATAAATATTTAGGTTGAAACCGTACCACCACTTCTCCATCCAGGGAAATTAAAATTCAGATATATTTATAAACACGAGAGAGAATTAATACTACTCGTTGGGGGAGACATCATTCCAGAAAAGGAAATGTGGAACTCACGGCTCGCGTTCGTTATGGCAGCGATCGGTTCTGCCGTCGGACTTGGAAACGTCTGGAGATTTCCCTATATCGCTTACACAAACGGCGGAGGAGCATTTCTCATCCCTTATTTTGTTGCCCTGTTCACCGCAGGCATCCCCATGCTCATCCTTGAATTCTCTGTGGGGCACTGGAGCAGACACGGCGCACCAGGAGCATTCAAAAAAATCGGGAAAAAATGGGAGTTTGTTGGATGGTGGAGTGCACTGGTCCCCTTTGTCATCGTCGCCTATTATGTCGTGGTCATGGCATGGTGTTTCGCGTACATGATCTTTGCACTTGATCTTCGCTGGGGAATGAACGCAGAACACTTTTTTCTCACTGATTTCCTTGGAGTCACCAGTGGTCCATTGGTACTTGGTGGTATCCGACTTCCAGTGTTACTGAGTCTGATGATTATGTGGTTCTGGGTCTTCATCATCCTCTACAAAGGAGTACGAAGGATAGGAAAAGTCGTCCTCATCACCGTCCCACTCCCGTGGATCCTCCTCATCATTCTTACTATCAGAGGGGTAACCTTGCCTGGTGCAATTGAAGGCATCAGCTACTACCTTACCCCTAACTTCTCTAGACTCACCGATGTGAACGTCTGGCTTGCAGCCTACGCACAAGTCTTCTTCTCCCTTGGCATTGCACAAGGCATCATGATTACCTACGCAAGTTTTCTTAAAAAGAAATCAGATATCTCCAACAACGCATTCATTACTGCTTTCGCTGACACCGGGACATCATTTCTTGCCGGGTTTGCAGTGTTTAGCGTGGTTGGGTATCTGGCAATGTCGCAAGGGATTGGTGTGGACCAGCTAGGAATCGTCGGTCCGTCGCTTGCGTTTATTACCTATCCCACTGCAATCTCGCTGTTCCCTTTCGCCGTCGCCCTGTTCGGTGCTCTGTTCTATATTGCATTGCTTACGTTTGGTATAGACTCTGCGTTTTCCATGATCGAACCAATGACAACAGGAATACAAAACAAATGGAGGATTACGAAAGGAAAAGCAACCGCAATCATCTGCCTTGCTGGTTTTCTTGCTAGTCTTCTGTTTACCACCGGCAGTGGACTTTACTGGTTGGATATTGTGGACCACTTCGTCTCAAACTTCGGTCTGGTGCTCGTCGGGCTCGTTGAATGCTTGGTCCTTGGATGGGCGTTCCGTGTCGCAGTCTTTCGGGAAAACGCGAACAAGACATCAGATATCCTAATCGGGCGATGGTGGGATGTGCTCATTAAATACGTTGTTCCCTGCATCCTTACGATTCTTCTCATCGCAGCGGTCTATGAAAATATCGTACGACCATATGTACAGCCATGGTGGATAGTCATTCTTGGTGGTGTTCTCCCCTGTGTTGCAATCTTTTTAGCGTCGTTTGTGTTTATGAAACTGAAAGGAAAAAAAGAGGGGGCAACATGAGTGGTTTATCGCTCTCCGCTATCATCATGCTGATCTTTGGTGCGGTTGTCTGCTACGGTGGTGTTGCATATTTTTTGTATCGAGCGATGAAGGGAAGACGCAGATAATTGTTACAAATTCGTTTTTTCCCCGGAATGTTTTAAATGCCGGAAATGATTTCAGTATGGCAGAGAGGTGATAGGATGAGTCAGGGAAAATACATTGGAGTACTGACCAGCGGTGGTGATGCTCCAGGGATGAATGCAGCGATACGCGCGGTCGTACGAACCGGGATTTATCATGGTAACACGCTTTTTGGGATCAACCGCGGGTATCAAGGAATGATTGAGGGGGACATTGAACAACTCAACAGGTATTCCGTCAGCAACATCATCAAAGACGGCGGAACCTGCCTGCAGACCGCACGAAGCAATGAGTTTCTCACGAAAGAAGGACGGGAAAAGGCATTTAAAAACATCAAACGATTTGGCATCGACAGCATCATCGTCGTTGGAGGAGACGGCTCGTTCCGCGGACTTCATCAACTCATCCAAGAGTTCCCTATCAAAGGCATAGGAATACCAGGGACTATTGATAACGATTTATATGGAACTGATTTTACCATTGGTTTTGACACCGCGGTCAACACCGCACTTGAGGCAATCGATAAAATACGAGACACCGCCTCATCACATTCACGACTCTTTATTATCGAGGTCATGGGACACACATCAGGATACATCGCCTTGTACACCGGCATTGGTGGTGGTGCTGAAGACATTCTTATCCCAGAGGCGCCTATGGATATACAGAAACTCATCGAGAAACTTAATATACAACACAAAGCAGGGAAAAAAAGCAGCATCATTGTCATCGCTGAAGGAGAAGCAGCGGGCGGAGCCCTAGAGATAAAATCAAACATAGAAAAAGTCATCAACTGGGACATCAAGATCAGCGTGCTTGGTCATGTGCAACGGGGAGGAGGCCCTTCTGCGTTTGACCGGGTGCTTGCCAGCAGGTTAGGATACGAATCGGTCCTTGCGGTCATGAACAATGAAAACGATAAAATGGCTGGTATGGTTAATAACACAGCGACGCTCACACCACTCGAAGACACATGGACGAAGAAAAAAGACATGGACATGACCTATCTGAAAATGAATGAGGTCTTGGCATCGCAACAGCAAAAAGTGCTTGAAGTGATTACATAAAGAATACACAGTGATAATCTATTAATTGACAACGAATCATCATAAAGAAGCGACAATCCTGTTTTCAAAAATCTGAAGGTCCTTTTTGTAGTCCTTCACATACTCAAACGAAAAATCATACACAACATCTTTGAGGATCAATGGTTCAGGTGCTGCCATCTGAAAATCAACCTTCTGTTCAGGGTGTTCTAACGCAGTTTGAATCTGTTCATTCGACAAGACACCTTTTCCTCTTTTTTCAAGAGCAGACACGATACGACGAATCTGATTCCAAAGAAAGGTCTGCGCATAAAAATCAAGAATCAAAAAATCCTGTTTTTCAGAAATGACAATGTTGTCAATGGTTCGAACCGGGTTTTTCAACGGTTCAACCCGCGCGAAATTCTGAAAGTTATGCTCACCCGTAAACAACCCTGCAGCAGAAAGCAGCGTATCAATATCAAGATCGTTTCTCTTCAGATAATACCGGTATTCCCTTCTTGTTGCATGACGAGGATAAAAACCAGGCTCGACCGATTGCACCCCATAGATAAATACATCTGATCTATCCTCTGCCAACTGGCTCAATATCTTTTCTTTGGAACAAGCAGTATCAAATGCACACACATTGCCCAAGGCAGAGACACCACGATCAGTACGACTCGCGGTACGAAAACAAGATGTCTTCGCATCACCAATAATCTTTCGTTCAATCAACATACCTAACAGCGCTTGTTCAATGGTTCGTTGACCAGGTTGCCGTGCATACCCAGAAAAATGTTTTCCATCATAGGCGAACTTTAATACAACTCGCATACAAGCACCGATATTGTTTCTCCCATAAAACAGTTCTGATACTTAAGAGGATAATACTTTAAAAACCAAAAAGATACTACACAAGAACAGCATGCCGAGAAAAAAAGATATCGAGGAAAAACTCAAGTGCGGTCCATCCTGCCTCATCGGCAGAGGAACTCGCTTCTCAGTCCCTGAAATCTTTGATCTCTGTAACGTGAAATCACAGGTCGCCTACCAGATGCTCAGCGAAAACATCGAGGTTTCCCACTGGCAGGCTCTTGCGGAGATCATCGCCAAAGAACTCAACAACGGTGCAGCTGGCGTGGTAATCCCGCATGGAACAGATACGCTCGGATACACGGCAGCAGCATTATCGTTTCTTCTGAAGAATCTTTCAGGACCAGTGGCGCTTGCCGGAGTGCAACGATCAAGCGATCGCCCATCCTCGGACGCAGCGCAGAGCCTCATCGCTGCAACAACCGTTGCCGCAACCGCAGATATCGGGGAAGGAGTCGTCGTGATGCATGGGGAAACCTCCGATACCTTCTCAACGATTCATCGAGGTACCAAAGTACGAAAATTCCATACATCTAGACGAGACGCGTTTCAAACCGTCAACGATCTTCCACTGGGAAACGTAGAAAACGGTTTCATCACACTGGACGCTCCCTATCGGAAGAAGACAACAGGACCGGTGATAAGCGATACCAACATGGAGGAAGACGGCACGGTGATCGTTCATGATATCCCAATGTCTGTTCGGACGAGCCAACATGCGAGTATATTTTGCAGGACGAGACCTTATCAAAACAGGTGTTATCACAGGTGAAGATATGCTGCCTGAAACTGTCTATATCAGACTCATTTGGGTCCTTGCACATGCAAAAACCAGGCGAGAAGTAGAACAACTCATGATGACGAATTTTGCTGGTGAAATAGCAGAAAGAACGAAAAGTAACGCATTCCTCCAACAAAAAAATTAACCGATTTTTTCAGGGAATAAAAAAAGGTAACCGTCCAGTTTCACGGTTTTCACCATCGGAGTATCAACGGAAGCGGTTTTTGGTTTTCGTATCTCAACGGTGGTATAGGTTTTCGGATTCATGAGTTGAATTTCGTTTTTTGACTGACTGACCACTATCATTTCCCTGATGAGTTCTTTGCCGCCATATATCCTTGATGGCTGAATGTCCTTCCCATCGATCACTTTCTCCATCCACGTAGAAAGTTCAAGCGCACGGACCTTATTTGTATGAAGCGATACAATGGAGAAAAACGATTTATTGAAAGAGAAAAAATCGCCTTTACGATATGTTGGTATCCGTACAAGATAGGTCATGCGGTATACCTGTCTGCTGTCTTTCATTCCTGCAGAGGATGCTGATGTTTTGAAGTCACCACCAAATTGCTCCTGAATTTTTTTAGCAATTGAAAGCGCGGTTCCTTTTTCACTGAGGAAAAAATCAAGACCCTCGCGTTTTTCATCGATATCTGTAATAAATAAACCTCGTTTGCCGCTCTCTTGAAATTGTCCGACCATGGTTTCAACAGCGGATCGAATGGTTTTCAGCTCTGTGTTTGTGAATGTTCGTTGCTCAGCGCGTATCTGTAAAATCGCCTCGTAATACCCTCCAGCTTCCCGAGAACAAATCTCGCAGGTATTATGTCTGATTCGTACCGTAAGCGGGTGCTGCTCCGTAATCGTTTGATCCTCAAGAGAACCAGAGATGAACACCATGCAAGCGAGTATCCTCTCCTGCTCTTTACACTGGGTTTGTATTTCAACATGTTTGAGCTCAGGGTTGACAGTAAACGCTTCTTTAATGTACCGCTTCAGGATATCGTTAAAAGCCTCTTGAAGCCATGTGTTCTTGTATTTATAGGATGAACAACGAGGGCACATAATAATATCAAGGATTGCTGGTCCTTTAGAAAATTGTGTAGCTTTCAGATAGCAGCTGAGGCAGACACCATTTCGAAAGATTGTTACATCATTCCCGCATTCGACACAAAACATTCTCTTGTTCCATTCCTGTTAGGTTCTTTGAGTGAGATATACACCATAGATTATTAAGGCTGCGCCCAGAAGGAAAAACCATGTCAGAGATGTCCCTAGGAAAAACGACATCAGAATCGTAAAAAGCGGGATGAAATTCAAAAAGACCGCTGCTTTACTCGCATCGACGTGTTTCAACGCGTAGTACCACCCGAGATATCCAAAGAGAGAACAGGTGAGTGCCAGGTAGAGGACGGCTAGCCATCCATTCAGTGACGTCTGTTGAAGAACAGGACCAAGATGCAACACAACGAAGGGGATGTAGAACAGTGTCCCAAAACCAAACGCATAGGTAGTAATCACAAACTCATCATAGGTTTTCAACAGTCGTTTCCCAACAAAAGAATAGAGTGCCCAGCAGAACGCAGACAGCAACATGAGGATGCCGCCGATAAAAAATATATTGTCAAAGGTCA
>Ga0315274_10003499_pt1 | contig 23360 bp, 30 predicted proteins | sample YL17G02_20_MG_FD_203700 | JGI IMG/M metagenome (GOLD analysis project Ga0315274, IMG submission 203700) | Sediment microbial communities from Yellowstone Lake, YNP, Wyoming, USA - YL17G02_20 | ecosystem: Environmental > Aquatic > Freshwater > Lake > Sediment | place: USA: Wyoming | collected...
GGCGAAGGAGAGGGCTATGGCCGCGATGAGGGGGAGCGGGACGGTCATCATGGCTATGGGTATCTTTGAGCGTCGATTTATCACTATCCTGTGCTGGGAACATTTATCACGAGACGTTGAAGGGGCTCATATGTGAAGGCTCTGATAGTAGACGCCCTTGCCTCTGGTAAGGGGGAGAGGAAGGCAACGAGAGACGCCATAGGGGCTGGGCCGAGGGCGATAGCGGGTATATTCGAGTCTAGGGGCATCGAGACGTCCATTATAGAGGCGGAGACTATCCTGACCGAGGGTTTCCCGAGCGGATTCAATCTGTTGCTAACGAGCGGGATGACCGGTGACATATCGGCGATCCGCAGGGTCGTCTCTCGTTGGAGTGGGGGCCCGTCACTGATTGGTGGCCCAGTGACCTCCGATCCCGAACAGGCGCTTAGGAAGACGAGGTGTGACGCAGCCGTCATCGGAGAAGGAGAGGAGACCCTTACGGAGTTGCTCGATGCAGGGCTCTCGCGTGGGGAGTTACCTGAGTGGGATTCTTTGAGGCAAATCAGGGGGGTAGCCTTCAACACCGATGGCGGCGTCGAGATGACGCAGCTTCGAAGGGTTATGCCGAGGCAGATCTTCGACGGGTTCAAACCATCGAGATCAACCATCAGAGGTTACACCCTTTATCGTTCGGCCCGGGTATATGTCGAGGTGTTGCGAGGGTGCAGCAACTACCACAGGGCTCTTCTAGGCGGGGACTGTGAGTCGTGCGGGATATGCAGGAACGGTCCTTTGCTTGAGAGGTATAATTGCCCCCTAGGTACACCCCCAGGCTGTGGCTACTGCTCCGTCCCAAGCCTGTTTGGCCCACCGAAGAGCCGTTCGACTGGCAGCATAAAGGATGAAGTCGTCGCCCTCCTAGACGAGGGGGTGAGCAGGGTTGTGCTCAGCGCCCCAGGTTTCCTCGATTACGGGAGAGACCTACTCGTCGAACCCGAGCCACTCACGGACCCGAGGAGCCCCGAGCCTAACTATGACGAGATCGAGAAGCTATTGTCATCGTTGGCGGAGATACCGCGGATGAGGGATGAGACGGCTGCTTTCATGATTGAAAATATAAAAGCCTCGCTCGTCACCGAGAAAGCAGCGAGGCTCCTCGGGAGATATCTGGCCGGCACTCCGGTGAGCATCGGTTTCGAGACAGGGTCTGAGGCGCACAGTGAACTCATGGGCAGGCCTTCGACGCCTAGGGAGACGCTGAGGGCGATTGGGCGGCTTAGAAGAGCGGGTTTAAAGCCCTACGTCTATTTCATCCACGGATTGCCGGGTCAGACGGATGAGACTGTTGGTGAGACGGTTAGAGCCATCGAGGGTAGCATGGGTGAGGGGGCGGAACGCGTCATCCTCTATAGGTTCCAGTCCCTGCCGATGTCAGCCTTCAGCGAACACCCATCGGCTCCACCAAACGTCAGCGACCCTGGGAGTAGGAGAATCCACGAGGCAGCAGCCAAAGCAAACATGAGGGCGAAGGACAGCATGGTCGGCAAGATCACACGCGTCGTCGTCGCCGAGAGATACGACCGGGACAAGAGGATGTTAGTCGCCTACCCGTTGAAACACGGTCCCGTCGTACTCATAGAGTCACCCAAACCCTGGGAGGGTAAGATCATTGACGTTGAGGTCACGGGCGTCGCCTCGGAGAGGATCGTCCGAGGCAGGCCAGTCGCTATGTTTTAATGGGACGTGATCGAGTGCTTAATGCTGGTTGAACCTCTTGTCTGTCGATGAGCCTAAGAAGAAGCAGGAGGCGCCTGCGGAGGGACCCGTATATGAGTGTGTCCAGTGTGGCAGGCGCGTTAGTTTCGAGGACTTGGAGAAGTACATTAGCTTCAGGTGCCCCTATTGTGGCTACAGGATCTTCAGGAAGGTCCGTGCGCCGATAGTGAAGAGGGTCAAGGCGAGGTAAGATCCATGAGCAAGAACCTATCCCTTGAGGAGAAGCGTGCGAAACTAATAATCAGGTACAGGAACCTCGTCCCCGACTCGGAGAAGCCTGTTGATGAAGATAATAGGCTCGTTTACAGGCTACATGACAAGAAGGGTCAGTTTATAGTGATGCACGCCATCATCGGGCAGAAGACCATCGGGATCAGTTACGTCAGGGAGTTGAGGGAGATGGTTGAGAAGGAGGGCGCATCTAAGGGTATCCTGGTCGGTGACGGAAAGTATACCTACTCGGCTAGGAGCAGCGCGGAGGAACTCGGCATCGAGTTGATCCCGCCCACGCTCCCCACCTTCGATATCTTCGAACACGCCCTAGTCCCCCGTCATGAAATAATCTCTGAAGAGGATCTCGTCGAAGTCACGAAGAAGTACCATGCGGAGCCTTTCCAGTTCCCATGGATCAAGGTCAATGACCCGATCGCCATCATCCTCGGGGCGAAGAGGGGCGAAGTCGTGAAGATCACGCAGAAGAGTGAGACGGCGGGTACCGCCATCTCGTACAGGTACGTCGTCTAATCCTTCTTAGCCTGAGACGTTTCTCGGGCCAGTTCTTCAAGTATGACCAGCGCCTCCCCGAGGGGCATATTCAACCTCTCTGATAGTTCTTCGGGTTTGGTATAGGGTTTCTCTAGAAGAATTACCTCTCTAACATAGTTCTTATGGCTCTGGTATAGGGGTAAGCTGTGGATGGCCTCGACGAGGACTCCCCAGAGGGGGTTCTTATCGAGGTCGTTGTTCACGGCTCCTATCCTCGTCTCATCTTGTCGTACATTTTGTCGAGGCTCCAGCGGAGACTGCTCTGGATTTCCCGTAGGCGACGTTCCCCACCATAGTGATGGATGATGAGCACCTTTATCGTCTCCCCATCGGTCGCGACGTTGAAACTGAGAACCTGCTCGGGGGTTATCTCGCCGTTTGTGGCTCTTGCCTCGTCTGTCGTCTTCATGTTTGCTAGGACCCGGTCGAGTAGGAATGATTGGAAGGGGGGCGTTGATATCGTGAAGTTGAGGCCGTCTCTTGGCGTGAATATTATCGTGTCATCTGTAAGTTGGACCTTTCCAAGGATAGTCCCGTCTTTGGACTGGATCGAGGAACCGTCTGTGATTGGCTCAGGGGTCTTCGTCTCTTGAGGTTGGTACTCATCCGGATTCGTTTCCGCGGGCTTCATTGCCTTAAATGCGGATGAGGGTTGACGGAAGCCCTGCGTAACTATCATTTTATCTATTTCCGCCATCGCCGTATTTAGATCGGCTATCTCGGTCTGGAGTTTTTCTACACGATCCTCTAGGTCGGCACGCATCTTTAGGAGTCTACGTATGTCTGATTCGCTGCTCATGGAAGCCCTCAACTTGGAGTAGGTTCTAAATCAAGTAGGGGCGTCGACGTTAAAAGGCATGCCCCATAGGGGACCCCATTTTTATTCTCGTGGCGCCTTTTCTCACCGGTGGTCGGATGCTCGGGAGAAGGTTCGTTGAGAAGTATTACGAATTGAGCAGGGAGAAGGATAGCTTTCTTTGTGTGGGGCTTGACCCGGCGACGCGGGCTATGAGGGACAAGTATGTGGTTCCCCAGCCGCTGATCGAGAGGCGCGGAGTAGCCGGTGGTTTGGAGAAGTTTTGCATCGACTTCGTGGAGGCTGTGGCGCCCTACACGCCCATCATCAAGCCCAACGCCCAGTTCCTCGTCTACGCCCTAGGCTTCGATGGGTTGAAGGCCATCGCCGATGCGATACACGACGGTGGCTGCCTGGGGCTGTTTGACTGCAAACTCTCGGACATAGGGACCACGATGGACGCCGGGCTCCACTGGATCGGGGAACTCGGTTTCGACGCCGTCACGTTCAGTCCCTTCCCCGGGTATGAGAATGGCGTTGACTCGGTCTACAGGTGGGCTGAGAAGAAGGAGAAGGGCATATTCGCGCTGTGCAGGATGTCTAACCCGGGCACCCACGATTACCAGTCGAGACTCATGGACGGCGTCCCCTTCTATCAGCGCCTAGCAAAGGATGCAGTTGAGCACGGTGCCAACGGGTTCGTCGTCGGCTGCACCGCGACGGAGGAATTGGGGACCGTGAGGGGCATCATCGGGGAGGAAAGACTCATCCTCTCGCCCGGCCTCGGGGCGCAGAGCGGCGACCCGGCAACGGCGATAAAACTAGGATCAAACAAGAACGGGGAGGGACTCCTCGTCTCTTCGAGCCGCTCCGTGAACTACGCCTACGAGGTAATGAACTGGGACTGGGAGAGATTCGCGGAAGCCTCGGCGATCCAAGCGAAGAAGAGCAGGGACGAGCTAAACGAGATGAAACGCAGGGTCAAATAACCCCTCTTAAGGTAATGCCACCATCTTGTTGTAGACGTATCCACCCAGGCTCTTTATCCTTACAAGAATAGATTCGCCTGAGTGGTAGTCTAGGCGGTCGCTTATCCAGATGTTCGCGTTCTTGTAGATGGCACCGTCTATGTATGTGCCCGGGTAGACGAGGTCCGTTGAGAGGTTTTTTTGGAGGACGGAGTTGGCTGAGTAGTTTGGGTAGGTGATCTCGAGGCCGTTGATGGTGACGTGGTTTAAGCTATCGCCGTAGTCGCCATCTCTTTTGAACGTCATCGTGATCTGCCAGCCCCCGTTCACCTTCTTGCATGTAGTGTTGGCTATTATGAGTTGGCTGTATTTTGGGGGCAATAACTTGGTTTGGTCGGGGGCAATCCATGAGTAGTGCTGGTCATTTTCGTCGTATGTGTAGAGCATCGTCTCACCGAGGGTCGTGATCTTGTAGACGATGGCCCTCTTGTAGGCATATGATCGGAACTCCGAGTAGTCGGAGATGAGTGCCGGGGTCTTTTCACTCTTCATTATCACGGATTCAAGAACGTTGCAACCGATGCCTCTTAGGTCGTTGATGGCGTCGTCGAGGGTTTTTACCTCCACTGTGAGTGGCGGTGGTTCACCCTTCTTTATGGTCTTCAGGCCATCGAGGACGCCGCTTAAGATGGCTAGTGCCAATGTTATGACGATGAATATCCCGAGTATCAGTAGGATGTATGGCTTCTCGGACCTTAATGGGTTGAAGTTGAGAAGCGGCGCATGTACCCTTTACATGCTTTTTAACCTTTTTTAAGGAATTGTGGATTGGTGATATGGATGTTTAACCTGTTTGTGTTGGTTGAACCATAAGGTTTTCGGGCCCCGAGCATATACGTTTAAACCGTTGAATACTAAGTCAAGGGGAGAGTAGTCGATTTGGACAGGCTCTACGAGATCAGGTTCCATGGCCGTGGTGGTCAAGGTGCCTGGACAGCGTCTCTCCTCCTCGCCCAAGCGGGGTTGCTGGAGGGGAAGCAGATTCAGAGCTTCCCTGCCTTCGGTCCTGAGAGGGCGGGGGCGCCTATGACGGCTTTTACTCGCATAAGCGAGAAGCCTATTCAGATCCACTCCAGCGTCTATGAGCCGGATATGGCGGTCGTGCTGGATCCTACGCTTCTGGGCCCAGCTGTGGCTGAAGGCCTGAAGCCATCCAGTAAGGTTGTGGTGAACACCGCCGAGACGCCTGCTGCGGTGAAGAAGAAACTGGGTGTGAAGAATGAGGTTTGGGTGGTTGACGCGACCGGTATGGCGATGAGGATTATGGGTGTGAACATAACCAACACGGCGGTCCTCGGGGCCGTCGTCAAGGCGTCAGGCTCAGTGAAGCTCGACTCCGTCCTCGCCGTCGTCAAGGAGAGGTTCCAGGGCAAGGTCAGGGACCAGAACCTAGAGGTCGTCGAAACCGCCTACAAGGAGGCTGTTAAGGGATGAGTGAGAAGAAGAGGGGCTGGAAGACACTGCCCAAGGGCGTGGTCCCATACAAGTCCAGTAAGGACTACAAGACTGGGGACTGGGGCGTCGCGAAGCCGATAATCGACCACACGAAGTGTACGAAGTGCACCCTCTGCCACTTCTTCTGCCCCGAGGGGGCGATAACGGTGAGGGCGGACGGGTACACCGAGGTCAACTATGACTACTGCAAGGGCTGCGGCGTCTGCGCCAACGAGTGCCCCGTGAAGTGCATAAAGATGGAGATGAAGAAGTGATGGTTGCCAAGCAGAAGATGACGGGCCTCAACGGCGACGAGGCTTCAGCGTACGCGACGAAGCAGGTCGACCCAGATGTCGTCGCCGCCTACCCTATCACGCCTCAGACGATCATCGTCGAGAGGTACAGCGAGTACGTCGCCGACGGGCTCGTCGGGTCCGAGTTCGTCGCGGTGGAGTCCGAGCACAGCGCGTTGAGCGCCTGCGTGGGCGCCTCCGCGGCTGGTGCGCGTGCCTTCACGGCGACCGCCGCTAATGGTCTCGCGTTGATGTGGGAGATCCTCTTCATCGCGGCGGGCCTCAGGATGCCGATCGTGATGGCTGTCGCGAACAGGAGCCTCGGGGGTCCCATCAACATCCACAACGACCACAGCGACGCCATGGGGGCGAGGGATGCCGGCTGGGTGCAGATATTCTGCGAGAACAGCCAGGAGGTCTACGACGCGAGCGTCGAGGCGTGGAGGATCGCGGAGCACCCCGACGTCCAGCTGCCCGTCATGGTCAACTTCGACGGCTTCACCATCAGCCACACGATGGAGAATGTCTACACCCTCGAGGACGAGGACGTGAAGAAGTTCGTCGGCAAGAGGATATACATGAAGACCGAGGGACCAAAGGGGGAGGTCGAGTTCAGGCTTGACCCGGAGAAACCGATAAGCATCGGCCCCCTCGACCTGCAGGACTTCTACTTCGAGCACAAGGTCCAGCAGATGGAGGCGATGAAGGGCACCCTCAAGGTGATCAAGAAGGTTGACAAGGAGTTCGAGAAGATCACCGGCAGGAAGCTCGAGTACGTCTACCCGTATAAGATGGGGGACGCCGAGGTCGCCGTCGTCGGCCTCGGCTCGGCGATGGGCACCGTCCGCGAGGTCGTGGACGAGCTGCGCGCCGAGGGCATCAAGGCCGGCATGATCAAGATGAGACTATTCAGGCCCTTCCCGGTGGAGGAGCTGAAGAAGGCGATCGGTAACGTGCCGGTGCTCGGCGTGATGGAGAAGGCCTACAGCATAGGCGGTCCGGGCGCGCCCCTCTACGAGGAGATCAAGACGGTGCTCTACGACTCGCCGAAGAGGCCGCTGGTCGCCGACTACATCAACGGCCTCGGTGGAAAGGACACGAGCCCCGAGTTGATCAGGGGGATCTTCAAGAGTCTCCAGAAGATCAAGGAGAAGGGCGCCGTGGTTGAGCCGGTGACCTACGTGGGTGTGAGGGAGTAGAAATGAGCGACATAACCCTTAAGGACATGGCTAGGAAGCCGGACGCGTTGGTTTGCGGCGCCCGCCTATGCGCTGGGTGCGACGAGACCATAGTCGTTAGGCAGGTGATGAAGGCGACGAGGGGCCCGACGATCGTGACGAACGCGACTGGGTGCCTCGAGGTCTCCACGAGCATATTCCCCTACACATCGTGGGAGGTCCCGTGGATTCACTGCGCCTTCGAGAACGTCGCCGCGGTCGCGAGCGGCATCGAGGCGACGATCAAGGCGATGCATAAGAAGAAGGAGGGACCACTCGCCAAGTACCCGAAGGTGGACGTGATAGCCTTCGCGGGTGACGGTGGGACCTACGACATCGGGTTCCAAGCCTTGTCAGGTGCCATCGAGCGTGGGCACGACTTCACCTATGTCCTGCTGGACAACGAGGCCTACATGAACACGGGCATCCAGAGGAGCGGCGGAACGCCGTTCGGTGCGTCTACTACGACGTCGCCCGCGGGCAAGGCGATCCACGGCAAGACGGAGACGAAGAAGCCGATCGATGAGATCATCATCGCCCACGGCACGCCGTATGTTGCGACGATTAACACGGCTTGGCCCCTGGATGTGATGAAGAAGGCGAGGAAGGCGATCGAGGTCGATGGTCCGACGTTCCTCCACAGCCTCGCCCCGTGCAGCAGGGGCTGGAGGTTCCCGCCCGAGAAGACGGTGGAGGTTGGTAGGCTCGCGACTCAGACCTGCGTTTTCCCGCTCTTCGAGTGCAGGCAGGAGAAGGGCAGGCCTGTCTACGAGCTGTCGGCTCCGAGCCTCGCCATCGCAAAGAAGCCTGAGTCGAAGAAGCCCATCGAGGCGTACCTCGAGCAGCAGGGCAGGTTCAGGCACTTCTTCAAGCCGACGAGGAACGAGGCGCTCCTGAAGGAGCTTCAGGAGTCTATCGACACCCGCTGGCAGATTCTCTGCGAGAAGGCGGGGGTCTAGCCGCCTCACCCTTTTTTACTAGATAGGCGTTTTCTTTCCTGATGTCTGCCTTCAGCCCCGTCAGGGATACCCTCGCGAAGCGCATCGCCGGTGAGATCGTCCTTAGCAGCAACCCGGGTCAGACGATGAGGAAATGGAGGGGGCTGTTGAACGTGAACCAGATGGAGCTGGCGGATGAGCTTGATCTTTCCCCTTCTGTGATCAGCGACTATGAGACGGGGAGGCGGCAGTCTCCGGGTAGCGGATTCATTAAACGGTACGTCGAGGCGCTGCTGAACATCGACCAGGGGCGGGGCGGCGACTACATCAGGCAGATGGCGAGGATCACCATCGACCCTAGCGATGTTTTTACGGACATCCGTGAGTTCACCCAGCCGGTGACCGTGGAGCAACTCTGCAGGGCGGTGGACGCAGAGATCCTCACGGGGAAGGAGAAGCTGGATAACCAGGTCCTCGGCTACACGATCATCGACAGCGTGAAGGCGATTACAACGTTGTCGGGGCTGGACTTCTACAGGATATTCGGGGCGACGAGCGAGAGGGCGCTCATCTTCACCGAGGTGTCCCAGGGGAGGAGCCCGATGATCGCGGTGAAGATCAGCCCCTTCAAGCCCAGAGTGGTGATACTGCACGGGAAGATAAGGAAGATCGACCCGCTCGCGGTGAGTCTGGCTGAGCATGAGGGGATCCCGCTTGGATACTCGCGTCTGCCCTCGGAGGATGAGCTCGTGGACGCGCTCGTGGACCTTTATAAGCAGAAGAGTTAGCGGCGGGCGTAGGCGAGGAGCAGGGAGAGGGCTGAGAGGATCAGCAGGATCGGGGACGTGGCGAAGGTGAAGTCGTCGCTCCGGTAGACGTATAGGATTATCCAAGGTATCTTATCGACGTCGACTACCCGGCTTATATATGGTAGGGCGACGAAGACAGCGCCGAGGAGGATGAGCAGGATTCCAACCAGTGTGAATGGGTTCGCCTCGTCCATGGCGCGCACTTGGGGGCGAATCTGCGCGTTTCTTTACATAGTGTGCGGTTGAGGTGCGGAGATCGGGGTCATTTCCGAGCTTCTTCGGCTGATCGGGGTCGAATTCTTTTATATTACTATACTCCCCTCCCCCCTACCTTTTCCGCGGGGGCGTTGCGTGGGGGTGTAAAAATCTAATCAGTTTTTGGTTCCAGTGGGCTGGTTTTTAATTTTATGGAGTCAAGTTGGCAGGCGAGGTAGCAGATCAACAGAGTCTTTATTGTTTTGCCCATAAACGTTATAGCCATCTGGATGGGTATCAGGCTCTGCTCTTGGAGGTTAATCTGTGAGGGTCGTGCTTCTCGGTCCCCCAGGCTCCGGCAAGGGGACGTGTTCAAAGATAATCGGTGAGATCTATGGGGCCCCCGTAATCACGACCGGTGACATGTTGCGTGCGGCCGTGGCAAAGGCGACGCCACTCGGCGTGACTGCGAAGGGGTACATGGACCGCGGCGAGCTTGTGCCCGACGACCTCGTGAACGGCCTCGTCGCGAAGAGGTTCCGGGAGCCAGACGCGGCCGACGGCTTCGTCCTCGACGGTTACCCCAGGAGCCCGAGACAGGCGGAGGCGCTTGAGAGGATGCTCGAGGCATCCGGGAAGAGGCTTGACCACGTCCTCCACGTAACCCTCGAGGATGAGGTTATCATCGACAGGTTGAGCAAGAGGAGGAGCTGCCCCAAGTGTGGCGCCATCTTCCACCTCGAGAACAAGCCGCCTAGGATGAACGGTAAATGCGACACCTGTTCCACGGCCCTGGTGCAGAGGGACGACGACAAGCCCGAGGTCATCAGGCGGAGGATTGAGGTCTACAGGGAGAAGACCCGTCCCGTCCTAGACTTCTACGAGAAGAGGGGCGAGATCAAGACAATCAGGGGGGACATCGATCTCAAGCAGCTACCAGCCGCCTTGAGGCGGGTCCTCGGCCACGATTAATCCGTGCGGTATACTTCCCCCACCCTCTCTACAGGTAAATAATACCGGCGCGCGTTTCGCGCTTTGTAGAAAAATGGTATATACCGCCGTGAACGGTTAAGTAAGAAATATATAAGAAGGTTCCGTCTGCAAAAAGGTAATTCTCTGATGGCGAAACGCGAGTTCGGAATAGGAATGCTGAGGGGGAACCTTTTCTGGTTGGTCATCTGCCAGTGCATTTGGCAGTTTACAACCAACATCCCACGGCCATATCTTCCACTCTACATCGAGAATCTTGGGGGATCCCCCTCAGATATAGGACTGGTTAACTCGGCCTCGGCCATCGCGGGTCTCTTCCTCTACCCCCTCGGTGGCTATATCGCCGACAAGTCTGGGAGGGTGAAGCTCATCAGCCTGGCGACCTTCGGATACGCGTTCAGCTTCCTGCCCTTCGCCTACGCCCCCCACTGGGAGTGGCTCGCCTTCGCTAGTTTCTTCCAGAACCTCGTACTGTTCTACGCGCCTATACTCACCGTACTCATGGCGGACTCGATGAGGGCCGGGAGCAGGGGGCAGGGGTTCGCTTTGGCAATTTCACTGCCCGCCGCACTCGGCGTGATCTCGCCATTCATCGGTGGTTACCTGGTCGACGCATGGGGCATAGTCCCTGCAATGCAGTACGTCTATAACATAGGCTTCGGCGCGGGCATACTGGTGGCATTCATACGGATGTTCACACTCAAGGAGACACTGGACCCAACTAACGTTGAGAAGCTGGACTTCAGGAACGTGCCAAAGCTCCTGAAGGACTCCTACCTCAGCTTCATAGAAACGATAAGGTGGATGCCAGACCTCATCAGGGCCCTCGCTCTGATGCAGATGCTCCAAGTCTTCTTCAACGGCCTAACAGGCGCCTTCTGGATCGTTTACGCCACATCCATACTGGGGATTACGGCGACTAGCTGGGGGGTGACTTCGGCCATTCAAGGGGGCACGAGGCTGGTCCTGGCGCAGTGGTCGGGCAAGCTTCTGGATAGGATCGGGAGGAGAAAACTGCTGATACCCTTCATGGTTCTGGTCCCCTTATACCCGCTCATGTTCATCTACCTTGTGAAAGATTTCACCGGCCTCGCCCTGATGGTGTTTCTGATGGCGGTCGGGAACGCCTTCCTGATGCCGGGTTTCCAGTCTCTCCTGGCGGACGCTGTGCCTAAGGATCGGAGAGGCAGGGTGACGTCGGCAGTCGGCGGGGGGAACTTCTTCATCGACGTCAGGAACACAGGGATGGGTGGGGGGACGCTTCTATTCATTCCCATGGCCATAGCCCAGATCCTGGGTGGCATCCTCTATGAGAGTACCCCGACGCTTCCCTTCTACATTATGTCGGTGGGTATGACCGTCGTGGCGGTATGGGCCTATTTCAAGGTTAAGGACCCCAAGGACATTTATACATAGCCTCAATCGAAGCCCATCACCGTAAACATTCTTCCGAATTCGCTGATGCGTATAAGTCAACCATCAAGTTCCCGAGAATTATCGTGAACTGAAGATAAGATTTACTCGGGGGAAAAGTTACAATTATCGATAAATTTACCGATACTCTACGCCGTATTTTTCTTGGCTCACTATCTGTTTTAGGGTCTTCCTCTTCCTCATGGCGTGGTTGATTGCCCTCGTTAGGTCGATCTTGTCCCTGGGGTAGCCGATTGGGAGGAGGGCGACGACCCTGAGGTGGTCGGGGATGCTGAGAAGCTTCCTGACGCCATCCTCGTCGAAGCTGCCTACCCAGCATGTGCCGAGGCCCTCCCCCGTGGCTGTTAGGACCATACTCTGAAGGGCGATGGAGGTGTCCACCGCGTACCACTTGGGGGAGGCCTTCTCGTCCCCGCAGGCGACGATGACGATGGGAGCCTCGTGGACGAACTTGGCGTAGACGCCCTTCGAGAGGGCCTTCCTCTTCTCGGGGTCCGTGACTAGTATGAAGTGCCAGGGCTGGAGGTTCTTCGCCGAGGGGGAGACCCTCGCGGCCTCCAGGACCTTCTCCATGATCCCCTCGGGGATCGGCGTGGGCTCGTATGCCCGTACCGACTTGCGCCTCTGCACCGCCTCGTAGACTTCCATCTATAACCGCATCCCAACGTAGTTAGGTCTTGTACCCTATCTTCCTGAGGAAGTCTTTCCGCCACTTTATCCCGGCCTCGTCCTCGACGCCCCTGGGCTTGGCCCCGTCGATGACGCCCACGATGCCTCGTCCCTGCTCGGTCTCTGCGACGACGACCTGCAGGGGGTTTGCGGTCGCGGCGTAGATGCCGCAGACCTCCGGGACGGCCTTGAGCTGTGTGAGGACGTTGATGGGGTAGGCGCCCCTGAGGAGGACTATGAAGCTGTGGCCGCACCCGATGGTGAGCGCCGCCTCAGCGGCTTTCCTCCTAAGCTCCGGGTCGTTCCCGTCGTGGCGGACGAGACACTCACCGCTCGACTCGCAGAAGGCGAGGCCGAACTTGATCCCCGCCGCCGACGAGGCCAGGGCCTCGTAGACGTCCTCGACCGTCTTTATGAAGTGGCTCTGCCCGAGGATGAGGTTGCAGTCCTGCGGGACCTCCACATTGACTACCTTTAGCTCCATGGCTGATCCAACGTTTTTACGGCTTAAAACTTGAACCCCTGCGCAGGGTATATGAGAAGGCTGGGGGGAGAATTCACACATGGTCGATGAGCGCCGCCCCGAGGAGCCTGATAGGCGTGTCCCGGAATGGGTCAGGGCGACATTCTGGGGCGACCACCCCGACAGCCTCGCCCCCTACGTGCCGACCCCCCTCAACATCATCCGGGAGATGCTGACCCTAGCCGGCGCTGGCCCCGGGGACGTCGTCTACGACCTCGGCTGCGGGGACGGGCGCGTCCTATTCACCGCCGTAGACGAGTTCAACGTCTCAAGGGCAGTGGGGTACGACCTCGACCAGGAGATGGTGGAGGCGGTGGAGAAGAGGATCAGGGACGCCGGAATGGTTGGCCGCATCGCCGCGATCCAGGGTAACTTCATGGAGGCCGACCTCACACCCGCCACCGTCGTCACCCTCTACCTCACAACGAGTGGGAACGCGAAGCTGAGGCCAAAGCTCGAGGTCGACCTCAAGTCCGGCGCCCGGGTGGTGAGCCACGACTTCCCCGTCCACGGCTGGGTCACCGACAGGCCCGACGGCACACCCCACACCATGGGGAGCCACAAGATGTTCCTCTACCGTATCCCCGAGGCCTACACCAAGGAGACCAAGGTGAAGCGCCCGACGAGGATGATGGGTGGAGGCGGGTCCGCGACATGTTCACAAGAATAGAAAAAGGTTAACCCTCAACTCGAACCCCTTTTTAACGAGTTAATAACTCAGTCTAATCTGGTTTTGATGCAGCTGGATCTTCTCATCCGAGGATTCATCATAGGGTTGAGCATCGCCGTCCCCGTCGGACCCATCGGTGTTCTCTGCATCAGGAGGACACTCGCGGAGGGGAGACTGAGGGGGCTCGTCACGGGCCTCGGCGCCGCCACGGGAGACGCCACCTACGGCGGCGTCGCCGCCTTCGGCCTCTCAATAGTCACCAACTTCCTCGTCGGACAACAGACGTGGCTCAGACTCATCGGCGGCGCCTTTCTCGTCTACCTTGGAGCCAAGACGTTCATGTCGCGTCCCCCTGAGAGGGCGGCGGAGGCGAAGGGCGGGGGCATCCTGACAAATTACATCTCCACGCTACTGCTGACTGTGACGAACCCGCTCACCATACTGATGATCACGGCGGTCTTCGCTGGCTTCGGTGTCGCCCTGACCAGATTCGACCAGGCGGCAATAGTGACGATGGGCGTCTTCCTCGGCTCCGCCAGCTGGTGGATCGTGCTAACACTGATCGTGGGGCTCCTAAGGGGCAGGTTTGACGCCCGGTGGCTGAGGGCAGTGAACATGATATCTGGACTCGTGATCGCCGGCTTCGGCATCTACTCCATCGCCTACTTACTAGTAGGTTAGAAAGAGAATTTTAGAAAGGGGAGTCAGTTGGTGGCGCCGAGGGCGAGGGCGATGAGCGCCATCCTCACGTAGACGCCGTGCTTCACCTGCTTGAAGTACCACGCGTTAGGCATCGAGTCCACATCAGTCGTGATCTCGTTGATGCGGGGCAGCGGGTGCATGAGGACGAGGTCCTTCTTCCCCCTCTTCACCATCGCGGGGTCGATTATGTAGGCGTTCTTCAGCTCCTCATACTTCGCGGGGTCAGTGAACCTCTCCTTCTGGATGCGGGTGTCGTAGAGGACGTCGAGCTTCGGGATCACCTTGGCGAGGTCCGTCCCCTCGTTGACCTTAATCTTCAGGTCCTTCCGGATGTCCTCCTTCATCGCCAGCTCCTTGGGGCTGACGAGGTATAGCTCCACGTCAAAGTGGTTGAGGGCGAGGGCGAGGCTGTGGGTGGTGCGCCCGTAGAGGAGGTCGCCACATAACCCGATCTTAAGCCCGTCGATCTTACCTTTCGCGTACTTCATCGTGTGGAGGTCGAGGAGGGCCTGCGTCGGGTGCTCACCGGAGCCCGCGCCCCCGTTGAGGATCGGGATGCTCGCCGCTGCGGCGGCTCGGACCGCCGAGTCGATCTCCGGGTGGCGCATAGCGATGATGTCCGCGTAGCACTCAACCGTCTTTATCGTGTCCTCGAGCGTCTCGCCCTTCTTCACACTGCTGGCGCTTGGGTCGCTGAAGCCAGTGACGCCGCCGCCGAGGCGGAGCATCGCCGTCTCGAAGCTGAGCCTCGTCCGGGTACTCGGCTCGAAGAACAACGCCGCGAGCACCTTGCCGGCGCAGAGGGTGCTCGGCTTCTCCGCCACCTTCACCATCTCGGTGGCCTTGTCCAGTATGAAGTCTATCTGCTTGCGGTCGTAGTCCCGCATGGATAGGACGTCCTTACCCTTGAAGTCGGATGCCTTCACCAAATCAATCACTACGGCTTCTCAGGTGGTTTTCTCGACTTAAAAGCGTGAGGGGGTCAGAACTCGGGGTAGAGGTTGATCCGTCTGAGCAAGTCGATGAGGGTAGGGGACAACTGGTACTTTCGGAAGTCGCGGGGGTGGACCCAGACAGCGTCGAGGGCGTCGTCGTGGTGGTGCATCTCACCCGCCACCGGCTCCGCGATGTAGTCGATGATTACGAAGTGGTACTTCACCTTCCCCGCCTCGTCCCTGACTATCTTGTCGACGGCGCCGAGGTCCTCGAGTATCTCCACCTCGAGCCCCGTCTCCTCCTCCGCCTCCCTGATGGCGGCGTCCCTGACATTCTCCCCTATCTCGACCATGCCCCCAGGGACGGACCAGAACCCCTTGTCGGGTTCTGATGCCCGCTTGATCAATAGGTATTCCTCGCCCTTCCGGATCAGGATGCCCACACCAACCATGGGGCGCTCGGGGTAGAGGCGACCGGGGCTCAACCATCACACCAGTAGAGAGGCGGTGGCGCCACGGTTTAAGCCTTCACGGCCCTACTTCGTGACCTCGACGACAAACTGCTTCGTGTGGCTCGCCTTGTGCTCATCGTCGCCTTCGAACTTTGTGTAGACCTCGGCAGTGTCGTCGAAGGCGTCGACCTTCTTCGCCGTCCACTCTATGCTGTACTTGCCCTCGGCGTCAGTTACGCCTTCGCCGAGAAGGTTGTCTCTCCCGATGTCTCTATCGAATAGGTTCACAGCTGCCTGCGCCAATGGCTTTCCAGAAGACGTCTCGGTGAGCTGCCCGGTGAACGTAAGCCTTGACCCGATCTTCGCCTTTTCCGGGGGAGTATCGAGGGTGATCGTCGTCGGGATCGGGCCCATCCTCACGCCCGGCCTATTCTTCATGATAATCTGGCTCAACACGAGGTTGTTTGGTATCAATATGTCCTTAGAGCCGTCGAGGGACTCTATGACTAGGTGCATCAACCTGATCTCCTTGACGGTGCCGGTGTTCCCGGCCATCGTCACTACGTCTCCGAAGGTGAAGGGGCGGGTGATCAGGACGAAGACCCCGGCGATGGTGTTGGATAGGAAGGTCTGCGTGGCGAAGCCCACCACGAGGCCCCCGAAGCCGCCTAGGGTCAACGCCGCCGCGGGGTCGACGCTGAACACCGAAGCCATCACTGCAAGTAGGACGCCGAAGCCCACTATCTTGGCGATGTTCTTAACCGTCGCCGCGGAGGAGTGGTCCGCGAAGCCACGCATGTACGCGTATACAATGTGCCCAACCTCGCCCACGATGAAGTAGCCGAGGACGAGTATTATCGCGGCGTTGAAGTATCTGAGGTAGGGGCTGGCAAAGAGAAGGAATGACGAGTAAGGCCTGAGGAAAACTGGCAGCTGATCAATGTCCTTCCATTGGAAGAGGATGGTAACGATGTCAAGACAGGCTGCGAGGAAAATGAAGAGGATGACTATCTTGAGGAGGCTTTTACTGTAGTCGATGCGCCTCCGCTTAGGGGATTGGTTCGCTGCCATGTATCCCCGAGAGGGCGCGTTTTATTAAAATTATTGGGCAACGGCGACCCCCTCGGCCTCGGTGAGTGCCATGTGGATGAACCTGCTCATGGGGGAGCTGAGGCTTGACGCCGGGTAGACCTCCGCGAGTACCTTGACCCAGATGGGGAACCTGCACTTCAGTGCCGTCCCCTTGACTATCGCCTCACCCGGGGGGAGGTCGCCTATGAGTTGCGCGAACTCGTTCCCCATTATCTCGCCGAGGCGCTGCTTGTCGAGGTCCTCGAGGCTGTGGCAGATTATGTTGTTGGCGCACTGGGTGATGACGGTCTTCTCGACTGTGGCGAGGCGCTGGGTCACGGCCCAGAGGCCGACGCCGTTCCTCCCCCCGTTGGTGGCGATCTCCTTTATCACGCTCAGCAGCTTTCCCCGACTCTCCTTCTCACCAATCTCGAAGACGCCGTGCTGGGGGGCATAGTACATCGCCTCCTCGAGGACGACTATGCAGCCGAACTTCCTGTTCTCGAGGGCCTCCCCGAATATGCGGCGCAGGACCTGAGCCACGACGAGGTGCTTCTGCTCCCAACTGTCCTTTCCGTCGCTGAGGTCCATGATCACTATCTTCCTCTCCTTGAGGAGTTTGACGGGGTCGAGGACCGTCGCTTCCCCCTCGGGGATGAGGCGGCTCCCGTTTATCGCGTTCTCCACCTGCGCCCTGTAGAGTTCCCACTCGTCGGCCTTCTTGTTGAAGCCGAGGTTCTCTGGGCTGACCACGGCGATGGCGCGGCGGAGGTTCGTCTTCGTGACGGTGGCCGCCTGGGCGTAGAGCACCTTGAGCGCCTGGACGAGTATCTTGGCGTTCCACCACGTCTTCTGCCACCCGAACTCGGCGACGTAGTCGTCCCAGGGGATGTCGCCGGGCTGGAAGAAGCTGCTCCATGGCACCTTGAGGACCGCCCCCGCCCCGAGTCGTGACGTGAGGCTGCTGTACTCGCCATCCTTGTCGACGATGAAGAAGCGGACTGGCGGGTTTGCGTTGGCGGCCCTCGCCACCATGCTCACTGCGGTAGTCGTCTTCCCCGTCCCGACGGCGCCGCAGATGAGGCAGCTCTGCCTTATCAGCGGGTAGAGGCCCAGCTCGACGTCGAGTTCCGTCGTCGGGTCGGTGCCGAGGAGGAACTTCCACTCACCGTTCGGCTTCGTGAAGCGGCTGACTATGTCGCGCTCGGCGGCGTAGACGGGCGTGTTGGGGGTCAGCGGGTAGCGTAGGGGGCGGAGGCTTCCCTCGTCGTCCATCCAGCCCCACTGGTACGCCTCGGCGTGCAGGCTCGAGTCCTCGGCGTCGTCGATGATACGCCCCTCGGTGAGGAGCGCCTCCTCGTACTCCCGGACCCGCTTATGCGGGTAGACCCTGACTACCTGGTAGACGACGGGTGACCCGTTCTTGGGGTGCCTGACGTGGACGAGGTCGCCCTTCGCCAGCTCCCTGTCCCGCAGGAGTAGGACGGTGATCTTGTCGATGCCGTACTCGCCCGTCACGCTGTAGGTGTGTCCTACCTTCAGGCTCCCATCCATTTGCCCTCACCCCAGTAGGGCGCAAGCCCCCGGACCTCGCCGGTGCGCCTGCTCACCCTGCTCAGTATCTCCCCGTAGACCTCCGCCATGAAGCGGCGGGTGATCTTGACCTCCTCGTCCGCCTTCACTATCGGGATGGGGATGCCGTTGCTAAGCGCCGAGCCGTAGCAGTAGTCGGCGACGTCGTCGAGGCTCCCGAGACTGTAGGCGGGGAGATCGACCCTGATGGGTGGGATGCTCCACTCCCGCGTCATGCGCCCGTAGAAGCTGTATATGGGGACATCGAGGGAGCCCATGAAGGCGGTCGTCCGGCTCGCCTGCATGAGGGCGGTCTTCGGGGAGAATATGTCGGTCCTCTCCCCCGGTTTCAACGCGTGAAGCAGCAGGAAGCTGTCGGGTAGCTGGGTCTCCCCCTGTAATCCGAGGTGGTAGAGGAGGTACCTCGCGCTCGGCCTCTTCACGACACCGGCGAGGGTGACACCCGCCTCCCTGCATAGGCGGAGGAGCCTGTTAACGGCGTCGAGTAGCCTGCGCTGGTCCTTCTGGCACCCGGCCATCCTCCACCAGTCGCTGAGGGCGAGGGGCCCATCCACGAGCAGCAGTTCCGTGTCCGGGTGGCCATCAAGGTAGGCGACGGCGGTCTCGTAGAGCTTCGCCTCCCTCCTCGCATTAACTATCCCCTCGAACCTGTTCCCCGCGACCCCGTACGGGAGAGACATCGTCTCCGGAGGCATCCAAAATTTAGCGCCCCGGGGGAGGGCGTAGGCGAGGGCGCTGATGACGCCGTACCTCTTCGAGGCGAGGGGCAGTATCTGACTCCCGGCATCAACCCCCACGACCCGTGTGTAGACTTCATGCTTCGTCATGGGGTAGAGGCACATCTCCTCCCTGATCCGGGCCGCAAGGGCCGCCACGGCGGGCTGCTCAGACGCCACATCGCTCGAAATCTCATTCAGAAGGAGATCCCTTATGGAGAGGCTCAGGCTTCCACCCGGCCTCCTCGTCTCCTCGATGAGGCCCGCCCGCTCCTCAAGACTCAGCACTCGCCACATAACCCCCAGAATGGTCCCTGCACAACACATTTTTTCCTAGATATATAAAGTGATCGAATGTCAGGAGCGTAATTTGGTCTAAACGCCATTATATATATAAAGAGAGAAATTATAACGCTCATTAAAAACCATCCACGAGCGATCTACCTCACCCGAGTCAAAAACAAAGTTAATAAGATGTTCAGCCTAGTTTTAACTAAATGTCCGAGGAATTGAGCCTAAAGGACAGGGTTTTCCGCAGCTTCCTACAAGACCCCACCCTCGGCCCCGAGCAGATGGCGGCCAAACTAGACGCGAAGTACAACTCAGTAAAGGACGCCTTCGCAAAGCTCGCGAAGGACGGGCTCCTCCAGAGGAGCGGCCGCGGCAACTACGAGCCCAACTACGCCGGGATCGTCATCCATCTCATGAACAGGATCGAGGAACTTGAGAAGAAGGCGAAGTAGGATGTCGGAACTCATTGAAAAGGCGACGCAGGAGCTGAAGCCGGACACGGCGCAGTTCAAGGTCCTCGCCCACCTCGCCTTCCGCGGTCCGAGCACGCCGAGCGCCATAAGCGACGAGACGGGCATCGCCCCCGGCACCGTACGCCCAGCGCTCCGCAGCCTCCTAGAGAAGGGCTACGTGAAACAACAGGAAGACGGTAACTATAGGTCGAGCATACCGTTCACAGACTTCGTGTCGTACATCTTCGCCAAGAAGTGACCCCCGATGGTTGGCGCCGACGAGCTTGAGGGCCTGAGGCGGGCAGAGAGCCAACAGCAGGTGCTCCTCTGCCTCGTCGAGAACGGCGAGGTCATGTCTAGCCAGGAGATCGCCCAGAAGCTCAACCTCACCGTCAACGCGGTCAACATCGCCCTCTTCAACCTCAAGAACAAGGGACTAGTCGACCCTGTCAGCCGCGGCGTCTACAGATGCAAACTCGGCCCCATACTCGTCAACCTCCTGAAGGAGTACTTCAAGAAATGAGCGCCGAGAAGCTTGACCAGATCGCGCCCGAGACCTCCGCCTACAAGATACTCTGCCACCTCGCCTTCAGGGGGTCCGTCCTCAAGCCTCAGGAGATCGCGGAGGTGCTCGGCGAGAACGGCTCCACTGTGAGGGCGCGCCTAGCCGAGCTCAAGAAGCAGGGGCTCGTCGAGTCGAAACCCGAGGGATATGTCGCCGTCGTGACGCCCTACGATCTCATCATGAAGATCTACAGGGACATGGGCAGGAAGTAGGCCCACTTTCGGTCATCCCTCCCCCCTCGGTGAGTAAGTATCATTTAAAAGGGCATGGGAGAAAGTGCCCGCCGTTAGAAATGTCAGAGAATCAGCTCGCCGAGCTCAAAGATCGAACAGACACGCTGCTAAAGCTCCGTAAGGCCCCCAGCCAGTTCCAGATACTCTTCCACCTCTTAGGCACATCCAGAACAATGTCGGTCAAGGAACTCTCCACCGAGCTCGACCTCACACCCAAGGCGACGGAGAGGGCCGTCGCGAAGCTACTGGAGAAGAACCTGATACAGCGCAGCCCCTTCAAGGACGGTGGCTACACCTGCGACGCCAAACAGATCATGCTCAGCCTGCTGGTCACGGTCTCCGACATGTACGAGGACTATGAGAAGGCCCACCCTAGGCTAGCGCAGCCTGCTTCTCCCGAATCGGTGGCAGAACCTCCTTCTCTACCCAATTGATGCCCTTGGCGGTCATCTTGTAGATGCCCCCCCTCCCTTCGGGGCGGAAGAGGAACCCCTTCTTCACCATCTCGTGGAGCCTTGCGGGCACTATCACCTTGCGCCCGCTCTCGTTCAGGCACGCCTTGAGCTCCTTGCCCGTCGCCTGGTACCCCTTCATGGCGTAGAGTAGGAGCCCTATCGCCTCGTAGTGGCTTATCTCCTCCTTGCAGACGATTATGGGGCCGTCGTGCCTCATCTCGACGATGTCCTTGAGGTGGTCGAGGGCCTGCTTGGAGACGAGGCCGGACACCTTCTCGTTCAGAGCCGTCATGTAGTCCTGTGTCAACAACTCGAGTCCGCTGAGGAGTTCCTCCGGGTTATCCCCGGAGACCTGTATGTCCCCGAACTGGGTCTTCACGGTTAGGGTTATCTTCGGCAATTTACTTGGTCTCCGGCGTGTTCATCGTGTATAGGTAACCCCTCTTCTTGTCCTTCCAGCGACGCACCGTCCCCTTCTTGACGAGCCACACGAGGACCCCTGAGAGTGTGGTCTTGGGGAAGAAGACGGCGTTTGCCTCCATCGCCTCCCTGAGCTCGGATATGGTCCGCGGCGTCTTCCCCCAATTCTCCGAGAGCAGTGACGTCACGGCCTCGCTGCACTGCGTGGTCCGCGGGATCTGGGGGAGGGCCTCAGACTCGTTCTCCTGCGGCTTCTTCTGGCGCTGCTTATTGGTTGTAGATTCGCTTGGGAAGGACGCCGATACCTTCTCGACTATGCGGGGGAGCTCGTCGAGGGTCGATAGGACCTCCGCCTTTTCCCCGCCCAGCTCTACCTCTACCTCCCCTATCCGGATCTTGAGGTGGAAGGGGGGGCGGCTCATTTTCTCACAACTCGTATTAGGAGTAGTATTATGGGGCTTATAATATTTATTGAACAAATTACTCGTCTTTCTTGATTTTCTTTAAGGAGTATGAGGATATGAAAAATCGTGATTTGGGGACCCTCAGAGGGACTTTATGTCTCATATAATTACATATTATCTTAACATATATGAATGGTATGAATAATAGCATCATAATACGGTTTCTAATGTGCCAATATTATAAAATGAGCGTAAGCCCTACTTGGCTAGGGCTGACCTCAGCTTCGCCGAGATCATGGTCTGGACATCCGCCGCCTTAGCCCTGCCTCGGACCTCACCCATAACCATGCCCATGATGGGCCCAGCCGCCTTCTCACCCATCTTCGCCACCAGCTCCGAGCTTACCTTGATCTTGGCTTCGACGATTGAGGCGAGCTGAGCCTCAGATAGAAGGCCGAGGCCCAATACGGCTATTGCCTCCTTCGCAGGCTTTGCGGGGTTCTGCACGAGCCACGTTAGCATTGCGGGGACGGACTCCTTCACTACCTCGCCGGAGTCGACTAGGCTGAACGTGCCCCGGATGGCCTCGTCGGTGAGGGTCTCAACTGGGACGCCGTCTCTCTGCAGCCTCTTCAATTCCTCAGTCAGCGTGACGGCGGCGAGGGTAGTCAACGCACTATGGTCGCGTGCAAGCTCCTCGAAGAGGCTCATGTAATCGGAGTCGACGATCTGTTTCGCGAGCTTCTCGTTGAGGTCGTAGTCGCTCTGGAAGCGTTTTAGTTTGGCCTCCGGCATCTCCGGGAGCGTCTCCCCGAGGCTAGCGAGGTGCTCCGGCGTGATTGTTATCGCCTTGACGTCGGTTTCGGGGTACATCCTCGCGGCGCCGGGGCGGGGGCGTGTGAACCTCGTCGTCCCGTCGGGGTTGGTGGCGCGAGTCTCCAGGGGTATCCCGTTGAATACGTCCCTTGCTCGCTCCACCACCGCCGTCAGGGCGCGTCGGGCCTTCTCGGCCTCGTCAGCGACGATGACGACGGCGTCCCCCTCGGCCGCCCCCACGAATCTGCGCAGGGCGTCGACTTCGGGTTGAGTTATGCTGTAGCCGGGCAGCTCGTCTGTGTGGAAGATGCCCTTGACTCCACCCCTGTACTTGGCGTGGTCGCTCATCTCGGTGCCGAGGCGCCTGCCGGGGCAGAGTTCCCTGCCTGTGAGGCCTGCGAATCCGGGGAGCCTGACGGCCTTGACCATGCCGCCTGCCTTCATGGCGCTCCTGAGTATCTTGGACTCGGTAGCCTTGAAGACGCTGGAGACATCGATTTGCGCGTCGACGATGTCCGCGGGCTTAACACCGCGCTTCACGAGTTCGTCCCTGATCTCTAGGAGGTTCCACTGGCGCTGTGCCTCGTACTCGACTATGGTGGGCATCAGGGGTAGGTCTTGGACGCCCTTGATCTCGACGACTTTCCCGTTCATTATGGAGACGTTGACGTCTTGGCGGATCGTGCCTAGGCCGCGGCGCACCTTCCCCGTCGCGCGGAGTAGGCTGCCGACCCTG
>Ga0315274_10003500_pt1 | contig 23358 bp, 13 predicted proteins | sample YL17G02_20_MG_FD_203700 | JGI IMG/M metagenome (GOLD analysis project Ga0315274, IMG submission 203700) | Sediment microbial communities from Yellowstone Lake, YNP, Wyoming, USA - YL17G02_20 | ecosystem: Environmental > Aquatic > Freshwater > Lake > Sediment | place: USA: Wyoming | collected...
TTTGTCTTCGGCGGGCTGCGGGGCAACACCCTTTCCCGCGTGGAGGTCCCGTGGTAGTGGTGGGAGCCCTGGCCCCAACAATAGCATAACGGACAGGGGTCAGGTCTTGTGATCTGCGTGTTCGGCTATGGGAGGCCACGGGATCCCAGGGGGGACCTGCGAATACGCGGTTCGCAAGACCCGACCCCGCTGGCGCGACGAGGTGGCCGCGAAGCGGATAGGGGTCAGGTCTTGATTAGGAGCATGCGGTGCCTGGCACAGCACGGAGACAGAAGTGGCGGCTGTGTCGGCTGTTAGGACGCGGCATGTCATTTCGGTCGCACCGGGAAGGGAGAAGGGGACATTCTACTTTTCGTCGGACGCAAGCGAGGTTCAAGAAGCAGAATGTCCCCATGCTCTGTCTCATCGCCGACAACGTCCCCCGCGGCAAAGTCTCCGAGGGCCGAGCCGACATTGATTCCGTCGCCGTCTATGTGGACGGCCAGTTCTACGAAGATGCCGTCCAGGTCACGGGCCACGACGACGGCCAGCCGGCCTTCTGGCGCCAGCACCCCTACAAGGGCACCTTCGGCCCGATCACTGTCAACATCCCCCTCGACGAGGGGACCCACATCATCCGCGTCCAGACCACCCCCAACGCCGCTGGCAACACGGGCTTCGACGAGGTGGCCGTCACCCTCGAAAAGCGCGCCATTCCGGTGGACCTCGAAGGCGCCGATCCGCCGCCTCCGCCCACCCCCGTCACGGAAACCCGGGGCCTCTGGCACTTCGACACGGCGGTGCCGCTGGCCGGCGGGGAGCCGGCCACGGAGCCGTTTCTGCCCGACTGGGGCACGAGCCTGCTCCTCCATCTCGACGAAGCCGGCTACGCCGACGATTGCTCGTGGTATAATAGCGACGGCTACTTCTGCGGCAACGCCACGCCTCTCCAAGCCGGCCGCTTCGGCTCGTCGGTCTACTTCGATGGGATGTACAGCTCCGTGGAGCTCGGCTACGCCTCCCAGCTCGACCTCTACTCCAGCGACTTCACCCTCGAGGCCTGGGTCTGCCCCGCGAGCGACTACGCTTGCGGAACCATCCTCGCGAAGTCCGACGGCGGGAACGGTTACGCCCTGCGCATCGAGACCGGCTACCCCGTCCTGCGCTTCTACGCCGACTACATGGACAACTACGTCTGGGGCTGGACGCTCATCCCGGCCGGGGTCTGGACCCACGTCGCCGCCTGCCGCGCCGGCGACCACATCACGGTATACGCTAACGGCGTCGCGCTCGGAGAGGCGACTCTTTCGCCGTGGACCGCGTTCAGCCCGGCCTCGGCGCCCCTCCGCGTGGGCGAGACGACCTTTTGGAACTCGACCCCCTACACGTTCTACGGCCGGATTGATGAGGTCCGCGTGTCCTCGTACGCCCGTTACGCGCCGGGCCCCCGGGTGAGCCCTGACGGCTCCGGCAATGGAAACGACGCGACGCTGAGGGGCGCCGCGGGCCTCGACCCCTCGGGCCCGATGGGGAGCGCCCTGCGGCTCGAGAGCTCGAGCGACTACGCGGAGGTCCCTGCCAGCCCGACCCTGTGCCTTGGCTCTTGCGACTTCACGATCGACGCCTGGGTCCAGCCCGGGTGGTACACGTACGTCTACCTCCTCACGGGACCGGGCTATAGCGTGTTTGTGGACCAGAATGGCCGAATCCAGTGCAACGTCTGGGGCGAGCAAGGGCCGACGACGTACGCGACGCTCACGAGCAACGCCACTCTCTGGCCCTGGATGTGGAACCACGTCTCCCTGGTCCGGGCGGGCGACACGATCACCCTGTTCGTGAACGGCATGCCGGACACCTCCGTGCAATTCATCGGCAGCCTGAGCGCGTACCCCTCTACCCTGTGCATGGGCCCGTTCTGGCCCTACTACGACTACTACTATGGCTACTACGGCACTGGCCCCGTGCTCGTTGACGAAGTCAGCATCACCGTCACCACCACCCCCCCGCCGGCGCTCTACGCCAGCATCTACATCCCGGCGGACTTCGACCCCGAGGTTTCCGACACCATCCACTACTTCCACGGCCTCCGCGACGCGACCGCCGCCGACCCCGCCTTCTCCGAGGCCAACACCGGAACCGCCAGCCTCCTCTTCCGTGGCACCTTCCAGGGCGTGGACACCAACATAGCCATTGACCCGGGCACGTTCAGCGGCCTGACGGCCAACGTGGACACGTTCACCGCAACTGTCACCCACACCTTCGCCGATGGCGGGGCCATGTGGGTGACCGCGACCTTCACAGAGACAGGGGCCGAGAGCAACCTCTTCCGAGCCCTCCTGCCAGCACTCGCCGGGGGCACCCCCGAGGAGGCTCAGCAAAGGGTGCAATGGGTGAAGAATGTCGGGATGGCTCAAGGCAACCCGGCTGGCTTCTACCAGCCGGTCGGTCTGCGTGTGAGAGGGCTACCCGACGTTGACGGGTCAAGCTTTTCGGTTGACGTAGAGGGTGGGAAGTTCCGCCTGGAGAGGGCTGCGCAGGGCTCGCACTGCTTGAAGGGAGGCTCAGAGTACTACCTCCATGTGCGCACCCCGCCGGGCGAGCAGTGGCCGGCGACGGACGTGCTGGTCTGGGACAGCGACGACGAGCGGCCGGTCCTTTGGCGGCGGACGACCGGCGCCTCTGGCATCAAGGCAAGAGTCTATCTAGGGCCGGCAGTCGTACCGCAGGGTGTCGCAGTGGCGGAGGTGAAGGCGTTGGCTCCGGGCTTGGACGTGAACTGCGATGGGGACCTCAGCGACCCCGTGGACGGCCTGAGAGATTACCTGCCGGGCTACCGGGGTGGGGCTGCTGTTCTCAGCGCGGCGACCACCTTCAGGCAGGCATGCGTGACGACGCCTCTCACCCCGCAGACCATGAACCTGATCGTGCCTGCCGGGAGGAATCAAGGGGTTACGAAGGTCGTGTTCCGCATCCTGGATGTGAGCGATTGCCCGGGCTATTGCGAGAACGCCACGTGGACGACCATCGAAGGCAGTTCCAACGAGGAAGATCTCTCGTTCCAGCTGGCCTACAACGACCGAGAGGCCGAGGCAACGATACAGAACGGCCTGGTCGGCCCCGACACCTCCTCGGTTCTCCTGTGCTGCAAGGACTACGGGGGCAGTTGCACCATCGCGGTGGATGTCTACGTGAGGGACCGGAAGCTCCCCAGGCTCATGTTCCTCAAGGTCCCCCGCGACGCCGATGACGACGGTATAGCTGACAAGTGGGAGGAGGACATGGTGGCCGAGTGGAACCAGCAATACGGAGAGCACCACTTCGCCAACGCCCCCTGGGATGCGTGCCGGTTCTTTACAGCTGTGTATCGCTGGCTTCCTCTTCCTCCTGAGACCACCCTGGGCTGGGACTGGGTGCCCCACGAGCCGCGAGACCCCGACGGTAGTGGCCCGCTTGTGCCCCAGAGGACAGAAGGCGACCACATACCAGTATTCGCCGAGTACCGGGGCTTCATCCTGGATGGCGGCGGGTTCGACGGCTCCGGGGGAAACGCCCACTTGGGCGGCCACAAGCGCCTCAGTCCGGCGAGGAAGGAGGGCCTCCTGGAAGTGGACCGCGAGGACGCTTTGGCCAACCTGCCTGCTGGTGGTATGAGAACATACTTTGACGTAGGAGCCAGGGTGTGGAGCCATTCTGCACGTGGGGCCGGAAATCACATCTACTACTTGTTCGACAACGAGAACATTCCTGCTCCCAACTTCCTCCCAGGCGACCCGCTCCTCACGGTTGTCGCGAAACAGACGCGCTACCTGTCAGAGCATCGTGGTTGCAGACGACCTGGCTTCCCGGACACCATGAAGGAAGCCTTATTGCGGTATTTCACCCATTTCATACTACTATCTGACGTACCTCCCAACCACAGGTTCTCTTGCGCTTTCACGTATGCTCAAGCGCCTGACAGAACGGGTGATCAAATGGGCGCTTACATGCTCTCTTCCCCAATCAGTGTGCAGGCGGCGGTCGTGGGCGTCACGGTGCGTGACATGGGTGGCGTGGCCGCGGCGCACGAGTACATGCACATGGTGATCGAGCCTGCCCGGGACGGCGTGACATGGGATCAGGGTGAGCACCTGATAGGCAACCCCGGGGGCAACTCTCTCATGGGGGACGCACCGGTTGTGGCAAGCCGACAGGAGACCACAGTTGTCGTCAACCAGGTAACACAACGCCTGGTTGATTTCGCCCGGAATCCATCCCTGCGATGACTCTGTAAGGAGGGTAGCTCTTGAAGACCTTGGTCGCTGGCCTAGCGGGCGTCTGGAGGCTTACAGGTGCGTTGATGATCTGTTGCCTATCAGGCGCCGTTGTGCTGGGGGCGCCCCCTGCACGACCGTCTGCGCGCATGGCGCTGGTCCGCGAGAAGGTGTACCTCCGTGAGGCACCGGTGGTCAAGGTGACCCTGGTGGCGGACAAGAACTCGCCGGCGATGGTCATCAAGGACCAATTCCGTGCTCTGCAACGAGGCGCCGTGTCGGTTGATCTCATAGCAAGTCCTGGCGATCGGGTCCCGAGTTCGCTGCCGAACTTTGACCGGACAGAGAGGCCGGACGATTTCGAACGTCTTCAACCAGGACAAACGAAAGTCTACCATCTGGAAGTGGTAAGTTCCCCTCCGATGCCCGGGGACTACATCGTCCGCGTAGAATTCGCCCCCACCACTGATCCCTCTTGGAAGATCCGTCAGGACTTGCGCGTGCAATACGTGGATATACCGGTGACTTCGATTAAGGAAAACATCCCCCTTGTCGACCGCATTGGGCACGGTGCGCATGCTCAGAACAGAACAGTCGAGCTGTTGAAGGTGATGAGCGAGGAGGGGTGCCAGTTGATCTACAGGTCATTTACCCCAGAGGGGAAGGTGGATCTAGTGCAGCGCCTCTGCCCACTTGACATCTCCAGTCGGCTGGCCGCGGTGTCCAAAGCGTTCTGGCACAAGCCGGAGCAGCGCGATCGCGTTTGGCTATCCCAAGTCTGGGTAGCCTTTAACCGGGAGGGCGAGTTGCACCTTGTCAAACTCGACGCGGTTGCTGGGAACATCTTGGAGGACACGATTCTCGGGGGCTCTCAGTAGCCTAGCGCGAGTTTACTAGTTACAACCTTGATTGCGCGGCGGGAATGGCCAAAAACGCGAAAGGAGGCCGAAGCGGATAGGGGTCAGGTCTTGATTAGTGATTAGCGGCGCGAGCAACCCCCGCCTAATCACTAATCAAGACCTGACCCCTACAAGTGTGCGACGACACGGCGATTCCCGGGACACCTGCCGGGCTGATCGGCAAAGCCTACTTATTCGGATCGGCTGTCTATGTCGGGCGCGCACACGGGAGGATGGGCGGTTGGGGCGGGTTCGCCCTCCCCTTGGGTCTCACGCACGTTGTGGGGCACGAGTTGACGCACCTCCTACTTGAGGAGTGGCGCCATCCGTTCGACGATGGTGAGCATCTACATGACCCGAACGAGAACCACGTGCCCGATGAGCCATTTCCCGGGGATGAGCAGTATCTCATGTTCCCGGTAGTGACTCCGAACAATTTTGGAACAGTCCTGTTCTCCAACCCGACTCGTCGGCACTTGAACCTCCGCTCGAAGCAGTCTGTGGAAAGAAAACCATGAGAGGAAGGACGCTGATGCATTGCCTGTCGACCAGGGCTGTCGCGGGTGCTGTGTTCCTCACCACGATGCTGGGTTTGCGGCTGAGCGGCGGCGCTGCCCAATCGGGGGACCTGCCTCTGAAGGTGGAGGTATCCGCTGCAAGGAGTGAAGCGTACCTCTACGGCGAAGAGGTCGTGCTCACGATCGCGGTTACGAACTGCGGGAGTGCGCCAGTCGGCTACGTGCGTGGCGGCGGCAACCTTCCGATGGGGCTGCGCCTATCCATATCGTGCGAGGGCAAAGACTTCGTGCCGCAAGATGGGCACTCCGGCAACCCTTGGGGCGATGTCGCAGACGGGGTTGCTAGACTTGAGGAGGGATCAGTACTGAAGGAGCGCATCAGTCTAACCTACGCCTATGGAGTGCTGCCGGTTGGCAGGTACGCGATCGGCCTCCGGCTCGATCAACCACCTTGGCCGGGTGTCACCCGGGGAACTGCCGTTTCGAATCCGGTCGAGTTCACGGTGAAGGACTGGAGGGCCGCTGCGGCCGTTGGGAAGACGATAGAGTGCCGACGACCAGACGGCCAAGTCATCGGAGCGACGACTGTTCAGCTCGCGCGGACCACGGAGGGAGAACTTCTCGTGACCTGGAAAACGACCTTCTCAGGCGCCACCTCCGTAGATTTCCGGGCGGTGCGTTTGCCGCCGAACCTGCAAATCTCCGAAGGGCTCTGGCATGCCTCGGAGAAGAACTGCTACATCGCTTCCCCGCCCGACGACAGGGGCCGGCGAAAGCTTGTCGTCGTGGACAGGCCGAGCTCGTCCGTGACTGAACTGGAGCTACGGCAGTCGAGCCCGGTCCCCGTGGTGCACCATAGCAGGCCGGCAACCAAGGAGTAGAAGACATGCTACAGAACGGGAATGCGCTGAGCTGGATCCTAACGGTGTGTGCTTGCACGGTGACGCCCTTCGTGGCATCAGCCCCATCACAGAATGAGGGCTTCTTCCGCCTCGAGGTTTCCAACGGTGGACGGGCTTCATATCTTCAAGGGGAGAAGGTGCTGGTGGAAGTGTGGTTCTCAAATCCCGGGGACAAGCCCTTGACGCTGGCCCTACACAGGGCCTTCTCGGGACTCGAGATTGACCTCGTGCGCGATGGCGAGAAGGTTTTTCCGACTCCGGGTGGGAAGCCGTTCGGCGACCTTGATCCGAGCAAGCGCCTTGCCTTCCCCGTGCACAGGGAGAGGAAGCAAGGGGGACAGTATCCCTTGACAAGGCAATTCGGCGTGCTGGCCCCTGGCAAGTACACGGTCAGGGCGCGGTACTCGCAGACCGAGGAAGACCTGCGGGGCGCCAATCCGTATCCGGGCCTAGTCGCACGCGACCAGGTGCTTCCGGTAACGACAGGAACCGCGGTGTCCAACCAAGTCCGATTCACCGTGCGGGCCTGGGAACCCAAGGCGGTCGCCGAGAAGGAGGTACAGCGCGTGGTGGACGGCCAACGGAGCATCGTGCAACTCGTTGAAACGAGCGAAGGCGAGCTCCTGGTAGCTTGGAAGAGCGCCAAGAGCCGGGCTGGCGAAGCGCCTGAGCTTGTGGTGGTCCCCACCGGCGTCAAGGCGAGCGTCCGCGGGGTGTTCTGGGACGCGACCGACGAGAAGTGCCACGTTCTGTATCCGACCGGAGAAGGTGAGAAGAAGGCACTGCTGGTCGTTGACAAGAAAGCGCCCTCTTCTGTCAGCCTCCCGCTTGCGGAGGCCACGCTGCAACAGCCGAAAGGCGCGATGGTCTTCGTCCCATTGGCTGCGCTGATCAGCTTTGTCGGGATTGCCGTCATCGGATGGCTCAGGCTGCGAAGGCGGAGCCGCATGTCCCCAACTGCCGACTAGGCTCAAGCGTTCAGGGCGGGCCGCTCAATAAGGCCCCACCTAGACACGAGAGCGAGCAAGGTGCCTGGCCCCTTGCGGAAACAGAAGATGAATAATGCCAAATGGTTGCGTCGAAGCATGTGATTTCGGCGCCGTACTCATCTGGCTCTTCCACGAGGACAAGCCGTCCCCGCCGCCCACGACGGGGCACGGGCCTCCTCAAGCGCGACGCCAAGCCCGTGCCCACCGACCTCATGGGCGTCAGCGCCCCCGACCCACCGTCACCCTCCGCGAGCTCAAGAAAGACAGCTTAGGCCACACCGAGTTCCCGATCGTCGGCGAATACGCCCAGTCCACGATCAGCGGAGTGCAGCATGCCAGCATGCGATGCCAGGCAGAGCACGGAGGCGGAAGTCGCGGCTGCGAAAGCGCTTAGGACTGGACATGTCATTCCGATCGCGCCGGGCACTTCTCGGGGCGAGGGGCAACGAACAGAACGACCTGCCGGTAGAAGGCGTAGGTGAATCGAGGGGGCCTTGGCATGGTTTCCTCCTCTTCGGCGCTCCTGAGCAGCGCCAGAAGGCCCTTCAGGCGGCAGCCGAGATTCGGCACGGTGTTTCCGGAATTGACGGAAGGCGCACGAGGGCAGGCTATTCGCGGCTGAAGAAGCGGCGACTGGAGGGGAGGAGGAGCATGAGGAGGATCAGGAAGAGGGCAAGGCCGCCGGCACCGAGGAAGGCGAGGCGGGTCGTGCGGGCGATCTCGGGGGCGGCTTTCACGAACGCGCTGCCGAGGACGCACACGCAGAAGAGCAGGGCCGAGACAACGCCATCCCAGTAGCCGGTCCAGAGGCGCAGGACGCTCATGAGGGCGAGGACGACGCCGATGCCGGCCGCAGCCGTGCCCCAGCCGAGCTCTGCGACGAAGCGAAGGAAAAAGGCGGCACCAACGAGGCACAAGACGATGCAGCCAATGACAACGACGACGGGGCGCCTGGCCGCCGGCGGAGGCCCGACGTCCGTGACCAGCTTGGACGACACGAGGATATCATCGGCCCTCGGAGAACGCTCGCGCGCGGGCTCGGCCTGCGGTTGGGGGGCCGGCTCGGGGCGGGGTTCGGGTCTGGGTTCTTCCTTGACCCAAGGGCCGGAGAAGGCGGTGGGGCCTTCCGAGGGCTCATATCGGGCGCGAGCGTCGTGGGGCCGGAGGTCGTCGGGGGCTTGCTGCGAGGGCTGAGGCTCCTCGTCGTGCTCGTCTCGCCTGGGGGCCTTCGGAGCGTGCTCTTCCGAGGCGGGTTGCGGAGCGGGGGCCGGGGGCTGGGGTTGGAGGGGCGCCGGCTTGCGGGTCTCTGTGGGAGCGGCTGTGATGGTGGGGAGTCCGTCGAGGCCGTCGTCGGGCTGGCCCGGGATGTGGATGGCGCCGCCACAGTTCTTGCAGCGGCCCGTCATGCCGGCGTAGCGGTCATCTACCTTGAAGGCGCGCCCACAGACCTGGCATTCTCCGCGTATCATCGCAGTTCCCGCAGCCGGGGAGGGCGAACACGAGGTTCGCCCCTACAGCACGTCCAGCACGGCAGAGTGCCACGGTTGGCTCGCCAACCGTGGCCACGGCTGGGCAAGCCAGCCGTGGCACTTTGCCAGCCGTGGCACAGCCAACGGGCTACGTTCCCGCGGACAAAGGAACTCGCGGGGACGGGGCAGTCCATCGCTTACCCTCCCGAAGGTATTGGAACCTTCGGGAGGGCGCGGGGTATCAGCGGGTCGAGCACGGCTGGCCAAGCCAGCCGTGGGACACCTGGGAGGTTGTCCTCGTGCACCACCATGAGTGCCACGGTCGGCTCGCCCGACCGTGCTCTCGAGGTCGGCGCCTCGCCGCACGGCTGGGCAAGCCAGCCGTGGCACAACCAAAGCATTACCCTACCGCGGGCACGGGAACCCGCCGGGGGCACCACCATGAGTGCCACGGTCGGCTCGTCCGACCGTGCTCTCGAGGTCGGCGCCTCGCCGCACGGCTGGGCAAGCCAGCCGTGGCACAACCAAAGCATTACCCTGCCGCGGGCACGGGAACCCGCCGGGGGCCACAGATCGACAAGCGAGCCGCTTGTCGCTACGAGTCTCACCGACAGGAGCTATTTGTCGCCTTCGAGCTTCTTGCCCTTTTTCTTGGCGCTCTTCTCGGCGTCCTCGGCGACAGCCTGAGCGGCGGCCAGTCGGGCGATCGGGACGCGGAAGGGGGAGCAGCTCACGTAGTTCATGCCGACCTTGTGGCAGAACTTGACGGAGGCCGGCTCGCCGCCGTGCTCGCCGCAGATGCCGACCTTGAGGTTCGGCCTGGTCGCCCTGCCGCGCTGGATGCCGAGGCCAATGAGCTCGCCGACGCCGATCGGGTCGAGGATCTGGAACGGGTCGGCGGGCAGGAGCTTCTTTTCGACGTAGTCGGGGACGAAGGCGCCGATGTCGTCGCGGCTGAAGCCATAGGTCATCTGCGTGAGGTCGTTGGTGCCGAAGGAGAAGAACTCGGCGGCCTGTGCCATCTCGGCGGCGCGGAGCGCGGCCCGCGGGATCTCGATCATCGTGCCGTAGAGGTGCGGGATTCTCCTCATCCCGTACTTCGCCGCCGTTTCGGCGTGGACCTTCTTGACCAGCGCGGCCTGGTGAATGAGCTCCCCGACGTCGCAGGTGACGGGGATCATGATCTCGGGGAGGGCCTTCTTGCCCTCCTGGATCAGCTCGGCGGCGGCCTCGAAGATGCCGCGGAGCCAGCACTCGCTGATCTCAGGGTAGGTGACGCCGAGGCGGACGCCGCGGTGGCCCATCATTGGGTTGGTCTCGTGGAGCGCGTCAGCGCGGGCGGCCAGCTCGTCGAGGCTGATGCCCAGGCTTTCGGCGAGCCGCGTGCGCTCGTCCTCGCCGCGCGGGACGAACTCGTGGAGGGGCGGGTCGAGGAGGCGAATGGTGACGGGGAGGCCGTCCATCACCTCCAGGGTCGCCTTGATGTCTGCCTTGATGTGGGGGTAAAGCTCGTCGAGGGCCTTGCGGCGCTCGTCGAGGGTCTTCGAGTGGATCATCTTGCGGAGCTTGAAGAGGGGCTCCTCGGCGCCCTTTCCGTAGAACATGTGCTCGGTGCGGAAGAGGCCGATGCCCTCGGCGCCGAACTGGCGGGCCTTGCGGGCGTCGTCGGGGGTGTCGGCGTTGGCGCGGACGCCGAGCCTGCGGACCTTGTCGCAGAGCTTCATGAAGGCCGCGAAGTTGGGGTTCTCCTCGGTGCCGACGACCATCGGGAGCTGGCCGGGGTAGACGACGCCCTTCGTGCCGTTGAGGCTGAGCCAGTCGCCTTCCTTCACCACGACGCCGCCGACCTGGAACTGCTTGTGCTCGGGCTCGACCTTGAGGGCGCCGGCGCCGACGATGCAGCACTTGCCCCAGCCGCGCGCGACGAGGGCGGCGTGGCTGGTCATGCCGCCGCGGGCCGTGAGGATGGCCTCGGCGGCGCGCATGCCCTCGACGTCCTCGGGGTTCGTCTCTTCGCGGCAGAGGATGACCCTCTTGCCCTGCTTGGCCCACGCGACGGCGTCGCTGGCGGTGAAGACGGCCTGGCCGCAGGCGCCGCCCGGGCCGGCCGGGAGGCCCTTGGCGATGACCTTGGCCTGCTTCTCGGCGGCGGGGTCGAGGATGGGGTGGAGAAGCTCGTCGAGCTGGGCGGGGGTGACGCGCAGGACGGCGTCCTGGGCGGTGATGAGCTTTTCCTTGTGCATTTCGACGGCCATTCGGACGGCGGCGGGGCCGTTGCGCTTGCCGACGCGGGTCTGGAGCATCCAGAGGCGGCCCTCCTGGATGGTGAACTCGATGTCCTGCATGTCGCGGTAGTGGCGTTCGAGCTTGTTGCGGTGGGCGACGAGCTCCTTGTAGGTCTTGGCCATCGCCTGTTCGAGGCTGGGGAGGTGCTCGGTGCCGGCGGGGCGGGTGGCCTCGTTGAGCGGGTTGGGCGTGCGGGTGCCGGCGACGACGTCCTCGCCCTGGGCGTTGGGGAGCCACTCGCCGTAGAAATGGCCGTCGCCCGTGGCGGGGTTTCGGGTGAAGGCGACGCCGGTGGCGGAGGTGTCGCCCATGTTGCCGAAGACCATCGCCTGGACGTTGACGGCGGTGCCCCAGTCGTCGGGGATGCCTTCGATACGGCGGTAAGAGATGGCTCGCTTGCCGTTCCAGGACCGGAAGACGGCGGCGATGCCGCCCCAGAGCTGCTCGTCGCTGTCGTCGGGGAAGGGCTTGCCGAGGACCTCCTGGACCTTCGCCTTGTAGACCTCGATGAGGCCATTCAAGTCGTCAACGGTCAGGTCGGTGTCGAGCTTGACGCCGCGGGCTTCCTTGAGCTTGGCCATTTCGCGTTCGAGCTGCTGACGGACGCCCTTGCCTTCGGGCGGCTCGATCCCGGCGGCCTTCTCCATCACCACGTCCGAGTACATTTGGATGAGGCGGCGGTAGGCGTCGTAGACGAAGCGCGCGTTCCCGGCCTTGGCGATGAGGGCGGGGATAGTCTTCGAGGTCAGGCCGATATTGAGGACGGTCTCCATCATGCCGGGCATGGACCTGCGCGCGCCGGAGCGGCAGGAGACCAGCAGGGGGTTCACGGGGTCGTCGAACTGCATCCCCATGATCTTCTCGACGCGAGCCATGGCCCTGTCCACATCGCGGCGAAGCCCGGGGGGGAACTTGCCCTTGTGCTGGTAGTAGACCGTGCACAGCTCGGTCGAGATCGTGAAGCCAGCGGGCACGGGCATGCCAAGGTTGGCCATTTCGGCGAGGCCGGCCCCCTTGCCGCCGAGGATTTCCTTCATGTCCCCACGGCCTTCGGCCTTCCCCCCGCCGAAGAAATAGACGTACTTCGCCATTCAACTCCTCCTTGGTCGGACAGGGCATGGGCCGACATTCGGATGCCAGCCCGAAGACAACGATGGGCTGCCCCGGCGGGGCAAACAAGACTCCGAATGATACCAAAAACGGTGCGCAAAGGGAAATGTTTCTGGGCGTGGCGAGCATGGCCCCTGGCTATGGTAGGCGGCTTTGGCCGCTTATCGTCCTCGCCCGTCGTCCTCGTCCCTCGTCCTCGACTCTTTCTCCTCTCAGCCCACGAAGCATCGATTACGAGGACGAAGGACGAGGACGATCGGGCAAGATGCGGGTTACCATAACTGGGGGCCATGCTCGGGCGTGGCCCTTTTCGGACACCTGTGGGACGGGGGCCGATCTGGCAGGCAGATTCCGCGGCCCTGCGGACCGTGTTTGTGTATTGACGAGGGGGTGGCGGTGTGGTAGAATGTAGCGCGCCTTGCGAGAAGCGATGAGGCGGTGTGTTGCTCGGCCCGGCGGCCAAGGCGTAAGTGCAATGGCCCATAGAAGAAAGCTCCTCGGCAACATCCTCACTGAGCTTGGCGTCGTCACCACCGCCCAGCTCGACGAAGCGCTCAATCTTCAGAAAGAGACCAGCATCCGGACGGGCGACGCGCTCTTGTCGCTGAAGTACTGCACTCCGGGCGACATTGCGAAGGCGCTGTCGATCCAGTTCGCGCGCAAGCTGGTGGACCCACGGGCTCTCGACATCGCGGAGGACGCGCTGGCGGTCGTGCCGAAGGCCATGGCCCGCGAGCACCACCTGATCCCCATCACCCGCGACAATGGGCGGCTGACGGTCGCGGTGGCCGATCCCCTCGACCTCTACGCGCTCGATCATCTGCGGTTCGCCACGAACTGCGAGATTGACTACGTGATCGCCGCCAGCGACGCCATCGAGGAGGCGATCCACAGCAAGTACGAGGTGGGCCAAGAGACCGTAGACAACATGCTCCAGGAGTTCACCGAGAGCGACATCACGTTCGACGAGACGAACGCGAAATCGGAGCTGTTGACGGAAAACGCCGACGACGCGCCGGTGATTCGGCTGGTGACGCTCATCATCACGGAGGCGCTGCGCGCGCGGGCGAGCGACATCCACATCGAGCCGCTGATGAACCGGCTGCGCATCCGCTACCGGGTGGACGGGGTGTGCTTCGAGGTGGAGAACCCGCCGAAGAGCCTCCAGGGCTCGATCATCTCGCGCGTGAAGATCATGGCGGACATGGACGTGGCGGAGCGGCGGCGCCCGCAGGACGGCCGCATCCGCATGAAGCTGCTGGGCCGCGACATCGACCTGCGCGTCTCGGCCCTCCCCGCGAGCCACGGCCCCAGCCTCGTGATGCGTATCCTCGACAAGGAGTCGGTGCTCCTGGGCGTCCAGGACCTGGGGTTCGCCGACGACGACTACCGGCGGTTCAAGGGCATCATCAAGCGGCCCAACGGCATCTTCCTGGTGACCGGCCCGACCGGCTCGGGCAAGACGACGACCCTGTATGCGGCGCTGAACGAGCTGAACACGCCCGACCGCAAGATCATCACGGCGGAGGACCCCGTCGAGTACTCGATCGTCGGGATCAACCAGGCGGAGGTCAAGGAACACATCGGGATGACGTTCGCGCGGATCCTGCGCGCCATGCTGCGCCAGGCGCCCAACGTGATCCTGGTGGGCGAGATCCGCGACCTGGAGACGGCGGAGATCGCCATTCAGGCGGCCCTGACCGGCCACCTGGTCTTCTCGACCCTTCACACGAACGATGCACCGTCGGCGATCACGCGACTCATTGATATTGGCGTTCAGCCGTTCCTCGTGTCGTCGTCCATCCAGGCGATCATGGGGCAGCGCCTCGTGCGGCGCGTGTGCCAGAACTGCAAGCAACCCTACCAGGCGAAGCCCTTCGAGCTCAAGACGGTGGGCCTCTCGGAGGAGGACGTGGCCCACGTGACCCTCTACAAGGGGGCCGGCTGCCCGGAGTGCAGCGGGACGGGCTTCAAAGGCCGAGTCGGGGTCTTCGAGCTGATGGAGATGGACGGGCAGCTTCGGGAGATGGCCTTCCACAAGGCCGCGACGAACCGCATCCGCGACCAGGCCGTGGCCTCCGGCATGCGGACGCTGACGCAGGACGGCGTTCGGAAGGTGCTCCAGGGCGTCACCACGATCGAGGAAGTCCTGAGCAACACCGCTGGCGACCTGCTCGTCACACAAGCCCAAGGGGGGTAAGCGGTTCAGCGCCCGCGCCGTCAGCCCCGCACCCCTTCAGAGCTTGAGCTCCAGAGAACCCGTGAGACACCGAGCCGCCCAACGCCTGTGTTCCTCTGGGCTCGACGAGAAGGCGGGGACCCCCGGGCTGCCCTGACCACCGGATGACGAAAAGATGCCGCTCGAGATCAACCGCCTGCTTCAGTTTGTCGTCGATCGGGGGGCCTCCGACCTCCATCTGTGCGTGGAGCGCCCTCCGACGGTGCGGCTCCACGGCCGGCTGCTGAAGCTCGACACGGCGCCGCTCACCCCCGAAGACGCCACGGCGTTCATGAAGAGCATCACCCCCGACCGCCACCAGCAGGCCCTCCAGGAGACGGGCACGGCCGACTTCGGCTTCGCGTTCGCCGACCAGGCGCGCTTCCGCGTGTGCGTCTACCACCAGAAGGGCTGCATCGGCATCGCGCTGCGGCTCATCCCCAACAAGCTCCTGAGCTTCGAGGAGATCGGCCTCCCGCACTACATCAAGGAGCTGCTCACGCGGCCCCGCGGCCTCATCCTGGTCACAGGCCCCACCGGCTCCGGCAAGACGACCACCCAGGCGACGATGGTGAACTTCATCAACGAGAACATGGACCGCCACGTCGTGACGATCGAGGACCCGATCGAGTACTACCACCAGCACAAGAAAAGCATCATCACCCAGCGCGAGATCGGGGTCGACGTCCCCGCCTTCCGGGAGGGGGTGATTCGCGCGCTCCGCATGGACCCCGAGGTGATCCTGGTGGGCGAGATGCGCGACCTCGACACCATCAGCGCCGCGATCACCGCCGCGGAGACCGGCCACATCGTCTTCGCGACCCTCCACACGACCGGCTCGGCCCGCACGGTCAACCGCATCATCGACGCCTTCCCGACCACCCAGCAGGGCATGATCCGCTCGCAGCTCGCCGTGTCGATCCTCGCCGTCATCTCCCAGGAGCTTCTCCAGCGCGTCGGGGGGCAGGGGCGCGTCGCCGCCTTCGAGATCATGGTCATGACCGACGCGATCGCCAATCTCATCCGCGAGAACAAGGTGGAGCGGATCGACTCCGAGATCCAGACCGGCCGCTCCAAGGGCATGATCCTTCTCGACGACTTCCTCTTCCATGAGCTCTTCTCGAAGGGCGTCATCGACTACAAGACCATGATGGGCTCCGCCCAGCGGCCCGACGAGCTCCAGCGGAAATACAAGGAGCGCAGCCAGTAATGTCCGAGATCGAGGCCCCCCGCAGGCGACACGCGCGGCGCCACCGCAGCCGCAAGACCCTGGGCGAAATCGTCAAGGAGAAGGGCTGGGCCACCGAGGAGCAGATCGAGGAGGCCGCCAAGGCGACCAAGACCGAAGGCGGCGTCCTCGGCAGCGCCCTCGTGGCGCGCAGCCTCATCACCGAAGAACAGCTCGTCCAGGCCCTGGCGGAGCAGGCCGGCATGTCCGCCATCGACCTCGACGCCATCGAGGTCCCCAGGGACGTCATCGACCGCGTCTCCCTCTCGATTGCCGAGGTCTACAAGATCGCGCCCGTCAAGGTGGAGAACGAGGTCCTGACGGTCGCCATGGCCGACCCCCTCCAGGTGCAGGCCCTGGACGACCTGCGGTTCATGCTGAACTGCGAAGTCGAGGGGGTCGTCGCCAGCCCCGCCGCCGTCGAGCGCGCCATCCAGAAGTACTACGCCGGCCAGCGCGAGTCGGTCGAGCAGCTCATCAAGGACATCGAGGAGGCCCGGGGCGAAGTGACCTACGACATCCAGTACGGCCAGCAATCCACGTCGATCGACATCGAGCAGCTCCAGGAGCTGGCCAACTCCATGCCCGTCGTCAAGCTGCTGAACCTGATCCTGCTCCAGGCCATCAAGGACCAGTCGTCGGACATCCACTTCGAGCCGTTCGAGGACGAGTTCAAGGTCCGCTACCGCGTGGACGGCGTGCTCTACGAGATGATGCCGCCGCCCCGCCACCTCGCCCTCGCCATCACCTCGCGCATCAAGGTCATGTCGCAGCTCAACATCGCCGAGACCCGACTGCCCCAGGACGGCCGCATCGAGCTGAACATGGGCGGGAACCCAGTGGACCTGCGTATCTCGACGCTGCCGTGCCTCCACGGCGAGAGCGTCGTGATGCGGGTCCTCGACCGCAGCGTCGTGTCCCTGGACCTCCAGCGCCTCGGGCTGCGCCAGGACGAGATGCAGACCCTCCAGGCCCTGGTCGAGAAGCCGCACGGCATCATCCTGTGCACCGGCCCCACCGGCTCCGGCAAGACCACCACCCTCTACTCGATGCTCAACTACGCCAACGACATCGGCATCAAGATCATCACCACCGAGGACCCCGTCGAGTACGACCTCGAGGGCATCATCCAATGCCAGATCAACGAGGAGATCGGGGTGACCTTCGCCCGGTGCCTCCGCTCCATCTTGCGCCAGGACCCCGACAAGATCCTCGTCGGCGAGATTCGTGACCTCGAGACGGCGCAGATCGCCATCCAGTCCTCGCTCACGGGCCACATCGTGCTCTCGACCCTCCACACCAACGACGCCCCCACGACCCTCACCCGCCTCATCGATATCGGCGTGGAGCCCTTCCTGATCTGCGCCACCCTCGAGGCCATCATCGCCCAGCGCCTGGTCCGCACCATCTGCACCCACTGCAAGACCCAGTACGAGCCCTCGGCGGAGTCGCTCGCCTCCATCGGCCTCACCCCCGACGACCTGGAGGGGAAGACCTTCTGCTACGGCAAGGGCTGCCAGCGCTGCAACAACACGGGCTACCGCGGCCGCATTGCCATCTTCGAGCTCATGATCATCAGCGACAGCATCCGTGAGCTCATCATGAGAAACGAATCGGCCAATATCATCCGTGCCGTCGGCCGCCAGGAAGGCATGCGCACCCTCCGCGAAAGCGGCATGCTCCACATCTACGACGGCATCACCACCATCGAAGAAGTCATCCGCGAGACCCAGCTCATGGTGTAGCCCCGCTCGCCGGGGTCTTTCGGCTTCGATCTTCGCTGTCCCCTCCCACTCACTGTCTCCCCTCGACCCCCGCCCCCCACCCCTGATCTTTGCCCACATGCTGAGGGGGCGCCGTGCTGAACGGGGCGTTTGGCCTGCCTCCCCGCTCCGCTGGGGACCCAAAGCGGCGACGCCTCGCCGCACTCCATAATCCTCCCTGTTTCCGGGCTGGCGCACGGTGGAATGCGGCCTGCTCCAGAACGGGGAGGAGTGTGGAGTGCGGTGAGATGTCACCGCTTTCAATGCCAGCGGAGCGGGGGAACAGGCGAAACCCTGCATCCTCGAGGGCGAGCCCCAAGATGTGGGCAAAGATCAGCCCTCGCCCCTCCGCTACTCTACCCGCAGCACCTTGACGACGTTGCTCGCCCCCGGCAGCGGGGTGGTCCCGCCGACGAGGACGATGGCGTCGCCCTTGTGGACCACCTGGAGCGCGACGAGCTGGCGCTCGGCGCGCGCGATCAGGGCGTCGGTCGAGCCGGCCATCGGGACAGGGTGGGCTTCGACACCCCAGACCAGGGCCAGGCGGCGGCAGGTTTCGGGCAGGGGCGAGAAGGCGTGGATGGCGGCCGCGGGGCGCCGCTGGGAGACGAGGCGCGCCGTGGTGCCGGAGATGGTGAAGACGAGGATGGCCTTCGCGGCGACGTCCTCCGCCGCGCGCACGGCCGCGTCGGCCACGGCCTGGGGGATCGACAGGCTGCCGGCGGGCGCGACCTGGCGCCGCGGGGGGCGGAAGACCGTCTCGGCGGCCTCCGCCACGCGGGCCATCATCCGCACCGTCTCCACGGGGTAGTCCCCCACGGCGGTCTCCTGGGAGAGCATGACGGCGTCGGTGCAGTCGAAGATGGCGTTCGCCACGTCGGAGGCCTCGGCGCGGGTGGGACGCGGCTGGTGGACCATGGACTCGAGCATCTGTGTGGCCACGATGACGGGCTTGCCCCGGGAGTTCGCCTCGCGGATGATGCGCTTCTGGAGGACGGGGACGCGCTCGGGGGCCATCTCGACCCCGAGGTCGCCGCGCGCGACCATAACGCCGTCGGTGGCGTCGAGGATGGCCTCCAGCTCCTCGATGGCCTCGGGTTTCTCGATCTTCGCGACGATCAGGGTGTCGGCGCCGCGCCGCCGCAGCAAGCGGCGCAACTGGTGGATATCCGCCGCGCGGCGGACGAACGAGAGCGCCATGGCGTCAACCCCGAGGCGGAGGCCGAATTCCGCATCGCGGCGGTCCTTGGCGGTCAGGGCTGGAGAGCTCACGGCCACGCCGGGGAGGTTGATCCCCTTGTGCTCGCCCAGCGGCCCTCCGACCACCACCTCGCAATGGACGGTGTCGCCCGCGACCCGGATGACGCGGAGCTCGAGGAGGCCGTCGTCGAGGAGGATGCGGTCGCCGCGGTGGACATCCCTGGGCAATGGCCGGTAGGAGGTCGGGAAGAGGGCCGCGTCCCCGACGATGGGGCGGGTCGTGATGGCCGTCGGCCGTCCAGCCTCCAGCAGGACCGGCCCGCCGCCCTGGAGAAGCCCGGTGCGGATCTTCGGCCCCTGGAGATCCTGGAGGACGCAGACATTGGCGCGGAGGGCCCTCGACAGGCGCCGGACGCGGCGGAGGCGCGCCGCGTGTTCCTCGGGAGAGCCGTGGGAGAAGTTGAACCGGAAGACGTCGACGCCCTGCTCGATCAGCTCCCGGATGCGAGCCGGCGATTCGCTCGCCGGCCCGAGGGTGGCCACGATCTTCGTGCGCATCGTTCGACCAGAATCCCCCTCCCGCGGGTTCCAAACCCCGCGGGAGGGTAAATGAGGGTAAGTCAAAGCTGACATTACCCTCCCGCGGGGTTTGGAACCCGCGGGAGGGAGCGGGGCTTGGGCGCTCAGGTCTTGGGCTTCGGCGGAGCCTCGGCGGGGAGGGGCTGGAGCTTGGGCTGTGGGAGGTCGAGCTTGACTCGGATGAAGGCTCGGCGGGCGAGCGGGGTGGTGCCCTCGATGGCTACGTCGATCTGCGGCGGGAGGACGTCGTAGGGCAGCCCCTGTTTGGCCTTCTCCCAGTCCATGGGCTTGCCGTTGATGCGCAGGGTGACGTTGGAGTAGGTGGCGAGGCGGGTGTCGGGCTTGAGGGCGACGGCGTAGTCCTTTTCGAAGCGGGCGACCTTGTCCGCCTTGCCACCGTCAACGTCCACCTTGAAGATGTAGGTGCAGTCGGCGATGTGGAAGGCGACGAGGGGGTCCTTGGTCTTGGGCTCGAACGGGAGGGGCTTGCAGGCCGGGGTGTCGTGGAAGAGCACGAGGAGTTGCTTCTTCTCCTTGTCGTACTTCAGCGAGGCGGCGGAGAGGTCGAAGACGCGCATATCGGGGGGCTGGACCGTGAGGGGGAACTGGGCGGCCGTGGCGGCCAGGGCTCGCCGGAGGTCCTCAATCTTGCCTTCCTTGAGGGTGACCTCGACCGCGGGTTTGACCTCGCTCTCCGGGCTGCTGTCGTCTATGGCGGCGTCGGTGGGGGTCGGGTAGGAGGAGGCCCGCTGGCGGAGGCGGCTCAGCTCGGTCTGGAGGCCCTCAATGGAGCCTGCGGGAATGGGCATGGAGCCGGCGTCCTTGGCCTTGATGAGGCGGGTGACGGCCTTCTCGAGGTACTGGGTGGCCGGCTCGAAGAGTCCGTTGGCGGCGTGGACGGTGCTGAGGTTCAGGTAGGCGTTGAGGTCGTAGGGAGAGTCGCCGGGGTCGATCTCGAGGATGCGCTGCCACTCCTTGACGGCGAGGCGGTTGCGGCCGAGGCGAGCGAGGAGCTCCGCGGCGAGGTGGTGGGGGACCTCCTTGTCGGGGAAGAGGGTGAGGGCGCGCTCGCGGAGGGCGATGGCCTGCTTGTCCTTGTCGAGGGCGACGAGGGCTTCGGCCTGGAGGTAGAGGGCCCGGGTGTCGCCGGGGTGCTCCTTGGCGAGCTTGTCGGCGGCGTCGGCGACTTCCTGGCTCTTGCCGTCCTTGAGCTTCTTGAGGATGCCCTCGAGGGCTTCTTCGAGGGCCTTGTTCTGCGGGGTGTCCTTCACGAGGGCGTCGGCGAGGTCTTCGAGGGATTCGCCGCTCTGGCCGCTCTGGGCGCGCGCCCAGGTGAGCGCGCGGGTCTGGTACTCGTTCTTGGGCTCCTTGATGAGGCGGATGACCTGTTCCCAGACCTCGGGGTCGTTCATGCGCTGGAGGGAGTAGTAGGCGTAGTTGGCCTCGTTGGGCCCGCCGGCCTCGAGGCATCGGATCAGGAAGGGAGCGGACTTGGCTCCGACGGCGGCGGAGATGCGCTGGAGCGCGTTGGAGCGCTCGTGCTCCTGGAGGCGGCCGTAGTGGCGGATGAGGAGGACGACCTCGGAGGGCCAGTCGGGGCCGATGCCGAGCCGGAGGTCGGCGAGGATGTCGCGGGCGCGGAGGCTGACCTCCGGGTCGTCGCTCTTGGCGGCCTGTTCGACGGCGGCGAGGGCAGCGGGGCCTATGCGGCGGAGGGCGTCGGTGGCGCGCTCGCGGATGTCGTAGCGTTCGGCGCCCAGGTCCCGGATCAGGGAGGCAACGACCTTGTCGAGCGAGATGTCGGGCGCAGGCTCTGCGCCGGCGAGCGCCGCGACGAGCGCGGCGAGGAGCAGGCCAGGGCTCATGGGCGTTCCTTACTTGTAGATGTTGAAGCGAATGGCCTTGATGCAGTCGCGACGGACCTTCACGTCGCCGAAGGCGCACGAGTTCCCGATGAGGTGCTCCTCGGTGAGCCGGTCGAACTGGAGCGTGAACCGGCTGTCGGTGGTCTCGACGAGGATGTCGCCCTTCCGGCGGCGAGGCTTCTCGACGCCCTTGGTGCGGAAGGAGATGCTCTGGACCTTGGCGATCTGGGACGCGATGTCGCCGAAGCCGGTCTTGAGGGTGAGCTTCCCCTCCGCCAGCGTGAGGTCGGTGGCGGTGACCCGGTCTTTGTTGGCGAAGCGGATGGTGTGGGCGTCGCTCTCTTCCTGTTGCTTGTCAGAGGCGGTGGGGCCGACGATGCCCTGCATGACGCGGATGTAAGAGACGCGGCAGGGGTAGCGGGCATTGAAGATCACGAAGCGGCCGTCGGGGGGACGGAAGGGGACGTTGTACTCTCCGAGGTCGTTGGAGTCGACCCAGGCCCGCACCTTGCCGGTGGCGGGGTCGTAGGCCAGGCGGAGGGTGGCCTCGGCGATCATGTTGCCCAGGTTGCGGTTGGTGACGGAGTTGCAGCCGCCCTGCTGGCACCACATGAGGTAGAACTGGCTGGCGTAGAAGCGGCCGATGATGCTGTTGGTGCCGTACTCGCCCTCCGTGTTGTCCGCGAAGAGGATGAGCTCGCAATGGAGGTAGCGGTTCAGGGTGGCGGCGACCTTCACCTCCATGGTCACGGCTTCCTTCTGGTCGAACTTGGCGAAGACGCTCTGGCAGTTGCCCTGGGTCATGCACTGGAGAGCGCCGTTGGCCACGGACCAGCCGCCGCCGCGCGTTGTGAAGGGCTCGATCTTCCCCTGGTCGAAGGCGCTCTCGAGGAACGTCGTGGCGACCCTGGAGAACTGGATGCCCTGGACGATGCCGCGGGCGATCTTGAGGGGGCCTGTGGCCTTCGACTCCAGGACGACGGCGTCGGGGGTGATGGCCGCCAGCTCGCCGACGACCCGGTCGCCGTTGCTGAGCGCCACCTGGTCGTCGCCCTTGGCCTTCTCCTTGGGGCTCAGCTCGATGCGGTCGATGGCGTTGGCAAGGACGACGACCTCGCCCTCGAAGTGGGGCGCGGTGAGGCGGAGCTTGCCGCCGGACTCGATGGTGAGGACCTTGCCGACGATGCGGTCGCCGCGAATGGTGGTCACCACGTCGCCCTGGGCGCGCTGCCCCTGGCCGGCGCTGTCGTCGAGGGTCTCGCCGGTGCCCTTGGGCTGGGGCACGAAGATGCCTCGCTCATTGGCGATCATCGGGCCGTCGTCCCAGTTCTGGATGTCCTGCTGGGGCACGGGGTCAACGAAGACTCTGCGGACGCCGCGGGCCGCCGCGGGGCTCGGAACCGCCGCCAGCGCGGCCAACCCCACGAGTGCGGCCCAGGCCACGTTCCGCTTCAGCACCTCAGCCATGGTCTTGCCTCCTCTTTCCTCACCGCTGGCAGATGTAGGGGCGAACCTTGTGTTCGCCCTGGTAACGGGTGAGGGGCCCGATGAAGGCGGGCGAACACGAGGTTCGCCCCTACCCTTACCGCTGGTAGATGGGAAGGAAGTTGTAGTTGATCTCCAGGGACAGCAAAGCGAACGCGGTGCTACAGGTCACCCCGCCGCTGCCGCCGCGGTCGGGCCACGAGCCATCGGGGGCCTGCATCGAGATGATGGCCGGGGTCATCGTCTCGTTCCAGTGCCTCCAGAATCGCCCGCCGGCCTGGAACATGGCCTGGGAGCAGTAGTAGTGGCTGTAGTAGCCATAGCCGCCATAGTCCATGCCGCCGCCGCGGAGGAGGAACTCCGCGGTGGCTTTGGCCTCGGGGGAGCGGTACGCGCCGGAGAGGCTCAGGACGAGGAGGCCGATGCCGGCGCGTGCGGAGCTGGGGCTGTCGGGGCCGGTGTAGCCGAAACCGCCGCCGGGGCAGAAGCACTTCTTGTAGAAGCCGACGCCGCGCTCGATGGCGGTGATGGGCACCTCGATGCCGGCGTTGGCCGCCGCGCGCAGGCCCATCATCTGGGCGCCGGAAACGGTCGTATCGGCGTCGGAGGAGCCGACGC
>Ga0315274_10003501_pt1 | contig 23356 bp, 17 predicted proteins | sample YL17G02_20_MG_FD_203700 | JGI IMG/M metagenome (GOLD analysis project Ga0315274, IMG submission 203700) | Sediment microbial communities from Yellowstone Lake, YNP, Wyoming, USA - YL17G02_20 | ecosystem: Environmental > Aquatic > Freshwater > Lake > Sediment | place: USA: Wyoming | collected...
TCGCTCCCGCCGCGTATTCCCCGGCGATGGATCCACCTAAGAAATCATTGGTTTTGGTATAGACGATGGGGAGAGGTTCAGTTCACAATCTGGAATTGATAGTTGTTCACACTGTACTGGGAACTCTTGACGCTCGCCTCGTCCTCTTTGACCTTGAAATAGACCTGTGCATCCACCCTGGCATTGAGATTGTCATTCGTAATGATCTCTTGAGGCTGAGCATCCACCATCTGCTCGGTAACATTGACCTGAACCATTCTGTCAACGAGCGGGATGATCCAATGGAAGCCTGGTGCCGCAAATTGTCTATACTTGCCGAGTCTCTCAATGAGGCCCCGGTGCGTAGGACGGACGATCCTTATGCCCGAGAGAAAAATGACCACCACCGCCGCAACGGCAATGAACACAACGACTTTGATCGGATCCACAGGATCCTCCTTTCTCAGCAGCTAACTAGTACTACAACGCTACGAAAGCCGCCAGTGACATGTGATTGTGTCTTTGAGTTTGATGCCGATGATATGTAAACGAGCAATCGTTCGACGACGGTGGCTGCGGGCCGCCTTGGTGTTGCGTTGTTGCGTTAATGCCAATTGCGCGACGATCTGTTCGGCACACTTGCGCGAACAGCGTCCGCCCCGAGCCCACACCGGGGTCAGCATCGCCGTGGCGGTCCGGATCTGGCAGAGCGTCAGGCCCGGGTTTTTCCCCCCGATATTTCAGGCAGAACTCGCTCAGGAAGATGTGGCTCAGGCAACTGAGGATCAGGTGCCGTTGGATCGAGAGATACTTGCGCACCTCGAAATGATCCATCCCCAGTTCCGTCTTGCTGTCCTCGAAGGCCCGCTCGATGACCCAACGCGTAAAGGCCACCCGCAACAGTGTCTCGACCGGCGTCGATTCCGGCGCATTGCTGAGGAAGTACTTGACCTCCTGGTGGTCCAGGGCGTTGCGGACCACCAGCAGATGATACGGACGCGTGGGCAACCCCTGCTCGTCCGACAGGTAAACCATCAGCCGCTTGGCCTGCCAGACCATCGGGCCCTTGCTGCCGTCTTTGACGTAGTAATTCTGCCAGGCGATCTGGCGCATCCGGGGCGAATAGGTCAGGACGTTCTGCACCTGGACCTTGGGATTATTCTTGACCTTCAGGCGAGGATAGTGTCGTGGGCGTCCCTGCAGGCGGTCGCACGCACGCGCCCGATACAACACCGCGGGCCGTTTCGTCCAGACCGGGAAACTGACGGGCACCTCCGCCACGTAGTTCTGGCCCACCTGCTCCAACTCCTGCAAAAAAGGCCCTTTCCCGCCGTAGCCCTCATCGAAAATCAGCCAGGCAAACCGCACGCCGTTGGCCACGGCGCGCCGATACTGCTCAAGAGCCATCTGCCATTTGGGCCGATAGACCCCCTCGTCGGGAATCCCCGCCTCCCGACAACGTTCACGGTCCTGGTGCCAAGTCTCTTGCGGCAGATAGACCTCGCCATCGATCAGGCTGTAGAACTCGGGCGTGGCGTAGCCCAGAGGCACGCTGACGACGCAATTCTCGGTTTTGCCGACGGCCCCGCAGTGCTGGCGTTGGACGCAGGCGGTCTTGTCGCCCTTCTTGACGAAGCTGGTCTCATCGATGACGCCGACGCTCTGGGGATGGGCATGGCGGCGGGCCACATACTGCTGGGCCTGATCTCGCACACCTTGTTCATCCCAGCGAAACAGGCCGAGAAACTCCTGCAGGTTGCGGGGCGGCTCGCCGAACGCATCGGCCATCGGCTCGATGCTCTTACGCGGCAAATTGCTCAACTGCCCCTCGACATACAGGTCGAGATACCGGCGAGTCGTGACCCGGCCGAAGTAGCCATCGAACTGGTTGAGAAAACGAGTCAATTCCGGCTTGAGCTTCAAAATCATCCTGGCATCCATACCGATGACCTCCCAATAAAAGTCGCGTTTCTATTGGATCATCGGATGGCAGCTTAGGTTCTCTTGAGCTTTTGTAGCGTTGTAGTACCAGCGTCTACGGAAAAACCGGTTACCGCGCGCGACGGACGCTGGTTTACCGTGCGCATCATGCCCTACCGCACGCTGGACGACCGGATTGACGGCGTGGTGATCACCTTCGCGGACATTACCACGGCCAAGACGCTGGAGGCGAAGTTGCGTGGCAAGCACGCCAGTCTGGAAAAACGCGTAGCGGAACAATCCGCGAAGCTGGACAGGGCAAAGAAGAGTCCGCAGACGGATGCGCTCCCACGCAAACGTGTCGAGAGCCGCGCCGGAAAATCGCCCGGGTCCCACAAGGCATAAAAGGTCTCGCCATGCAGAAGAAACCGAACACCTCAGCCGATGCCGCCGAACTGCGCCGCCGCGCCGAAACCCGGCTGAGAGAGCAGCGGAGGGGCACGGCCCCGCCCCGAACAGACGCCGACACGCAGAGGCTCCTCCACGAACTGCAGGTCCACCAGGTTGAACTGGAGATGCAGAACGCGGAGCTCCAGGAAGCCAGGGACCAGATGGAGGCGCTGCTGGAGAAATACACCGACCTCTACGATTTCGCCCCGGTTGGCTATTTCTCCATGGATGAACAGGGCCTGATCTTGGAGGTGAACCTGACGGGAGCCGCCTTGCTCGGCGTTGAACGGTCCCGGCTGATCAACCGGCGCTTGCAGCGTTTTGTGGCCTTGATGAGTCGGCCGATCTTCCTGGCCTTCCTGGAAAAGGTATTCACAGAGCCCGGAAAACAGGTCTGCGAGGCGTCACTCCTGAACGAGGGCGGCACGCCTTTTTGGGCTGACCTTCAGGCCGCGTCTGCAGCCTCCCTCAGGGGCACGCGGAAATGGTGCCGGGTGGCAGTCTCGGACATTACGGCCCTCAAGCGGGCTGAGGAGGCGCAACGCCGCATGGAGGCTCTGGACGCCGCGAACCGGGAGTTGAAACGGGAAATCGTCCGGCGCAAGGCCGTCGAGGCCGCCCTCAAGAAAAGCGATCAATACTCCAGCCAGTTGTTGGCAGAGTCACTTCAGTTGCAGAAACATTTGCGGCATCTGTCCCGCCAGATTCTGTCTGCCCATGAGGAAGAACGAATGAGGATCAGCCGCGAGCTTCATGATGAGGTCGCGCAGGTCTTGACAGGAATCAATCTCCATTTGGCGGTATTGAGGAAGGAGGCCGCGCCCAACAGCAAAGACCTCACGAGAAAGATCGCCCGCCCGCAGCGGCTGGTAGAAAGGTCGTTGAACACCGTGCATCCGTTTGCTGGTCAATTGCGCCCGCCGGCGTTGGACGACCTGGGGCTGATTCCCGCCCTCCATTCCTATATCAAAGACTTTTCGAAACAGACGGGCCTCGCCATTCGCTTCACGAGCTTCACTCGCGGCAGGACGGAACGACTGGACAGTGCCAAGCGAACGGTGCTCTATCGCGTCGCCCAGGAAGCGCTCCCCAATGTCGCTCGCCATGCGCAAGCCAGCCTGGTGAAAGTGAGTGTCCAAAAACTCCGTGGCGACATTCGCATGGAGGTAAAAGACAATGGCAAGTCTTTCCAGGTGCAGGGTGTGCCGCCCACCAGAAGGAACAAAGGTTTGGGGCTGCTCGGCATGCGCGAGCGAGTGGAGATGGTCGGCGGCCGCTTCACCGTCGAATCCTCGCCGGGCAAAGGCACCACGATCCGAGCGGAGGTTCCGTTCGCCAACGGCGCCCGATATTAGACTTCTCATGGATTCTACAGGGGCCAGCTTCTATGGAGCGGATTACAGTCCTTCTGGCTGACGACCACATGATTGTCCGAGAGGGGCTTCGGGCATTACTGAAGGTGGAAGGCGATATCGAGGTGGTCGGCGAAGCGGAAACCGGCCGCCAGGCGGTGCAACTGACCAGGAGGCTCCGCCCCGACGTGGTCATCATGGACATCGCGATGCCGCTGCTCAACGGCCTGGAAGCCACCCGGCGTATTCTGAAAGCCGTCCCCGCCACCAGGGTGCTCGTGCTCTCCGCGTATAGTGATGACGAGTACATCCGGCAAGTAGTCATGCTGGGCGCGGCGGGATATCTGATCAAACAAACGTCCGCTGATCTCTTGTCCAGGGCGATCCGGGAAGTCCGGAAAGGAAACACATTCTTCAGTCCCTCCATTGCCAATTGCCTGCACGGTCTTTCTTTGGAGTCACCAGGTGGGTGCGGAGTGCTCAAGAAGAAGAGAACTGCTTTGAGTTCGCGCGAAGTGGAGGTGCTGCAACTGATTGCCGAAGGCAAAGCCAACAAACAAGTCGCAACTGAGCTTGGCATCAGCATCAAGACGGTGGAGAAGCATCGGCAGCATCTCATGCGCAAGCTGGACCTCCACGACACCGCGGGGCTCACGCGCTACGCCATCGCCGCGGGGATCATCGAAAGCCGCGTCCAGGTGACCATCCTCTGACGACTCTCCGCCGTCTTCCGCGTCACCACCCGGCGATGTGACTTCCCATGGATCTGAGACTGGCCACAATCACGGAATTGCCTCACCCTTTCGGTGTGGCCTCAGGCGTGGGATTCGGCTTTCTGTACTGATACTTTTCCTTTCGAATCTGCTCATTCCAGATCGCCTTGGCCTGTTCCTCTGTGCCGTTGAACGGCTTGTCCGTGCCTCGCGACTTGCGGTATGCATCGTTCATCATGTTCGACATCCTGCACCTCAGAATGGGCGGTGCGGTCCTCTCCGAGAGCCGTCTTCCGCTTTCGTCAGAACTGCCCGCCTTGCTCAGTATATGTTGATCGTAGACTTCCGATCCCGTCACGTCAGCCACTGGTTCTCAGCTCATAGCCCAATCATGCCCCCGACGGTCACGGCCTGCAAAGGAAACCCAATGATTCTGGCAGTTCTGTGGTCTCTCGCACCGAGGGTGGCCGACCGGGCCGGGGCTGCCATCCCGTCGCTACAGAAAGCTGGAGCACTACTCAATTCCCATCTCGGTCTTCAGTTGAGCCTCCGCTTCACGCCAGTTCTCTTCATCCTGATCGAGTGAGCACCCGCGTCTCAGCCAGATAGTCCTTGCCCGCTCTGCGATCAAGTCATGGGTAAGTACTACGGCTTGAAGGGCGGGGCGTGGTCTCAGGATGGATGCATCCGGCCTCATCTTCTCACTATTCGCACCGCGAAGCGGGATGATCTTTGTGCTACTGGCTTGAACATCGTTGTCCGTTATCCGAGTAGCGTTTCTGTCGGCTGTCCTGCGAGCCTTCACAGATTCTCCTTCCTGCCTCAATAAAAGGTATTGAGGGATATGATCCTATTCCAGTCCATTCTTGCCTGTGCCGTCACTTCTCCCTTCGCTGCGGAACGTTGCGGAGAAGGGGTGACCATTTCCAGTCGCCTCTCTCCCGCTCCGGCAGTGGCAACGAGTGCGGCAGGCCCCCGAAACGGGATCCCTCGGCCGGACCTCGGTGGCCGTGATTGCCTGCCCGTTTACGTTCCTGCCATGAACACCGAGAACTGCGGAGACGGCCTCGCTCCTGGCCGGCATACCCACGAATCCGAATCCCCTGGACTCATCACCATGACAGTGGTTCATCACCTCCGCTGTCTCCACCCGGCCAAACGATTCGAAGATATCGCGAAGATCGCTCCCCGTAACATCACTCGGCAGGTTGCCTACATAGATATCCATTTGCCGCCCCTTTCCTTTGCTGCGTCGAACACTTGTGTTTCGAGGGCGTGCTACACAAAGAGAAATGATTCGGGAGACGGGTCTTGAGGCTGCCGGCGCCGTCTCCTGCAAACGATCTTGCTTCAAGGCTACATCAGGCAATCATCCCACGCTCAGAATAACACTGATAACCACGATTGTACCCGCTTCTGACCCATATGCAAGCATTTTCTCATTTTTTTACTCCAAAATATTTTCAATCGTTCCTCCCCGCAGGAGAACCCGGAAACCGCAGAGAATCCATTATTTGACAAACACGGCGACCCCATTCCGGGTATAATGACCGGTATGCACGATTTGGCAGGGCGCACGGAAGACACTGGTTTCTGTTTCCATGAATGGAAAGGATCGCCGGCAATGTCCATCGAACAGTATTCTCTGGAAGTGATCGTGATCGCGGTGGCGGACGGGCCCTCGGTCTTCAAGGTATGGCTTCGTGAGGAGCCTGCGGATGGCCTCGGGGGCGATCTTCGGTGGCTCTGTGAGGAGTACATGGATTCTCATATTATCCTGGATCTTTCCGATCTCGCAAATCTGGAAACCACAAGCTATGGGCTTATGCTGGATCTTCAAAGACTGGTCGAGGAGTCTGGTTACCGTTTTGTCTTGTGCGGCCTGTCCCCGCATCTCCAATGGCAACTGCAATGCGTGCGTCTTACGGACGAATTCGATACGTTTGACACCCGTGAGGCGGCCATCATGGAGCTTGCGCCCGAGGACAGAAACTGATCGCGCCGATTTTCTCGTTGCCATCATGGCGGCTTTCCCCTAGAATTCAAGGTACGATCACTGCACGACGGCAGAACATGTAAAGAGGCTCGGAGGCGTCAGATCATGGAAATCGATGATACCGTTCAGGCGCTTGCCAACATCCGTCAGTCCATCGACACGTGGGTCCCACAAACGCCCACCCGTTCTGACGCGTTGATTGCCGACTCGAATGACCTCTCCTGCCTGATCGGGATGCTCTGATCTCCCTGTCTATGATGGAATGCATGCCATGCGACTCTATCTCATCAACCCATCCAATCCGCTCGTCAGCATCGTCAATATCAAGGAAAGCCGCTGGAACCGTTACCGCGTGTGGAAGCCGCTGAGCCTGATGGTGCTGGCAGGTCTGACGTCGCCGGAGTGGGAAACCTCGATCGTGGACGAGAACCTCGGCGTGCCGGATTATCCGGCGATGCCCCGGCCTGACCTGGTGGGCATCACGGCTTTCACCTCGCAGGCGAACCGTGCCTATGAGGTGGCCGGTCACTTCCGCCGTCTGGGCGTGCCCGTCGTCATGGGCGGCATTCACGCCACCATGTGTCTCGACGAGGGCCTGGAGCACGTGGACTCGGTCGTCACCAGGGAAGCTGATGGCATCTGGCCGCAGGTCCTGGACGATGCCCGGCATGGCCGCCTCAAGCGCCGGTATGACGGAGGGTTTGTCGAAATGACCGATGTCCCGCCTGCCCGTCACGATCTGCTGTCCGGGGGGTATGCCTTCGGGGCCATTCAGACCACACGCGGCTGCCCATTGAATTGCAGCTTTTGCAGTGTGACGGCGTTCAACGGCGCCCACTACCGGCAGCGACCTATTCCGGATGTCGTGCGGGAGTTTCAGTTGATTCGCGAGAAACGCGTTTTGGTGGTGGATGATAACCTCATCGGCATCCGCCCCGAGCACATCGCCCGCGCCAAAGACCTGTTCCGAGCCATGGCCCGGGCGAATCTTCGCAAGGAATGGATCGCTCAGGCCACCATCAATTTTGCCGATGACGAAGAACTCCTGGCGCTGGCCGCGAAGGCTGGGTGCAGCGGTGTCTTCATTGGCTTCGAATCCCCCTCGCCGGAAGGGCTCCGGGAGTACGGCGGGAAATTCACCCTTTTGAAGGACCGGGACATCCGTGCCTCCGTGTGGCGCATCCAGCGGCATAACATGCTGGTGGCAGGTTCCTTCATCATCGGTTTGGATGCAGATGAACCAGGCATCGGCAACCGGATCGCCGAGACGGCCGGCCACTACGGGGTGGATCACCTCAACGTGCTGTTCCTGACGCCGTTGCCGGGCACACGCCTGTGGGACCAGATGAAATCGCAGGACCGTATTCCCCTGGATGTGTTCCCGCAAGACTGGAAGTATTACACGCTGACCTACCCCGTGGCCCGCTATAAGCATCTGTCTCTCGACAACGTCATCCGGGAAATGGTCTCCTGCAACAAGACGTTCTACTCCGTGCCGGGCATTCTCCGCAGGGTGGGGAGCAGCGTCTGGCATCGCCGCAAGCCGTTGGTCAGCCTGGCGGGCAATCTCTCCTACCGGGGCAATCTCCATCGGGCCGCCGAGGCGTACGCGAGCTTCAAGCGTCAATGGGGTGATAGGCACGATGGTGTAGAGGAGTCATGAGGATCAGAAGGAAAGAAGGGTGTCGAACATGAGCAAGAACGCGAAGGCGGAACTGAAGGGACACACAGGGAAACGACCGGCCAGGGGAGATCGCAGGAATTTTGTATTTTTGCGATTTATTTTGTTGACATAGGCGGGGCGAGCCGATATACTACGGGTCTTGTGAAGGTGTACGCTTTCCTCCCTCGGAGTTTACCCCTTGTTCAGAAGCAGAGGGAAAGTATGTTTGTGGGCCGGATCGGCCTTAGGAGAAGAACACGTGGCAAGAGGTACAGTAAAATGGTTCAACGCAAGCAAGGGATTTGGCTTTATTAGCCCGGCGGATGGCGGACAAGACTTGTTTGTCCACCACTCGGAGATCAAGACTCAGGGCTACGCCTCGCTCGATGAGGGCCAGGCGGTCAATTTCGAGGTCGGACAGGGCAAGAAGGGCCCGTGTGCGACCAACGTCACCCCGAGCTAAATCCAACAAGGTCTGAGCGTAGGAAGGCCCCGCGGCAATTGCGGGGCTTTTTTTTGTCCCTGCCGGACTGGGTCTGGAAATGGGCGAGCAGGAAAGGGGTCCCATGGACCGAAGCAGCCAAGGCCATCGTGAGCGTGCGGCCACACAGGGAGCCGTGCTGCCACCAACGCATCAACAGGTGTGCCCCATGGACTCCAAGTTCATGTTGCTTTGTCTGCTGCTCCGTGATACGCTGGCACCGCCGCGAAATGAGTCACAGCAAGCCACTTGGCATGTGGGTGTGCTGACAGCACTTGGGAGTCTGAGGCAATGAAAACCTTAATCCACCGCTCGGCCATGACAGGACTCATGCACATTCTTTGCCTCTCCTTGTTTGGATGCACTCCGTGGGGGCATGTGGCGGAGGCCGAGCCTGACGCCGCTGTCTCCTGGCAGGTTGGTACACCCATCGTCACCTACTGGTGCGGCCCGTCGCTCACAGATGCCGTCGCACAGCAGATGGCCGAAGGAGGCTTCAATCTTGTCTGGTGCAGCAACGAGAAGGAACTCGACGTGGCGAGCCATCACGGCCTGCGTGGTCAATTCACCGACGGTCTACTCACGCCCGCGTCGCTCGACGACCCCAGGCGTCGCGAGCAGCTTGACGCTCTCATCGCCCGCGTCAGCAAGCACCCAGCGCTTTACGCCTACTACCTCATTGATGAGCCCAATGCATCGCAGTTCCTCTCACTCGGCAAACTGGTCACGTATTTGCGGGAGCGCGATCCCGTGCACATGGCCTACATCAACCTGTTTCCGACCTATGCCAGCAACGAACAACTCGGCACGAAGGGCGACGTGGTTACGGCCTACAAGGAGCACCTGCGTCGCTACGTCGAGCAGGTGAACCCCTCGCTCATCAGCTACGACCACTATCAGTTCAGGCTCAAGGGTGATGGCGACCAGTACTTCCTGAACCTGGCGATGATCCGGCGTGCGGCGCAGGAGGCGGGTGTGCCTTTCCTCAACATCGTGCAAGCCTGCACCTGGGCGCCGGACGTGATGCGTGTGCCGAGCGCGAACGAGTTGCGCTACCTGGTCTATTCCACGCTGGCCTACGGTGCGCAGGGCATCAGCTACTACGTGTATGCCTGCGTGAACCACCACGGCAGCCTCGTCGGCCTGGACGGGACGCCCGGACCTCTCTACCACGCGCTCAAATCCTACAACCGCGAGTTCGCCGCCATCGCGAGGGAACTCCAGCCGCTGCGCTCGCTGGGCGTGCATCATACGTCAATGAGGGAGTCCGGTTGCGAGCCGTTGCCGGCAGACACGCCCTTTCACCTCGATTCCTCGCGGTCGTCCGCCTCGCCGCGAGGCTTTCTGCTCGGCTTCTTTGGGGCCATAGAGAGGCCGACTCACGTGGTCGTGGTGAACCTGGACTACACGGCTGAGGTGATCGCATCGCTCGTCGGGCCGGGTGAGCTCGAACTCTTCGACGCCACAACCGCTCAATGGACCTCTGCGCAGAAGGCTGCGATCGAGCTGATTCTGCCACCCGGCGGAGGAAAACTCGTGCGAATCACTCGATGAAGGGGAAGAAACTGGTCGATTCTGCCAGAGCGCCTCAACCACCACGCTCTGTCTTCGATCGGAATCCGCTACTCCTTGGCCCCGTGTTTTCGCAGGAGCTCACCACGGGGGGGGCATGGGTAGCGTTCTTCTTCATAGTGTCTGGTCGGCAGCAATCTGGGCATCGGTAGTGACCCTCGGCGACGAGAAGTTGGTGCTCGCGCCAACCCACTATCTGCTGTTCAGAAAGAGGGTTAGGAGAGAAAACGCGGAGTATGCCTCTGCGAAAAACAAAGCCAATTTGGCCCGTCGGGCGGATGGTGTGCACGGCACACACTACAAGGTGGCTGAGGGCCGATTGTGCAGAACAAGGCCAGTGTGTCGTGCGGGCCGGATGGCGGACATGGCCCACTCCACGGAGTGGCGGAGGATGTGCCATGCAAAACAAAGCCAATTTCGCTCGGCGGCAACGTGGCGTCGCCCGCGATACATCCAGGCCGGGTGTCTGCGCAGGCACCGATAGACGGCCGCGCATCGTTCGCGGTCTGGCGATTGGTGCCTTACTGTCCGGGTGCCGGGTCGGTCTCTCTGAGGGCGACTTCATCACAGCCGATATCGGGGATATCGTCAATGAATCGGGAGTCGCCGTCGATGTCGCCCACGACGGCTTCATGCAGGTACTCCCCGGAGCCGGCGTCGATGCAGGGTGAGTCCCCGCTCAGGTGATAGTCACCGCCAACCCACACGGCTGTGGGACCGGGGACAGCGGGCACGTTCGGGTCGGCCGCATCGGCCCAGTAACCCGGCGTCACGAAGCGCGGGTCGACGTCGATGTTGCCTGTGCCCGGATGGCCGCCCTGCACGTCGCAATAGGCGACTGTCGCCCCGTCGGTGCTGATCTGACGCAGCGCGTTGGCATAGACAATCGAGTTGGCCACCAGGGGCTTGCTTCCGAGAATGCCCTCTTTCGCATTGCCGACAATAGTGCACTGAAGGATGGTGGCGAGGTTGTACTTGATGAGCCGGCCCCCTTTGGGGGCTGTCATTTCGATGCCCGGCCCGCCGTTGCCGGCGATGATGCAGTTGATGAGGGTCGGCGCGCGTACGTCTGTCTCCGACAGCTTCACGCCCGCCTCCGCGTTGTCGACGATCCGGCAGTTGATGATGATCGGCCAGGCATTACGGCAGTAGATGCCCTGCGTCGCCCCGGTAATCGTGAAGCCGACCAGCCTGGAGTGGCCGGTTTCGCCATTGGCGAAGACGACACCCTGGGCACCCCCGTCGATGACGGCCGGATCGTCCGGGTTCTCTGACTGCACGAACAGGTCCTTGCCGCCAAAGTCCACCGTCTCATGGTACACGCCGGGTGCGGCCACGATCACGTCGCCCTCATTGGCGTCCTGCACGGCCTGGGAGATGAAGTCGTAGCGGGCGCCCCTGGTCAGGTTCTGAACGGGGCCGTTGTCGCTCGTCAGTACAGGGGTGACAAGTTCGATTCCCTGCCCCGTCCCGAGGTTGCGGGAGTACTTCTTGTCCACGGCATTGTTCCAGTGCTCGTGGACGCCGAGGCTCTCCAGCCGCGTGCCGTCGCCATCGGGATCGTACACCGTCCGCGATGGCGGATCGTTCGCCAGGGCCGCCTCGTGCAGGTAGTTGTCCACGCCCGGGCCGGTGCAGTCGGTCGCCTTCGACTCATTTCGCACGAAATCCAGCGCCACCGAGTCGATCGCCACCGGGTCCTGCGAGATAAAGATGCTCGATGTCCACTTGTTGCCGAACGATGCGAACGGCATGACCTCCGCGCTCTGGTTTCTGGCCCCATAGACCGCGTCGATCATGTACAGCAGGGTCTTGCCGCCCAGGTGCGGGTGGCCGATCAGATCGGCGAGGCAGCAATAGGTGCTCATGGGCTGGCTGCGATTGCCGAAGTTGTGCAGGGGTTCGGGCGTCCAGCCGCCGTTGCTCGGCCAGTAGATCGAGCCGAAATGGTTCTTTCCGCAGAACGTGATCCCGAACATGGAGTGCGCCCGCAGCAGGGCCATGTTGACCAGGTACTTGGCTTCCGTGACGCAACGGGGCACGTACGCTCTGGCGCCGCCGGGTACACTCGAACTGGCGAAACGGATGGGATTGGCGGAATCGTGGACCGCCGCGATGCGGCCGTTGCGCGTCGTGTTGCAGACGAACCGAACGTTCTGGAAGTCCGGATCCGGATTGCTCCGGATCTTGTCGTAGAGGGGATCGCCGATGTAGCGTGAGGCGTCATAGATCGTAATCGCGCTGCCCGGCACGCCCACGACGTGGACGAGCTGGTCGACGAGCGAGTACAGCATTTGCGGGCTGGGCATGCCGGCATTGGCGCTCCACGTGCCGCCGCTGTCCTGGTTCATGTTGATCTTGATGGCGATCTTCTCGCCCTTGGTGTACCCGAGGTCGCCCAGGCCGCGGGTCCGGTTGAAATACCGGAACAGTGCATCCCATGCGGCGGTATCGTTCGGCTCGCCCGTAAACGTCCGGAGGGACTTCGAGACCATGTAATCGACGGCGGACTGATCGGTGTTCGCATCCTCCCACCAGCGGCCGGTTTTGCCGTCCCACAGCGCAGCGCGTGGCTCGTACATCCAAACGACCCGGCCGGGATGAATCCCTTTGCCGATGCCGATTGGGGTGTTGCAGGGATCGCTGGGGGTGAACGCCGCACCGGCCCTCTCCTGTCGCGTGGCGGCCAGAGACATCCAGATCGCACCAACCGCGACGCTCAGGAACACGGCGGCGGCGAGATAACGGGACTGGCCGAGCAACTGTCTGGCCTTGCGATAGGCCAGGGACGAGCCGGCGATCCCCACAATCCACACGACGAAGCCGCTGGCCAAGGGGGCGGCGAGGCGCTGGCACGGATAGGCCGCCCGCGAGGGCTTGGGAATCACGCGGACCAGGAACCAGGCGAGTGAGACGAGGCCCGTGAGTGGAAGAATCCAGTGAACCCAGCGATACTTCGTAGCGGCGATAGGACGGCCCGTCTTTGGGCACACGCGCACCTGGTCGGTTCTCCTGTCGGGTACCATCGTCGATCTCCTCAAATTGCCCCCTGAATCCTACTCCAGAACGGTCCCAATCGGCCCAAGACGCCACGACGTGCTCCTCCCTTGGGCGGATCCAAGCCGATTGGCGCCATTATATCGCATCGCGTCCTGAGTTGGAAGTCCGTAGTCCCCCGGTAGCGAGGGTTAATCGTATGGATCGACGCCGGCGGCGCAAAAGAAAGCGGAGCCGCCCTCCTCCGGAACGACCCCGCACGTAAAAGAAACCAAAACCAGTTCAGGCTTTCGCCTCAACCAATTCTGGCTCTCCTCGGAATAATAGGGCGGGCTGCTCCTCCTCCTCCGTACGATCGTCAGATGTAGGTTTCAGGACGCTCCCGCCCTTAAGTGCAAACATCCATATGCAAGAGAACCGTTGTGTTCATGCTACCCAAAGTCGAGTCTTTGGCAAGGAAAAAATGCCCAGATTTTCTAAAATCCCTATCCATCCAGGCTATTTTCTTTGCCGCACCCCCATTCTATCCACATTTCACCAAAATGCGAAGACTGACCCCACTGGGAAGCCTGTTTTGTCAGATCTCGGAGTCTGGCGAACCAGGACGACAGAGTCCGTGCCATGCGGGAATGATCAAGAATTGCGGCGAGTGCCGGCGGGATGGGGTGGTGTTGCCCTATATGTCCTGGGAACCACCGACGGCCGTGGGCGTTGTCTATTGCCCTGCACTGGCTGGCTGTCCGCAGGATGTGCTGAGGACGGGCTCGGCATCCGGCTGGACCGGCTCAATGCGTTTGACCGTGGAGCCTCGCCTATGCTTGTTCCACTTGCAGTACCACGAGCCGAACAGCGTGGTGTTCCCCGTGTCCTCCTGGTCGAGCCGGAAAATCGTGCTTCTCCGCCAGTCCCCGATCTCCTGGCTGAGCTGCTGCGCCCGCTCCTGGGGCAGATCGGCCCCGGACAGCTCCAGAGGATCGCTATTCAAGTGATACAGGGAAACGCCCCCGTGCGCAGGGTCGTACACGAACTTGCTGTCCTGCTGGATGAATCCGGCCGGCCCCTGCTGCATCCAGCCGGAGAAATACGTTCTGCGATCCCTGGGCAACGGCTTGAGCGCGTTGACACCGTCAAAGCCCATCGGGCCGATATCAAATCCGAGCAGACCCAGGATCGTCGGGGTCAGGTCCATCGAGGTGACCGGCCCGGTGATCCGCGTCCCCGGCTCGATCAGGTACGGCGCCCGCATGCACATGGCAACCCGCAGGACCTCCTCATACGCCAGTCGTTCGTGGCCGCTGATGCCGTGCTCACCGAATCCTTCCCCGTGGTCGCCGACCACGCAGAGGATCGTGTCTCCCGTCAGGTTCAGGTTGGCCAGGTCCACGTCCAGAGCACCGAGGAACTGATCCGTATAGGAGATCGTCTGCCGATAGTGGTCCACCAGTTCCTCGGCCTTGGGCCCAAACCACGGCGGCGCCTGGTACGGGTCATGCGTGACAGAGCACAGCACCACCAGCAGGAACGGCGTGTCGTCCGACTTGATCCACTCGGTGATCGGCTCGAGCATGGCGAACTCATCGCTGCCGAGGTAACCGACGAAGCGATTCGGGTCGTTCAGATCCTCGCGGGACCAGAACTTGTCGAAACCGAGGTTATGGATGAGCCCGGGCCGGGACTCAAAGGTGCCCATGGCCGACTGGAAGAACGCCGTTCGAAAGCCCAGACCCTGCTTCAGGATCGTGGCCAGACTCGCATACGGCGAGTCCACCGGCACGGTTTCCGCGATGTCCTGTGAGGCCGACGGGACCCGGCCGGTCAGCAGGGCAAACAGCGCCTTGGTCGTGTGGGTGATGACGGAGCGGGTATTGGTGAACGAGACCCCCTGGTTGGCCAGTGCGGCTAAGCAAGGCGTCGGCCCGTCCCCGCGGGGGCCCATCTGCGGTGCGATCCCGCCTTGCTCGGCGGCCAAAGACGTGCAATCGTACTGGACGCCCTCCAGCACGACGATGACGACGTTATGATTGACCCAGCGGGGCTTTAGCTTCACCCGGATCTGGTCGTGGCGGGGCAGCTTGCGGGTGGCATTGTCGAAGTCGTTTTGGACCAGGTGGCGGTATTCGGGCAGCAGAAAGGCCAGGACCGCCCGGGATTGGCAATTGAACCGCAGGCCCGCGGCGTCCAACTGCGCCGGGCCAAGCCACGAGAGGGCGATATTCGCACCGGCGGCGACGACGCTGATGGCGAGCGATGCGACGATCCGGGTGCGGAACCGCCGGCGGTCGTGGTTCGGCAACTGCGGCCGGGCGAGGATCGGGAAGAACAACGATAGCGCAACGGCACTGGGTATCAGCAGGATCGCCGCGGCGACCGGCATGCTCAGCAGATTGTGCAACACGATCATAAGGATGTTGATCGGATCGCGCAACACCGGTCGCAGCTCCATCGGCAGGATCTGCGTGCCCGTACGAATCAGCCAGCCGGCGTTCATCACCGACCACGTGCAGACGACCGCCGCAAAGATCATCGCGCCCCGGACGACCCGTTTCGTCGGCCAGCGATAGCAGATCAGGGACAGGATCACCTCAATCGTCAGGAGCACGGCGATGTCGGTCAGAATCCAACTGGGGTATCTGAGCATCTGGCCGTAGCGAACGGCGTGAAACAGCTTCACCGCCAGGTTGCAGAACAACGCCCCAAATACGATGGCGCTGCACGCGCGCGGCGCCAGTGCATCGCGCATCCGCGACATACACAGACGCCACGGCCCCATCCGGTCGGATTGTGAAATCTCGGTACTCATGAACAGAACATACTACAGCTTGCCGGAAATGGCAACCCGCGTGCCCTTCCTTACTCATGCTCACGCCATCTGGCGTGGGTCCTTGCATGCCACAGAGCTTCCCGAGCAGGCACCCCCACAACGGCGATCCGCCCCCCGTTTCTGCCATTATACACGCAACGCTCGCCTGCATCCCCGGAAAAACGTTGGCGTCCTGGGGAAATCTCTCGTGCGCCGGGTGGCACTGTCAACCTGGTGTGATGGCGATGATTCGGTCGCGATTGGCCAACCGATATGCACGGGCAAACGTGGTTGCCGGTGCCACCCGCAATTGCGTTTGCCCAGGCGAAACAGGTACGAAAAACGCTGCGTGCCACACTCTATTAGTCGTTGTCAGCCGACTTCTCTTTCGACGCCCGTTTCGCGTTTTTCGCCTGCCGCGGCCAACGCTCGGGGTTTCCCCATCACGTGGAGGGCCAGCAAGACAACGCCGAAGGCAAGCAAAAGCATCCCGGCGATCTGGGAAATGGTCAGGGACGCCCATTCGAACGGGTTATCGTCCCGGATGGACTCCAGCACAGGTCTCGTGATGCCGTAGAGAATGAATCCCATGGCGACCGTGAGGCCAGGCCGCCAGAATCGCGAGTGGGGCCTGCCAAGGTCCGGCTCCCTGCGGCTCTTACGCCAGAATCCGTACAGAATGGCGGACATCAGCAGGGCGCTGCCGGAGGCGTAAAGCTGGGTGGGATGGACCGGCAGGCAGCGGTACTTTCCCTCTGTGACCTGGTGCCGCTGCCGCTGCGTCAGTTCGTCCATGGGCTTAGGGTACCACCGGCCCTCTTCATCGCGGGCGTCCAGGTACTGGGGCGCCAGCGGCAGATAGGGAGCCGCCCGATCCCTTCTCGGGTCGGCGTTGATCTGGCTCAGGTAAGCGTAGGACTGGTACGGGAACCGCACCCCCCAGGGCAGGTCCGTGGGCCGGCCGAAGCAGCAGCCATTCAGAAAGCATCCGATCCGTCCAAACGACAGGCCGAGCATGAGGCCGACGGCCATGATATCGAAGTATCGCCGGACGGGCAGCTTGCGATAACGCAGGTAGAGCAGCAGAAAGAGGATCGCCGGGATCGCCCCGCCGAGAAACTCCAGGCCCCCCCGCCAGACCGCGAACACGCCGCCAAAGTCCCCGCGAAACTGATCATGGTAGTGGACGACGAAGAACACCCGCGCGCCGACCATGCCGATGATCAACGAGTACATCGCCGCGTTGCTGATCACCTCCGGGTCCAGGCCCACGCGCCGGCACATCCGCCGGGTCACTAATATCGCCATGACGAACCCGAGCACCGCCATGGCCCCGAAACTCCAGATGGTCAGATGGAGGAATGGGATCTCGATCAACGTCGGATGCATCGAAGGACCTTCACCTCTATCCCGCCCGTTTCCTCCGGACGGCAGCAATGTCATCTTGTGGCATGGCTCAGTCCGCACTCTCGCGACCGGCACCGCTCATGCCATGGCGTCAGCCTACCCGCCCGCCCGCTTTCCATCAATAGGGTACTCGCAATCCAGATGAGGTCTTTCCTTTCGCCGGTGGGCGGCGAATGTGGTACCATGGGGATGGCCTATTGAGGCCCATGAAAGGCAGTGGCGCGCGGAAACGTCGCGGCGGTTTGGCAGCAGGTTCTTGAGATGAGAGGGCGGACATGAGCACAGAGAAATCCAGGTTCACGCGAAGACAGTTCATTGGCACGGCCGCCGGCGCTGTGGCGGCGTTCACGATCGTGCCGCGGCACGTTCTGGGCGGGCCGAAGTTCGTCGCGCCCAGCGAGAAGGTCTACATCGCGGTGATTGGCTGCGGCGGGCAGGGCCGGACCAACGCCCGCGGCCTGTTCGGCCAGGACGACGCCCAGATCGTCGCGATTGCCGATCCGATGGAGCAGGCGGACTACAGCCCCTACTACTACAAGGGCGTCGCCGGCCGACTGCCGGTCAAGGCCGAGGTCGAGAAGCACTACTCGCAGGGGAACCCCCAGTTCAAGTGCAGCGACTACGTGGACTTTCGCCAACTGCTCGACAAGGAGAAGAGCATCGACGCGATTCTGTGCGCCACGCCGGATCACTGTCACGCATTCGTGACGCTCTCGGCGATTCACCGGGGCAAGCACGTCTACTGCGAAAAGCCGCTGACGCACAATATCTACGAGGCCCGCATGGTCGCCAAGGCCGCGGCAGAGGCAGGTGTCGCGACGCAGTTGGGCAACCAGGGCCGAAGCGACGAAGGCAACCGCATCACCTGCGAGTTCGTGTGGGACGGCGCGATCGGCGAGGTCCGCGAGGTGCACGCCTGGAGTCAGGCCGGCGGCTGGACGGGCAGTCGCGGCCGGCCGAAGGACACGCCCGAGGTCCCCAAGGGCTTCGACTGGCAATTGTGGCTCGGGCCCAAGCCCGACCGGCCCTATCATCCTGCGTATGCGCCCTATAACTGGCGCGGCTGGTGGGAGTTCGGCACGGGTTGCGTCGGCGACATGGCCGTTCACAATCTGGATCCGGCGTTCGCCGCTCTGAAGCTCGGCCACCCGATCAGCGTCGAGGCGGTCAAAACCGATTTCGTCGATTCCGAGGTCATCGGCGGCAACAACCACATGATCTGGGAGTTCGGCCCGCGCGAAGGCACGGGCCCGGTGACAGTCCACTGGTATGACGGCTCGCTCCAACCGCCGCGACCGGCGGAACTCGAGCGGGGCCGGCGGCTCGGCGAGGGAGGCAACGGCATCCTGATCCTTGGCAGCAAGGGCACGATCATGGGCGGCGGCTGGAGCCAATCGCCCCGGCTCATCCCCGAATCGAAGATGCGCGAGTACGGCAAGCCGCCCAAGAAGCTGCCGCGAAGCCCCGGCCATCATCGTGACTGGCTCAACGCCTGCAAGGGCGGACCCAAGGCCTGTAGCGATTTCAGCTACGGCGCCCGCCTGACCGAATTCGTCCTGCTCGGCGACGTCGCCATCCGCGCCCAGAAGAAGATCCTCTGGGACGGCGAGAACATGAAGGCCACCAATGCCCCCGAAGCCCAGCCGTTCATCCAGGAGCCCTACCGCCCCGGCTTCAATCTGGCCAGCGTGTAGTCCGCGTCCTATACGAATGACGATCTATTCTCTCGGGTGGCAGGAGCAAACGCTCCTGCCACCCGTCATTTTTCGATAGTCATGCTTGCCCACGGCTCGGCGACCGACGGCCCACATTGTGTCGGCATGCGCACGTTGCTACGTCGTCACGAGAGCTATGGCTGCTTGAATGAAACCGACTTCCTCTGGTCGGTCCGTCTCAGACTGACAAGAGCCTCTTTGCCACCGGCAGTGACGCGGTGCTGGCCGTAGAAGGCGCGGACCTCGCACTTGCCCTGGGCATCGGTCTGCCCGCGCCACGTCGTCCACAGTTGCTTGTACACCAAGTCGCGGTAGGCGTCGGCGGCCGGGGTGGGCGACCAGTCCCGACGGTACAGCGAGGAGACCGGAATCCAGTTGGCCCCCTCCCAGAATCCCCACATCAGGATGCCCTTCACGGCCGGCTGTGCGAGGCAGATGCGGTAATAGTCCACGAGGGCCTTCGCCTTGGCCTGTTCCTCCTCCTCGGACAGGCGAGCCTCGCGCTGGCCGTAATACTTGGACCGCTGGCCTGGGAAATTGAATTCAGTGACGCAGATGGGCAGCCTGAACTCGGCCAGACGGGCCAGCGCGTTTTGCAGCGCGGTGGGGTCGAACGAATCCCCGTGGAGATGCCCCTGTACCCCGATGCCGCCAAGAGGCACGCCCTGGTCCAGGGACCTTCGGATATGCACGACGTAATCGTCCAGGCGCCTGCCCGTCAGGATGTCATAGTCGTTCAGAAAGAGCACGGCGTCAGGGTCTTCCTGCCGGACCCAGGAGGCCATGTCCCCCGTGATTCCCGGCCCCAGACGATCCTCATAGTAGTTCGCATGGAGCATCTCATTGTTCAGATCGTACTCCGCGAACCGGCCCCGGTAGCGCTTCCCGATATCCAAGGCGCGCGCTTTGAGGGTCTCCCGCAGGGCCGCGTCGTCCAGAACCTTCAACCAGGGTTGAACGCGGTTGGGGATTCCCCAGAAGATGTTGTGACCTCGAAGCGGAATGTCATGCTCCTCGGTCCATTGGAGAATCGCATCGACGATGGAATAGTCCACCTGGCCCTGGCGGGGCTCCATGGCGTGCCATTTCAAGGCGTTCTCCGTCACCGCAGCATTGAAGTTCTCCAGGAAGACCCTCTTGTATCGGGCCGCCTCCTCCGCGTCCATCCGCCCGCCGAACACCTGGCTGGCAATCGCGGCCCCGAACCAGAACTCGTGGCGCAGTTGTTCCACGCGAACCTCAACGCCCGGTGCCGCCTCCACCACCAGCGTGCCCGTGCGAGCCTGGCGGATGGCGTCGTCCACATCGGCGCCCGCCGCGTGAACGCCGGCGTGACACCAACCCGAAACCACTGCAATGATCAAGCTGCTGAGAATCCTGATGCTCGAATTCATGGGGATTCGTCCTCCTGAAGGGGTGTCCTTAGTGAAATGTTGCCTTTTCCGGTCCATTCATGCAGGGAGTCTAACACGAAGCGTTGACGGCCAGCACCTGCAGCGCGTGCCTCGACAGCCGGACGGGACCGTCCGACGATACAGCCTCACGCCTGCCGGTGGTCGCGTCCAGGAGCATCCAGCCGCCCTTTGCCGATAGCTTCAATCGCAATTCCAGGTTCTCGCTACCTTCGTTGAACAGCAGATAGTAGTCTGTCCCCCCCTTTTGCACGTGCCGCACTCGCACGTCCAGCGTGCCCGGGGAAACCTGCACGTCCGGCACCACCAATTTGTCAATTGCCTCGATCAACTGCGAATCGGCCATTTTCTCGTTCCTCCGGAGGATGCGACCCGCCTTTTCCAGAACCTCAATGGCCGACTTGGCCCTCTCGGGCGGGTCCTCTTCGAGAATCAGCGCACGGTAGTGCATCCCGGCCAGGCGGATGCCTTCCGAATCCACCTGGGCCTCTTCCCACAGGTGGCGCGCTTCGAGGTAGTTGAAGTCCCGCTGATGCTGGAAGCAGACCTTGGCCGCCCGCCAGGGCAGGGAGTCATTCTGCCCGAGGATCGCCAGCTCGCAGACATGCCGGCTGTCCGTATTCAGCCAGCACAGGCGGGCGGTGGCCTGGGCGAAGGGCTTGTACTGCGGCCACCACGGGCTATTCGGCCCGACGTCCGGCGGACGCTCGTCGATCCGCGGGCCGCGAATCGAATAGTAGAACGCGTGCGGAACCAGCAGATTGCAGCCCCGCACGAGCAGCCAATTCGTCAGCCACGTCATCTCGTCGAATGTGAGATCCGCGCCATAAGCCCCGCAGCACTCGTTCATATTGCGGCGGCGCTTCAGGTGAATCATCGCCGAGGAGGCGCACTTGGCCTGCGTGGATTGCTCGCCCTCGAGAGCATTGGGCTTGCCCGGCTCGATGTAACGCCAGACGACGTCCTGGCCGGGGATCTGGAAGTACCGCAGTTGGCCGATGTCGTCCGGGCCAGCGGGGTGACCCGTGAGACAGACGCCATGCGCATCACACCAGTTGGAAATGGGACGATAGAACGTCTGCTCCAAGCGTGCCTGCAGGGCGCGTTGATAGTCGCGCCGATGCACGGCGGCGTCCGGCTCGTCGTCGTACCACAGGGCCGGCAGATGTTCCGTGAAGTCATAGCCGAGGAACGCGCTGACGTGCTCGAGGATGCCGGTCGTGCCCGGCATCATGCCTCGTTCGCCCCGCCTGGCCAGCATCGAAGGCTCATCCGTGAAAACCGCTTTCACCGTCTTGCCGAAGTATTTGCCGAACTCATCGTAGTATCGCTGGTATACTAGCCGGATGAAGCAGGCGACGGATTCCGGGTTCAGGATGTCCCCTCCCGCCGGCTGATTCTCCGGCACTTCTTTGTGATCGGCCCGGCGAGGTGGATCGTCCTGCGTGAAATGCAGGCCCCGGATGACCGAGTAGCCGTCCCGTGCCGCCCGGTCGATGATCGCGAGGCGATGGCCCCCCTGTTTGCGTCGAACGATCGCGACAAGATTCTGGCCCGGCGCCAATTCCGGCTGGCCGTTGCCGCCGATCCGCACGCCCTGCACCTCGGTCCCCGGCTTGGCATCGTCGAGATCGACGCACACCAGTCCGCGCGTGCGAAAGGCCGGGTTCTCCGCCGCCACCTGCCCGCTCGACGAGCCGCTCGGGTACATGCCCTCGTCGTACAGGATGACCCACATGTCCCGCTCGGCCGCCCGCTCGATCGCAAACCGCATGAAGTGAATCATCCGCTCGCTCATCCACCCGATGCTCTTGGGCAGCCCGGCCCGGGGGTGAATCAGGAACGCCTGCACGCCGTGCGCCTTGAAGTCCTCGATCTGCCGAAGTAGCTCCGCCTCCGACAGGTCGTCGTTCCAGAACCAGAACGGCGCCTGCGAAAACTCGCTCGGCGGGTTGAGCCACTCATCGGGCAGCTTGAGTGCTTTGTCCTCGTCGCCCGCCCGCGCCAGGGACTGCCCCACAGAGGGCAAGGCGACCGCCGCCGCCCCCATACCCACTGCCTCCAGAAACCGCCGCCGATTGAGCTGTTCAGTCATGCGTATGTCCTCCAGGGCCACATGCCGTTGCGATTCAGCGTCCAGTCAAAACCAACCGCAATAGCATAACACGCCGGCCATCCTCTGCAAAGAACGGTGAGACCGCCCTTCCTGGAGGAACAGGCCCTCTTTGTCACCCCGCCACCCCGGCAAGGGAAGCAGGGCCGCGCCCGGCGATCGAGAGGGCAAGCCGGCTTGCCCGGCGGGCTATCCGACCATGCAGTGCCTATGCTGATTCTGCACTGCGTGGCTCCTGAGCCTCAGACCTGCCGCTTGCCGGAAGCTCGGGTGCATCCGCACCTGTGCAAATTGGCTTTGTTTTGCACAACAGGCTCTCCTCTGGTCCAGAGGGGGCGTTCCCAGGTTGTAAGCCAGGCCCGGAGATTGGGTTTGTTTTGCACGAGAGGTCATCGGCTTGGTGGAGTGGGCTGGGCCCGCCCTCTGCCGCCGGAGATTGGCTTTGTTTTGCACAATCGGCCATCCTGTCCGTCCGAGCGGGGGTCTGCTCACTGGTTCCGCCATCGGCGGGACCCTGTTTTCGCAGGAGGCGTCGGTTTTGCATCTCTTTCATGGTCCTGTACAGGCTGCTCTCGATCCGGCGCTCGTACATCCCCAGCCGGTCCAGGACCTTCGCATTGAAGTAGTCGGCCGCGACCGTCCGGCCGACGGCCACGCTGGGATCCGTGCTCGGCTCGCTCTTCAACCTCGCCTCCTCCTCGGGCGTCAGGTCGTCGTAGAAGTCTTCCATCGAGTCTTCGAGATCCCTGGCGAGCAGGTACTCGAAGACCTCGTTCTGGAGGCGTT
>Ga0315274_10003502_pt1 | contig 23350 bp, 26 predicted proteins | sample YL17G02_20_MG_FD_203700 | JGI IMG/M metagenome (GOLD analysis project Ga0315274, IMG submission 203700) | Sediment microbial communities from Yellowstone Lake, YNP, Wyoming, USA - YL17G02_20 | ecosystem: Environmental > Aquatic > Freshwater > Lake > Sediment | place: USA: Wyoming | collected...
CCACGTCGAACCACTCCGGGTTCTTGACAAACCACATGGTGACGGCGTCCACGAAGTTGAACTCGGAGGTGACCAGCGGGTACCCCTGTGCCACTCCGGTGAAGACCTCCCTCCAGAGCCCGTAGATATCCGTGAGCACATTGGCCTTGTCCACGGAGGTAACCTTCTTCCGCCGCTGCATGGCCAGGTCAAAGGCGTAGCGGATCACCCGCTCCGAACCCTCCCGGGAGATGACCCCGATCTGGTACGCTATCTCGTCAGCATCCGATACTGCGTCCAGGGAGAACGTGAGTTCGTACAGCTCCCGCTCCACGGTGAGGGTCCGCTTCTCGGACTCCCGGAACCGGCCGCCGATCCCGACGTAGAAATCTTCGGTGTTCTCCCGGACCACCACGAAGTTGATGTCCTCCGGGCCCTTCCCCACCAGGGGCGTGACAACTCCGGGCAGGAGCCGGACGGGCCGCAGGTTCACGTACAGGTCGAGCGCGAACCGGAGCCGGAGCAGGATCCCCTTCTCCAGGACCCCGGGGGGCACCCGCTCATCCCCGATGGCCCCGAAGTAGATAGCCCTCACCTCCGAGAGATCGTCCAGGTCATCGTCGGTCAGGAGATTCCCGGTGGCCAGGTAGCGTTCCGCCCCGATACCGTGCTCCACCCATTCGATCCCGAATCCGTACCGGCTGGCGGCGGCGTCCAGCACCTTCCGGCCCTCTGCGATGATCTCGGGTCCGATCCCGTCACCGGGGATCACCGCGACCGTATGGTCTTCTGGCATGTCGTCACCTCCTCCAGGCCCCGGGCGTACTCCACAAGACCGCCCGCATCCACGATCTCCTGCAGGAACCGGGGCACCTCCTCCAGCGTATACTTCCGGCCTCCTGCCACCAGCATCCCCGTCCCTGCATCCACCCCGGCCTCGTCCCCGTCAGAGATACCGGAAGTATCCGTGCAGACCACCGGGAAGAGGCCGACGTTCACGGCGTTCCGGTAGAAGATCCGGGCAAAGGACTCTGCCACGATCACCCGGACCCCGGCACCCTTCAGGGCCAGCGGGGCATGCTCCCGGGACGACCCGCACCCGAAGTTCCTCCCTGCCACGATGATATCGCCGTCCTTTGCCTGCCGGGCAAACTCGTCCCGGGTGCCCTCGAAGGCATGCCGGGCCAGCTCCCGGGGGTCGTAGATGGTCAGGAACCTGCCCGGAATGATCTGGTCTGTGTCAACATCATCACCAAACTTCCAGACCCGGGGAGGGTTCGTCATGGCAGTGGCTGCCTCTGCCATGGTCTTCTTCCGTGCCACTACACCACCTCCCGGGGATCCGTGATCTGACCCGTTACCGCGCTCGCCGCAGCGGTGGCCGGGGAGCAGAGGTATACCTTCGCTTCCGCCGACCCCTGCCTGCCCCGGAAGTTCCGGTTGGAGGTGGAGAGGGAGACCTCGCCGGGCGCCAGCAGGCCGAAGGCCCCGCCCATGCAGGGGCCGCAGCACGGAGCCTCGACGAGAGCCCCGGCGACCACGAACCGCTCGACAAGGCCGGCCCGGAGCGCCTTCAGGTACTCGTCCCGGGAGGAGGGGATCACGATGACCCGGACCTTCTCCGAGAAGGACCGGTCCCCCAGCACCTCTGCAGCCTCGGCGAGATCCTCGAACCGTCCGTTGGTGCACGACCCGATGAAGACCTGGTCGAGGGGTGTCCCCTCCACCTCCCCCACGTCCACCACGTGGTCCACGTTGTGGGGGACCGCCACCTGCGGTGCCAGGTCCGAGACATCGTAGCGGCGCCGGTCGGCATAGGTGGCGTCGGGGTCTGCGTCCAGCGGGAAGGGTTTCATGTCCCGCCGGCCCGCCATGTATTCCCAGGTGATCCGGTCAGGGGCCACGAGGCCGGTCTTTGCCCCCATCTCGATGGCCATGTTGCAGCAGGTCATCCGACCCGCCATGTCCATCCCCCGGATCGTCCCGCCCGCGAACTCGATGGCACGGTAGGCCGCGCCGTCCGCCCCGATGTCACCTGCGATCGCGAGGATCAGGTCCTTGGGCCCCACCCGCCGCGGGAAGGTCCCGGAAACCTCCGCCCGGGTTGACTCCGGCACCCGGAAGTAGAGGGCCCCGAACTTCAGGACAAATCCCATGTCCGTGGACCCGATCCCGGTGGCGAAGGCGCCCGCGGCCCCGTACATGCAGGTGTGGGAGTCGGCACCCACCACGATCTCGCCTGGTGCGGCGTATCCCTTCTCCATCATCACCTGGTGGCAGACGCCCTCCCGAAGGTCCAGGTTCCGGATCCCCTGCTCCTCGGCAAACATCCGCATGAAGACGTGGTTCTGGGCCGCCTCGATGGAATCGGCCGGCACCTGGTGGTCAAAGAGGATCACCACGCCTTCCGGGTCAGCGACCCGGGTCCCACCCATTTCCCGGAACTTCTGGATGGCGAGCGGCCCGGTGATATCGTGGATCATGGCCCGGTCCACCGGAGCCATCACTACCTCGCCGGCCTGCACCGGCGATCCGCACCTGGCCGAGAAGATCTCCTCGGTGAGTGTCTTTCCCATGCCCATTCCTGAAAATATTCGCAGGCATGGGTAATGGAACCTTCGGGGAAAAGGGTAGCACAGGGGTGCCCCGAAGGATCCTAGGCCCCCTTCCAGAGCCCGTGCAGGGTACAGTGGGCGCGGACCTTCACAGGAGAGGTAACACCCGGAAACAGTGCCTGGGGAGGGTCGCCCGGGCGCAGGTACTTCCGGCAGATCCCGCCCTCCGTCACCACCTCGATCCACTCGATGAAGTGCCGGTCCTCCATGGGGTGCGGTACTGCCCCCACCACGACCCGGAGGGAACCGTCCCGTGTCTCGCTGACAGGGCGGTGCTTCTCGTGGAGGGCTTCCAGCGACTGTTCTGCGAGCAGGATCATGGGCACGCCGCAGCAGACCAGTTCGCCCCTCCCCACCCGGGTCACCTCCACCATGTTCCCGCAGACCCCGCACCGGTACACCTGGAACCGCTGGGTCATGGGTTGCCCCTCCCGGTACTTCCCATGCCGTGGTGCCGCTCGGCAATGACATCCGCGAGCCGGTCCAGGGCGGCCAGGTCCTCCTTCTTCGGGAACCCCTTCACCATCACCGGGTCCAGGAACTCGGCCTTCAGGAAGGGCAGGTTCTCCTGGATCACCTGCAGGGTCTTCCCGCCCCACCCGTACGAGCCGATGACGGTGACCCACCGGGTCTTGGGCCGGAGCAGGTTCACCAGGTACACCGCGTACATGGCCTTCGGGTGCGGGGAGAAGAGGGTGGTGGGGGTGGCCACCACAATGGTGGCCGCGTCCACGAGAGCTTTGGCCAGTTCTCCCGTATCCGTCACCGTGAGGTTGAAGGCCTGCACCGGGATGTCCCGCGCCACCAGGGCATCCACCAGGTGGCGGACCATGGCGACCGTGGAGCCGTGCATGGAGACGTAGGGGACCACCACCCGGTTCTCCACCCGGTCCGACACCCAGTCCCGGTAGGCGGAGAGGATGAACTCCGGCTTCCGGTACACCGGCCCGTGGCTGGGGGCGATGATCCGGATCTCCAGGGGTTTGATCTTCTCCAGGTGCTCGCGGATGGAGGAACGGAAGGGCATCATGATCTCGGCATAGTAGCGCTTCGCCGCCTCGTGCACCACCGGGTCCTCGTCGGTGAAGAGCACGCTGGTGGCATAATGCGATCCGAAGAGGTCGCAGGAGAAGAGGACCCCGTCCCCGTGCAGGTAGGTGAGCATGGTCTCCGGCCAGTGGACCCAGGGGGCTATCAGGAACTCCACGGTCCGGTCACCCAGGGAGAGCTTCTCCCGGTCCTGGATCACCTGGAACCGGTCGTCAGGGATTCCGAGGAGGTCCTTCAGCATGTCCCGGCATTTCGCATTGGTCACCACCCGTGCCATCGGGTAGCGGTCCAGCAGCGTGGCGATGGTCCCCGAATGGTCCTGCTCAGCATGGTTCGCCACCACGTAATCGAGGGTAGAGACACCCAGCGAGTCCAGGTGGTCAAAGAGGGTCCGGGCAAAGGGGGGGTCCACGGTATCGATGAGGAGGGTCTTCTCCGATCCCCGGATGAGGTAGGAGTTGTAGCTGGTCCCCTGGGGCAGCGGGATCAGCTCGTCAAAGAGCCGCCGGTCCCAGTCGATGGCCCCCACCTCGAAGATGCCGGGGAGGAGCTGGCGGGCGGTCATGCCATCCCCTCCGGATCCTGCACATCCGGTTGCGTCATGTCTGGCAGTCTCCTGGTCATTCCCGTGAAACAGTCACCCTGCACCTTCATTGTATCCCCCGGTGTCCCCGGTGCAATTGCCGTCGTCTGCACCGTGAGTGACGTTGCCCCTTGTCCGTAATATTGGTTCCCCTCACGAACCCTCCGCGGATGGGGATGGGGAGGTCCAGGAGAGGATCAGCAGAGCTTCTTGAAGAGCCGCTTCTCTGCACAGCAGACCGGGCACGTCCAGGTGTCCGGCAGGTCCTCGAACGGGATGCCGGGCTGGATGCCCTGTACGGGTTCGCCCCGCTTCGGGTTATATTCGTGGCCGCAGACCTGGCACTCGTACACGTCCATCAGGTATCACGGGTCCCGTCATTGCTGTTTTGCGGTTGGAAATGACAGGCATCCGGTAGGGCGGGCAGGGAGAAAAGGGTGGCGGATTCTCCGCCCGATCAGATCCAGCCCCGGAGGCGCATCGCCTCCACCACCCGCCGCACCGCGATGGTATAGGCCGCCTTCCGCAGGGGGTTATGGTACCGGGAGGAGAGGTCCTGAACCGCACGGTAGGCGGCGCCCATCCGCTCCTCCAGCCGCCGGTTCACGTCGGCCTCCGCCCACTGGTCCATGGAGAAGTTCTGCACCATCTCCAGGTAGGAGACGATGACCCCTCCGCCGTTGCAGAGGATGTCGGGCACCAGGTGCACCCCCTGCTCGAAGAGGATGTCGTCCGCCTCCGGGGTGACCGGCCCGTTGGCCATCTCAGCCAGGATCTTTGCCCGCACCTGGGGCGCGTTCTCCCGGGTGATGACGTTCTCGAGAGCAGCCGGGATCAGGATATCCACTTCCAGCTCCAGGAGCTCCGGGTTGGTGATACTGTCCGCCTTCGGGTACCCGGCCACCGATCCGGTCTTCTCCTTGTGGGCAGCGACTTCCTGCACATCCAGCCCCTCCCGGTGGAAGATCCCGCCCCGGCTGTCCGAGACGGCCACCACATGGCAACCGTAGAGCGACTGCCCCAGGGTCGCCGCATAATGGCCCACGTTGCCGAAGCCCTGCACCGCCACCGTTGTATCCTTCAGCCGGATTTGGAGGTGCGAGGCAGCTTCCCGGATGGCGAACCACCCGCCCCTCGCGGTGGCTTCCAGCCGGCCGGCCGAACCCCCCACCGCTGGAGGCTTTCCCGTGATGGCGCCGAAAGAGGTTTTCATCACGCACTTCGAATATTCGTCCATCATCCAGGCCATCACCTGCGGGGTGGTCCCCACATCCGGGGCCGGGATGTCACGGTCCGGGCCGATGATGTGATAGATCCCCCGGATGTAGGCCCGGGAGAGCCGCTCCAGTTCACCCGGTGACAGGGACTTGGGGTTGCAGATCACCCCTCCCTTGGCACCGCCCAGGGGCAGGTTGTGGAGCGAGCACTTCCAGGTCATAAGCGCGGCCAGGGCCCGGACCGTATCAATCGTCTGGTCCGGGTGGAACCGGATCCCTCCCTTGGCCGGCCCCCGGGCATCGTTGTACTGGACCCGGAAGCCGGGGAAGACCTGGATCCGGCCGTCATCCATCCGGATCGGCAGGGCCACGTGGAGTTCCCGCATCGGCATCTTCAGGAAGGCCTCGATGTCCGGTGTCAGCTGCAGCTCCAGGGAACAGCTGCAGAGCTGCCTCTCCACCGTCGCCCACAGGTTCTGTGCCTCCATCGCCACCATCTCCGGTGGGATATGGCATGGGTGATCAGATAAGAATGGGGGTGGGATCGGGAATCACGGGTTCAGGACATAGATCCCGTAGTTCAGGTTCGCGGCAACGGTGACCCACAGCAGGTAGGGGATCAGCAGCGCCCCTGCCGGCCGGGAGATTGTCCAGAACCGGACCAGGGTGGCCAGGATCAGCACCCAGAGGATCACGATCCCCACGAGGCCTGCTACCGGCGACTGGAGGCCGAAGAAGAGCCAGGACCAGGCCACGTTCGCGACCAGCTGGATGGCGAAGAGGACAACCCCCTGCCGGACGTCCGGCCTCTCCAGCCCCTTCCGCCAGACCAGGAAGAGGGCGATCCCCATCAGGATGAAGAGGGTGGTCCAGACAGGCCCGAAGACCCACGGGGGCGGGGTGAACCACGGTTTCTCCAGCCCCGCATACCAGCCGGGGATCTGCGGGGTGGTGAAGACCGACCCCGCGACCCCGGCTCCCAGGCAGACCAGGATGGATATGATCAGTTTCGGCAGATCCTGTTTCCCGTTCCATGTCGTTTCGGCCATGAATGATACGCTCCGGTGCAGTGGTGCCTCCGGGAGGGAATATGGGTTTCGGTCCGGTCAACAGGCCGTAGGGAGAGAAGCCTTTGAAGGCCCGGATGGGACCCTTTGGGAGATGGGAGACAGGACGGATCAGCCTATCCTCACGGGGGGTGGGACCGGGAGGGGGCTCTGCCCCCTCCCGTCGCCCTCCCCCGGCGAGGATAGTCGCTTCCATCGCGAACCAGAATTGAAACTCCAGAATTTACTTCTTCCCTGCCCGGAGCCGGGCGATCTCCTCGGCCCCCTCGATCCGGAGCAGGAAGGTGCCGTGGCAGGGCTTCGTGTAGGGAAAGACCACTGCGGAGTTGTCCACGGCTATAAGGATGGGGGGCACCCCGATGATGTAGGAGTCAAAGACCTTGTAGCCGGGCTTCACCGTGTAGTGCTCCTTGTAGTGATCCTTGATGTACTCCCGGCACTCCTTGAACGTAGCCCGGGAGAGAAGGACCTCGTACTTCAGCTCTTCAATGCAGCCCATCCGAACACCTTGTCGATCTTCTGGCGCAGGGCCAGGGGGTTGTGCACCGCCTTCTCAACGATAGACTCGCAGGGGAACTCGATGGTCTTTGCCAGCTCCTCGGCCTGCCTGCCGAAGATGATTGCGACGACACGGGCAGAGGAGACTGATCCTACCGTCGCCGCGTAGGAGAGGCCGGCATCGTTGTGGGCAAAGACCAGGCAGAGGTCCGGCTTCGCCGTCCCCTCGATGAGCTTCTCCATGCACCGGTCCAGTGCCGTGATCCGCTCCATGTAATGCCGGGCCGGGTCCGAGACCCGGATCAGGTGGAGGACCGAGGGGTTGCCGGCCACCGTCACGTCCCAGCCCTCCTTTCGGAGCCGGTGGCTGAGGTAGAGGGCAATCCCCATCTGTACAGGCACTTCGGGGCAGCCCAGCAAGAGGAGAGCTTTCCCCGGACCCGGAACCCCTTCTTTCTCCATGCGGTATCCCTAGAACAGTCAGTTCTCTGCCTCTTTAGCCTATCCCCGGATCGGGGATGACGACACACTTCTGCCCTATGCGCGACCGGTCAGGGCAGGGTCTCCCCCCGGACCCATTCCAGGTAGGGCTCATGCCCTGCCAGCACCGGGAGGACCAGGATCTCGGGGACGTCGTACGGGTGGATGGCCGCAAGGCGTGCCATCACCTTTCCGGCCAGGTCCCGCCGGGTCTTCATAAAAAGCAGGTCCTCTTCCTCAGTGCAGCACTCCCCCTTCCAGAAGAAGCGGGAGGTGACCGGCGCTGCATTCACGCAGGCCACCAGTCGCTCCTCCACCATCGCGGTTGCGATCCGTTCCGAGACGTCCCTCGGGACGGTCGAGATAACGAGCACTATCTCCTCTGCCATTTCGGATCTCCTCTCCCCGGGCGCCCCGCGGAAGGCCGCTCTGCCCGGATTCCGTCTGCAAGGGGATCGCTCCCCCGGCAGATAATCCCTCCCTTTCCGTCCCCGGCCAGGGACGGACTGAGGGATTAATACTCCCGCCGGTCAACAGGATATGGATGTATTCGGATCGCCTGGGCGGGCTGCCCCCGTACCTCTTTGCGAGGATCGACGAGCTGAAGGCCGAGCAGCTGCGCCGGGGAGTGGACGTCATCGACCTGGGCGTCGGCGATCCTGACCTCCCCACCCCGCCGCACATCGTGGATGCACTCTGCGCCGCCGCACGGGACCCGGCGAACCACCACTACCCTTCCTATATCGGGATGCCGGAGTTCCGGGCTGCCGTGGCGGAATGGTACCGGCACCGGTTCTCGGTCACCCTGGACCCCGGAACCCAGGTGGTGGCCCTGATGGGGTCCAAGGACGGGATCGCCCACATCCCCGAGGCTTTCGTGAACCCGAAGGACTACGTCCTTGTGCCGGACCCGGGCTATCCCGTGTACCGCACCTCCACCCTCTTTGCCGAGGGGAGGGTACACCCAATGCCCCTCACGGCAGAGCACGGGTTCCTGCCGGTGCTCACGGACATCCCGGAGAAGGTGGCCCGGAAGGCGAAGATCCTCTTCCTGAACTACCCCAACAACCCCACCGCGGCGGTGGCCCCCCCCGCGTTCTACCGGGAGGTGGTGGAGTTCGCACGGGAGCACAGCACCGTGGTCGTATTCGACAACGCCTACTCCGAGGTCTCCTTTGACGGCTACCGTGCCCCGTCGTTCCTGGAGACGGACGGCGCCATGGAGGTGGGGATCGAGATGCACTCCCTCTCCAAGACCTACAACATGACCGGCTGGCGGATCGGGATGGCCTGCGGGAACGCGGAGGTGCTGGCCGGGTTGAAAAGGGTGAAGACCAACGTGGACAGCGGGGTCTTCAACGCCGTCCAGCACGCGGCCATCGCGGCGCTCCGGGGCCCTCAGGACGTGGTCCGGGAATCGTGCCGGATCTACCAGGAGCGCAGGGACGTGCTGGTGGCCGGGCTCCGGGGCCTGGGCTACCGGGTGACCCCCCCGAAGGCGACCTTCTACGTCTGGATGGCGGTGGAGGACAGCATGGCCTTCTCCCAGCGGCTCCTCTCCGTGGCCGGGATCGTGGCCACGCCCGGTATCGGGTTCGGGGACTGCGGCAAACGGTATATCCGGTTCGCCATCACCCGGTCCGTGGACCGGATCCGGGAGGCGGTGGACCGCATCGGGAGGCTCCCGCCATGAGGCTCCCGCCCCACCTCTCGGTCCGGAATGGCCACCTCTTCGTTGGTGCCCATGATACGGTGGAGCTGGCACGCCGCTTCGGCACCCCCCTCTACATCACGGACGAGGAGAGGGTCCGGGCGAATTACCGCGAGTACCGGGATGCCCTCCGGGGGGGCTACCCGCGGGTGAAGGTCCTCTTTGCCGCCAAGGCCAACGGCAACCCCGCAATCCTCCGGGCGCTGGCGTCGGAAGGGGCCGGGGCGGACGTGTTCTCGGCCGGCGAGCTGCTGCTGGCCCTCCGGGCAGGGATGGCTCCCGGGGACCTCCTCTTCAACGGCTCCTCCAAGAGCCCGTCTGACCTTGCCCTTGCGGTGGAGAAGGGCGTCCGGGTCTCGGTGGACTCCCTGGACGAGCTCCGGGAGCTGGACCGGACCGCGACGGCCGCAGGAACGGAAGTGGAGATCGCGTTCCGGGTGAACCCGGCGCTGGAGGTTCCCACGCACCCCAAGATCGCCACCGGCCTCGCGACCTCCAAGTTTGGTATCCCCCACGAGCAGGTGCTAGACGCCTACCAGGCGGCACTTTCCTGCCATTCCGTGGTACCGGTGGGCATCCACTGCCACATCGGGTCCCAGATCCTGGAGGTCCGGCCCTTTGCCGAGGCAGCGGCGGTGATGACCCGTCTGGCAGGGGAGGTCACCGACCTGGGTGTCCGGTTGAGCTTCATTGACCTGGGCGGAGGCCTGGGGATCCCTTACCACCGGACCACAGACCCGGCCCCCACCCCGGGTGAGTATGCCGCTGAGGTGGTCCCCGTCTTCCTGCAGGGGATCCGGGACGCGGGGATCTCCCCGGAGCTCTGGGTGGAGCCGGGCCGGTACCTGGTGGCCGATTCCACGGTCCTCCTGGCCCGGGTGAACTCCGTAAAGGAAGCCCATGCCCGGTTCGTCAACGTGGACGCCGGCTTCAACCTGCTGATACGGCCGGTGATGTACGATGCCTACCACGAGGTCCTGGTGGCCAGCAAGGCGGACAGCCCACCGGTCCAGACCTGCACCATCGCGGGCCCCATCTGCGAGACCGGGGACCTGCTGGCCCGGGACCGGGCCCTCCCCCGGGTCCAGGCCGGCGACCTGATCGCGGTACTGGATGCGGGCGCCTACGGGTTTGCCATGTCCTCCCAGTACAACGAGCGGGGCCGGTGTCCCGAGGTCCTGGTCCGGGGAGGAGAGGCGGCGCTGATGCGCAGGGGCGAGTCCCTGGACGACCTGCTGGCCAGCGCCGAGACACCGCCCTGGCAGCGCCAGGGGTGACGGGCCGTGTCCTTTCACTACGCGCTGGTGGACGACCTCATCTCCCGGGAGGAGTACGACCGGCACGTGGAGGAGACCATCACCGCCTCCGGGGACCTCCTGGATGAGCCCACCGCGGCGATGCTCGTGGTCCGGGACCTGGGACGGAACCATGTGAAGGTCGCCCGGATCGCCTCCGGGTCCACCCTCTCCTGCTTCTTCGGGAAGGTGGTCTCGGTTTCCTCGCCAAAGGAGTTCACCCGGGCCGATGGCACGACCGGCCTCGTCTCCCACCTCCTGGTGGGGGACGAGACGGGCCAGGCCCGGGTGGTGCTCTGGGATGACCGGGCCATGGCGGTTCAGGAGGTGGCCGTGGGCGAGGTGCTGGAGGTCATCGGCAAGAAGGGGCTGGCGGGAACGTCGGAGGTGCACGGGCTTGCCCTCCGGAAAGCCGACTGCGAGATCTCCTGCAGCATGTCCCCGGACGACCGGTTCCGGCCCCCTGAGGCGGTCCCGGAGCTGGAGGTCCTTGTCCTCTCCCTCGCCGCCCCAGCGGCCTTCACCCGCCGCAACGGGGAGCAGGGGGAGCGGGTGGAGGCGGTGGTGGCCACACGGGACGGTACCCACCGGCTGGTCTGCTGGGCTCCGGGCCTCCTGGAGGGAACCGTGCCTGGCCAGGTCCTCCGGATCCAGGGCGCCACACGGGTGACGCGGGAGCGGGGGGAGGAGTACCACCTGGACCGCAACGGAAGTGTAACCCCTTCCGATACCGCGATCAACGTACCCGTCACCCCGATCTCGGGAATTTCGGAGGGGCAGCCCCTGTCGGTGCAGGGAACGGTGGCCCAGGTCCGGCTGGCCCGGCCGTTCACCACCCGGCAGGGGGAGACCTCCTGGGTCCGCAACCTCCTCCTCCGGGATCCCACCGGGACGGTGGCGGCGGTTCTCTGGGGCGACCATGCCCGGGCCGACCTGGAAACGGGTGACGTGGTCACGCTCCACCATGTCACGGCACGGCGGGGCAGGAACGGCTTCCTCGAGGTGCATGCCAGCCGGGGGAGCGCCCTCGTGCTCCCGGAAGCAGAATCCCGGGAGCTGGAGCTGGAGGGGACGGTGGTCCCGGTGGCAGGGGGCCTCTGCCTGGACGACGGCACCACCTGCTACCCCCTGGAGGGCGATCTCCCGGTGGGGGCAGACATCCGGCTCCGGGGCACCCTGCAGCGCCGCCGCATCATCCCCCGTGTCCATGAGGTGAAGGAGCCCGATGCCGGCGAGGTGCAGGCACGGCTGGGACGGCTGCTCGCCTCCCTGGGCAGCTGACCCCACGGGGGTTCACTTTCACAGCGCGTGCCCGCGACTCTATAAGCCGGGAAAGGGGAGGGTGAGTGTAATCATCCATGCAGTGGGTGAGGATGCATGACGGCAAACCAGCCAGAGATTGAAGACCTGCCGGGTGTGGGGCCGACCACGGCCGACAAGCTGCGAGAGGCAGGGTATACCACCGTAGAGAGCATCGCCACCATATCGCCGGTTGAACTGGCGGAGGTGGCCGAGATCGGCGAGTCCACGGCGAAGAAGCTGATCCGGGCCGCGAGGGAAGTCGCGAACGTGGGCGGCTTCAAGACCGGATGGGACATCTTCGAGCAGCGGAAGAACGTGAAGAAGCTGAAGACCCTGGTCCCGGAGCTGGACGAGCTGCTGGGCGGGGGGATGGAGACCCAGGCCATCACCGAGATGTACGGGGAGTTCGGCTCAGGGAAGAGCCAGATCGCCCACCAGATGGCAGTGAACGTCCAGCTCCCGGAGGACCGGGGGGGACTGAGCGGAAGCGCGCTCTTCATCGACACCGAGAACACCTTCCGCCCTGAGCGGATCGAGCAGATGGTGAACGGCCTGGGGGGCGACGTCCCCCCCCTCCAGGAGTTCCTGGACCACATCCACGTGGCCCGGGCGCACACCTCCGATCACCAGATGCTGATGATCGACACTGCCCGGGAACTGGCCAACGAGCTGCGGTCCACGGACCGGCCGGTCCGGATCTTCATTGTCGATTCCCTCACCGCCCACTTCCGGGCCGAGTACGCCGGCAGGGGCACGCTGGCCCCCCGCCAGCAGAAGCTGAACCGGCACATGCATGACCTCTTCCGTCTCTGCGACGAGCACAATGCCATCGGCCTCGTCACCAACCAGGTGATGTCCAACCCGGCGGTCTTCTTCGGTGATCCCACGAAGCCCATCGGCGGGCACATCGTGGGCCACTCCGCCACCTTCCGCCTCTACCTCCGGAAGAGCAAGGGCGGAAAACGGATCGCACGCCTGGTGGACAGCCCCAACCTGCCCGAGGGCGAGGCCACTTTCATGGTGGAGCAGGCCGGCCTCCGGCCGGTGGCGTAGGCCGCCAATCCCCGTCACTTTTTCAGATCACTGTACGGGTAATCCGGAACAGGCTCTTCCGCCCCGTTTTCCGACAGGGGGGCGCCCACGCGGCGGGGAGGACGGACGTCCCCCCCTGGAGCGTCTTACCAGACATCAAATGATGGACAGGTTATTTACCGCTTTTTCATCTCGTGAAACGCTCTTGGAGGCTCCGCCCCCGCCGCGTGGGCATCCCCCGGGGACGATAGTCCCCCATCAGCCCTTGATGAGATGACACTGTCTCCCCCTCCTCATGCATCTCCCGGTCCTGGTGCATACCAGATCGGACCGTACGAAGTGAGAAAAGCATGGTCTTATGTCGGGGAAAAATAACCTTCCTGTCAGGAGCGATAGGGAGTGAAAGATCCTGTCCACGACCACCGCATCAGGCTCAGCGCCCTTGCCTGCGACCTGGACGGCACTCTCACTGATGCCGACCGGCGGGTCAGCCTCCCGGCCCTGGACTGCCTGATGAGATTGATCCAGAGGGGGGTACGGGTGATCCCGGCCAGCGGGAACACCGTCTGCTTCATGGACGCCTTCTGCCGGCTGGTGGGTTCCGAGGGGACCCTCATCGCCGAGAACGGCGGGGTGTACCGGATCGGGTACACCGGTCCCCTCCGGGTCTTCGGGGACCGGAACGCGGCGTGGGAGGCCTACCATGCCGTGGAGCGCTATTTCGCCGTGAAGGGGATGGGCCTCGAGCTCTACAGCCCAAACTACCGGTTCTCTGACGTGGCCTTCGCACGGACCGTTCCCGTGGACGAGGTGCGGGCCGTGCTGGGCGGTACGCCCATCACGGTGGTGGATACCGGCTTTGCCATCCACCTGCAGTCGCCCGGCATCAGCAAGGGTACCGCGCTGCGGGCTCTTGCGGAAGAGCTGCGGCTTCCCCTGGAGCAGGTGATGGCGGTGGGGGACTCGGCCAATGACGTGGAGATGATCGAGGTGGCCGGGGTGGGAGCTGCGGTGGCCAACAGCCATCCTTCATTGCGGGCCGTGGCGGATATGGTGGCGGAAAAAGAGTACGGTGATGGGTTTATTGAGGCGGTACGGCGGTATCTTCCCTACTTCTTGGAGAGGTAACGGTCCACGACGATATAGTCCTTGATGTCCTTCACCGCCTCGAACGGGATGAACATCCGGTCCCCGTCCATGCGGTAGCCCTCGGCGTTGAAGCTGGGATCAGGCACCACGATGAGGTCCACCACTTGACCCGTCTCGAAGTCCACCATCACGTTTCTGAGCGTGCCGATGAGCATCCCATCATTGCTCATCACCTTCTTTCTCGAGAGGTTCCGGGACAGTATGAGACTCATATACACACAAAGGTTACTTATTAATATTTAAACTGTTTGAAAACGGCGCAAATGGATAATTTGGGGGATTTTGCCCGCGGGAAGTGGGTTTGGCAGCGAATCTACCGGAGCAGTTCAAACGCCATCCGGAGATCGGCATCCGTAACCGTTTTTCTCCCTGCGTGGGTGGACATCTTGACTGCCTCCCTGGCGAGGACCAGGGCATACTCCTCCAGGAGCGCAGCGAGCGTCTGCCGTGCGTCGGCGCTCACCCGTTCCGCACCTGCCTTCTTCATCAGCCTGCCCATCGGTGAAAGGGGAATCTCGGTCATGTGAACTCCTGTCCTCTCCCCCGCACCGGGGGGGAAGTGTCTCAGAGAACAAAGGGGAAGCCGGTATAAATACCTGTATCCCCAGGAGCAGAAACCCCCTTTATAAAGAAGGGAAGAGCCCGATGATGTCCGACTGGGTCAGGATGCCGACCGGTACACCCCTCTCCACGACGATGAGCCGCCCGATCTGACGTTCCTTGAACTGCTTTACCACCTCGTAGAGCCGGGTGGTGGACTCGGCGTACACCACGTCGGTGGTCATGACCGACGCAACCCTGGCATCCAGGTCCATGCCCCGGGTCAGGCCCTTCGCGATATCGGTGAGGGAGACGATCCCCCGCAGGGTGCCGACTTCGATGATGGGCGCGCCGTGGATGTGGCGCTCGGTGAAGAGCCGGAGGGCATCCCGGAAGGTGGACTGCATCCCCAGGGTCAGGAGCGGCGATGACATGTAGTTCTTCACCGGCTGCTTGGGGAGGGAGAGCATCTCAGTGATGGAGATGACGAGCGACTGCTGCACCTCGTCTTTCCCGATCACCTCGCCCCGGATCATCAGCTTGTTCACCGGCGTGGGACCCACCGTGATCTCCTCCCCGATGTCAAAGGTCTTCACGCTCCCTACGAGCTTGATCACCGCGTGGCAGAGATCCGGGTGGCAGAGAGTGACGAAGTCCACCTCCGTCACCATGACCCCCGCCACCGGTTCGCCCCTCCTCATGACGGGGACGGAGGCCTCCTGATCCAGATTGGAGAGGTTCAGCTCCCGGTAGGCGAGCTCGGTGGGGTTGTAGCCCCCCTTCGGCCCCGGCACCCCGTCCACCAGGCCGATGGCCTTCAGCGCCTGCATCTGGTTCCGGACAGTACCGGGATTCCGCTTCAGCACATCGGCGATCTCCTCGCCCTTGATGGCATGGGAGTGCTGGTGGTAGAGGGTGATGAGGGTGATGAGAATCTCTTTCTGGATCAGGGAGAGATCCATAATGATTAATCATATCAATTCCATATATACATTCGGTTATCTGACGTGGAACTGGAAAAGATCCCCACCGTCGCCACCGCAGACGAACTGCTGGATCGATCGTTCCGGCGGGCAGCGGCACGGATGCGGGAGAAGAGGGGGAGCTCCCGGGCCAACGAGGAGTTCGTAAGAGCTGTTGCAGCCTCGCTCCATGACCGGCTGGTGCGGATCATCGCCTCCTTCCCGGAGTTCGACGCGCTCTCCCCCTTTTACCGGAACCTGGCAGAGGCCCTCTGCGGCATCGAGAAGATCCGCATGGCCCTGGGGGCCCTCGGGTGGGCGGCAAAGGCGTCCCGGCGGCTCGGGTCCCAGCTGGGTCGGGAGGCCAGGAAGGCCGGCGATTCCCCTGTGATCCGGAAGCGGGCGGTGGCCCGGCTCTCTTCCGTGATCCACCAGGTGGACGGGGACCTCCGGTTCCTGAATATCGTGCGCAACCAGCTCCGGGAACTCCCCGAGCTCAGGGATGAGTTCACGGTGGTGGTGGCCGGCTACCCCAACGTCGGGAAATCTTCCTTTATCCGGCTCGTCTCCACCGCTGAACCGGAGGTGGCATCCTACCCCTTCACCACCCGGGGGATCATAGTGGGGCACCGGGCGGCGGGAAGGGACCGGGTCCAGTTCGTGGATACTCCCGGCCTCCTGGACCGGGACCCCAAAGAGCGGAACCCCATCGAGCGGCAGGCCCTCTCGGCCGTCATGCACGCGGCCCACGTGGTGCTCTTCATCCTGGACCCCAGCGAGGAGTGCGGATATCCCCTGGAGAACCAGCTGCACGTCCTTGCGGCGGTGAGGGAGATGGTGCAGGTGCCGGTGGTGGCCGCCGTGAACAAGGCGGACCGGAGAAGGGACGACGGCTACCTGAACATGTCCACTGCAACAGGTGATGGCGTGGATACCGTGCTGGAGACCGTGCTCAGAGCACGGGCAGCCAGGCCCACTGCCCGCTGACCAGGCACCCCAGCAGGAATCCCGCGATGGTCCCGGCATTCAGTGGCGGGAGCCCGGCCTGGGGTTTGCCCTTCCCCACCGCCCTGAGGAGGAAGAGCAGGCCGGCGACGGAACCTGCCATGGCCCCCAGTACCGGTGCGGAGAGGAGCCCTCCCCCGCCCTGCAGAAAGACCTGTGCCGAGACCACGAGGATGGAGGGCATGATCAGGTCGCCCATGCCGATAATGAATGCCCCCCGTTCCTCCTCGCTCCCGATAGCCACCCCCTCCTGGATGAAGGAGTAGCCCCGGCGGCGGGGAACCACGAAGAGGATGGGTGCCCGCTGCGAGAGTACCCCCTCGGCCAGGGTGATCATGTGCTTGGTCCTATACACGGCGATGGCATCGTAGGCCGCGAGGAGCAGGAGCAGGAGAAGCACCGGGAGGATGGCCAGCGAGATGCCGAAGATGGAGGCCACCCCGCCGGCCAGCAGGATGCCCAGGCTGTCTATCACGTACCATTCCGGGAACCGGTAGAGAATGACCGTGGCAGCCACGGAGAGGGCCAGCACGGCAAGGCTGGCCAGTCCCTCTTCCGGGAAGAGGAAGACGGCCAGGGCCCCGAAGACGTACAGGAAGGTGAAGAAGAGGGAGGTGGCGATGATTGCGCCAATCAGCCTCATCACCCCGAACCGGATCAGGGCCAACAGCACCAGGGTGAAGACGAGGAGGATGGCGAGGAAGATGAAGGGGTTCGCCACCGAGGTCGGATCCTCGAAGGCAGCCACGCCCGCGGCCTGGAAGGGGCGCGAGAGGAGCAGGGCCAGCAGCTCCACCGCGAGCAGCATGGCGGGCATGGCCGCAAGAGGCACCAGGTTCCGGAACTCCATAGAGAATCCCCTGCACCGTACAGGTACTTTAATTAATGGGACTTCATTATCTAAAAGCATGGAGATTCGTAGCATCATCGGGGACGTGATCCTGGCCGTGGTGATGGTGGGTTCCACCCTCGTGCTTGTGCTCCGGCTCTGGCAGGATCTCGTCATCTCGGTCGCCGCGACGCTGATGATGGTCTCGCTCGCAGGCCTTTTCCTCTCGATGGGCCGCAAGATAGAGCGGCTGGACAGCTCCTTCAGCCAGCGGGAACGCTCGATCCGGATGAACCTCGAGGAGATCCACTCCGGCATGTCCAAGAAGTACGACACCACGATGGAGCACATTAACGGCGTGGTCCAGGAGCTCTCGCGCCGGATGTACCGGTAAAGCCGGTCCCGGGTCCTGTCTCCCGGAGGGAGATCCGTGGGAGTCGCGCTCCGGGATATCCTTGTCCCCTACAAAAAGCCGGTCAGCTGGGAATCCCTGGCCGGCGTCGCAGCGGTGGATGCCCACAACGCCCTGTACCAGTTTTTATCGATCATCCGCCAGCCGGATGGCACCCCCCTCATGGATGGCCAGGGCCGTGTCACGTCCCACCTCTCCGGCATCCTCTTCCGCACCCTGAACTTCCTGGAGATGGGCATCCGGCCGGTCTTTGTCTTCGACGGCACCCCGCCGGACCTCAAGGCAGGGACCATTGAGGAACGGCGGGAGGTCCGGAAGGAGGCGGCGGAGCGCTGGCGCGAGGCCCTGGCCCGGGGCGACACCGAAGAGGCGTACAAACAGGCCCGGTCTGCCTCCCGGGTGGACGACTTTGTCATTCAGACCTCCCGGGAGCTCCTGGACCTGCTGGGCCTCCCCACCGTCCAGGCACCCAGCGAGGGGGAGGCCCAGGCGGCCCGCATGGTGGCACGGGGTGACGCCCGCTACGCTGTCTCCCAGGACTATGACCTCCTCCTCTTCGGCTGCCCGGTGCTGGTCCGGAACCTGACGGTCTCGGGAAAGCGGAGGGTGCGGGGCCGGACCATCTCGGTGAACCCCGAGCAGGTGCTGATGGACGAGGTGCTGCAGGGCCTCTCCGTGACACGGAAGCAGCTCGTGGAGATCGGCATCCTGGTGGGCACGGACTTCAACGAGGGGGTGCGGGGTATCGGGGCCAAGACTGCCATCAAGCTGGTGCAGGAGGGGAAGTTCGCAGCCACGCTGGAAGAGAAGCTCCCTGGCTACGACCCCCAACCCGTGACTGAATTCTTCATGGACCCGCCGGTCACCGATGACTACCACCTGCAGTGGAAGAACCCGGACCCGGAGGCGATCCGGTCCATGCTCTGCGACACCTACAGTTTCTCGCCGGAACGGGTGAACACGGCGCTGGAGAAGTTCCGGGCAGGGGCCGGGCAGAAGACGCTGGACCGGTGGTTCTGAGGGTGATGCATCAGGAGATCCCTCACCGTGAACCACCTATCCCCCGGGGGGGGGGGGGGGGGGGGGGGCCCCCCCCCCCCCCCCGTCGCCCTCCCCCGTGAAGATATGCTCTTCAATCCTTTTACCCAGGATATTCGTGAAGAATGGGTACTGTGCGACAGGTACACTTCCCCCGGTTGTTTCTGATCGCCCCGCTGCCCCGCATCTTCAAAGGGTTGATAATTCAGATTTTTCAGAATAATCAGAAATGTTTAGATAGGGGGACTATCCAAGGATCTGAGCATGAAGTCACGAACCGGCCCGGCCCCTGCTGCCTGCGCATGCGAGATCCCCTCAGGGTCACGGTGTACCGTTGAAGCGATGGTTTCCCTGGATGACCGGGGCCAGATGGTGCTCCCCAAGGACCTGCGGGAACGCGCCGGGATTGCTCCCGGCGAGAAACTGGCGCTCGTCAGCTGGGAGCGGGACGGGGCGGTCTGCTGCCTGATGCTGCTCCGGGCTGAGCAGTTCACCGGGATGGTAAAAGGGCTGGTGGCCCCGCTCCTCCAGGAAGCGGCGGCAGGGGTGAAACGATGAAGAAAGAAGAAGAGTTGAAAAAGGCCGTGCGGCAGGGTTACGGGCAGATCGCGCGGCAGGAGCAGTGCTCCTGCTGCGGGCCGTCTCCTTGCTGCGGCGGCCCGGATGTCGCAGAAGAGATCAGCCGGAAGATCGGGTACTCCGAGGGTGAACTGGCGGCGGTTCCCGAGGGGGCCAACCTGGGCCTGGGGTGCGGGAACCCGGTGGCGCTCGCTTCCCTCCAGGTGGGAGAGGTGGTGCTGGACCTGGGATCCGGTGCCGGGTTCGACTGTTTCCTGGCCGCGAAGCGCGTGGGGGAGGTGGGCCGGGTCATCGGCGTGGACATGACCCCGGAGATGGTGGTCCGTGCGCGGGAAAATGCCCGGAAGGCCGGGATCACCAACGTGGAGTTCCGCCTGGGTGAAATCGAGCACCTTCCGGTCGATTCCGGGACTGTGGACGTGATCATCTCCAACTGCGTCATCAACCTGGTCCCGGATAAGGATCGGGCATTTGCCGAGGCGTTCCGGGTGCTCCGGCCCGGCGGCAGGCTGATGGTCTCGGACATCGTCCTTGTCGGTGAACTCCCTGAGCGGGTTCAGCGATCCGTGGGAGCCTATGTCGGATGCCTCTCCGGTGCGGTCACCAGGGAAACCTACCTTGGAGCAATCCGGGACTCGGGATTCTCCGATATCCTCGTTCATGAGGAGACGGAGTTCCCCCTGGACTGCATGGTGAATGACGGCACCGTCAGTGCAGTCCTCGGGGACCTCCAGATAGGTGGCCGGGACCTGCAGGCCATCGGGGATGCGGTCCGGTCGCTCAAGGTGTCGGCGGTGAAACCGTCCCAGGGCCGGCCCCGGTGAGTCAATACCGATATATAGGAGAAACGGGAGAGTCCCATATGCCCCAGGGAGGGCTGCCAGCCCGTTCCCTGCACGCGCAGAGAGAATCCGAGGTGGTATTGATGGTGAAGCTCACTGATGAGATGAAGGCGGTATTTGCCAAGAACAAGATCTTCCCCGTGGCAACCGCGTCAAAGTCCGGGGTGCCCAACGTCGCCCCGATCGCGTTCGTCCAGATCGCGGGCGACGACACGATCTGGCTGGGGGACAACTACATGGTGAAGACGCTTGCGAACGTCAAGGAGAACCCGAAGATGGCGATCCACTTCTGGGACCCTGACACCAAGAAGTGCTTCCAGGTCAAGGGCACGGTGGAGGTGAAGACCAGCGGCCCGGACTACGACAAGGTGAAGGCGATGATCAAGGCCAAGAACGAGAAGTACCCGGCCAAGTCCCTGCTGGTCCTGAAGATAACAGAAGTCTTCGAGTGCACCCCGGGTCCAGGCGCGGGGAAGAAGGTGGCGTAGTCTTCTCCGTTCCCTCTCTTTTCCGGTTCTTCCTGCAACTCACTGACCTGATTCGTGGTTTTGGGACGCTCCTGGGGGGGACCTGACGGTTCCCCCCGCCGCGTGGGCGTTCCCCCCCTGTGAGGATACATCGCCACGCCGGTTTTCACCGAAAAATCACACTATCCTCATGGGGGTGCCCACGCGGCGGGGGCGGGAGCCCCCGAGAGCGTCTCACTAACGGCACCATCATGAAAAAAGAAGAGGAATTCCTTCCCTCTCCGGACTCTGATGCAACACTTACTCGGACTGCTGCTTCCGGAGTCGCTCCAGGAACTGGGCCTGGATCCCGTGGTACCTCGAGACCCCTTCTGCATGGCACTGGTCAATGCAGGTGGAGTCAAAGGAGACAAGGTCGGTGGAATAAATGGCATCGGGGGACATGCGCCCCATCACCCGCGCCGACCCCTTGTAGAGCTGGAGGTCCACGGTGCCGTTCACCCGTTCCTGGGTGGTTCCGATGAAGGCGTTCAGGGCTGCAAAGAGCGGCTCCCGCACGAGACCCATGTAGGCCAGCTCCGACCACTTGGCATCCACCATGGCCTTGAAGGCCAGCTCCTGCCGGGTGAGCACCAGCTGCTCGAGATCCCGGTGGGCGGTGATCAGAGCGGTCGCCGCCGGGTGCTCGTACACCTCCCGGGCCTTCAGCCCCAGGATCCGGTCCTCGATCATGTCGTTCCGCCCCACGCCGTTCCTGCCGGCCCGCAGGTTCATCTCCTGCACCAGTTCGTATCCGCCCATCCGGTTCCCGTTCAGGGCCACCGGCACCCCGCGCTCAAAGGTGAGGGTGACCATCTCGGGCCGGTCCGCCGCCTTCTCCGGCGAGACCGTCCAGCGGTAGATCTGCTCCGGCGGGTGGAACGCCGGGTCCTCCAGCTGCCCGCCTTCGATGGACCGGTTCCAGCAGTTCTCGTCCACGCTGTAGGGGTTCTCCTTCACCGCCGCCACCGGGATCCCGTGCTTCCGGGCGTAGTCGATCTCCCACTCCCGCGTCAGGTTCAGCTCCCGGATGGGTGCCACCACCTCCAGCCCCGCGCTGCGGAAGATGAAATCGAACCGGAGCTGGTCATTCCCCTTGCCGGTACACCCATGCCCCACGGTGGTGGCTCCTTCCTCCTTTGCCACCTTCACCGTTTCTTCGGCTATCAGGGGACGGGCGAGGGCCGTCCCCAGGGGATATCCCTCGTAGGAGGCATTGGCCCGGATGGAGGGGAAGACGTACCCGTCCACGAACTTCTCCCGTGCATCGACCGTGACATGCCGGTCGGCGAACTTCTCCCCCTTCTCCGATGCGGAGCGGATGTCGGCCTCCGGCTGACCCACGTCCACGACAACGGTGATGACGCGGTCGTAGCCATAGCGTTCCCTGAGCAGCGGGATGCAGATCGAAGTATCCAGCCCGCCCGAGTATGCCAGCACAATCGTTCCCTTTCCCATGCGGAATGCCTCCGGTGAGTCCCCGGGAACAGGAGCACAGATGCCCAGGTGGGCCTGTCCCGTCGGGTGAATGTATCAGGTTTCGTCTCCGGCGATATAAATAGTGGGTCGCTGACCCCAGCTATTTATGATGGGAGGGCGAGCTTTTCATCAGGTGATTGCATGCATCCGAATCGTTCCCCCCTCCTCGCCACCCGACGCGTTTCCTGCCTGTTCCTTCTCGCGGGGGTGCTGCTCGTCCTTTCACTGGCGCTTCCCGCTGCGGCAGCCGATGTCCCCCCCGCCGCATCCCTGATCGTGAACTCCGAACCCTCCGGTGCACGGGTCTTTATCCAGGGGACCCTGATGGGCCTCACCCCCTATGCCACGAAGCTCCCTCCCGGTGTCTATACGGTTCGGGTGGTACTCCCCGGCTACCAGGACTATGCCAGGGAGGTGAAGCTGGTCTCCAACCAGGTGGAAACCCTCCCGGTTGTCCTGAACAAGGTGCTTGGTAACGGAGCGCTTTCGGTCTCCTCCACCCCTGCCGGTGCCAGGGTCTTCCTCGATGGTACCCTGGAGGGTACGTCGCCGGTGACACGGGAAGTCACCCCCGGCCTCCATTCCGTGAGGATCGTGCACGCCGGTTACGTGGAGTTCCTCACTGAGACCACGGTAGCGGACGGCAAGACCACCACCGTTGGAGCGGTGCTGATCCCTGTCTCCTCCACCACCGGTGCGGTGGAGATCACGTCAAGCCCTGCCGGTGCGGCCGTGCTCGTGGACGGCGTGATCTTCGGTCCCACACCGATTACCGTGAATGCCAATGCAGGGACCCATGCGGTCCGGCTGACCCTTGCGGGCTACCAGGAATACCTGGCAACCGTTTCGGTGACGGCGGGGGAGACACTCCCGGTCTCGGCAACGCTGGCCCCGCTCCCCGCGAAGACCACCCCCACCACCATCTCCCGGACCCCTTCGACCACGGGCCCGGCTGCAGCCGGGGGGATCGGGTCCCTGGTCTTCACCTCGCTCCCCGAAGGGGCAAAGGTGTACCTGGACGGTACCTCCGTGGGGTTCACGCCTGCCACGGTCCGGACAGTGACAGCAGGCGAGCACCAGGTGCTCTTCACCCTGGCCGGGTATCGCGATTCCTCTTACTCAGTAACGGTCCGGGCCGGCGAGGAGCACCGCGTCCACGGCATGCTGGAGATGGAGGGTG
>Ga0315274_10003503_pt1 | contig 23338 bp, 18 predicted proteins | sample YL17G02_20_MG_FD_203700 | JGI IMG/M metagenome (GOLD analysis project Ga0315274, IMG submission 203700) | Sediment microbial communities from Yellowstone Lake, YNP, Wyoming, USA - YL17G02_20 | ecosystem: Environmental > Aquatic > Freshwater > Lake > Sediment | place: USA: Wyoming | collected...
TTCTCCTGACGACCACCAACGGCACCCAGGCCATCCTCGACGCCATGAAGGCCGAGACCGTCTTCATTGCCGCCATGCCCAACCGGCGGGCGGTCGCCCGGCGCGTGGCGGCCCTCGGGCGGCGCGTGGTCTTCCTGGCCGCCGGGACGGTCGGCACGGTGTCCTGCGAAGACACGCTCGTGGCGGGGGCGGTCATCGACGCCCTCCTCGAAGAGCCGGCCGGCAAGGCGTTTCGCCTCGAAGACTCCGCCCGCATCGCTCAAGCGGCCTGGTGGGGCGGGCGGGACCGCCTTGATGAGATCTTCCGCCAAACCTGGGGCGGGGCGTACATCCTCAACCTCGGCCTCGACGCCGACCTGGCCGCCTGCCACCGGCTCGACACGACGGACGTCGTGCCGGTGGTCCGCGGCACGCCGCCGGTGATTACGGCACCTCAATAGCAGCCTGAACTTGAGCGTTCAGCGGGGAGCCGAAGGCGACCGCGAGTTGGCGTCGGGGCGAAAGCACGCGGCCGCCCTGTGTTTTCCTTGGCAGTTCAGGCCCACGGGCGTATGATTCGGCGAATGGGCCAGGTTCGCGAAGTCGAACCCGTCAAATTGCTGGTAGGGATGCTCTCGGCGTATCCCGGGGCGTTCGCCGACGCCGAGAGCGCGCTGGCCGACGCCCTCGGGCCGGTCGACCTGCGGAGCGACCTGTTTGCCCACGAGTTCACCGAGTACTACCGCGACGAGATGGGCCACCCGCTGGTCCGGTACTTCATCTCCATGCGGGACCTCGTGGCCCCCGACGACCTGGCGGGGATCAAGCGCCTGGCGAACGAGGTCGAGAACCGCATGGCCGCCGGAAGCGACTGGCCGGTCGCCCGGCCGGTGAACCTCGACCCCGGCTACATCGCCCCGTCGAAACTCGTCCTTGCCAGCACGAAGGACTTCTCGCACCGCATTTATCTTGATGACGGCATCTTTGCCGAGATCACGCTCCTCTACCGGCGCGGCCGGTGGCAGGAACTCGAGTGGACCTTCCCCGACTTCCGCACGCGAGCCTACCACGAGTTCTTCACGCGCGTCCGCGAGAGGCTGATGCAGCAGCGCCAGGAGGCGAAGCGTGGATGACGGCGCGCGGCTGGTCTACGGCGCCTTTCTGCCGGCGTTTGGCCTTTCGGCCATCCTGACCCCCCTGGCAGGGCGGTTGGCCCTGGCCGTAAACCTTGTGGCCCCCGTCCGGCCGGACCGGCTTCACACCGACGAGCGGCCCTACGGCGGCGGCCTGGCGATCATGGCCACGCTGGCGGTCACCGTGGGGGCGGCCTGCCTGGCGGCGCCTTTCTGTATTGAGTATGATGTATACCAGGAAACGGGGTACTGGGGCACGGCCCGCATGATTGCGGCTTGCGAGGCGCCGATGCTGCCGCGGTTGGCCGTCGGCGCGGTGCTCTTCTTCATGATCGGCATGATCGACGACCGCTACGCGCTGCCGGCCCTGCCCAAGTTGTTTCTACAGTTTGCGGCGGCCGCGGTCGTAGTCGCAACGGGCCTCTCGGCGACCGTGTGGCTGATGGCGCCCGGTGCGGGCGAGGTCGTCAGCATCCTCTGGATCGTGGCCGTCGTCAACGCGTACAACATGTTCGACCACGCCGACGGCGTCGCGGGCGCGGCAGGACTGGTGGCGCTGGCGGCCTTGGCGGCAGGCCAGATCCTGATGGGCCAGTGGTTTGTGCCGGTGATTGCCCTTGTGGCCGCCGGCGCTCTGGCCGGGTTTCTGACCGGCAATCTTCCGCCCGCCAGGCTCTTCATGGGCGATGCGGGCAGTTCGCTTGTCGGGTATCTTCTGGCGGCGCTGACAATCCTGGCGCAGTACTACTTCCGCGACTGCGGCACCGGCCCCTGGGTCGTCCTCGTGCCGCTGGCCATCCTGGCGGTGCCCCTGTTTGACATGGCGTGCGTGACGCTCGGGCGGATCTGGCGGCACGAAAATCCCTTCCGCGGCGACGCCACGAGCCACCTGGCACACCGGATGCTGGCGCGCGGAACGAGCCCGCGCATGGTCGTCGTCTTCGCAGCGGCCATGGCCGCGACGACCGGCGCGGCCTCCGTCATCATGTACCATGTGCGGGGCCTGGCGTTTCTGGCCGCGTGGGGAATCGTGGCGGCGGCACTCGTGATGATGCTCCTCGCGCGACGAAGGCCGAAGGCGAGGGCCCCGGCATGAACCCTTGCTTCCTGCGCGGTCTTGTCTCTCGCGTGTCTGACTTCCGCGCCCGCCGCGGAAGCGGCGGCGGATTGCACCTCTCCGGCCCAACCCTCGCCCGGTGGCTTCGCCGGGCCGTCCTCGCCATCGGTGTCGCAGGCCTCCTGGTTCTGCCGCAGTTCACGTCCAACGCCTCGTTCATCGGGATCCAGGGCCTGCCCGGGCCGCTGGCGGTCGTCTTTGTGGGCTTCGTGTTCTGGCTGATGCCGATCCTCCTCATGACGTCGTGGGTGGCCGAGGGCCGGGCCACGTTGCCGCACCCCTGGGTGGCGATCCCGGCCGGACTCATGGTGGCCGGGTGCATCATCTCGACTCTGGCGGCGGCCGACAAGTCATCGGCGATGGTCCGTGCGGCCGAGATAAGCGGCCTGTGGATAGGCGCGCTGGCCCTCGTCCAGTCGCTTCGGACCGACGCCGAGCGCCGGTTCCTCGTCGCGGCGCTCGTGGCGGCGGCGCTGGTGGCCGCCCTGGCCGCCGTCTACCAGGCGGTTTACGCCCTGCCGGAGACATGGAAATACTTCCAGGCCCACCGGATGGAGGTCCTGGCCCAGCACGGCATCGAGCCCGACAGTTGGGGCGAACAGGTGCTCGTCGGCCGGTTCTTCGGCGGCGTCCAGGCGACGCTGGGACACCCGAACGTCCTGGCCTCCTTCCTGACGCTGGGCCTCCTGGCGGCCCTCGGCCTCGTGCGCGAGAAGTGGTCCGAGGCCGGCACGCGGGGCGCGCGGGGCCTGGCGGTTGCCATGGCCGGCGCGGCGATTGTATGTGCGGTCGGCATCATCCTGGCGCAGGCCCGGGCCGCCATGGTCGCCGGCCTGGTCGGGATCTACTGGATGGCGGTGCGGGCGTGGGTGAGTCGGAGCCGCTTGCGCCGGGCCCTCTACGCGCTGCCCCTGGTGCTGGGGGCGGCGGCGCTGGCGGCGGCGGTCTGGGTGGACCATCCGGCGGCGACGCCGGCCCTGGCCTCGCTCAAGGTCCGCCTGGATTACTGGCGGGCCACGTGGGAGGTTCTGCGGCGGCACGCCCTGACGGGGGTCGGCCTGGAGAACTTCGGGCTCTACTACCTGGAGTTCAAGTTGCCGACCACGCCGGAGGAGGTCGGCGACCCGCACAACATTCTCCTCTCGATCCTGAGCAGCCTGGGGCTGGCGGGCCTGGCGGGGCTGGCCGGCATCTGGGGAATCGCCATACGTAAGTGGCTCTGCTCCCGGACGCTCCCCTCGCGTCTCGCGGAAGCATGCCCACCGGGCGGCGGCGCGGGCGCGCCGCCCGTCGAGGCCCGAAAAGAGGAGGCGGCGGGGGAGTCGCTCGTCGCGCTCCTGGCGCCGGCGATCCTGGTGGCGGCGCCGGGAATGATCCTGTTCTCGATCATGGGACACGTGCGCGACTGGACATCCATCGTCCTCTTCGGCATGTTCAGCGCCGGCGCGGTGACCGCGACGGTCTTGGCAATGGGCATGGCGGCAGCGGAGGAACCGTCGCGGCTGCGGGCGTCGGGCCGGCCGTTCAAGAGCCTCCAGGGCGCGTGCGTTATCGCCCTGCTTGCCTTCGCCCTTCAGGAGATGATCGGCACGGCGGTGCTCGAACCGCCGACGGCCTGGGCGATGCTGGTCCTTCTGGGCGTGACGCTGGGCAAGGGCGACGAGGAGGGTGACGCGGCCCGCCGCGGCAGGCGGTGCCGCCAGCCCATGGGTAGCGAGCAACCCGAAGCGCCCCGCCAAGGAGTGGCGCTCGGTGCCGCAGGGAAGTTCCTCCTCATGGCCGCCGCCATGGTCGTGGGGTTCCTTTACACCACGCGCCTCCTCCTGCCGGTGGGCCACGAGGAGTACCTCATCGGCGTGGCGGCCGCGTCGGCCGACCCGGCCGAGCAGGACGAGGCTTTGCGCAGCGCGGCCACGGCGGACCCGCTGGCGTGGGAACCGGCGATGATGCGGGCCCGCCTCTGGCAGGACGAGGCGGGCCTGGCGCGCGACCCGCGCTCGGCGATAGCCCTCGAACACGCCCGCGACGCCTACGACGACGCCCTGGCGCGCCAGCCACGGCTGAGGCGGGCGTACCTGAACCTGGCGGGATGCCGCCTGGCCACCGACGGGGCTCTTGAAGACAAGGCCGACCTGGCCGCGGCACGCGACGACCTCGGGCACGCCGTGCGGCTGTATCCCACGAGCCTCCTGGATCGCCTGTGGCTGGCCGACGTGCTGGACCGGCTGGGGGCCCGGGCCGAGGCGGCGGCTGCCTACCGCGAGGTCCTTCGGCTCGACGGCCTGATGCCCGAACCGATGCGCCGCCTGGCTGACGTGGTCCGCCGCTCGGTCGAGACGCGAGTCAAGGAGTTGGAGGCAGGCTCGGCGGCGCCGCCGTACCCTGACGATTTCCCCATCCGCCTGGACCTGGCCCGCGCGATGGACGGGCTGGGCAACGCAGCGGCGGCATACTGGGCGTACCGCGAGGTCCTCCGGCTCGACGATCGTCTGGCCGAGTCGCGCCGTTTGCCCGGCGACTTCCGCCGCGCGATCGAGGAACGCGCGAAGCAGTTGAAGGAATCCGTGGCGGCGCCGGCCGCCGCGCCGTAAGATGGCCAGGTGTCGGGCGGCATGCGCACGCCTCCGTTGTGTGGGCATGTTACCCGGCCGATGTGTCCGCCGCGCTGGCGCGGCGCGCTGGTGCTGCGTGTGTCGGACACGGAGAGGGCCGCCCGCATCCTCGAAAAGCCAAATAGTGCTTGACTCTCTTACGGGGTGGCGATTATCCTGTGTCGGCGGGAAAACGCGAGGGGGGCGATCAGGCACAGCCGCACGAAGGAGACCACCTATGCCAACATGGTTGTATGTGATCCTGATTATCGTGCTCATCGCCTTGATCATCATCTTCTTCTGGCTCCGGAAGAAGCAGCGCGGCTGACAGGCGCTGCCTCTGGGCTTGGTTGCTGAGTTAGGGGCTGGCGCCCCGCCGACACGGACCGGGTCGGCCCGCGGCCAAACGGGCCGAACCGGTCCGTGTTGCGCTAAGGCAGGCTTTTTGCTTGCACGAAGTGCCGCGCCCGCGTAACTTTGAAGGTTCGCCGGAGCCTACGGGAGACGCCTATGCACGAGATACGTATTGCCACCAGCAAGATCGAGATGCTGGCCACGCTGAACGACTCCGTGACGGCCGAGCGCCTCTGGGACGCTCTGCCCATCGAGAGCACGGTCAACACCTGGGGGCAGGAAGTCTACTTCAGCATTCCGGTCCAGTGCGACCTGGGCCTGGACGCCCGCGATCGCATGGAGGTCGGCGAACTGGGATACTGGCCGACCGGAAGCGCGTTCTGCATCTTCTTCGGCAAGACGCCCGCCTCCAAGGGCGACGAGCCCCGGGCCGCCAGCCCGGTGACCCCCATCGGCCGCTGCGAGGGCGACGTGAAGGTCTTCCGCCAGGTGCGCGAAGCCGACACCATTCGCATCGAGCGCATCGAAGCGTAATGCGCCGTGGTTATATGCAACAGGTTGCCTGCGCGTGTGCAGCGGTTCTGCACTGTCAACCCTCTCCCTCGATGGGAGGGGGTGGCGAAGCCGGGTGAGGTCGGTGGCGGCGCGCCCCCCTCAGCCCCATCCCCTCTGCCACACGGGGCGAGGGGCGTACGCAAGCGGTTCGCCGTAACATCTTAAGCCGCAAGCGGTTATCGCCGAGCCGGGCTGCGCTTGGGTTCGGAGAAAATGGTTGACGGCGGCACTGCTCCCCGGTAGAGTTACCGGGTGCGTTTCCGCACGGTGCGGAAAGCCCAGTGGTGACGGAGCCGTTATGGCCGACGTGGCCCTCGAAAACGTGTCGAAGGAGTTTCCGGGCGGCGTTCAGGCCGTCCGCGACTTCACACTTCGCATCGAGAACAGGGAGTTCATCGTCCTGGTGGGACCGTCGGGCTGCGGCAAGTCCACGACCCTCCGGATGGTGGCCGGCCTCGAGGAAGTCACCTCCGGCACGATCCGCATCGGCGACCGCGTCGTCAACGACGTGCCGCCCAAGGACCGCGACATCGCGATGGTGTTTCAGAACTACGCCCTGTACCCGCACATGACCGTTTACAAGAACATGGCGTTCGGTCTGAAACTGAGGCGTTACCCGAAAGCCGAGATCGACAAGCGCGTCCACGATGCGGCCCGCATCCTGGGCATCGAGAACCTGCTGGACCGCAAGCCCAAGGCCCTCTCGGGCGGTCAGAGGCAGCGCGTGGCAGTGGGGCGAGCCATCGTCCGGCAGCCGCAGGCGTTCCTCTTCGACGAGCCGCTCTCGAACCTCGACGCGAAACTGCGCGTCGAGATGCGCGCGGAACTCAAGGCCCTGCACCATCGCCTCCAGACCACGGTCATCTACGTGACGCACGACCAGGCCGAGGCCATGACCCTGGGCGACCGCGTCGTCGTCATGAACGAGGGGCTCATCCAGCAGGTGGCTGCGCCGCTCACGGTTTACGATTATCCCGTCAACCGCTTCGTGGCGGGATTCCTGGGGACCCCGGCGATGAACTTCATCGCGGGGCGACTCGTCGGATCCGACGGGGACCTCGCCTTCGAGGCCAGCGGGCCGAAGGGCGGCGAGGCCGTCCGGATCCGCCTGCTGGCCGACATGGCCGCCCGCGTCGCCAGGTACGCCGGCGGGGAGAGGACCGTGACCCTGGGTGTGCGGCCGGAAGACATCGGCTACGCCGGCACGGGGAAGTTCGCCGGCGCCGGGAACCTGCTTCCGGCCACCGTCCGCGTCGTGGAACCGCTCGGCGACGAGCAGATCGTCCACCTGAGAGGCCCCGGCGACGTGCCGCTGGTCTGCAAACTGGATTCCCACGTGAAGGTCGACGTGGACCAGCGGATGGATGCGCACCTGGACATGGAGCGGGTCCATCTTTTCGACGACCAGACGGGCTGCAACATCAGTCTGGAGCCTGAGCATGTAGCACACGCCAGTTAACGGCGGCGAGGTGCGTGCGCCGCCCCCCTTCTGCGGGGCGGCTGAAGTGGGGTCTGGGTGTGGTCCCACTTTTTTGTTTCTGGGGACCGGCCCACGTGGGGTTGGACGCAAGGGGTTCGAGCGGAGTCGAGGCGCACATGAACGGACCTGACCTGGTGCGGATTGTGGACGCGATCCGCCGCGAAAAGAACATCGACGCCGAAGTCATCTTCCAGGGCATCGAACTGGCGCTCTCGTCGGCCGCCAAGAAGCACTTCGGCGCCGTCGAGGACGTCTTGGTCCGCATCGACCGGACCTCCGGCGATATCTCGGCGACCCTCACGGGTCAGCCCATCGACCCGGCGCTGCTGGGCCGCATCGCCGCCCAGACCGCCAAGCAGGTCATCATCCAGAAGATCCGCGAGGCCGAGCGCGCGAGCCTCATGGAGGACTACGCCGACCAGATCGGCACGATCGTCTCGGGCCAGGTCACGCGCATCGAGCACGGCAACGCCATCGTCAGCCTCGGCCGCGGCGAGGGGTTCCTGCCGCGCAGCGAGCAGATCCCCGGCGAGACGCTCCACGTCGGCGACCGGCTGCGGGCCCTGATCCTGGAGGTCCGCGAGGCCGGCGCCAACGTCAAGATCGTCCTGTCGCGGACGCACCAGGATTTCGTGGCGCGGCTGTTCGAGATCGAGGTGCCCGAGGTGGCCGAGCAGACCATCGTCGTCGAGGCCATCGCGCGCGAGCCGGGGCACCGGACGAAGGTGGCCGTCTCAAGCGTCGACAGCCGCGTCGACGCGATGGGGGCGTGCGTGGGCATCCGCGGCAGCCGCATCAAGAATATCGTCGCCGAGGCTGCCAACGAGAAGATCGACGTCGTACGATTCAGCAAGTCGCCGCAGGTCTTCATTGCCGAGGCCCTCAAGCCCGCCGAGGTCAAAGAGGTCCTGCTGAACCGCGAGATCGAGCGGGCCACCGTCCTCGTGACCGAGGACCAACTGAGCCTGGCGATCGGCAAGAAAGGGCAGAACGTCCGGCTGGCGTCGCGCCTGACGGGCTGGAACATCGATATCCTGACGCCCACCGAGTACGAGCAGCAGCGGACGCGGGCCGTCGAGCAGTTGTCGACGCTGGAATCGGTCGGGCCGGATCTGGCGAACGACCTCGTGGCTGCCGGGTACATCAGCCTGGCCGACGTGGCCGAAGTCGATCCGGAGACGCTGGCGCGAATCTCGGGCGTTACGGCCGACCAGGCCCGCGAGATCATCGCCCAGGTCGGGACGCTGGTGGCGGAGTCGGAGGCAAAGGCCCAGCGCGAGGCGGCGGCCCAGGCTGCCGCTGAAGCCGCCGCCCAGGCCGCTCCGGCGCCGGTCGCCGGTGAAGCGGCCCCGGCCCCCGCGACAGGCGAAGCGGCCCCGGCCTCCGGGACAGGTGAAGCGGCCCCGGCCTCCGGGACAGGTGAAGCGGCCCCGGTCGCCGGGACAGGTGAAGTGGCCCCGGACGCCGCGACAGGCGAAGCGGCCCCGGACGCCGGGACAGGTGAAGCGGCCCCGGACGTGAGTCAGGCAGCGCCGGCCGCCCCGGAGGCGCCGCCTCCGGTTAACGAAGGTAGTCAAGCACCCCCGGATGCCAGTGGCACGGTCGCCGGCGAACCGGGTGAAGGGGCGCCCGAAGTCTAGCAGGCACAGGGAGAGAGAACTTGCCGGTACGGATTTACGAACTCGCACGGGAGTTCGGCTTACCGAACAAAGAAGTTGTTGAGGTCTGCCGCAAGGCAGGCCTGGACGTCAAATCGCATTCCAGCACCATCGAGGAATACGAAGCGGACATGGTTCGCCGGCAACTGTCGAACTTGGCCGGCGTCGGCGTCGAGACCGAAGAAGAGGAATCACCGGCGAAGCCCGCCGCCCCGGTGGCGCCGCCCCCTCCGCCCGTTCCCCAACTGAGCCCCGAGGAGCAACTGGCCCGGGCGCGCAGCAAGCAGGTGGCGCTACCGACCCGCGGCCCGGTCAAGCCAAAGGCGGAGGGCGTCAAGTTAAGCCCGCCGCGAAGGCCGCCGATCCGCCCGCCGACCGCGCCCGCCGAGGCCGCGCCGGCGGCTGAGGCCCCCGCGGCCGGTGCGCCGGAAGCGCCTGCGGCCGCGGCCGTGGCCGAAGCGCCTCCGGCGGCCCCGGGCCAAGCGGTGCCCGCCGCTCCCGCCGTCTCCGTGGTTGAAGAGAAACCGGCTGTGCCGATTGAGGCGGCCGCGCCAACCCCGGCCGCGCCAGGCCCGGCCGAGACCAAGGCGGCGGAACCTCCGCCTGAAGTCCGCGAGCGGCTCCGGCCGGCCCGTCGGCCCCCGGGTCCCAAACTCGCTCCGAAACCCAGGCGGCCGGGCCCCAAGTTGGCGCCCAAGCCGCTGCGGCATCCGCAGGCCGTCAAGGGAGAAGCGCCGCCGGAGCCCCATCCACAGGCCACGGGCGCCGGCGTCCTGAGAAAGAAAAAAGAACCGACGGCGCGGCCGGGCAGGCCGCGGGCGAAGCCCCTGGGGCCCGGTCCCGCCCCCGGAGCGCTGCCGGTCGTCGAGGAAGGGGCCGCAGGCAAGGGCCGCCGCCGCAAGGGCGGGCGCAAGACGGCCGAAGAGGAGGCCGAGGGCGTCCGCCGGGCCCAGGCCTTCCGGCGACGCGAGCGCATCCGGAAACGCGAAGACGGCGAGGAAGCGATGCCGGGCGGCGAGAGCCAGATCGGCAGCGCGGTCAGCGCCGAACGGGCCCGCCTGAGCCGGACCGGCCGGCCCATCGCCACGCGCCCGTCGCGCCCCGCGCCCCGTCCGGCCCCGGCACCCGAAGGGCCCAAGAAGGCCGTTGTCGAGGCGCCTATCACGGTCAAGACCCTCTCGGCCGCCCTCGGCATCAAGGCGAGCAAGATCATCCAGGAGTTGATGGGCAAGGGCGTCATGGCCACTGTCAACGATTCGCTCACGGAAGAGCAGGCCATTGAGATCGCCTTGGAGCGCGAGGTGGAACTGACCGTCGAGCGAGAGAAGGCGCTGGAGGACATGCTGAAGGAACTCGAGGAGCAGCCGGACTCGCCGGAGTCGCTCGTTCCGCGGACGCCCATCGTCACGTTCCTGGGCCACGTCGACCACGGCAAGACGACGCTGATGGACTTCATCCGCAAGACGCACGTGGCGGCGGGCGAGGCGGGGGGCATCACGCAGAAGATCGGCGCCTACCGCGTCCCCATCGGCGAGCGGTGGCTCACGTTCCTCGACACGCCCGGTCATGCGGCCTTCACGGCCATGCGGGCCCGCGGCGCCAAGGTGACCGACGTGGCGGTCCTGGTGGTGGCGGCCGACGACGGCGTCATGCCCCAGACCGAGGAAGCCATCAACCACGCCAAGGCGGCCGAGGTGGCGGTCGTCGTGGCCCTCAACAAGTGCGACCTGCCCCAGGCCAACCCGCAGCGCGTCAAGCAGCAGTTGACGCAGTTCGGCCTCATTACGGAAGAGTGGGGCGGCCATACCATTTGCGTCGAGACCAGCGCCGTCACCGGCAAGGGCGTCGACAAACTCCTGGAGTCGCTCCTCCTGGAGGCCGAGATGCGGGAACTGAAGGCGAACCCGACCCGGCCCGCCATCGGCACGGTCATCGAGGCCCAACTGAGCGAGGGCTTCGGCCCGCTGGCCACGCTCCTCGTCCAGAAGGGCACGCTCCGCACGGGCAACGTCGTCCTGGCGGGAACCGCCTACGGCAAGGTGCGGGCCCTTACGGATGAGCACGGCCGACGCATGAAGGAGGCCGGGCCGACCGTCCCGGTGCGCGTGGCGGGCCTCTCGGGCGTGCCCGAGGCCGGCGACCGCTTCTACGTCCTCTCGGCCCTCTCGACGGCCAAGCGGATGGCCGAAGAGCGGCAGCGGCAACTCAGGGAACGCGAACTGGCCGCGCAGCGCCTTCCGCGGTCCCTCGAAGCGGTGTTCGAAAGGATGACCGCGGCCGAAGTCAAGGAACTGCCCCTCATCATAAAGGCCGACGTCCAGGGCTCCGTCGAGGCCGTCAAGGAGAACATCGAGAAGACCGAGCATGCCGAGGTCCGCGTTCGGGTGATTCACGCGGCCGTCGGCGGCGTCTCCGAGAGCGACGTCCTGCTGGCCGACGCCTCCAACGCCGTCATCATCGCCTTCAACGCGGCGCCGGACCTGGAGGCGCGACTCCTGGCCGAGCGTCGCGGCGTCGAGATCCGGCAGTACAGCATCATCTACAACGTGATGGACGACGTGCGCAAGGCCCTCGAGGGTCTCCTGAAGCCCCGCCAGGAGGAGCACGTGCTGGGCGAGTGCAACGTCGTGCAGACGTTCAAGATCAGCCGCATCGGCACGGTGGCCGGCTGCATGGTCACGCACGGCGTCATCAACCGAAGCGCCCGCGTCCGCCTCATCCGCGACGGGGCCGTGGTGCACACCGGCCCCCTCCAGTCGCTCAAGCGCATCAAGGACGACGTCCGCGAGGTGCGGGCCGGGCAGGACTGCGGCATCCACGTCGCCGGATGCGACGATGTCAAGGTCGGCGACCGGATCGAGGCGTTCGAGGTGGTCTCGGTCCAGCGCACGCTGTAATACGACAGCGCTGTTTTCGCACCTTGCGCGGCGGCTCTCCTGAGCCGCCGCGCCATCTGTCGCTTGCCGGCCGGGAAGGGCGGCGCTGCCGTGCGGCGGGTCAGGAGGCCCGCCGCGCAAAGGCCTTTCTGGCGCTGGCCTATGAGTCGGCGGAGACGGCGATGGTCGTGGGCGTCCTCCAGATGCGGCTCCTGGTGCGAGAGGCCCAGAGCCTCAAAGACAAACGGCGCGTCATCAAGAGCCTGCGCGAGCGGCTGAGGCACGAGTTCAACGTCTCGGCCAGCGAAGTCGATGCCCTGGACCGCGTGCAGACGGCCGTCCTGGGCGTCGCCGTCGTCACCAACGACGGGGCCTTTGCAGACGCGGTGCTGGCGAAGGTGGTTGACTTTACCAGGCGCCATCGCGGCGCGGAACTGGTTCATTACGAGACCGAGATCCTGTAGAGCCTGAACGATGAGAACCAGCGAAACCAAAGGCCGTCGCGGCAGACGCGTGGCCAGCGTCATCCGCCAGATCGTCTCGAAGGCGCTTGTCACGGGACTCAACGATCCGCGGCTGGCGTTCGTCACCGTCACCGGCGTCGAGGTGTCGGCCAACATGCGGTTTGCCGACGTCCGCGTCAGCGTCCTGGGCGACGCGAAGCAACAGCAGGACTGCCTTCGCGGCATGCGGCACGCCCACGGCCGCATGCAGGAAGAGGTGGCAGAGTCCCTGGACATGAAGTTCTGTCCGGTCCTGCGGTTCCACCTCGACCAGTCGGTCAAGCGGAGCATTGCCATCAGCGCCCTGATTGCGAAGGCCCGGGCCGAGGACGAGGCTGCCCGCGCCGATCGCATCCGCCGGGGGGTCGAGAAGCCCGAGGACGCCCCCGAGGTTCCCTCCGAGGCTCCGCCTGTCGTCAACGACGATGAGGCGGACCCCGGCGACGAGACCGACGAGGACCTGGAAGACGAGACGGAGGACGAGACGGGGGATGAACCCGGGGGCACGCCGTAGAGATGGTGAGTGGAGAAAGCACGATGGTCGCTTTTGCCGATAAGGTCAGGTTCCTGGAGCGGGTCCGGCAGCACCTGAGGCGGCGGTTCGGCGAACTGCCGCGCCTCGCGGTCACTCATCCGGTGGAACACGCCATCCGCGCGATCCTTTCGGAAGAGGCCGCCAGCGCCGAGGTCGACGATGCCATCGACCGGCTGCACCGGCACTTCGTCGATCTGAACGACCTGCGCGTGAGCCGGCCGCGAGAGATCCGCGAAGTGCTGGGCGGCGAGTTCCCGCGCAGCGGCCACAAGGCCCGCGTCATCCCGCGCCTGCTGGACCAGGTCTTCAAGCAGCACAACAGCATGGTCTGGGATTTCCTGGAAGAGATGGGCAAGACCGAGGCCCGGGCCTACTTCGAGAAACTGGAGGACGTGCGGCCGTTCGTGGCCGCCACGATGGCCCGCGACTGCGTTGGCGCCCATGCGGTGCCGGTCGACAACGACGTCTCCCGCACCTTTGGCCGGCTCGGCATCGTGGATCCCGCCACGGAATCCGAGGCCGAGATGCAGACGATCCTCGAGCGGGCCGTCAAGGCCAACCGCGCGTACGAGGTCCATTGGCTGGTCAAGCGGCTGGCCGAGACCGTGTGCGTGGTGGGCACGCCGAACTGCCCCGAGTGTTCGCTGAAGGCCATTTGCCCGTCGGCGGTGCTGCCGGCGAAGGGCAAGGGCCGCCGCAAGGCGGCCAAGCCCGCGACGAAACGGTCGCGCCCGCCGAAGGCCGGCGCGAAGAGGCCCAAAGCCGCGGCGCGCAAGAAGTAGGCGCTGCGCGCGCCTCCGGTCGCCGTGCCGGCGACGGCCAGACGGGGGCGCCCGCGGCCGCCGTTGGGATTCGCCGGCGGGCTTGTCGAAGGGCCGACGGGGCGACCCCGCCGCGCGTTGTGCCGGGAAGGACACCTTATGACCAAACGGCGCCAAGTTCTGAAACTCGGGCTGCCCAAGGGAAGCCTCGAGAAGGCCACGCTCGACCTGATGTCGCGGGCCGGCTATGAGGTCCAGGTCTCCGAGCGCTCCTACGTCCCGCGCACCGACGACCCCGAGATCGAGGTTGTCATGCTGCGCGCCCAGGAGATGAGCCGCTACGTCGAACTGGGCGTCTTGGACGCCGGCCTGACGGGCAAGGACTGGATTGCCGAGAATGCCTCGAAGGTCCACGTCGTGTCGGACCTCGTCTACGCCAAGGCAAGCCTGGCCAAGGTTCGATGGGTCCTGGCGGTGCCCGAGGAGAGCCGCGTCCGGAAAGTCCAGGACCTGGCCGGCGGCCTCGTGGTCACGGAACTGGTGAAGGTGACCAAACGCTATTTCAAGAAACGCCGCGTAAGCGTCGAGGTCCGGTTCTCCTGGGGCGCCACCGAGATCAAGCCGGCCCTGGAGCGGGTGGTGGATGAACTGCTGGCCGGCGCCACCGACGTGAAACGGCCTGTGGATGAACTTCTCGAGAAGAAGGACAGAGTATACGCCATCGTTGACGTGACCGAGACGGGGGCGAGCCTGCGGGCTCATCACCTTCGCGTCATCGACACCGTCATGGAGTCCAACACGCAGTTCATCGCCAACCGGGCCGCCTGGCAGGACCCATGGAAACGGGCCAAGATCGAGAACCTGGCGATGCTCCTCCAGGGGGCGATCAACGCCAAGGAAATGGTCGGCCTGAAGATGAACGCGCCGAAGAACCGGTGGGACAAGCACATCCGGCCCATCCTGCCGGCCGAGCAGAGCCCGACCGTCAGCGGCCTGGCCGACCCCGACTGGGTGGCGGTCGAGGTCATCCTGCCCGCCGCCATTGAGCGGGAACTCGTCCCCCGGTTGAAACGGGCCGGCGCATCGGGTATTATTGTGTATCCACTGAACAAGGTCATCCATTGACGCCCCCTGGCGGCCGTCCGATGGGAATCCCAGGCGGGACGGCGTGGGTTGGATATGCACACAACAATGATCGGTGCCATCCTGGCGGGACTCGCGATGGCGTCTGCCGTCGTAGCGGCTGAGCCGTCGCCCGCGACGCCTCCTTCGCCGCCGACCTCGGCGGCCGGGCCGCGAGACTGCGCCCCGGCCGTCCAGGTGCTTGAGCAGCCCGGCGCGGACCCCCTGGCCCAGGCGCTGCGGCACTACGTCCGCGGACGGCTCTTTCTGACGAGCCAGGAGTACGTGGCGGCGGCGGCGGAATTCCGCCAAGCGGCTGCCCTCGAGCCCAAGGCCCACGAGATATGGTTCAACCTCGGCCTGGCGCTCTACGAGACGGGCAACGTCACCGGCGCCGTCGGGGCGTTCGATAAGTCCCTGGCCCTCGATTCGACGCACGCCGGGTCGCTCTACTGGCGAGGACGCATTGCCGCCAGCGTCGGCGAACCCAAGCCGGCCATCGAGTTCCTCACGCGCCTCACCAGCACGGCCAAGAAGACCACCGCCTACTACATCCTCGGTACGTACATCCTGGCCAAGGCCTGCCAGGACTCCGGCGATATCGAAGGCGCCACGAAGCACTACGAGGCCGTCCTTGCCGCGGTGGCCGAGCCGCAGAGTTTCTTCCAGCGGTACCCGGAACTATTCATCATCTACCGCAACCAGTTGCAGTTGAGACAGACGCTGGCCGACCTCCTGTTGCAGCGGAATTCCCCCGACCGGGCTATCGAGGTCCTCCGCGCGGCCATGGGCGAGCGGCCCGACAATACCGACCTCCAGGGCCTGATATGCACGGCCTACCTTCAGAAGAAGGACTACGCCGCCGCCCGCCAGTGGGCCAAGAAGATCATCAGCGCCCGCCCCGACGTCGGCGCCGGGTATCAGCGCCTGGCCGAGGTCTATAAGGCCGAGGGGAAGCCCGACGCCGTCATCCCCGAACTGGAAGCCTACCGTCGCGACCATGCGGCAAATCGGCTCCTGGCGTTCCAACTTGCGGCCGCCTACGAGGCCGCCGGGCGCAAGGACGACGCGGCCGCCATCTACCGCGAACTTAGCAGCCCGTCTGAAAAGCCGTCCGGCGCGGGCACCCAGGCGGCCCTGAAGTTGGCCGACATTCACATCCAGGCGGGCCGGTACGCCGAGGCCCTCGAGGTGCTCGGCGGTGCCCTCTCGGGCGAGATCGCCGAGACCACCGTCCTCGTCAAGGCGGCCCAACTCATCGACAGCCTCAAGGACCCGGCGAGGGTCTACGGCGAGGCCAAGCGCCTTGCGGCCGACGACCAGAAAGGGTACGGGCCGTTCGTCCTGGTGGGCATGCTGGCCGAGGTCCTCAAGCGGTACGACGAGGCCCTCGTGCTCTACGACAAGGCCCTCGACCGGCAGCCGCGGGCCGCCATCGCGTACTCGCGCAAGGCGGACCTGCTGATCGACGCCACACGCTACGAAGACGCCCTCGGCGTCTACCAGGCGGCCATCAGGGCCGGGATGAACCTGCCTATCTTCCGGCGCAAGATGGGCATGCTTCTGGAACAAGTCGGCCGCCTCGACGAGGCCCTCGCCGAGTACCGCCTCGCCCGCCAGGGGGCCCCCGACGACAAGCCCACGCGGTACCTCCTGGCAGGCCTGCTGGCTCGCCAGGGAAAGTTCGAGGAGGCCGAGAAGGAACTCAAGGCCCTCGTCGGGCGGTTCCCGGGAGAGATCCAGGGCTACTGCCAACTCGCCATCGTTTACCTGAGCAAGGGCGACCTGGAGGCCGCCGAGAAGGCTCTCGATCAGGCCCAGGCCCTCGACGCCGAGGCCGTCAACCCCAGGGCCCTGCTGGCGGAGGTCCGATACCGCCAGAAGCGTTTCGATGACGCCATCAAGTTGGCCCGCGACATCCTGGCCGCCCACGCTGATGATCACCAGGTCCGCCTGCTCTTGGCCCAGGCCCTGGCCGCCAAGCGCCAGTTCAAGGAGGCCGTGACGGAGATGCGGACCCTCCTCGTGGCCGAACCCGAGAACATCATCTGGTCGTACGTCCTCGCGGGCCTGTACTCCGAGATGGGCGACACGGCGGCGGCCGAGCAGGGCCTCCAGCGGATCCTCCGCAAGAAGCCTGACCATGCCCCCTCGAGTAATGACCTGGGGTACATGTGGGCGGACCGCGGAGTGAACCTGGCCCGGGCCGAGGAGTTGATCCGGCAGGCCGTCAAGGCCGAGCCGCAGAGCGCGGCCTATCTCGACAGCCTCGGCTGGGTGATGTATAAGACCGGGCGTTTCGAGGAGGCCGTCAAGGCGCTCGAGGACGCCACCCGCCGGGCCCCCGACCTCGACGCCGTCCTGTGGGACCACCTCGGCGACACCTACTGGCAGTTGAGGCGCCAGGACGACGCCGTCAAGGCCTGGCAGGCGGCGGCCAGGATCCTGGCGGCGCGCGGCCCGGAAGCGAAGCCCGGCGAGCGCGAGCGCGTTGAGCAGAAGGTGCGGCAGTCGCAGGCGGGCGCGGCCCCGGCCGTCGCGCCGCTCGCCCCGCCGCAGGAAACCCAGAAGAGCGAGGCCACCCCTCGCGAGGCACCCAGTCGATAGGAGGCCCCCATGTCCGGTCACTCGCATTTCGCGACGATCAAGAGGAGAAAGGGCGCCGCCGACGCGAAGCGCGGCCAGGCCTTTTCGAAGTGCGCCCGGGCCATCGCCCTGGCTGCACGACGGGGCGCCGACCCCGAGATGAACCTGGCCCTCCGCTACGCCCTCGACGAGGCCCGGGCCGCCAACATGCCCAAAGACACCATCGAACGCGCCATCAAGAAGGGCACCGGCGAACTCGGCGACGGCGTACAGATTTCCGAGGTCGTCTATGAGGGCTACGGACCCGGCGGCGTGGCCATCCTGATCGAGGCGGTCACCGACAACCGCAACCGCACGTCGAGCGAGATCGGCAGGATCTTCGAACGCCACGGCGGCAACATGGGCCAGCCCAACTGCGTCGCCTGGATGTTCTCCAACAAGGGCGTCATCACCGTGACCGAGTTCAAGGACGAGGAGAAGTTGATGGACGTCGCCCTCGGCGCCGGCGCCGACGACCTGAGCGAAACCGCCGACGGCTTCGACATCATCACCCCGCCCGAGGCTTTCGAGCCCGTCAAGAAGGCCCTGGCTGACGCCAAGATCCCCATCGCCCACGCCGAACTCACGCAGCGGCCGGCCAACTTCGTCCCGATCAAAGAGTCCGCGGCCCGCAAGGTCCTCGCCCTCATGGAATCCCTCGACGACCACGACGACGTCCAGAAGGTCCACTCGAACTTCGACGTGTCGCCGGAAGTGCTCGCGAAAATCCAAGCCGGGTGACGAGCCCGCCGCGGGAGCGGCGGGAGATCACGAACAAGCCCGAAGTGCGCCGCTCGCCGGTACTGGTTTCCTCATTGCCGGTTCGTCATTCCTTCGTCATTCGTCATTTCCCGGCGTCAGAGCGCTTCCAGGACCTTGCGGCTGGCGCGCCGAGCGGTCTCCTGCGCCTTGGCGGCCGCCTCGGCGATGCGGCGGATGTGCTCGGGCGTGGTCCCGCAGCACCCGCCGATGACGTTGGCCCCCGCCTCCAGCAGCGCCTCGACCTTGGCCGCCATCGCCTCGGGCGTCTCGCGGAACACGGTCTTGCCGTCCACGAGTTGCGGCAGGCCGGCGTTGGGCTTGACCCACAGGGGCCGGCGCGTCGCCTTGCGTATGGCCTTCGCAACCTCGATCATGCTGTCGATGCCGGCGCCGCAGTTGGCCCCGAGCAGGTCGGCGTCGGCGGCGCCGAGGACGGCGGCCGCCTTCTCGGGCGTGACGCCCATCATCGTGGCGTAACCCTTGGCCGTGCGGTCGAAGGTCATCGACGCGACCACCGGCAGGCGGCACACTTGCCGCGCGGCCGTTATGGCGGCCAGCACCTCGCCTGCATCGGCCATCGTTTCGATGACGATGCCGTCGGCGCCGCCGCCGGCGCAGGCGCTGATCTGCTCGGCGAAGCACTCAATGAAGTCGGATTCCTTCTTGTCGCCCAGGGGCGCCATCATCTCGCCGGTGGGCCCGACGGAGGCAAAGACGAGGGCCTTGTCGCCGGCGGCCCGCTTCGAGATCTCGATGCCTCGCCGGTTCAGCATCGCTGCCTGTGACGCCAGGCCGACCCTCGCGAGTTTGATGGAGTTGGCGCCGAAGGTGTTCGTCAGTATGATGTCGGCCCCTGCCCGCACGTACGCGCGGGCCACCTTCTCGACGCGGTCCGGATGGTCGATGTTCCACCGCTCGGGCACCTCGCCGGGCGTCAAGCCCATCTTCGCCAGTTCCGTGCCCCAGGCCCCGTCCGACAGCAGGTACCCGCGAGACTTAAGAGTCGCTTTCCAGTCCATGTTGAGCCTCCCTGCCGCGCAATGGACTCGCCCGGCCCCTTCGAGAGGTTGCCGGGCGATATCACAGATGCTCGTATACCAGAAAAGCAGCCGCGGGGAAAGGGGGCGCTTGGGGCGAGCCGGCGGCTGCGCGAAGTTTCCCGCCGCTCCGCGGCGGGCTCGGGCGCCAAGATGAAGCGTTACTCCACCGTCACGCTCTTCGCCAGGTTGCGGGGCTTGTCGACCGCGCAGCCGCGAAGCACCGCGGCGTGGTACGCCAACAGTTGGAGCGGCACGACGTTCAGGATGGGCTGGAACGGTTCCGGCACGTCGGGCACATAGAGGACGTGTCGGGCCAGGCGCTTGATTTCCTCGTCGCCCTCGGTGGCCACGGCGATGATCTGGCCGCCGCGGCTGCGGACCTCTTCCATGTTCGACAGGACCTTCTCGTACTGGAGCCCCTTGTTCGCGAGGAACACCACGGGCATGTCGCCGGTGATGAGGGCGATGGGCCCATGTTTCATCTCGGCCGCCGGCAGCCCCTCGGCGTGGACGTAACTGATCTCCTTGAGTTTCAGGGCGCCCTCCAGGGCAATGGGGTAGTTGTACCCGCGCCCCAGGTAGAGCCAGTTCGGGCAGTCCTTGTAGGCGGCGGCCACCTCCTGGATCTGGCTGTCGAGTTTCAGGACGTGCCGGACCTGCTCGGGCACGACCTGGAGGCCCTTGATGATCTCGCGGGCCTGGTAGGGCGCAAGGTGCCGGCGCCGGCCCAGGAACACCGCCATCATCGTCAGGACCACCAGTTGGCTGGTGAACGCCTTGGTGGAGGCGACGCCGATTTCCGGGCCGCAGTGCAGGTACACCCCGGCGTCGGTCTCACGGGCGATGGTGCTGCCGACGACATTGACGACGCCCAGGGCCAGAGCCCCCCGCAGTTTCGCCTCGCGCAGCGCCGCCAGCGTGTCGGCCGTTTCGCCGCTCTGGCTGATGACGGTGACCACGGTGCCCTCGTCGACGATCGGGTTGCGGTAGCGGAACTCGCTGGCGTACTCGACCTCGGTGGGCAGACGCGCGAGGTCCTCGAAGAGGAACTCGCCCACGAGGCCGGCGTGCCACGCCGTGCCGCAGGCCGTCAGGATCACCCGCCGGGCATGGGTGAGCGCCTTGGCAACGTCGCGGATGCCGCCCAGGATGACCTCGCCGCCGTCCGGATCCAGGCGCCCGCGCATCGTGTCGGCCAGGCTCTCGGGCTGCTCCATGATCTCCTTGAGCATGAAGTGCGAGTAGCCCTTCTTCTCAATCTGCTCGAGGGACCACTCGACTTCCTGAATCTGCTTGTAGGTCGGGACGGCGTCGAGGGTCGACGTCCGGATGGCGTCGCGCCGGACCGCCGCGATCTCCTTGTCCTCGAGGTAGACCACCCGCGTGGTGTGCTCGATGATGGCCGAGGCATCGCTGGCAACGATGTACTCGCCGTCGCCCACGCCGATGATGAGCGGCGAACCGTTCCTGGCGGCCACCAGGACGTCGGGCTCGTCGGCGTGAATGACGGCCAGGCCGTACGCGCCGCGCACGTCGCGGAGGCCCCGCTGGACGGCCTTCTCAAGGTCGCCCTCGTAGTACCGGGCAAAAAGGTGGGCCAGAACCTCCGTGTCGGTCTCGCTCTTGAACACGACGCCTTCCTGCTCCAGGAACTGCCTCAGGGCCGCCCAGTTCTCGATGATGCCGTTGTGGACGACGGCCAGTCTGCCCGCCGCGTCGGTGTGGGGATGGGCGTTGGAGTCGCTCGGGGCGCCGTGCGTGGCCCAGCGCGTGTGTCCGATGCCCAGGGTCGACGCGGCGCCGACGCCCTGCATCCTCTTCTCGAGTTCGGCGATCCTGCCCTTGGTCTTGACGACCAGCAGATGCCCGTCATGGTCCTGCTGGAGCGCAACGCCGGCCGAGTCGTACCCGCGGTACTCCAGGCGCTTCAGCCCCTCCAGGAGGATCGGGTAGGCCTGCTTCGCGCCAATGTATCCGACGATGCCGCACATACGGTGCTCCTTCGGCGCGTACGGGTACCCTCCGCCGCCCACTTGGTATCGGCCAGAACGCCGCCGAGTCTGGAGCGACAATCGCGGGGGATTGCTGCGCGGATGGCCTACCCAAAGGATAGCGCAAGGGCGCTTGAGAAACAAGGGGCGTCGCACATGGGCCGGTTCGAGCCCGCCGGTTTCGAGCCCGCCGCGGGAGCGGCGGGCTCGTATGACTACAGGCTCATTTTGCCGCGCCGAGGTTCTTATAGACGCACAGGCCGTCCTTGCCGGGGGCGATGACGTCGGGCCGGCCGTCGCCGTCGAGGTCCACCACCTGGAAGTAGATGCCGCAGCCTTTCCCGGCCGGGCCGGCGCCGTAATCTATGACCTGCTTCGCGAAGCCCACGCCCGTCCACTTGAGGTAATAGACGCCGGCCGGGTCGGCGTCGCCGGGGTCGCCGCCGCGATGGGCCCAGCGGCGCTTGCCGGTCACGAGTTCCGGCGTGCCGTCGCCATCTATGTCAACCCACTCGAGCGAATGGTATTGGCTGTTATACGGGTCGATGGGGTGCTTGATCCAGCGTCGCCGGCCGCCCTCCGTCTTCTGCTCCCACCAGTCGAGGCCGTAGTGGTGGCCCTGGCCGACAATGAGGTCCGCCAGGCCGTCGCCGTTCACGTCGGCCACAACGATGGGGATCGACCCGTCGCCGATGTCGAACTCGGCGTGGAAGGTCCACTTGGCGCCGCCGAGCGGCTTCTCGGGGGCCTCGAGCCACCCCTTCTGGAGCACGATGTCGGTGCGGCCGTCGCCGTTCACGTCGCCGAAGCCAAATCCGAACCCCGGCTGGCCGTCGTACACCAGATGCTCGGAGAACTTGCCCGCGCCCTTGCCGGCGGCGTCGGCGATGAGTTTGAAGACCTTCAGCGGCGCCCCCGGCGTGTCGGGGACGATCTCGGGTCGCCCATCGCCGTCGATGTCGCAGGCGCGGACCGTTTCGACGTTGCCGACCTCGGCCACGACGTGCTCCGGCCACTCCTTCGCGGGGTCGCCCTTGGGATTCTCACGCCAGCGGACGTTCTTGCCGAACCAGCCGCCGGTCACGAAGTCGGTGAAGCCGTCACCGTTGACATCCATGGGGATGACGGCGAAGTCGTCGTAGTAGTCTCCCTCGCGGCGGATCTTGCCGACGGGGCATCTCTGCTCGAACTTCGGGCCTGGGTACCACCACGCGCCGCAGACGATGTCGAGCACGCCGTCCTTGTTGACGTCGAAGGCGGCCGCGGCCTCGTACTCCTCGCCGGAGATCCTGGCCTTCTGGAAGGCAATGACCCTCGCCGGGCCGGGTTTCGGTTCGGCCGCCATGGCGCGGGCCAAGAGCCAGTCGGCCATCAGCCATCCCGCCACGGCGGCCGCGGCGACGGCGGCAACGAGAGTCGCCCACCGCATGCGTCTCGTCATGAGGAGCGCCTTTCCATTCTCGCGATTCGGGGATCTGCCCGGCGAAGCCATCCTATTGAACGGCGGCGGTGACGTCAATCCTTCCGCGGCCGGTGCGCACTTGACCGGCAAGTCGTGCGCGGCGGGCCTCCTGACCTGCCGCGCGAAGGTTTGGCCGGCGGGACGGGGCATTTGCTCTTGACCTCGCGGGCCGGGCGGCCATGATAGCGGGTGGCGCCGAAGCACCTGGGCGGCGAAAGGGAATCCCATGGCTCTGGCAGGGCGGGCGATCTTCGGTTGGGCGGCAGGCTTGGCGATGGCGGTCCTGGCGGGATGCGGGCCGCCCCAGGCCACCATCCGATACACGGCGGGCGGACCGACAGAGCAGGTCGCCTACGACTCAGTGACCTTCCAGATTGCCAAGGGCAAGAAGTACCAGATCGTCCTTCTGCGCCGGGTGGCCGCGCCCATCGGGACGGCCGACCCCGATTTCGAATACACCTTCTTCGAACTCCCCGAGCGCGAGCGGTACGGATGGCTCCGCGAAGACAACGTCCCGGTCTACCGCTGGGTTCACCAGGGCGGCCACGACCGCCTGTGGCTCGGCGCGACGGGACAGGAGACTCTGACGGCGACCGAAGACAGCCAGTATCTGAAGTTCGATTTCCGCGTCACGCTGGAGCCGCTGCGCGAGACCCCCGGCGGGGCGTACTTCCTGACGGGCAAGATCCGGTTGACCGACGATCCGTCCGTGACGCAGGGCCTCATCAACCGGTACGGCGACTGGCTCCTATCGCTGCTGGGCATCGTGCCGCCGGAGGGCCCCGAGCCGAAGG
>Ga0315274_10003504_pt1 | contig 23332 bp, 20 predicted proteins | sample YL17G02_20_MG_FD_203700 | JGI IMG/M metagenome (GOLD analysis project Ga0315274, IMG submission 203700) | Sediment microbial communities from Yellowstone Lake, YNP, Wyoming, USA - YL17G02_20 | ecosystem: Environmental > Aquatic > Freshwater > Lake > Sediment | place: USA: Wyoming | collected...
CAAGGAGATTGAGTCTATCATAGTTTACATTAGCGAATATCATAATATCTCCTTTCATCAATTCTGATGAAAAAGAATATCACGATAATGCTAAAATTTAAAGGAAATTATTGATACTTACTTATATGAATGAAATTGTAATCGCTGTAAACAACCTTACCAAAAGATTTGATGATCTGGTTGCGGTAGACGACGTCAATCTCCAGATACATAAAGGTGAAAGCTTCGCACTGCTTGGACCTGATGGATCCGGGAAAACTACTACTATGCGCTTACTGTGCGGTATACTTACGCCTGATTCAGGGAACATAATAATAAATGACATTGATATCTCAAAACATGCCGAAAAATCGAGAGCGCAGATCGGGTATATGCCGCAAAGGTTTGGTCTGTATGAAAACCTGAGCGTTTTGCAAAACATAAACTTCTTTTCAGACCTTTATACTGTTGATAAAACAATACGCAAAAAAAGGATTGACGAGTATCTGGAATTTAGCCGCCTGACTCTTTTTGCTAACAGGCTTGCTAGACAGCTTTCAGGCGGGATGCGACAGAAACTTGCTTTGATATGCAGTATTATCCATAATCCGCCAATTTTACTGCTGGATGAACCGACGACAGGTGTTGATCCCGTCTCTCGCAGAGACTTTTGGAAGATATTGCATCGTCTGCTTGCCGGAGGAATGACACTTGTGATCTCTACTCCATACATGGATGAAGCTGAACGCTGTAATCGTATAGGTTTGATACACAAAGGGAAGATGCTTCTCGTAAATACCCCAAATGAGTTGAAAAAACAGTTGACTGGTAAGGTTATTGAGATAAAATGTGACGAACCACATAACGTTAGTAAATTACTGAAGAAAGAAAAATCGGTCATAAGCGCACAAACCTTTAATGATAAGATTCGTGTTCTACTTGATGAAGGTGCAAATCCTCAAAATATTTTGTCATTACTTACATCAAAAGGTATGAATGTTGTAAACGTGAAGGAAGTTATACCGAACGTAGAGGATATATTCATATCAAAGCTGGCAAAATGAGCGTAATAGTACACATAGTAAAAAAAGAGTTCCTGCAAGTTATAAGAGATAGGGCTTTCCTGCCATTATTATTTCTTGCGCCTATTCTGCAATCAATGCTTTTCGGATATACCGTAGCTACTAACGTTGATAATATTTCAACTGCGATCCTTGATCGGGACAGAACTCAGGACAGCAGAAAGTTTATTGAGAGTTTCAGCAATTCGGGTTATTTTCGTCTGAAATATTACCTTCAATCAGATTCTGAGATAGATAACTTGCTTAATGGCGGAAAAGTAAAGCTGGTTATCAACGTTCCCGAAGGATTCTCACGTAAGTTGAAGCGAAATGAACCTATCAACTTACAAGTTATAGTTGACGGTACTGACTCCAGCACTGCCAATGTTATTCTGGGCTATACAAAAGACATAGTTCAGAGGTACTCCCTGAGAATAGTCTTACAGCTATTAAAAAAGGCTCAGGTACGTGTTCCAACTGTGGATTCTCGTTTTCGAGCGTGGTATAACCCGGAATTAAACAGTGTGAATTACATAGTGCCGGGAATTATATGCACGGTTATTGCTATTGTGACAACGATGCTCACCTCTGCCGCAATAGTCAGGGAGAGAGAGAAAGGCACTCTTGAGCAATTGATGGTCTCACCAATTGCACCTTATCAGCTTATACTGGGTAAGGTATTGCCGTTTATGCTGGTAGGGTTCGTTGACGCCATTGTAGTTCTGCTGACAGGTGTGTTTTGGTTCAAAGTTCCTGTGCATGGTGATATTCCTTTACTCCTCTTGCTAACAATATTGTTCTTGTTTAATACACTTGGTATGGGTATCCTCATTTCAACCATATCAAGAACACAGCAACAGGCAATGATGACTACCCTGTTTTTGATGATACCGTGGATCATCCTTTCGGGGTTTATCTTTCCTATCGAAAACATGCCGGAAGCGATACAGCTTATAACTTACCTGATCCCATTACGGTATTTTCTTATCATCATAAGGGGAATAATCTTAAAAGGTGTAGGTTTATACGTGCTATGGCCTCAGGTTCTGGCGTTGACTGTTCTTGGTGCAGGCATTTTAACACTCAGTATATCACGATTCCACAAGCGGCTTGAGTAAAAAAATAGGGCTTGTCAAGTGTTTTGTCTAAGATGTAAAAACGACTACCGTATTACATCAGCTTTGATCATGTTTGTTCTGCCCGGAACGCCTGTCGGAACACCGGCTGTAATGACGACGCTATCGCCAATGGTAATCAAGCCAGCTTCCTTTGCGGCGGATATTGAGCTTTCGATCATATCGTCTGTGTTATCCGTATCCTCGACTTTTAACGGTGTAACTCCCCATGATAGAGCAAGCCTTCTAAATGTTGTTTCAAGGGGGGTTACGGCGATTATCGTATGTTTTGGCCTGTATTTCGTCACCATTCGGGCTGTATAGCCTGATCGGGTGCAGCAGATGATGGCTCTGGCATTGATGTCCAGCGCAGTGTAGCACGCCGCATGCCCAATGGCATCGGGAACAGTGTGGCTTATCGCTAAGCTTCGCTGGCGCAGAATCTCTTCGTAGGGAAGAGCTGATTCAGTGGTCAAAGCTATACGGTTCATCATCTCAACTGCCTGTATGGGATGCTTTCCAATAGATGTTTCCCCGGATAGCATTATGGCATCTGTACCATCAAAAATGGCATTTGCAACGTCTGTAACTTCAGCACGAGTCGGCCTTGAGTTCTCTATCATTGACTCAAGCATCTGTGTCGCAGTGATAACAGGCTTGCCTTTTACGCCGGCTTTTTGAGCGATCATTTTCTGCATAATTGGCACCTGTTCCAGAGGTATCTCTATTCCAAGATCGCCACGAGCTATCATAATACCATCGGCTACGTCTATTATCTCGTCTATGTTGTCCAGTGCCTCGTGTTTTTCGATCTTGGCTATGATGGGGATGTCAAGGTTTTTGTTCTGGATCACGTTTTTGACAGGTATCAAGTCCCACGCCCGTTGAACGAATGATAATGCAACAAAGTCAACACCTTTTTCTATACCAAGCGTCAAATCGTCAAGGTCTTTTTCCGTTACTGCGGGTATATTCAGCGAAACGCCCGGGAAGTTTATTCCCTGCTTTGCTCGCAGTTCCCCACCAGATACAACTTTGCAGTTAATCTGGTTTCGCTCAATACTTGCAACCATCAACTCTATGCTCCCATCTGCAAGGAATATGTGATCACCTGATTTTAGCTTTTCAGAAATAACCTTGAAGTAGGTTGCTGAAACACCACGCTCATCGCCCTGTATTTCTTCTCCTATGAGTGCAAAGTCAGCACCCTCTTTTAACATTACTGATAAATCGGAAACAAGTTCACCTGTTCTTATCTTGGGACCTGATAAATCTTGCAATATTCCTATAGGTAGGTTAAGTTTGGCTGAAATTTCCCTTATGTCATCTATAATTTTCGATTTCTGCACATGATTTCCATGTGAAAAATTTAGTCTTGCTACGTTCATCCCCGCATTTATAAGCTTTCGGATCATCTCAGGGGATTCGGTAGCAGGTCCAATTGTGCATACGATTTTTGTTTGTCGTTCCATATAAGACTCCAATTTTTTTGTCTACCAGATTTAAAAAGTGCGAAAGTATAGTCTTTATAAATCCGCGAAAATCCGCACGATCCGCATCATCTGCGTTCTATTTCCAAAAATTTCTATGGGTATTTTATAATACTTGATGTATAAGATCAATACTATTCGATCTTGCTTGTAAACTTATTATTATCATGCTATAATGGAATCGTTCTGAAAAGCTTTGAAATTAACATGCGTTATTGATGTTGGAGACAATTTTTCTCTGGAAGGAGTGAATGACTATGGCACGTAAATTGAGTATTCTTGCACCTGATTGGTGGGACTACACGACTCTGGATGATGAGCTACTTAACGATGCCGCCAGACTTACGCCAGAAGCGATGGTGGCTCTTTCCAGAGAAGGCTTCAAGGTCGTAATGTATGACACTCTTGAGGACTTCTATCTTGCAGAGGCATTGGAGTATATTTCAGCATGGAAACAGGCGGCACCAAATAATCCTGTTGGTATATGCGGACCTATCGGACCCACTGAGCAATTACCGCTGGTGGCAAGGCTTGTAAATGAGCTTGGATTAAATCTTAAAAATGCGCATTTCTGGGGTATGGACGAATGGTATAAGGATGGTAAAGAAGTTGGTATAGATCATCCTTTGTCCTTTGCAAAGGCTGATATGGAGCTTTGTTTCAATCGTATCAAGCCAAAGCTAAAGATGCCCAAAAAGAACATCCATTTTCCCAAAGCTAACGCTACTGAATACATCAAAAGCTGGGAAGGTGTCCGTTGTGCAGTGATGCAGGGCGGTCAGGGAGAAATAAAACACTGGGCATTTAATGATCCGCTCAAAAGAGAAGGCAAATACAAAAATCATCCGCCTACACCAGAGGAGTACCGTCAGCTTAATACCCGTGTCGTGGATCTGCATCCTGTGACGATAATGCAGAATGCAAGGACAAGCGGTGGTGGAGTCGTGACAGGCGTGCCTACAAAGGCTATCAGCGTTGGACCTGTGCAGACGTGGATGGCTGAGAAAGTGTCTATATGGCAGGCTGGAATGCACGACAACGCATTTGGTATGCGCCTCACTACCTTGATGATAGGAAAGAAGATCGCTGATTCCGCTGTGCCGATGTCGCTTCTTTCAGACCACCCGAACGTGCAGTTCAACTTCTATCGTCCCGGTGTTGGAACCTGCGATGTGGAAATGCACTGAGATAAAATACAGGATGCAAGATGCCATTTATCTTGTATCCTGCATCTAGCATTTAATATCATCCAAACTCCCTACCTGTCACTTATCACTTTCCATTAATGCGAAAATTTGTTGACAATTAACATAACTGTGGTAAAATATTGGTAAGGTGTTACAAAGAAGCTAGAGGATGAGCAATGAAGAATATTCCTGATGGATTATTAGAAGAAATCGTCAAAAGATTAACGGAAGGTTTACATCCAGATAAAATCATTCTCTTTGGTTCTCACGCTTATGGAAAGCCGAATGATGACAGCGATATAGATCTGCTCATCGTAATTCCGCAATCAGATGAACCACGTTATCGCAGGGCACGCCAAGCATATAGATGCCTTCGGGGATTGACCGCACCGACAGAATTGGTTGTTGTAACTCGTCAGGAAGTAGAGCAAGCGTTAAATGTCCCTGTATCATTAATAACTCAAGCTGTTCAGCGAGGTAAAATACTCTATGAATGATGCAAAGTGTAAAGAAATCAAGCAATGGCTCGTAAAAAGCCAACATGATTTGGGGGCAGTCAGTCGTCTTATGGAAGGTGATGAACCATATCTTGATATGGCTGTATATCACTGTCAGCAAGCCGCAGAAAAAGCCATTAAGGCATATTTGGTATATCAAGATATTGTATTTGAGAAAACACATAATTTAAATGCTTTATTGGGCACCTGCGTTTCATTGGATCCCCGATTTAAACAATTGGATGAACTAGCAGAAATACTCACTCCCTATGCTACTGAGTTCCGATATCCTGGTGATGATATGGAACCAGAAAAGGATGAGGCGCAAGAAGCTTTTGTTTCAGCAAAAGCCTTTGTAGATTTTTTTATTCAACTATTACCTGATGAAGTTAAGCCTTAATGTCATTTCTCATTATAGCCTAAGTTTCCAACTCGGAAATTTGGATTACAATAGCTTACATAGGTCGAAAAATTTTTGACAATTGACAATTTTAATGGAGATATGTTATGTCGAATGGACTACCCACTTTGAAAATTACTGACGTAAAAACAATTCTCACCGCACCCGATGGGATCAGACTCGTAATCGTGAAGGTCATGACAAGTGAACCGGGGCTTTATGGTCTTGGCTGCGCAACGTTTACGCAAAGGCCGCTTGCTGTCGCAACTGCGGTTGATGAGTATTTAAAGCCTTTTCTTGTTGGGAAAGACCCGGATTGCATCGAGGATATTTATCAATCCGCATTCGTAAGCTCGTATTGGAGAAACGGACCCGTCCTTAACAACGCCCTCAGCGGGGTAGACATGGCTCTATGGGATATCAAGGGTAAACGTGCAAATATGCCTGTTTATCAGCTTCTTGGCGGGAAATGCAGACATGCGGCGGCACTTTACGGACACGCTGGTGGACGAGATTTTGAGGAACTCGTTGATGACGTACACAGATTTATGGAAAAAGGCTATCGTCACGTAAGGGTACAGGTTGCCATCCCCGGTTATTCTACTTACGGTTCTGGTGGTGTAGCACCAAAAGGAAAAGTCTGGGGACCAATATCACCTAATCAGGAAACCTTTGAGCCAACGCCTTACGTCAACACTGTCATAAAGATGTTCGATTACTTGCGCAATAAACTTGGTGATGATATAGAGCTACTCCACGACGTTCACGAGCGTATCCCGCCGATACAGGCGATCACTCTGGCTAAGGAACTGGAGAAATATCGTTTGTTCTTCCTTGAGGACGTATTTGCCCCTGAAGACATTGAATACTTGAGGATACTAAGACCACAGACCAGCACACCTATCGCCATCAGTGAACTTTTCAACAACTCGTGTGAATTCGTGCCGATGATCAAGGATCGGCTTTTTGATTTTATCAGAATTCACCTGTCTCAGTATGGCGGAATAAGCCCTGCGAAAAAAGTTGCGGCTTTTTGCGAGTTCTTTGGTATACGCACTGCGTGGCATGGACCTGGTGACGTGTCACCTGTTGGACATGCGGCGAACCTTGCTCTTGATCTGTCGTGCTATAATTTTGGTATTCAGGAACAGCACGTCTTTGGGCAGCGAACCCGTGAAGTTTTTCCGGGCTGTCCTGAGATCAGGGATGGCTATATGTGGTCGAATGACCTACCGGGGTTGGGCATTGACGTTAATGAGGAGTTGGCGGCGAAGTTCCCGTTCCCGGAGCATCCGCTCAACGGCGGTTGGGGTCCGATACGCCGTGCAGACGGTACGGTTATTAGACCTTGAAATTATCTATACAAATTTTCAGTTAAAAGGAATGGAACGCGGATGACGCGGATTTGACGGATAAAAAAAAATCTGCGTCACCTGCGTTCTATAAGTTGAGAAATATCAGTAGGTCGGGTTGAAGCAATGAAACCCGACTATACTAATATTTTGTTGGGTTTCGTTCCTCAACTACATTAATGCCAATAAAAAGATAAAACTCGTATTATAGGGATTTTTATGGCTAGAAAACAGCATCTCCTTTACGGTGATCCGGAACGATTCGAGGTCGTCTCCGAATTTATAATAAAAAGATTCAGCGATAAGGTGAAATACGTTGCCGACGTTGCTGGAGGAAAAGGGGTGTTGACCCGAATATTGTCTAAAAAAGGCAATTTCGTCTGTGATCTGATCGATCCTCGTCCAGTTACGCTAAAAGGTATAAATCACCGAAAAGAAGAATTCACTGCGGATATGGCGCAATATTATGACCTGCTGGTAGGATTGCATCCAGATCATGCTCTTCGGGAACTTGCAAAATCTGCATTGATAAAACCAGTGATGCTGATTCCGTGCTGTAACTTCTGGGACGATCAGAAGAGGGGAAAAGAGGAACTATTAATGGCGATTGAGAACTTTTACAGGCAGAACTCCGTCAATTTTGAAAGGGTTACTCTGGCTTTCAAAGGTCCAAAGAACGTTGCCCTTGTTTCCGAGCCGCATTAATTATAGAATCAGCCTTTTCAGTAATTTCACGGCAGTTTCAGGTGTATTGACTATGCTCAAGACTTGCATTTCTTGATAGGCTATTACCAGATACCTCAGCATGTTTTTGATCACCTTTTGCCACGAATCACCAACGAGTATTATAGGCTTTCGCATCTCCCCGATAACAGTCAAACACCACACCAATGATAATTCAGACAGAGTACCAACACCACCTTTGAGTACGATGAACGCATCAGCAATCTGTGTCAGTTTATCAAGCCTTTCTATATAGTTTCCAGTGTATATCTCCTCGTCAATTAATATATTGACTGGCCTTTGCTCGAATACTCTTGTCGTTATGCCTATCGTTTTCCCCCTGCATTGTTTTGCTCCCCGTGAAGTGGCTTCCATAATGCCTCCGTATCCGCCGTTGCATACAGTGAAACCTGCTTCAGCCAGTAACTTGCCGAGTTCAAACGCTTGTTTGTACGTATTGCTCTCTGGCATTGCCCTTGAACTGCCAAAAACTGTCACTATTTTTTGATGTTCTGTCATCACCTTTGTACCTTTCATAAGAAATAGTAACGAGTAACAGGTTTGTCAAATCCATTTCCCTGTCACTCATTACTCATTACTATCAAAATACTACTCCACAGAACCTTCGATCCCCATAACTCTTGCTTCGTTCATTAACCAGCCTTTTTCTGCTCTGTCACCGGGTCGGATGTAGAAAGTTATAATATACTGACCTGGGCTAGTAATAACATCTGTAACGTCAATATCACGGATCGTCCTGATGCCGGTTGACGGTTGTTCATTTCCTATTGCCATATCCTGCAGGATAGCTTTGTCACCTATCTCTATACTAAAGAATGAGTCAAACTTGTCTTTGTCCTGCGTCACATCGAAATGGAGTATGACCTTTGTGCCGGGGATTCTGGTGACTTTGAGGTTATACGACAGCTGATCTTTGAGTGCTTGTGCGGGAAAATAGGCATTGCTTCCGAGTAAAACTGAAGATTCAGTCGCATCCTGCTGTTCAACGTCAATCTCGGCGGTTCTTTCTGACGAGACAGCACCATCTGTGGCTCTCACGTTGATAGAGTAGGTTCCAGCTTTTTCTGGCGCTCTATAAGTGGCTTTACTTCCCGTTCCCTGTATAGCACCTGCGTTTGTTGTCCATACGTGGGTCAGCGCAGTTCCATCTCCGCTATATTCTGACATCGCCTCTATTGTCGTAGTGTCACCGGCAATGACGGTGGGACTGCTAAATATTATATCACTGAGTTTTAGCGTTTCCATATACGTCCACTTTTTTGCGGCGAGGGTCATGTCAGGGTTGAAATTCGGGGACAGCATCCAGTCGAGGCGCCCTTTCAGAGTAGCCAATTCCTGATACGTCTTGGGGTCCCATAGTTTCATAGTATTATCAGTACTTCCACTCGCAAGAAATTTACTGTTTGGACTGAAGCTAATCCAGAGAATCTTGCTAGTATGCCCCTTGAGAGTCGCAACTCCCAGACGTGTCTTGGCGTCCCATAGCTTCACTATACCGTCTTCGCTACCGCTTGCAAGCATATTTCCATCGGGACTGAATCCTACATACGAGATCCTTCCAGTATGGCCTGTCAAAGCGGCAATCTCAAGATGAGTTTTGACGTCCATCAGCTTTATAGTGTTATCCTTGCTTCCGCTTGCGAACAAAGTTCCGTCCGGGCTGAAACTGCCAGGAGCCAGCGGAGCAATTGTCTCTATAAAAGTGATCTCTATGAGTGAAGCAGGATCGTATAGATGGATACCATTGGCTACACCGACAGCCAATATGGACTCGTCAGGTGAGAATACAGCGTTGAGAATTTCCATATTCCCTAATTGACCAGTTTCGGCGTCTATTGTAGAAACATACACCAAAAACGAGAACAAACACAGTATAAGTATTTTTGTGAACAGAAATTTCGCTTTCATATTAGTTCCTTTCTTTGCCTATCGTTTATCTTTTTTACATAGGTGCTATCAATAAGATACTCATCTACGGTACAAAAAAAGGGATATGCCCTATATCTTTATGCTCATTGATTTTACTCCTTATTATGTAAAATTCTTTTTGCCCAACTGGTAGCCCTTTCCAGTTCTCCCTGTTTGAGAGGTCCCTCCTTATCTTCTACTATGAAGCCCTCCGATGAAGCCACTAGATGCCCGCCTTTGCCTTTCAGGCTTTCGGCAATGCGCCCTGCGGCATAACCAAAGAGTTTGGCTATAAATATGCTCATTCTTGTATCGAATGAGGCTACACCGATATTTCTAAGAGCGTTTGCGGGAATTTTGCTGAGGAACTTTTTGATAGCCGACGTTGGCCTGCCCGCATGAACAGGCGAACCAACGATGAGAAAGTCAATAGATTCCAATTCCAATGGATCAAACTCATTTGCTCGGAGTGCTTTGACTCCAGCCGATGAGGTAAGAGTTTCCGCAATTGCCATTGCAATTTTTTCGGTATTGCCGTAAACTGAGTCGTAAACTATTAAAACTTTTATTCCTTTATATGTATTATCTTGCATAGTTTCACCTAATAAGTTCATTTAAAGGTAGATGATAGATTGTTGTGATTTTTTCTTTATCCATCAATTGCTGTGCCATTACTTCTGCTCGCTTGGAATATCTGGTGCGGTACTGCTGTCAGCGTCTCCAATCGCTTCAGCAAGTTTGGAGAAGAAAGTATCTATCTTTCGATCTCCCTCGGTAATGGTATTGGCGATCTCGTAGGACCCCATCCGAACGACCACCACGTTCCACTCCGGAATAACGAAACAGAACTCGGAGAGGTTCTGCGGCTTGTCTCGTTATCAGTAATCCCATGAGCATTACTCCTGTCACTAAGATTTTGGTCATCCGCTTTAACAGTCCGTTTTTCAACAACGAGCGTAGCATAACTCATCCATTACTGCTGTGGGTCTGAAGATCCTTCGACCCCTATTAGCTTTGCTTCATTCAATAACCAGCCATTCTGCGCTCTGTTTCCGGGCCTTATGTAGAGAGTCACCACGTAGCGCCCCGGCGCTTTGATAGCACCAGAAACGTCAACGTCACGTATAGTAACCTTGCCAGTTGATGGCTGTTCATTTCCTATTGCCATCTCTGGAAGGACGGTCTGCTGACCGATCTGTATGCTCAGAAACGCATCAAAATTATCGTTTTCCTGAGTTATCTCGAAGTGAAGCAGGACTTTTCCACTGGCTACTTTTGTGACATTGACGTCGTAAGCTAGTTTGTCTTTTACATTTTCTGCTAACCAATACGTATCACTATCAAGTATGATTGTAGGAGTATTTGATTGCTGTGTGACTACGATCTCTATGGAATCCCCGGAGGATATAGCCCCATCAGTAACCTTAGCGCTGATAGTGTAAGTTCCGGGTGTGCTTGATGCTTCGTAAGTTACCGTATTACCAGTTCCCCTTATTTTGCCACCAGTCGCCGTCCACGTATACATCAGCACAGTTGCGTCACCGGTGTAATCTACTGACGCATTTATCGTCGTTGTGTCCCCTACACCTATGGAAGATTGGGTAGCTTTGAGTTCCTTGACGCTAAGGGTCTCGTTGGAGAGAATAGGAATATCCTCTCCACAACCAGCGATAAAAATGATTGCAAATAGTAGTAAAAAACAGATTATATAATTCATAAAAATACTCCTTAGATTGCTACGAGGTTCAGAATACGACCAATACTTTGTCTGCCAGCCCATACTTTTTCGCTTTTAGAATTACTAATTCTTTTAACCTATTTCCATAAGCTTCCCGCTCCTGATCATTATATATTATTTTGCCGTAGCGTCCTATAAGTTGAGGGTGGTTTTCACTGAGGAAACTCTTTATGCTCTGCCAGACACCCGACCTTGGGTTAAGTCGGTCAGCGTAGATACGCTCTAGTTTCAGTTCTGCTAATGACTCAAAAAGGGCGTCTATATTATCATCAGTATCAGAGAGAAAAGGCATGAACGGACCCAGAAATACCCACGTCCTGATGCCTCTGTTCCCTGCTTCCTTTAATATTTCAATACGATCTCTAGTGAGTGATGCGCCGGGTTCGATCTTTCTGCAAAGTGCATTGTCCATCGTTGTGAGAGTAAAGCCAAGTTCAGCGTTTGTCCCTTCCAGAATGTCCAGATCATCTCTGACGATAATGCTTTTGGTGAGAATACTGACGTGAAATCTGTTTTCAAGAAGGATACTCAGGCATCTTCGGCTGAGTCTGTATTTTCGCTCCAACTGCTGCCAGCCATCACACGCAGAACTCATAAACACGGCGCCGGGCTTAGTCCGCTGAACTTCCTTTTTTAGAGCATCTGCGGCATTAATCTTCACGTCAACGAACTTTCCCCATGGTTCCGTATGCCCTGTGAACCGTCTCATATATCTTGCGTAGCAATAGACGCAGGCATGGAGACAGCCTGTGTAGCAGTTGATGGCATAGCTGGCGATTTTGGATTTAGTCAGTATTGATTTACATTCGACTTCTTTGATAGACAGCAATCCTGATCATCTCTTTGAAGTATACGTTGATGTTTTACTTATCAACTGTTCCAAGCACTTATTGTGATAAAGTATACTATAAAAGAGTTATTTTCTCAAGGATTAAGGAACAAATCCAAGCATAAATTTGTCGTCCGCGGAAATCCAAACACAAAGTCACAAAGACACGAAGGACACAAAAAAGAGTATAAGCAAATGGTTATCACAATTATAGTCAAAGATGATAATGGAAAACAAGTCCAAAACACAAACATGAATGTTAAAACTGATGAAAATTGAGAGGAAACCTGCTGCCAAGTAGGATGTGAACTAGCAAAAGAAACTGCCAAACTAATGCTGAAAGATATTGACGAGGATTTATTCCAAAACAGAGATAAGAAATGGAAAGTCCAAAGCTTCAGTCAAAGAACATGCGTTACACGCTTTGGTATTCATACTGGTATCTTCAAACGCATTTGCCTTATGGGAAACCCTCAATACAGAACATTTTACAGTATTTTATAAACACGGTTATGAGTCTCAGGCACAAGAATTCCTGAAAACTCTTGAATACTATCGCCTAAAAGTTGAAAACCTTACTCATAACAATGCCTTTCACGTTCCAAGGGATTTTGAGATTCTAAAAGATAGCAGTATAATTTACTCAAAGGATAAAAAAGATAGTTTTGGTTCGGAGATTATAAAATACGATATAAACTCAAAAGAAAAGAAAAAACTCTTTGACTCAGAATACCTCGTTGACAGGATAGTCAGCGATGGTGACAGGATCATTGTCTCTGCCCGAAAGGACTGGGAGAATTTTAATATTTACGTCCTCGATCTGGATAAACAGCAATTGACTTAAATCATAAGTTCACCATACTTTGAGGGATTACAGTCGCTTTGCGGAGATAAGCTCTTCTTTACGGCAAATTATGGGAAAGTATACTCCAGTTATAGTTATGACCTGTCATCGGGCAAAACGTATCGTCTTACACAAAACGGATATTCGGAATATCCAGCTTATGATGATAAAAACCAAAAGCTGTATTACGTGGGTTTGAACTCTTATGGATTTGATATTTATGCCAAAAATATAGAATGGAATGAGTTTCAGATGCCTGACGACCTTCCTTACGTGCATCCTGTGATTAGTATAGATGAAAAGATTCGTCGGGGAGGCTATCTTGACAATCTGAAAACGCTGATTCCAAATCTCCATATTCCATTATTCTCGTTTGGCACTGATAAAGAGGGTGATCGTTTTGGATTTTTGATTTCGGGATTAGATGCTCTTGGGCATTTCCATATTCAGCAGAATTTTTGTATGATCTTGATTCCCAGGAGCCATTGTTTAATGTTACACTTTCATCCAGAATTCTTGCACCTTTTGAGGCTTCGGTCTCTGCCTACAAAAAAGATGACAAAGAAGATAGCCCATTCCCTATAATACGGGGTTATAATAATCCTCTAAACGCAAAGGTTGGAGCATCCTTATCAGCTGATCTAACTGCACCTATACTGTCCATAAAACGTGGTATATTTCTTATGCCTTACGTGTTTTTTGACGGCATCTGTGCAGGACTTTTCTATGATGCTTCGATACCAAAAGGTGGTAAGAATCCACAAATGTCAACAGGTCTGGAGTTTCATCTTGAAACTAATCTTGCAATGTATCTACCAATTGATATTGGCGCAAGATTCGTTATTAATAGGAAAGATAAAAAACCAAAAATTGAATCATTTATAGGTGTCGCTGGAAGTTTCTAAAAGGAGTACGTTAATGCCTGAACCAAAAAAAGTTTCTTTTCGTATCAGAAAGACTACGAGATATTCTTCTGATTTTGATACGACCAACTGTGAAAAGCTCTGTCTGTCTGACTACGATCTCATCGCTATAAGAAGTAAGGCTAATAGCGAGAAATTCGTTGCGGAGATTGCAATATATGACCCTGACCTGAACCTGAAAGCCAGTGAAAGCTGGGATGGCGATGTGATGGATGTAACAGTCTTTGACAACAAGATTTTTGTCTCTGGCAAAGCTGATAACAAACCATCCATCAAGATTTATGAATGTAATGAAGGTCGCTTAAATTTTCTGTCACAAACGTCGTGGGAATCTCCATCAGAATTATACAGCACTGCAAAATCAATTCACGTTTCTGACATTGATGGTGATGGACAGTTAGAAATCGTTGTATTGTGCATAGTCGAGGGTCGTGAACCCAATTCAGGATATGCTCAACTGAGAATATACGATACAGACATGCAGTTGAAAAAGGTCAAGAGATGGAATCCCATGTACGGAACCGTCACAAAATGGGGGCATTGTCTTTCAGTTGTAGATGTTGATGGCGATGGCAAAGATGAGTTGATAGTGCTTATCAATTTCAATTATCAGGGAAAGAAGAAGTCTGATTTGCGAGTTTTCGACTATAATCTGATATTGAAACAGTCATCTGACATATTCTCAAGTGAAAGCACGTTTGCGACCTGTATGTCCACAGGCGATGTAGATGGTGATGGTATGCCAGAGATCGTCATAGGTGGTGGTACGTTCACTGGAAAATGGCAAGGAGCAACGAGTCAGATAATAATTTTGGATCATAACCTGCAAACAAAGAGCAAAACTACATGGAAAACCTTCAGGCACTCGTGGATGTGGAACGTGCAGATCACTGACGCTGATCAGGACGGACAGCGGGAGATCGTAACCTACGGCGGAACGTCCATGACAGGGAAAAATCAGGAAGAAGCTAACATCATCGGCGAAATCTGCGTTCGAGACGGAAAAACGCTTGAGCCAAAGGATATGCTACTCTGGCAGAGCAACCCAGGTGAAGATACCCGTCCATCAAGGGGAATTGCGTTTAAGAACGAAGGTTCTGTACAATTTATCGTGGCTACGTCCAAGTGGTCAACCAGACAGAACACGAAGGAATTGGAGATAAAAGCTTTCGATTATAAGCATTTATCTGGCGCCATAGAAGAACAATTAAGGTTTATAAATGCCTGTAACGAAAATGATGCTGAAACACTCGCTGATTTCGCAATACCTGAAGATAAGATTCTCACTCCGATTGTGATGGAAGCACTTGCTTTGTGCCACAGTGATCGGGCTATTGAGACTATGGGAGAGCTACTCCAGACACCTGAGCAACTGCTGTTCTTGAGAATGGTTCAGTTGTTGAATAGAGAGGGACCGAAAGCCGTACCACAACTGCGTAAGGCTGGTTTCGCCATACAAAACGACTGGGTGATAATCAGTCCGTTTGACAACACAGATAATAATGGGTTTAATACAGCATATCCACCAGAGCGTGAGATCAATTTTGATGCGTTCTATGCTGGCAAAGGCAGAATTGTCCGATGGGGGAAAACGGAAGAGGATTTGTGGGACGATAGGAGACAGGATATATACGCAGATCTGGCTTACACACACTTTGACAGCTTTGAGCGCACAGGCATTGAGTTTAACTGGAATTATCGCAGCACAAAGTCAATCGCATATCTACTTACTTACGTTTATTGTCCAGAAGACGTGACAGCGAATTTCAAACTCGGTAGTGCAGACAGCGTTAAAGTCTGGGTCAATGGTGAGTTGGAATACAACACCGATATTATCAGACACCCTGAGCCTGATCAGGACATTTTCCCTGCCAATCTATCGGAAGGCAAAAATACTATTATGCTGAAAGTTACCAGCAGCAGTAAGGATACGTGGGGATCATGGGGATTCTACTTCAGGATTACCGATACAGAAGGTAAGGGGATACCGAATCTCAGGTACGAACAGCCTGAAGTGACACATATTCACAACCAGATGATAAGCAGCAAACAACTGGTACAGTTGCTTGAATCTGACGATGAGCATTTGCGGTACTTTGCAGGGGTTCAGCTTGCTTCTGCGGGTGATAAGCGAGGAAACGAAGTCCTTTCAGAACTTTTGAAAGCTAAGGATAAGACCGTTCAAGCGGATTCTGCACTTGCATTGACTTCTGAGGGTGACAAACGAGGTATAGAGACGCTTGTTGAGATCACGCCCGGTCAAAACCCATTGTTTCAGTTCTCAGCAAGCTATGCGCTTGAGCGTATGGGCGATCCGAGAGCAGAGCAATTCTCTATATTTAACGTGGAAAATGATGATGGCAAAAATCTGGTAGAGATAAGGGTCAGGGATACAGATCGAGGTTACGTGGTAAGTCCATTCTACAAGGATGATGAGACTGCACACGTAAACTCCGTTACAAATCTCATGTTCCATCTCGGAGACAACGTATCAGCAAGCTGCGCAAGCATTGCCAGCTTCGGCATACGTGAGCCAGAATACAGGGCTATGGGTATCGGTGGGATCACCATCAGAAGAGCTTGTGAGTTGATGGATGAAAAGCACTCTTGCATAATCGTGAGTACAGGTCTCAGGCTTGTAGCACACAGGCTTTATTGCCGAACGGGTTTCTTTGATCGCAGAACCCAATGGCGTTTTGAAAAGCACATTGACAAAGCAGATAATATAAATTCTGAAATGCTCGTAAGGGATTACCAAAATTCAGATAATGCGGAAGTTATGAGGCTTAGAGAACAGTATTTGCTCAATACAGTCGGACCAAATACGTGGTCTCCCGTCACATCCTTTAGAGAAGACACAAAGGTTCTTGAGCGTGATGGTAAGATTATCGGATACACAAACGTCTACGTTGACCCGTTTGAATACTTTGCTGACGTCAAATTCTTCCACGTAGATAACGACTTTCGTGACAGGAAAACAGCGTCAAAGGTTTTGCTTTCAGGGATAGATAGATACGCTCTGGCAGAAGGCAAGAAGACTGTCACTTTTTTCCATGCTCCTCCTTACCTTCGGGACGTTTTGTTTGCAATGGGCTACGAAATTGACGCAAGCACACAACGGCACGAGTGGGTCGGCATGTTCAGAGTTGCCGATTTACCGAAGTTTCTCCGTGAAATATCACCTCTTTTGAGTCTGCGGATTCAGAGGAGCGCACACGAAGGCTGGCAGGGAAGTCTGGCAATACGTGGTTCCTGTCTCAAAGCCACTGTAATTTTCGATGCTAACGGTGTCGCAGGTGTTGAGAAAGATGCAAACGAAAAAGCCGACGTACTCATAACTGCGGATGACAGGATAATAACAAGCCTTGTCTGTTGTGATGCCAACGTATGGGAGTTGTATAGACAAAACATATTCACCACAAAGCCCGCCTTAAACGAGAGAATCCGATCCATGATTGAAACTCTGTTCCCGATGTATCCCTGCAGGATGGGTGGCTGGTGGTAGTCTATTTAATCAAATCCCCCCTTTAGCTAAAGGGGGAATTAGCCTAAACTCCCCTCTTGAGAGGGGTTAGGGGGTGTGTTTCCTATTAGGAAAGTTATTTAATTATAGATACTTAATCACTTTCCAGCGACAAAAATTTCTTGACATTTGGTTGACATAAGCGCAAAATATAGTCGTCACAGAATATATTGCACTTATATAATACCATTTGCAGATTGAAATATAACATTATTTTGGTAGTCGCAGGCTTTATGCCGAATGGCACTGACTTAAGGAAGTTTTAACCCCAGAGGGGTGTTATATTTATAGAAAAACGAGCAAACAACAAATCTAAGCTCCGAAGGAGCGATATATAAACTAGACCTTTGAAAATATGTCGCTCCTTCGGAGCTATGGGGTTTTGCTGGTTTTACATATCTTAAATATAACGCTCCTCTGGAGCTAAGAACTAGCACTATTATGAATGATATTGTTACAAAATTATAACCTTTATCTCTTAAGTCAGTGCCATTCGGCTTTATGCCTGCGAAAACGCACATATAAAAGGTGCGACTACCAATGCCAATTCAAAATTGGCAAATGGTATAAGGAGGCTGATATGGAGTTTCCTGAGAGAACAGATTCATTAATCAAGACTATTAGTGCTGGACTTGACAATTCCCCAAGAGGTGCGTATCTATGGGTTGGTGCGGGATTATCCATCCCTGCGGGATACCCCAGTTTTCCTAAGTTGGCAGAAATATTACGTGAAAAAACACTGGAAAAAATACCTGATAATCTGGAACCTCAGGGAACCATAGATGCCTTCGTAGAAGCAAACGGCGCAGGGCATTTTGTCAGATGCCTCGCTGATATATTTACCCAAGAGCAACCTAAACAATATCACATTGATCTTATGAAACTACCGTGGAAGGGCATTATAACCACTAACTACGATGAGCTTTTAGAGGATGCCCTAAAACAGATCAGCAAAGGCTACATAAAGATAATCCTTGAGCGAAACCTTGACCTGACAGCACGTGAGGAGATACCATTATATAAAATACACGGTGACGTATCAGAATTCAATAGCCTAGTTCTCGACACCGAGAGCTACGAGAAATACAGCGACCTTTATTCATTCCTTGAATCTGATTTGCACAGTATACTTCGCAAGCACTCAATAGTATTTTTTGGTTACAGCATGAGGGATCCTCGTTTGTTGGTATGGCTCAATAGTCTTGGCAAAGGCGGGCGGGCAAGGCTGATGATCTCTTATACCGTCATGGTTGAGTCAGAATGGGATTCGATACCTGCCGATGAGAAAACATTACTGGAAGAAGCGAACATCAAGCCTGTATTGCTGGAATCCTACGATCAGATACCGTTATTAATCAGCCACCTCGTTGACGTAATCGTGCCGAAAGACACCCATAATATACACTTCAAACTCTCCTTCGCATCGGATAAGCGTGATAAACTAAAGATAAAGCCGAATATCGGAAAAGAACGGACAGTGGATGCGCCATGGATGATTGATAAAAATCTTAGAGTATCATTAAACGAATATTATAGGATGACAGACAAAAGCGTTACTAATGATAAAGACCGTGAAGAACTCCAATCCTGCGCCGTACGTATCGGAGAGGCTTTGGGAACTGTACTTCTGACTGATGATGACCGCCAGTGGATAAATAACGCTACTGGATCAACGCCAATAGTCACGATTGAAAGCGATGACGACCTTATTCTATCGCTTCCGTGGGAACTGATAAGGATGGGGGATGACTTTGCCGTAAAAGAAGGTAAGTTTGACCTTGTGAGGACAACGCCTGCCAAATCACAAGACCCGATCACACTTACACCGCCTGATAGGCTAATGAAACTTGTGGTCAACGTCTCCGCACCGGAGGGTCAATTAATCGGGAACCTTAACTATGAGGCAGAAAGCTATCGAATATCTAAGGCATTATACGAATATACAGAGACGGTATTTACAGAGCTTGGTACGCTTGACGACATGGCTGAAACAGTGGCAGAGAATGAGCCGATCGGCGTGCATTTCTCAGGGCATGGTGCGCCCGGCTTTCTGCTGTTTGAGAATGAAGAGGGTAGAGAGGACTTAGTACCCATAGGAAAACTGATAAACGAAATCAGAACAAAGGCTTCAAACAGGCTACCACGATTCTTTTACCTTGCCAGTTGCTGTGGCAATGACCCCGGCGACATTGAGGGAGGCAAGGCTGGATCAACCATATCATCTGCACAGCTTCATCGTGAAGGGGTTACACAGGTCATCGGATACTACGGACCCATCATTGATGAGCTTTCAACAATGGCTGAGGTTGCAATATATCATGCAATTGCAGACGGTCAAGAGACGAGATACGGCGTAAGGCAGGCAAGATCAGCGTTATCAAAGGGTTTAATATCCATCCTGAATCCCATGCATAAGAGGGGATCGGGGCAGGAACTCATAAAAGCCTTTCCGTTTGCATGGGCGCAGATTGTTCTCTATCATCGTGGTATAGATTATCCTCTCAGCAGGGAGATTCCATCAAAGCACATTCAGGACTACGAAGCCAAACTGCAAAGGACGTTCAGAGGGATAGATCGCCGAATACTCTCCACAGGATTCATCGGCAGAAGGCGTGAATTGCACAAATTCCGCAGTTGCCTTGATTCAGGGCAGAAAACATTTGTCTTTCAAGGGCTTGGCGGGCTTGGAAAAAGCACAATCGCCCTGCACGCCCTTTATAAATTGCAGATGCTCGTACCCGAAGAAAAGATACTGACGATATGGTGTCAGGATATGGAGAAATCACCCGATCAGGCGATGGAACTAATAAAAGCGATCTCTGACTTTGGAAGCAGATTATTTGGACCGCAGTGGGCGGAAGTCTCTGCCAGCGCTGATCGAATACCGGAGACGCCGCAGAGATTTGCGATGCTCTTGAACTTTATTATGAATAACACGCCGGGCATCGTCATATATCTGGATAACATGGAATCGCTCATGGAGGGACCCGATAACGAGGAACCAGATGCACTCGGAAGATGGAAAAGTCAGGAACTGGCGAATATCTGGCAGTTGTTGAAACTGATGTGCGGGGAAAACCTTTGCGTGATCGGCAGTTGCAGGTATCGGAATAAAGGCTTTGACGACTGCACGATCCCTGTCCCGGAGATGGGCGACAACGCAATATTTCGCATGATGGGCTGGTTTGATGGTCTCAGAAGCCTGTCACTGCCAAACAGGGCAAGGCTGGTCTCGTTAGTTCACGGTCATCCGAGGGTGGTCGAGTTCCTTGACGATCTGATAAACAAGGCTCTGATAGACTGGAAAGATGACGTTGGCGAATGGGATACGCCATCTAATGAGGATGTTGAGGCAATAAAAAGGGAATGGGATCGGATAATTGCACCTGCGATACCGAAAGTTGAAGATAGACTAAAAGAAAATCTTCTGCTTGACAAGATATGGGTGAACGTGCTGGATGATAAATGCAAGCGGATGCTGTTCAGGATGACACTGCTGCTGCGCCCCTGTGGCTGGGAGATGATGCTTCAGTTGGGTGAGAATGGAGAGAGTGAATCCGAAACGTCAGCGACTGCACGCAAGCTCAAAAATACATCTCTGGTCGTTCAGTTAGAGGATCGGGATTTGAAAAACCTTTACGAACTGCACCCCATGACAGCGAAGTTTATCTCCAAGCAATTTGATGAAGGGAAAGCCAACGCCTTAAAGCAGGAGACCTACCTGCGGATCGGCGCTTACCTTGAAAATTTGGCAAAAACATTACTTGATATAAGAGTAGGTATAGATGCAGGGCAGTACCTCTTTCTATGCGGGGAATACGACCGTGCCTGTGAACTTCTGGGTTCAGCTTCACAATGGCTTCGACAAAGGGGGATGGTCAGGGCGGGCATCGCACTGCTGGAAAGGTTTGAATCCCCCGAAGTTATAGCGGGAATGGATAAAAAATTGTGCGGACAGCTACTCGGAACTCAAGGATTGGCTTATTATTCTCTGGGACAGGTGGAGAAGTCTATAGGATACTACCAGCAGGCTTTAGAGATAATGAGAGAGATAGGTGGTAAGAGAGAAGAAGGTGCTATACTTGGCAATCTGGGAACTGCTTACTACTCTCTGGGACAGGCGGAGAAGGCTATAGGATACTACCAGCAGGCTTTAGAGATTGCCAGAGAGATCGGTGACAGAAGAGCCGAAGGAAGCTGGATTGGCAATCTGGGAAATGCTTACCGTTATCTGGGACAGGTGGAGAAGGCTATAGGATACTACCAGCAGGCTTTAGAGATTGACAGAGAGATCGGTGACAGAGGAGGTGAAGGCAATGGGCTTGGCAATCTGGGAAATGCTTACTATGCTCTGGGACAGACGGAGAAGGCTATTGAATACTACCAGCAGGCTTTAGAGATTGCCAGAGAGATCGGTGACAGAAGAGGTGAAGGCAATGGACTTGGCAATCTGGGAGTTGCTTATTATTCTCTGGGAGAGGTGGAGAAGGCTATAGGATACTACCAGCAGGCTTTAGATATACAGATACAGATAGGTGATCGAATAGGACAGGGGAATCAACTTGGTAATCTAGGAAGTGCTTACGCTACTCTGGGACAGTTGGAGAAGGCGAGGGCATATTTCAACCAAGCACTCGCAATCGCAAGGGAGATCAAGGACCCAAGATTGGAAGCCCTTGCACTCAGTAGTCTGGAGAAATTAAAATAACGCCCTGCGCCGACGGTTGACCTAATCATTTTCTTTAGTGGTTTTCTCGCTAAATCTGTTATGTTATTTAGGACACGCATCAGCGTGTCCCTACGTCAATAAACAACATTTTGTAGGGACACGCTGATGCGTGTCCTAAAAAGATGTCTTGATTATTTAAAGGAGAAAAGATGGACAGGCTTGATAACAAAGTAGCCATCATTACAGGAAGCACAGGCGGGATCGGGCAGGGAATCGCTGAAATGTTTGCCCATGAATCGGCAAAGGTCGTCATTTCGGGCAGAAACTCTGAAACTGGTGAGGAAGTTGCCCGTAATATTCGTGATGCAGGCGGTGAGGCTGTATTTATTCAAACAGATGTCTCGAAGGAAAGCGACTGCCAAAACCTGATCCAAAAGACAGTTGAATTATACGATAAAATTGACGTATTTGTTAATAATGCGGGTATCTTTCCACGAGGCAATATTCTGGAAACTAGCGAAGAACTCTGGGATCAGATTATGGCTGTGAACCTGAAAGGTGCTTTTTTCTGCTGTAAGCACGTCATCCCGGTTATGCAGAAGCAGAAGAAAGGCTCAATAATTAACATTGGCTCATCTCATGCGTGGAGCGGATTTAGTAACATATTCGCCTATTCGGTATCCAAAGGCGGTCTGCTGACTCTGACGAAGAATCTCGCTAGAGCGCATGGCAGAGATGGTATACGTGTCAACTGGATCACTGTCGGATGGGTGCTGACACCGGGCGAGAAAGTAATGCGAAAACTGGATGGGCAAAGCGAAGATCAGGTCGAGGAAGAAGGTAAGCGGATGCCACTTGGCAGATTACAGACACCAGAGGATATAGCTTATGCGGCGGTTTACCTCGCTTCTGATGAGTCGTCACAGGTAACAGGTGCGGAAATCCCCGTGAACGGTGGAGGGGTTATATAATTTGGTTCTTCCGACTTGAGTGTGCAAATATAAGATTTTAAATCCCCCTAACCCCCTTTTTCAAAGGGGGAATGGCTCTAACTCCCCCTTTAGCAAAGGGGG
>Ga0315274_10003505_pt1 | contig 23332 bp, 23 predicted proteins | sample YL17G02_20_MG_FD_203700 | JGI IMG/M metagenome (GOLD analysis project Ga0315274, IMG submission 203700) | Sediment microbial communities from Yellowstone Lake, YNP, Wyoming, USA - YL17G02_20 | ecosystem: Environmental > Aquatic > Freshwater > Lake > Sediment | place: USA: Wyoming | collected...
GGAGTACGGCGACGTGGCAATCTCGAGCCAGGCCTTCACATCGTAACCCCATCAGGGTTTGCGGGCGAGGGTGGTGATGGAGCTTCCCAGGGGCAGGCCGAGGCGGACCGCCACATATGACTCGAGCGCGAGCAGGAGTTCCAGGGAGCGGTTCACGGCAGCGGGGGGCAACCACAGGTCGGATGCGCCATCGTCCACCGCATCTCTCCTGCTCCAAACGCGGTAAGCTGCGATGGCCGGCAACAAGGTGAAGATGAAGTAGGTGATCTTCACCGGCTCATACCCGGCCAGCGATAGAAGGTCCCGCACCTCGGGAGCGCGATAACGCCGCGCACCCTCGACGGCCTCATCGTGCCTGCCGCGCAAAAAGGGAAGGGCGGGCAGGTTGAGGAGCAGATACCCCCCGGGGGCCAGTACCCTGCGCATCTCCCGCAGCGCTTCCAGGTCGTCCGCCACCTCGCGGTGGTAGAGGACGTTGAGGGACAGCACCAGGTCGAAGGATGCGTCCGGGAAGGGTATGTACTCCACCGGGCAGCAGAGCAGTTCCGTAAGCCCCCTCTCCCCGCAGCGGCTCAAGGCCGTTTCGCTCACGTCAATGCCGACCATGCGCTCGGGGCGGTATCTATCCCTCAGCCATTGGGTGAACCCCCCCGTGCCGCATCCGGCGTCCAGCACCCGGCCCCGGGCCGCCCGGGGACAGTACCGGTCCAGCAGGGAGGCGTAGAGGCGGCGGTGGCCCAGGTACCACCAGTGGATATCCTCCATCTCGTAGAGGGTCTCGTATTCACGCTTCCTCATATCACAAGCCCTCCGGTTCCGCCGGCCGGCAACTTCTCATCCGTCATCCTGCAGGCATCGCGTCCTTGAGCTTCTACACGCCGCTACCACTTTCCTTTTTCCAGCCGGCGTCATCTAATATTATAGGTGGCAATAGGGGAACAGGCCGGATATATGTCTATAGGCCGTGGGTTGCGTGCCCGGCGGGAGGGAGTCTCGTTTTAGGATCCGAACCTCGAGACAAGTAAAGAAGTCTCGTTACAGGACGTAGCCCCCAACGAGGAGGACAATGGCTTATCTTCTTGGTTACGATGCGGGGAGCTCATCCGTAAAAGCCACGCTCCTGGAAGCGGAGACGGGTAAGGTGGTGGTATCGGCAGCGTCGCCGGAGAAAGAGCTCGCGATCGCAGCCCCTTCCCCCGGCTGGGCGGAGCAGGACCCAGAAGTGTGGTGGGAGCACTTAAAACGCGCCACCGCCCTCATGCGCGAGAGGTCGGGGGCCGACCTGCGCAACATCAAAGCGGTCGGCATCTCCTACCAGATGCACGGATTAGTGATAGTGGGCCGGGACCTCGAGCCGCTGCGCCCCTCTATCATCTGGTGCGATTCCAGGGCGGTGCCCATCGGCGACGGCGCTTTTTCCCGTCTCGGCGAGAAGGCCTGCCTGGGTCGGCTGCTCAACTCGCCCGGCAACTTCACCGCCTCCAAGCTCAAGTGGGTAAAGGACAATGAGCCCGACCTCTACCGCCGTATCCACAAGATGATGCTCCCCGGGGATTACCTGGCGATGAAGATGACCGGGGAGGTTGCCAGCACCTCCTCCGGCCTCTCGGAGATGATCCTTTGGGACTTCGTGGAGGAAAAGGCCGCGGACATGGTCCTGGACCATTACGGTATAGCGCCAGAACTGCTCCCCACGGTTCGCCCCACCTTCTCGGTGCAGGGGGAGTTCACCCGCAAGGCGGCCGAGGAACTGGGACTCGCGCCGGGCACCCCTGTCTCCTACCGTGCAGGCGACCAGCTCAACAACGCTTTCTCCCTGAAGGTGCTGGACCCGGGGGAGGTAGCGACCACCGCCGGCACCTCAGGGGTCATCTACGGGGTGACTTCCAAGCCGGAGAGTGACCCGCAGTCGCGGGTGAATGTCTTCATCCACGTCAACCACCGTGCGGAAGCCCCGCGCTACGGGGTCCTGCTCTGTGTCAACGGCACGGGCATCCTCAACCAGTGGCTGAAGAGGAACCTGGCCGGCTCGGGCGAACAGGGGGACTACCGGGTCATGAACGAGCTGGCCGCCTCCGCGCCGGTAGGTTCCCATGGCCTGGTCATCCTGCCCTACGGCAACGGCGCCGAACGCACCCTGGGAAACCGCAACATCGGCGCCTCCATCCACGCATTGGACTTGAACATCCATACCCGGGCGCACCTGCTGCGTGCGGCGCAGGAGGGCATCGTCTTCGCCCTCAACTACGGGCTGGAGCTAATGCGCGGCATGGGGATAAAGGTAGGGACGGCTCGTGCCGGCGAGACCAACATGTTCCAGAGCCCGCTCTTCGGGGAGGCCTTCGCCACCGTCACCGGGGCGGCGATCGAACTCTACGATACGGACGGGTCGCAGGGAGCGGCGAGGGGGGCCGGCCTCGGCGCCGGCATCTACAGGGATGTTGAGGAGGCCTATGTAGGCCTGAGGCGAATAAAGGTCATCGAGCCCGCCCTGAGGATCAAGGGCGCATATGATGATGCTTACGCCCGGTGGCGCGAGGTATTGATGACCTACATGGACTAGAAGCGGGAGGTAGGCTATGGCACGCGGGAAGTCTTATCACAGCGTCTGCCGGTGGACCTTTCACGCCGGCAAGGGCGGATTTGTCCCCAGGGACTCCATACCGCAATGGGACGCGGCGAACCTGGACACGTCCGGAGCGGTGGAGCTGGTAAAGAAAAAGATCGCCCCCCGTCTTCCGGACCATATTCAACTCGGCATGGAGTTCCATTACGACTACGAGGTTGATGAGTCCAACGCAGCCGCGGTGACGGAAGCCCTGGGCGCGAACGGTATCCAACTGGCCTTGATCACCCCAGGCGCCCACCGCCATTTCGCCTACGGAGGCGTCGCCTCTCTGGACAGGGAGGAGCGCAAGGCGGCGGAGGAGTACGGCATGCGTACGGTGGACCTCGTCTATGGCCCGCTTAAGAAGGCCTGGCACCCCGACCCCGGGAGGGCGCCGTCCTTAGTGCTCTGGAACGGCTCTTACGGGTACGACCTGGCCTCGGTGGGGATAGCGGAGATGTACCGCAACCTCAAGGAGAGCGTCGCCGGCCTCTGCCGCTACGAGGCGGAGAAGGGAGGCGGGCTCTTCATGGCCGTCGAGCCCAAGCCCAACGAGGGCCACCCGGCCATGCTCCTGCCCACGGTGGCCAGCGCCATCCTCTTCTGGAGGAAGCTGGGAGAGGAATACGAGGTCGACCTGGGGAAGAAGGGCATCAACAAGGAGTTCGGCCACTCCGAGATGATCGGCCTGGACCACGTCTACGATACCGTGGAGGAGGTCGACAACGGCATGCTGGTGCACATGCATATCAACAGCCAGGGTTACAATGATGGCATCATATTGGGTGGGCCGGGCAAGTTCGACATCGACCACGGGGCGAGGATAAACGGCATGAACATAGCCATCGCCGGGCTCATCCGGCGCGCGGGCTACGCCAGGTGGAAGGGCCACGACATGCAGGTGCGGCCCTACGATAACGAGGAGCAGGCCATCGACCGCGTGGTGAGGTCCATCCTGAGTTGGGAGGCCTGCGAGCTGGCGGAGGAGGAGATGGACTCCAGGCTGCTCCTCGAACACCTCGCGAGACGGGAGGCGGCCAAGGCGGAGGACCTCGTCCGCGAAGCGGTGATGAGCGCATACCGCCACTTCGACCGCATGTATAAAGGATGAAGGTCAGGTGCCCGAGACCCGGAATATACCGCGCAGGTGAAGGTCCTCCACACGGGATGACGAGCCCACGTAAACGATGTACTCCGCCTCATCGACCACCCAACCTCCGGCATCCACGTCATAGTAGGCAAGGTCCTCCGCCTTCACCTCGAAGGAGGCCGTCTTCGTCTCACCCGGCTCCAGGTGGACCCGGGTGAAGCCCTTGAGCTCCTTTACCGGGCGGTCCACCGCGGAAACGGGATACGCGATGTACAGCTGGACCACCTCGCAACCGGCCATGCTGCCGGTGTTGGCGATATCCGCCTTCACCTGTATGGCGCCGCTCCTGCCGATTTCCTGTGCGCTCAGACGGAGGTTGGAATATCCGTATTCCGTGTAGTGCAGTCCGAAACCGAAGGGGAATGCGGGCTCCATCCTCTCGCGGTCGAACAGCCGGTACCCGTGGTAATAGCCGTACTCTATGGACTTGGCCTTCTTGTCGAAGAAGGGGAGCTGGTCGTTGGTCTCGGGGAAGGTGACCGGGAGCTTTCCGCTGGGGTTTTCGTCCCCGAAGAGGATGGCCGCCAGCCCGTTACCGCCCTCCATCCCCGGGTACCAGGCTATGAGGATGGCGGGGACGTCGTCCTGCCAGCCCGTGGTCAGGATGGCGGACCCTCCCTCCAGGACCACCACGCAGCGATCAGTTGCCGCGGCCACAGTCCGTACGAGTCTCTCGGACGCCGCGGGAAGGCTCAGGTCCTCGCGGTCGCCTCCCATCTTCATGTAGGGTATGGACTCGCCCTCGTTCCTCCCGGTGAGCCCGACCACCACCACAGCGGCGTCGGCCTCACGCGCGGCCTTCGCCGCCAGGGACAAATCCTTGCCGCTGTCGTAGGTGATCTCGATAGAACCGGCCGCGTTGCGGATACCCTGCAGGGGCGTGACGATGTAGGGGGGTCTCACCCGGCTACTCCCGCTGTCTCCGATGTTCTCCCGGTCGGCCAGCTTTCCGATCACCGCTATTCTCTGCAAGTCTTCCCTCGCGAGGGGGAGGATGCCGTTCTGGTTCTTGAGGAGCACGATGCACTTGCGTGCGGACTCAAAAGCCAGTGCGACATGTTCCTTGCAGGCCACCCTGTCGCGCGTATATCCGGAGGGGGAGCCGCCTGCCGCGAAGGAGGCCTTGGTCCTGAGGATCCTGGTCACCGCCTCGTCGACGACCGCCTCCGGTACCCTTCCTTTCACGACAGCCCTCTTAAGCCTGCGGCCGAAATAGCGGCGGTTGGGCATCTCTATGTCCAACCCTCCCAGGGCCGCCTTTTCCGCGTCCCGGGTGCCCCAGATGAAGTCGGACATCACCAGGCCTTCGAATCCCCAGTCGCCCTTGAGGATATCGCGCAGCAGGTGAGAGTTATGAGCGCAGTAATCCCCGTTCACCCGGTTGTAGGCGCTCATGATGGCGGCCACGCCCTCGTCCACGCAACGTTTGAAGTGGGGGAGGTAGACCTCACGCAAAGTGCGCTCTCCCAAGCGCACATCAACGAAAAAGCGGGCCTCCTCGATGCTGTTGCAGGCGTAGTGCTTAGCGCAGGCCATGACGTGTTTCTGCAACCCCCTCACCATGGCTGCACCCAGTTCTCCCAGGAGATAGGGATCTTCGCCGAAGGTCTCCTGGGCCCTGCCCCAACCCGGGTGGCGCGGCAGGTTGATGCATACCCCCCCGAAGAAGTCGGAGCCCTGCGCTCTCGCCTCGATGCCCATGGCCTCGCCGATGCGCTCCTCCAGCCTCCTGTCCCAGGTCGCCCCGCGTGCCATGGAGACAGGGAAACAGGTGGAGTGGTCGAGGGCCACGCCGCGCGGCCCGTCGGTGAACCTCAGGGGAGGGATGCCGAGACGCCGGTTGCCCCCCGCCCAGAAGGGGTAGCGGTTGTAACGGAAGAGCATGACGGCCAGCCTCAGGGGGTTCGTGGTCCCGGCCATCTCCCTGATCTTCTCGCCCAGAGACATACCGGATACGAGCTTCTCGATATGTCGCTCACGCTCCTTGCCCTGCGCCTCGAGTACGGCGCTCCAGTCAATGCCCTTCCCACGCTCCTGACTCACGCTCATCATCCCCTCCCTACGGACATGCACTCAAAGAGACGCCTCCCTTTTCCCTCGAGGTAGAGACGAAGGCATTTCAATACCCACTCTTCACTAAATGTTTATTCCCCCTCGCTCCATAACATTATAATAAAATCACAATAACGGGCCGTGCGGGCCTGCAACAAGCATGGCCTCAAGCAAAGCCTTCTCCACCGGGGGGGGAGTCTACGGCGGGCCCACCTCGGATGACGTGGTCCAGATAGAACTGCGGCGCATGAACCGCATCCTGGATATAGACGATAAGCTGGTCAAAAGGTACACCTGAACCGAATCCGGACCCCGTGAATAGCCCGAAAGGCCGCTAAAAAGAAGTTCACTCTTACTAAAGTTATTCTTGACACGGGATTTCTGAAGCGAATAAAATAACCCTAGGCTGTCTGCGGCTATATCTCACTTCACAGGGACATTTTGAGGGGGCTATCGTCATGTTCAAAGAGGAAGAACTCGATTCCATCGCAGGAACCCGCAAGGAATGGGAGCTGACCGTGCTCGGTCCCATCATGGAGAGATGGCCCGAGCGCAAGGAGGAGTTCAAGACCCAGTCCGGCCATCCCGTGCAGAGGGTTTACACCCCGGAGGATATCGCGGGAAAGAGCTACGTGGACGATATCAGTTTTCCCGGCTGGTATCCCTTCACCCGCGGCGTCCAGCCCACCGGCTACCGTGCAGCATTGTGGACCAGGCGGCTGATCACGGGCCTGGCCACCCCCGAGGAGACCAACAAGCGGCTCAAGTTCCTCATCGAGCAGGGGCAGACGGGGCTGAACATCATCTACGACAACCCCACCACCAATCTCCTTGACTCGGACAATCCTCTCTGCGAGGGCGAGGTGGGCAGGGATGGAGTCCCTACCTGTACCATGCGCGATATGGAGGTGGTGATGGACGGCATCGACATGCGCCAGGTGTCCACCTCCATCATCCATTCCGGACCCTTCATCCTCTCCATGTACCTGGCCCTGGCCGAAAAGCGGGGGATCCCTTTCAGCGAGCTGCGGGGCACCCTGCAGAACGATATTCTGAGCCAGTACTACACCGTGAACATGTCCGTGATCAGCCTGCGGGACGGTTTTCGTATCTCCGCGGACGTCGTGGAATACTGCCGCAAGAACGTGCCGCGCTGGAACCCCATCAGCTTCGTGGGCTACCAGATCCGCGAGGCGGGGAGCACGGCGGCCCAGGAGATAGCCTTCGCCATCGGCAGTGCCATCGCCTATACGGAGGAACTTATCAGCCGGGGGATGGACGTCGATGATTTCGCATCCCGCCTGTCCTTCATGTTCAACTGCCACAACGATTTCTTCGAGGAGATATGCAAGCTCAGGGCCGCACGCCGGCTGTGGGCACGTATCATGAAGGAGAGGTTCGGCGCGCAGAACCCCCTCTCCTGGCTGCTCCGTTTCCACGTGCAGACCGCCGGCAGCTCTCTCACGGCACAGCAGCCCGTGAACAACGTCATCCGCACCACCATCCAGGCCATGGCGGCGGTATTGGGCGGCACCAACTCGCTGCACACCAACTCCATGGACGAGTGTTATGCCCTCCCATCCGAGTACGCAGCACGCACCGCCCTGCGCACTCAGCAGATCATCGCCTACGAAAGTGGGATCACCAACACCGTGGACCCCCTGGCCGGCTCTTATTTCGTGGAGAAGCTCACCGACGATATCGAGGAGGAGGCCCGCGAGATCCTGCGCCAGATAGACGACATGGGAGGCATGGTGGGCGCCCTGGAGGCGGGCTGGGTGCAGAGGGAGGTGGTGCGCGCCTCCAACGAATACCAACGCAAGATCAAGTCGGGCGAGATCACCATCGTGGGCGTGAACGAGTTCGCGGGGGACGAAGAGACCCCCATCGAGATCCTGCGCATCGATCCCGCCCAGGAGAAGCACCAGGTGAAGATGCTCAAGGAGGTCAAGGCCGCTCGCGATGACAATGCGCTGAAGCTGGCGCTGGAGAAGATGAAGGAGGATGCGGCGGCCCATAAGAATATCGTGCCTTCCTGCATGAAAGCGGTGAAAGCCTACGCCACCCTGGAGGAGATAAAGAACGCGCTGCAGGAGGCGTTAGGGGCGGGCAAAGAAAGTAAAGACGCCTTTATCTGTTGATGGGGGGTTAACATGGAAGGGAAACCGATCAGGGTACTGCTGGCCAAGGCGGGCCTGGACGGCCATAACCGGGGCATCCAGTTGGTGGGGAAGGCCTTGAGAGACGCGGGGATGGAGGTGCTGTACGGGGGCCTGCGTATCACCCCCGCAGAGGTGGTGGAGATGTCCATCCAGGAGGATGTGGACGTCGTCGGCATCAGCATCTTCTCCGGGGGCCTTATGACCATCATCCCTAAGATATTCCATGCCTTGCAGGATAATGAGGCTACCCGGCAAATCCCCATGGTCGTGGGGGGCATACTCCCTCCACACGATGCGGAGACGTTGAAAGCCATGGGTATCAAGGAGATCTTCGGGCCAGGCAGCGACCTGGGGGACATCGTGCAGTTCATCCGGGGACTGGTCGTGACCGACAAGCTTGTCGAGGACACGTCCACTCGCTGACCGGGGATATCCGGGAACGGGTCACATACGCCCTGGCTGCCGTTGATCCTGCCCGGCTGAACCTCAAGAGCCCTTACTGATCCCGTCGTCTTTGCCGACGGACCTGGTAAGCATATCCCGGAAGCTCTTGACCATCTCGTTGAAGGCGCACTTGAGTCCCTCCAACTCCTCGCCCTCGCGCACGCTTACCGTTACGTCAAGGTCGCCATCCATGACCATTCCTGCCGCGTCGGACAGCTCCTGCGCTGGCTGGACGATCTGCTTTTTCAATAAGTGGCTGAGGAAGAGAAATGCGATGAGGATGACGATGATTATAGATCCCTCCAGAATAGACGCCAGATAGAGGTTTGCACGCGCTCTCTCCTGGTCGCAGAAGTCCTCTATGGCGGCCAGTTCGAGGGACATGGGCTTTATCGCCATATAGACAAAGGGCATGCTGGGTATCAAGGGATTCTCCACCTGGGTGAAGGTCACCAGGTATTCGCCCGCAAGGCCAAGCTCGGGGATGCCTTCCGGCAATAACATATAGGGAGTCCCGTCCTGCATGGCCTCGACGAAGCGTTGCGGGCACTGCCATTCGTATATCAGGCTTTCGTCGTTGGAAGCCCACACTATGGTTTCCGGATTGAGCGTGGAGGAGGGCACGACGAGCATGACCTTCTCCAGGTCGTGGAAACCGGCTTCAACCATCTGCCGCATATTGGCATCGACTTCTTGCTGCAGCTCCGAAAGGCGCCCCGCTGCGAGGTCGTTCAGAACCGCCCCTATATCCGACGACTTGAAAGCCCTGGTGTACGTGGGCACTTTGATCTCTATGGCGTAGTCGAGGCTGGAAAGAAAGTTATCCGCCTCGGTCTGGACAAGACGTTCCGTGCCGTGGTCGATAAGGCGGTCCTGCGAGTGGCGCAGGATGAAATAGGCGGCCACCCCGTAGACTAACAGGACGATGACCAGGATGAAGGTTATCTGCCAGAGGATGCTCGACCTTCTGTGGTGGTGGATGAGTGGCGGTTCGCTCTGCGAGTTCTTGGCGTCTTCCTCAGCCTCTCCGACTGAGCGAGCGATCAAGCCCCGGAAGCCATGCACCATCTTCCTGAAGGCATAGGCGAGGTCCGCAAACTCCTCATCCTCCCGTACCTCTATCTCAACATCCAGGTTACCCTGCATGACCTCCGCCGCAGCCGCCGAGAGTCTATCAAGGGGCCCGGTGACCCTTTTCTTGATGAGGTGGTTTATAAGCAGGAAGACGATCGCGAGGATGACCGCTATGAATCCCGCTATAATCAGACCCAGAAGGGCATTGGCGGACCCCTTTTCGCTGTTGAAAAAAGCTCGGGCTGCGTCCATCTCCTCTTGCATAGGCTTGAAAGCGAAGTAGGAGACAACGAGGCCTGGAACGAAAGGGTTCTCGACCTTTCCCTGGGTGATGAGATACCCCTCCCCCAGGCCGAGTTCGGGAACACCACCCTCCATCCATAAGTAGGGAGAGCCATCCTCCATGGCTGTCACCAGGTATCCGGGGACCTCCCAGTTGTAGACGAGGCTGGGGTCGTCACAAGCCCAGACAAAAGGTTTGGAGGTCATAGCGGAAGGTGGCATGATGACCATGAACCTGTCCAGACCCAGAAAACCGGCGTTCAGCATCTCACCCATGTCGTGGTTGAGCGTTTGCTGTATCCCGCTTATCTCCCCCTTGAGCACAGCGGCTGCCAACTGTTCCACCCCGGAGTAATCGGACTGCGCGACGTATCCCGGCATGAGGAGCTGGGCGATATAGCTGTAGCTGTTGGAGACGTTTTCTGCCACCGTCTGGAGCAGGCAATCGTTGCATTTTTCCGCTATGTGCTGTTGCGAGTTCCTGACCAGAAAGAAAGTCAGAAGGCCCGAGATGATCACTACGGCACTGACCAGGATGGTCACACGCAGGAGGATGACGGACCTGGCGCGCCCGTATTTCAAGGCCTTTTTCTTCTTGCTCATCGTTAACACCCTTATACCGTTCCCGCACCTACACCCACCCATTTCGCGTATCGACGGGGCGCGGGTGATGATGAGAACAATCCAGTGAACGGGGCATTTATCCGGGTTTAAAGGTTGATTCGGGCTGTAAGAGCTTGGATAGCTTTTCCAGGTTACCAGGTTTCTGGTAACGTGCGAAACGCGTATATCGCCGGGAGTAGCCTATATAGCAGCGCCTTGACGCGTATCGGGACGGGTGTTAGTTTATTAGCATTGCTAACTAAATGGAGAGGACATGGATAAGAGCGAGGTCGATGCGCAGCGGTTGATGCAGGCCTTCTATCGTATGGCTATGAGCCGCCATGCCCTGTTCCGGGACCGTATCTCCGATTATGGCGTGACCCTGCACCAGCTGCATCTGCTCACGTATATGAAAGAAAGCGGGAGGGTCAGGGTGACCGACCTCAGCGACATGATGCTGGTGTCTGTCCCCACGGCCAGCCGCATGCTTAACACCCTTTGCGACAAGGGTCTGGCGAGGAAGAAAACAGACGACCGCGACCGGCGCCTCATCTATATGGAACCGACGCCCAAGGGGAAACGGGTAGTGGAAGAGGTACAGATAAGGCAGAGAGAGATGCTCACCAAGGTCCTGCAACAGATGCCGGCAGGCGAGATGGAGACCTTCCTGGAAACGATGGAGAAGGTAGCGGACGAACTGAAATCGATGTCGAAAGCTGAGAAAACGAAGAGCTAGGGCCTCCACGCGGAAAGGCGAGGGAATGTGTGAGAAAACGGCCGGCGGGCCTTTTTTAATGGGGCCTAGGGACACGAAACATGTGAAGTGGGCCTGCGTGGGAGTCGCCTTCCTGGCGATTGCGGGGGCGGCGGCATGGCGGTTTATGCATAGGCTGATGCCCCGGCGTGATCCACGGCTGCCTTTTGAGGAGTTCGAAGTGACCACCGCCGACGGGATCTGCATCGCGGCGCGCCGCATCCCGGGTGGGGAGCGTGGGGCCGTGATCGTGGCCCACCCGGCCGTGACCGGCCAACGCTACTCACCGCTGGTGGACTTCGCGGAGATGCTGGCCAGCTATTACGACGTCTATACCTTCGACTTCCGCGGGCACGGTGACAGCGATGGCAGGCTCGAACTCAACCTGGAAGGTCCTCTCGAGGATATGCGCAGTTTGGTGGCGCGGGTACGGGAAAAGGAATATCCATGGTTGGGCGCGGTCGGTTTCTCCCTGGGGGGCATGGCCGCTTTTCTCCATGCCGCCACCTATGGCGGGTTTGATGCCGTCGTAACCGTGGGAGCATCGCCCCTGCTGCCGGACATCGAGTCCCACCGCAAGGTGCTCCCTGTGTGGTCGGGGTTTCTGCGATTGCTGGGGGCACGTTTCAGGGCAGTCAACGAGGGGGGACCCCTGCCCATGGACGCGGCGGATTCCTTTCCCTCCATACCCCTGCTCGTCGTGCACGGCGGGAACGAGGCCTTCTACTCCCGCGACGACCTCGACGATATGCTGCGGAAGCTGGGTAACCGGGCGGAGCTGTGGGTCATCGAGGGAGCAGGCCACACCGAGTTGGCCGGCCGCGAACGGGACCTGGTGGACTGGCTCCTCGCGTCAGGCAAGGGGGTCAGCCCCGGACATGGGACATTTTTCCCAACAAATCGTTGAGATGGGGTCAGCCGTTCAAACGACACATATTTATTGATGTTGATAAGTGTCAAGTAAGCTAATTACTGTTACGGGTAAAGGTTCCTTAATATGTGTCTTTTGAACGGCTGACCCCATCTCTTGAAAACGTCTACTGGAGTGTCCCATGTCCGGGGCTGACCCCATGGCCTGACCTTAGTTGGATAATTAGGTAATATACTATTATGATACTCGCCTATGAATTGAGGGTGTGACGCACATGCTACTGAAAAAACCGTGGGGCAGCATCAAGGCCTATGCCTTGAACCAGCCATGTACGGTGAAACTGATCACCGTCGAGGCGGGCCAGGAGACCAGCCTGCACTACCACAAGCTCCGAGACGACATGTGGATAATCCTGGATGACGGACTGGAAGTAAGTATCGGGGAGAAGGTCTTTCTGCCCACGGAAGGGGAGGAGTTCATGGTTCCCGCCATGGGGATGCACAAGTTGAGGTCCCTGGGAAAGAGGGGCAGGGTATTGGAGATCGACATCGGTTTCACGAGCGAGGACGACAACTACCGCATGAAGGATTTTTACGGCCGCAAGCTGGAAGAGAAGGACGAGCAGGGGCTGTAGGGCCCGGCCGGAGAGAGGAGAGAGATGCTGAAGTTAGTGATCCCGAAGGGAAGCCTGGAGAGCACCACCCTTGACATACTGGATGACGCGGACCTTACCGTGTGCCGGAGCGGAGACCGGGAATACCATGCCCGCATCGACGATCCACGCATAGAGCAGGTGCGCATCCTGAGGCCGCAGGAGATACCCAAGTACGTGGAGGACGGATTCTTCGACCTGGGCATAACCGGGTACGATTGGGTGCGGGAGTCCGGCGCCGACGTGGTGGATATCGCGGATCTCCCTTACACCAAGACCGCTGTGGGCACCGTCGTGCACATAGTGCTGGCGGTAGCCGGTGATTCGCCCTACCAGAAGCCGGAGGACCTGCCGGAGGGGGTGCGCGTATCCACGGAGTACCCACGCCTGGTGGAGGAGTATTTCAAGGGCATGGGAAAGAAGGCGGCCGTCTATCTCTCCTACGGCGCTACCGAGGCCAAGGTGCCGGAGATGGCGGACGCGGTGGTCGAGCTCACCGAGACCGGGAGCACGCTGCGCAAGCACGGCCTGCGCATCATCGCGACCGTGCTCGAGTCCACCACCCTGCTCATCGCCAACAAGGAAAGCCACGCCGATGCCGAGAAGCGGCTGCTCATGGAGGAGATACGGATGCTCATCCTTGGAGCGATGAACGCCCGTGGCAAAGTGCTCATCAAGTTCAATGTGGCCGAGGCGGACCTGGACGGCGTAGTCAAGGTCCTCCCCTCCATGAAAGCTCCCACCCTGTCGCGGCTGTTGGACAAGGGATACTTCGCGGTCGAGAGCGTGGTGGAGAAGAAGGGCATCAACCTGCTCATCCCGGAGTTGGTGAAAAGGGGAGCTGAGGATATCATCGAGCTCCCCATCTCCAAGATCATCGGTTAGAGGAAAGGATGGCTCCATGACACCGCTGCCGGACAAAGCGGAAGTGCTCCTGGAAAAGTGGAAGCAGGAGATGCAGCGCTTGCCCCTGCCGGTCCACGTCCAGGTCGTGGAGGAGGAGGCCGGCGAGAGGATGGCGCGCCTGGCGGCGGCGGTTATAGCGGCCGTCAACGACCAGGAGGCTGCGGACCGCTTCAAGGCCGATGGGGATGCCTATATAGACGCGGAGGGGCTCGGGCGCCTGCGCCGGCAACAAGGCTTCTCCATAGAAGAGCTGGTGCAAGAGCATATCATCATGCGCAACGAGTTCTGGAACCTTTTCCACGAGCAGGTGGACATGAAGCAGGCAGTGGACTTCCACCTGGAGAAGAGGATAAACGGCTGTTTCGACCTGCTGCTGCAGGCCGCAGCCTCCGCCTATCATTTCGAGCATTCTCGGGAGATGATGGAAAACCCCCTGCGGGACGCGGAGACCGGGCTCTACAACAAGAGCTATTTCCATGGACGCATGATCGAGGAGCTACGGCGTTCGGTACGCTACAACCACGACATCACCATGGTGCTGTTCGAGATGAGCAACATCTACGCCGTAATGGACCTGGAAGGCGACGAGAAGACCGTGGAGATGTTGCAGGACATCGCCGCCTCCCTGGTACGCATGACCAGGGATTGCGACGTGGTGGCCCGGCTGGGCGAGGGCAGCTTCGCGGTGCTGCTCCCGGAGACGGGGTGGCGCGGGGGCCAGGTCATGGCCGGGCGTTTGTGCAAGTACCTGCAGAAAGAACTGCCTTCCAAGGTCTCGGGGGAGGGAACCCTGGAGATGTGCTGGGGTTTGGCCTCGTTCCCCGAGGAGGTACATTTGCCCGAGAAGCTCTACGCCTGCACCGTGGAGGCCATGCGTTCATCGCGCTCCCTTGCTTCCGGAGAGGTAGCCATATATCGCAGTTCGGGAAGCGGGGAGGGAGGCTGATTTGGCGATAAGACTCATAGCCGACCCCCACGGCCGCTTCGAGGACCTTCCCGAGAACATAGCGCCCGACGACATCCTCTTGATACTGGGCGATATCCTCGACCTCATAGACTGGTCTGATATCAGCGGTATCCTCGCCGACGTGCTGGGGAGGGAGAACCTGGTAAGCAAGCTGATGTCCGCGGTGGCCGCCGGCCCCCAGGCGGGGGTGAAGCTGAGGGATGAGCTGCTGGCGCCCGAAGGGGGGTTCTACGAGGAGCTGCTGCAGCGTGTCAGCGAGTCGTACAGGGCCTTCAGCCGGGTCCTCGAGGAGATAGGATGCCAGGCCTATATAATCTACGGCAACGGGGACATCCCCGACCTGCTGGAGGCATCCTTGGATGGGGCGGCCAACGCCGTGCTGGCAAGAGGGAAGGTAGAGATCGAGGACAGCGTGTTCGGATTCGTGTCCGGGGCCCTCTACTCGCCCTTCATGATGCCGGCCGAGATGGATGACGAGTCATTCGGGGAGCGCCTGCGCGAGCTGGGCCCGGTGGACATCCTCTGCACCCACATACCGCCCCGCTTGGAGGCGGCGATCATGGACGTGGTGGCGGGAAGGCCGGTGGAGGGAAGCGCCCATCTCTTGGAGTACATCGAGGTCAACCGCCCGCGCATCCTCTACCACGGGCACGTGCACCAGCCGGCCCAGCGGGAGCTGCGGGTAGGGGATACGCGGGTGATCAACGTCGCTTATTACAAACGGCAAGGATACGTCCACACCCACGGGGCTGACCCCAAGGCTTGAACCCACGTAGTCTCCTGTTCTCGGTTATCCTGTCAGGGGCTGACCCCGGGATCGGTCATATATAATAGACAGGTCCGGCTGATACCGACGCAAGGTGAAGGAAATGGGTTTCGACATCGATAAACTGATCAGGGAGGAGATAAGAGACCTCCCCATCTACAACCCCGGGAGATCACCCGAGGAGGTCGCCCGGGAGCTCGGCGTCTTCGGCTGCGTAAAGATGGCTTCCAACGAGAACCCCCTCGGCCCCTCGCCGTTGGCCATGGAGGCCATGCGCGAAGCCCTCCCCACCACCCACATCTACCCCGATGGGAACAGCGTGGAGCTGCGGGAGGCGCTATCGCGCAAGTTGGGGGTGGCCGCGGAAGATATCGTCGTGTCCCACGGTGCGGACGAGGCATTCGATCTGATGGCCTTCGCCTTCCTGAACAAGGGCGACGAGGTGGTGGTCGGCGACCCCACCTTCACCTCATACGAGCTGGCGGCCAGGACCATGGGGGCCGAGGTGGTGCGGGTGCCCCTGCGCGACTACCGCCAGGATATCCCGGCCATGCTGCAGGCGGTAGGGGAGCGCACCAAGTACGTCGCTGTCTGTTCCCCCATCAACCCGACTGGGACCGCGGTGAGCAGGTCCGAGTTGGAGGAGATGCTGGAGTACCTCCCGGAGAACGTCCTGCTGGTCCTGGACGAGGCGTACGTCGAATACGTGACCGACCCAGACTATCCCGATGCCTTGTCCTACGGCGCAAGTCGCCCCAACCTGTTGATCGCCCGCACCTTCTCCAAGATCTACGGATTGGCGGGGCTGAGGGTGGGTTACGTGATCACTTCACGCCCGGTACGCGATGCCCTGGAGAAGGTGAAGCTGCCCTTCAACGTCAATCGCTTGGGGCAGGTCGCCGCCCTGGCTGCCCTGGAGGACGCGGAACACGTGGCGCGGTCGCGGGAGACGAACGCACGGGGCAAGGAGAGGCTCTATCGCGTACTGGAGGAGACTGGCTTCGAGTACGTCCCCACCCAGGCCAACTTCATCCTGGTCAAGAACGGCGCCTTTCCCGACCTCTTCGACAGGCTGCTCGCGAACTGCGTGATCGTACGAGCGGGAGAGGCTATAGGGATTCCCAGGCATGTGCGCATCACTATAGGCGATGATGCCCAGAACGACATGTTGGAGCAGGCCCTGCGAGCCATCACCGGAGGAGGTTGAGCGGCGGCCATGCCCCTGATCGGCGAACGAGAGGCGAGGGTAGCCGGCGGAGAACGTCTGTTCGTCTTCCTGGACGGGCTGGAGTTCATCGCGGGGACGGCCGCCTACGAACGGGTGCTGGAGCCCCTGTTGGAGTACGGCTCCTACCGCTACTTCAAAAACCAACTGGATGAGGACCACCTCCTGCTGGAACGAATCGAGGGGGCGCATGCCGTCTTCCTGGATTGGTCCAACATGGACGCCGCGGTCCTCGAGCGTTGCCGCAACCTGGAGATCATCTCCTATATCGGAGTGGGAGCGGCGAACTTCGTGGACATCGAGGCGGCCACCAGCCTGGGAATCACGGTCACCAACACCCCCGATTACGGCAACCGCTCCGTAGCCGAGCATGCCCTGGGACTGATCCTGGCGGTTGCCCGCAACATCGCCTGGGGGGACCGCGACCTGAGGGACGGCCGGTGGACGTCCATGGACCGGGAGGGCGTGCAGGTCTCCGGGCGCAGCATCGGGCTGGTGGGCATGGGTGCGGTGGGCAAGGAGATGGCGCGTCTCAGCCATGCCTTTGGCTTGAAGGTGTTCTACTACGACGTGGTACGGCGGCCGGAGATAGAGGATATCGCCGCCTACCTGGATACAGACGGGCTCTTCGCTACTTGCGACATCGTAAGCCTGCACGTGGCCTACACCCCCGAGACGCGCAACCTCATCGCGGAAAGGCAACTCTCGCTCATGCGCCCCGGCGCCATCCTGGTCAACACCAGCCGGGGGGAGGTCCTGGACCTCGCGGCTCTTGCGAGCGCGCTCGAGGAGGGTCGCATCAAGGGAGCCGGCCTGGATAACTTCCCCGGCGAGCCCCACCCCGACCTGAGCCGGCTCATCCGGCTCGACCGGGTAGTGCTAACCCCCCACATCGCCTTCAACACCCGGGAGGCCAAGGACCGTATGACCGCCATCGCCGTCAACAACGTGGCCTCCTTCTACCGGGGCGAACCCGAAAACGTCATGAACCCCGAAACCCTTCACTAGTGCACCGCTAGTGCACGTTTACTCGCGGGAGCTCGTGAAAGCAGGCAGACTCCGCACAACGGCATTGCGAGCGATAGCGGAACAACCCCTACCACACCCGCCACTGTCTTGCTATATGTGTTATATTCGTTCATCGTGTATCCTTAACGGCTCTTATCGACCAACGATTGGAACCTCGCATGGCTGCACTCCCTCCAAGGGGATTGTTGCCGTTCAAGCACCTTAGCCTAAATCCCGAGAAAAAGGGATAGGGAAAGGCCGGAGAGGCCGCCTGGAGAGCCGTTGTTATGGCGGGAAGAGAGAGAGGGGGAACCTTTGGAGTTGACCCTGGTCATCCCCTCGTACTGGGGGAGGAGGTCCGGCGAACCCACGGGCGAGGAGGACGCGGTATACGACCACCCCACGCCCCTGGACGCGGATGGGACCCTGGCGCGGGCGCTGGAGAGCATCCAACTGCTCTCCTACCCGGATTTCCGCGTCATGGTGCTGGGCGCAGCCACCCATCCCGACCTGGAGCATGAAGTGGAGGAACGCCTGGAAAAGATCGTCGCCCCCTTCCGCAATCGCTTCCCGGTCGCAATCCTCACCCACTCCCACGAGCGCGAGATGAAGAGGATGCTCGCAAAGCAAGGCCCGCGGGGGTGCTCGGAGATGCTCTCCCTGCGGGGTTATTCCAACATCAGGAACTACTGCCTGGCCGCCGCCTGCCTCACCGGGGCGGACGCCGCAGTGCTCTTCGACGACGACCAGGTGTACGAGGACCCGCTCTACCTGGACAAGGTGGCGCAGAACATCGGCGGCGAACATAGGGGCCGCTGCATCGGCGGCCTGGCCGGCTACTACGTTAATCCCGATGGGGATTACCGCGTGCCCGCGAACTGCGACCCGGTCTTCGCCGAGTGGCCGGCGGTGGAATACATGAACCGCGCCTTCGAGATCATCGCGGGCGGGGAGAGGCTCGAGGTCACCCCATGGGTCTTCGGCGGTAACATGGTGGTGCACCGCGAGCTCTTCACATGCGTGGCTTTCGATCCCAACGTTACGCGAGGGGAGGATATCGACTACCTCGTCAACGCCAAGTTCTTCGGGCACGATTTCCTCCTGGACAACACCCTGTGGATCCGCCATCTACCACCCCCCAAGACCGCCCCCCTGTGGAGGAGGTTCCGGGAGGACCTGGACCGCTTCATCTACAGCCGCGAGAAGCTAGGGGCGCAGCAGCCCGGGAACGGCAGGCGCCTGGTCAGGGTGGAGGAGCTCGACCCCTACCCCGGCCGCTTCCTCCGCGACGACCTGGAGGAGATGATCTTCCGCACCTGCGTGCTCATGGGGATGGACTACCTCGGCAAGGGAGACCGCGAGGGTTTCTCTGAGTGCATGGCCAACGCCCTGCGCGCCCGCTCGGACGCCCGGCCCGCCCGCGATCCCTACCGCTGGTACCTGGATTGGAGAGACCGCTGGGAGGAGTTAATGGGATATCTATCCAGTGACGCGGGGTCGCATGACTACGTGATGGGGCGATACGGTTGAGCAAGGTGAACGCATGATGGGAGAATCGCTCAGCGTCCTCGACCCCGAGGTGATCCGGCGCTGCGACGAGATCGGGTGCGCCGACATCGTGGTCGGCATCCCCAGTTTCCGCAACGCGGACACCATCGCCAGCGTGGTGCAGGCCGCCGCCGCGGGTATGGTCAAGTACTTCCCGGGCTTGAGGCCGGTGATAGTGAACTCCGACGGGGGCTCCACCGACGATACGGTGGAGGTGGTGCTGCAGACCCAGGTCCCCCCCGAGGTGCATAAGATCGTCACGCCCTACAAAGGCCTGCCGGGAAAAGGCTCGGCCTTCAATGCCATCTTCGAGATCGCCAGCCGCCTGAGGACGCACATCTGCGTGGTCGTCGACTCCGACCTGCGCAGCATCACCCCGGAGTGGATCCGCCTGCTGGGGGAGCCGGTATGGAACAACAGCTACGGCTTCGTGGCGCCCTACTACATCCGCCACAAGTACGACGGCACCATAACCAACGGCCTGGCCTACCCCCTGACCCAGGCGCTGTACGGCCGCCGCATCCGCCAGCCCATCGGGGGCGACTTCGGCTTCAACGGCTCCCTGGCCCTGCTCTATTCCCATATGGACGTGTGGAAGACCGACATCGCCAAGTTCGGCATCGACGTCTGGATGACCACCACCGCCATCACCGAGGGCTTCCGCATCTGCCAGTCTGCCATGGGGGTGAAGATCCACAACATGAAGTCCCCGGGGAGCGACCTCGGCTCCATGTTCACCCAGGTGGCCTCGACCATCTTCTATCTCATGGGGATGCACGATGTGAAATGGATAAGGGTGAGGGGCTCTACCGCCACGCGTGTCTTCGGGGACGTGAGGTACGAGGAGCCGGCGACCATGGAGATAAACGTGGAGAACCTCATCGACCATTTCGAGACCGGCTACCCCGGCTATCGTGACCTGTGGGAGAAGGTCCTGGAGCCCGCGAATATGCTGGAGGTGTCCTACGCCACGCAGGCCAGGCGCGAGGAGGACTTCGCTTTCCCCGAGAAACTGTGGGCCAAGATCGTCTACGATTTCGCGGTGGCCTACAATTTCGACTGCGACGTCTCCCGGCGGGAACTGGTACAATCCCTGGTCCCGCTCTACTGCGCCCGCACCGCGGACAGCGCCATAAAAACGCGCAACATGACCACCATGGAGGCAGAGCAGCTGGTACAGCGCCAGGCGGAGGAGTTCGAGTGGCTCAAGCCCTACCTGGTGGAGAGGTGGCTGAAGGCCAAGGCGCAGGCCAGAGACAAACCTGAGGACCTCCTCCCCGTCTCGAGCTAGACACATCACCTCAACATGTAGTGTCCTCCCTTCCAGGCAAAACTCGGGATGTTGTGTTCGGCATAAATCCAGCAAAAAGTGGTTGATTTTTGCTTTTTCAGGGTCGAATATATAGACGTAATGGAGAAAAGTGGTTTATAATGGAGCACAGTGGATTATGGTATAGGTCCGTGTGGAGTCCCGGTGGAGGAACAAGCCGGATCTAAAGGCAAGGCAGAGGAGCAAGCGGAGCGGCAAAGGGAAGCGAAGATGTTTTTCGGATCGTTCGAACACGCACTGGACGACAAGGGCCGCATCATCATGCCCTCCAGGTTCAGGGGAAAGCTGGAGGAGGGAGTGGTGATGGCACGCTGGCTCGAGCAGTGTGTGGCGGTCTTCCCCAGGAGCGAGTTCGAGAAGATGGCCGAACGCATACAGGCCCTCCCGGAGGGGAGCGCGGAGAAGAGGGAGTTCAGCCGCGTGCTCTTCGGGCATGCCTACGAGGCCGCCCCGGACCGCCAGGGCCGCCTCACCATCCCGCCCAAGCTGCGCGAGGTAGCGGGTCTCGACCGCGATGTCGAGGTGGTGGGCATGCTGAACCGCGTGGAGATATGGGACCGGGGCCGCTGGGCGGAGTCCACGCGGGGCGGCCTGGACCGCTTCGAACAGACGGCGGAGAAGTTGTCAGAGTTGGGTTTTTAAGAATGCCGGGACGGAGGAGGACAGGACTATGTTGGAGATCATCATGCAGGGCCGCCGCCACTGGCCGCGCCGGGAGAGCGACATGCATCGCTCCCTGCGCCATCTTTTAGAGATCAATGGACGAAGGTGATGCCAGGCATGTACCGGTCATGCTCGCGGAGGTTGTGGGCTATCTGCGCCCCCGGCCCGGAAGCGTACTGGTGGACGCCACCCTCGGTGAGGGGGGGCACGCCCTGGCTCTCCTTGAGGAAATGGGGGGAGAGGGTTGCCTGATCGGACTGGACCGGGACGCGCAGGTGTTGCAGGGGGCACGGGAACGCATGCGGGACTACGCATGTGTGATCTTGTACCACACGCGCTTTGCAAACCTGGGGGAGGTCCTGGAGGATCTGGGGATAGAGGCCGTGGACGGCATACTCTTCGACCTGGGAGTGTCCTCGCCGCAACTGGAGGAGGCGGAGAGGGGTTTTTCCTTTCGCCGGCCGGCGCGGCTGGACATGCGTATGGACGCGGATCAGGAACTCGATGCCTGGAAGGTGGTGAACCGGTATGAGGAGAGAGAGCTGGCGCGCATTATCCGCGAGTACGGCGAGGAGCGTTGGGCTTCCCGTATCGCTCGGGGCATCGCTCTCGCACGAAAGCGCTCGCCCATCGACACCACGGATAGACTTGCTGAGATTGTAAAGGGGTCCATCCCCGCCGCCACCCGTCGCACGGGCGGTCATCCGGCGAGACGGACCTTTCAGGCGTTGAGGATGGAGGTGAACGGGGAGTTGCGCGAGCTGGAGGAGGCGTTACCGCAGGCGCTGCAAGCCCTGGGAGGCGGCGGCAGGATGGTGGCCATCTCCTATCACTCCCTGGAGGACAGGATAGTGAAGAGGTTCTTCGCCGCACGGGGCTCGCGCTGCGAGTGCAGCCCGGAGGCGGGGGAATGCGAGTGCGGGGCGCAGGAGGAACTGCGGATCCTCACGCCCAAGCCGGCCCGTCCCTCCCCGCGGGAAGTGCAGGAGAACCCACGAGCCCGCAGCGCGAAACTGCGGGCGGCACAGAAAAGGTAGATGCGGATGTCGCTGGCACTGGAATGGAAGGACCCGGCTAATCCCGTTCGCAGGGAGGAGAGCCGTGGCAGGGATGCGGAGGAACTGCGCAGGCGCGCATGCGCCGCGGACGGGCGCAAGCTGCGGCTTGCCTTCCTCTGCTTCATCGGCGTTGCGGCGTTCGTATGCGGATTGTTCATCCTCATCATCTGCCTGCACGTCATGGTGGTGCAGAACGAGATACAGGTGCGGGAGGTGGAGAGGCAGATCGAACAGGAGAGACGCCAGCACGAAGCGATGAGAGTAGAGATCGCGTCTCTGGAATCGCCGGCACGCATCGAGAAGATGGCGGTCGAGCGGTTGAGGATGGTCCAGGTAACGCAGGCTGAATACCTGGAGACCCCGGCCTACCAGGCCGCGAAGCTGCAGGAGCAGAAGAGGCTTTCGAACAAGGAGGGGATGGTCAGCGACGCGACGCAGGGGGAGTAGTAACGGCGGCAAAGCAGTGCGAGCACAAAGGTCATCGATGCCGCTGCGGCGAACCCCATTCTAAAGCCGGCAAAACGGCCTGACATAAGAGAGGCATCCAGGGAGGACGAGGTGTCAAAAGGAAGAAACAGGGATGCCAGGATCAATCTGGCAGCTCTGGTGTTACTGTTAGGTCTCGGCTTGATAGCCTACCGCCTTGTCGACCTTCAGGTCGTAAAGGCAGATCGTTTCAGGGATATAGCGGAAGACCAAAGATATCAGCTCACCGACCTGGATCCGCGCCGCGGCTGTATCCTGGATCGGGACGGCGAGGTCCTGGCGATCAGCAAGGAAGCTTATTCCATCTACGCCACTCCATACCTCATCGATGACGCGCAGATGGCGGCGGCGGAGCTCTCCCTCGTACTCCAGAAGCCGCGCCAGGAACTCGAGGAGAAACTACGATCCCCCGGGGGCTTCGTCTATATCGAGAGAAAGGTGAGCCCCGAAGCGGCGGAGGAGATCGCAGCCCTCGGTCTCACGGGTATAGGCCTGGAGAAGGAGAGCAAGAGATATTACCCACAGGGGTCGCTGGCGGCGCAGGTCATCGGATTCGTAGGCACGGACAATGTGGGCCTATCCGGGCTGGAACTGCAGTACGACGCCGCCCTGGCGGGCGAACCGGGGGAGGCGGGCGTGGAGCTCGACCCACGGGGCGAGCCCATACCCGGGGTCACGGAGATGATAAAGTCACCGCTGGACGGCTGCGACATGATGTTGACT
>Ga0315274_10003506_pt1 | contig 23332 bp, 12 predicted proteins | sample YL17G02_20_MG_FD_203700 | JGI IMG/M metagenome (GOLD analysis project Ga0315274, IMG submission 203700) | Sediment microbial communities from Yellowstone Lake, YNP, Wyoming, USA - YL17G02_20 | ecosystem: Environmental > Aquatic > Freshwater > Lake > Sediment | place: USA: Wyoming | collected...
TTTTGGTTTATCAGGTTGGCGGTTGGAATACCGTTGACCCATACTTTCATAGAATTACCAATGGCTTCCACGCGAAAATGGTTCCACTCACCAATGTGATAGGCTTTCCGCGCACGTTCATCTTTGCTCAAATCATACAACCAGTGCCACGAAGCGCCAAAATCGTCAAAAATTCCCCCGGTCCAGCATCTTGTAGTTGAAGGGTCAACTTTTACCTGATATCCATATAAACTTACCTTACACGTATCGCAACCCACTGGTTTATCTACACATCGTAAAAGTATGCCTGTGTTGTATCCGGGGTCGGTATTTACATCCAACTCTAAAATTAGATCGTCATATTTATCAGTAGTGCAAACAAATGTGTGTTCCGTTGTATTTGCAGTCATGTGGCAATAAAAAGCAGAATCTTTTATTTCGGCAGCACCTGTACCGCCAACTAATTTCCAGTTGGTAAAATCTTTACCGTTGAAAATGTACTTCCATGGAGTTTTGTCTGTTTTGGCTCCTGCCATCGGATTCAAAACCAGACCGACCATTGTGGCAACAATAAGTGATAACATAAATTGTGGTCTTAGTTTTAAGAGTTTATCTAATTATAATTTTATCGTAAGCAACTCGATTCCTGTATCTTTTCCCAGGTTCCTCGAATATTTCCTTTCTTTTGAGTTATTCCAGTGTTCGTGAACGCCAAGACTTTGAAGCCCGGTTCCATCGTTTTCCGGATCGTACTTTGTACCCGAAGGCGGATTGTTTGCCAATGCGCATTCCTGGAACTGACTATCCTGATTGCCGTTAAAACTGGGGTTCCCCGAAATAAGATTTGGTTCATTCGAGATAAAATCATAAACAACGGATTCGAGGGCTACCGGATCTTGCGACATAAGCAGACTTGAAAACCAATCGTTATTGAATGACGACATCCTTTTTATTGCAGCTGATTGGTTATAGGCCGCATAAAGTCCGTCTGACAAGTATAAAATAGTTTTGCTGTTATTAATTTTGTGTCCGAGCAAAACAGGTGCACAATGTGCATCCCCCAATTTATTGGGGGTTGGATAGTCCCATAAGGCAAAAGCGTGTAATACAGACGGATTAAATTTTTTAGTATCAAAATTCCAAACAGATCCGAAATTGTTTTTGGCGGCTGACGTGATGCCAAACACCCGATGCGGTCTTACTACAGAATAGTTGATGATATAAGTAGCTTCGGTGTATGATTTTGGCAAACACATTCTTAATTTTTTCCCATCGGGCATATTAAACCAAACCAGTGCGGAGGAATCGGGTTCTGCGGTACGATACCCTTTTAAACCTGAAGAATTATTAACTTCAATAACTACCTTATTAAATTCAGGAGAAGGATTCGCCCTGATTTTATCCACAATCTCATGCCCAATAAAACGGGATGGATCGGTCAGAATAATATCTTCACCATGAACACCTGCAACTTCAATTAACTGCGAAATCAATGCATAAACCATTTGCGGACTGGGATAACCCTGGTCTTTCCATTCGGCTTCAGGTTTGCCTGTGGCATTCATATTCAATTTAACCACAATCTTTTCACCTGCTGAATATCCTTTTCTACCTTTCCCATTTTGTTGGTTTTGATAAATAAACAGCTTCTCCCATGCTGAATTATCGCTTTTTGTACCCGTAAATCCCTGAAGTGTTGCAGAAAGCATTTTCTCTACTACCTGTTGATTGGTATTATTGTCGTCCCACCAGTTTCCTGTTTCCCCATTCCAACTGGTTGCATTGAAATCCTGTAACCAGGCAACCCGGCCGGGAAACATGCCTTTTGCAACCCCCATTGGTGAATTTACCCCTTCAGGAGGTGTTAATACAGGGACAAAGTCATTATCAACCGACACCGCTAAACCGATTGTAACTGAAGCAAATACCGCTACCGACGCAATAGAGCCAAGCGCTAACTTCTTATTCAGTTTTTCCCTGATTTGTTTATAGATTGATAAAGATGTAAAAAGCCCGAAAACTTGTAACAGGAATGTACCACCTATTCCGGCAGCCACTTGTTGACAGGGATAAACAGCCCTGCTTGGTTTTGGTATCACTCTTGCCAGAAACCAGATAATTGCCAGCACACCAACCAATGGGAAGGCAATTTTTGCAAAAATATTATCAAAACGCAGTTTGACAATACAACCTGATTTAGGACAACGTTTGACCAGAAAATCAGGAATTAAATTGGATAATTTCTTCATGAGAAATAGATTTATTGTTGATTATTGATTATCGAACAATTTCAGTTCATACTTTTTTCCAATTAATAGCTGTAGAATTAGGCGAATACCAGGGCTTGGCAGTTATTAACCCATTTGTATGCTTTCCAAGTATCCTTACCACTTTTGTCTCTCCCGGCAATAAATCAAAATAATTGTCATCAAAAAACCATCCTGATTTATCTCCGCCTGCTTCACCTTCAAGGTTGATATTTCTTGCGAATTTGTCGGTTGTAATTACCAAATCGTTTTGTACAACTTTCAAATTCAGTTTGGCATCGGGGAAAATACACCGACGTTCAATATCAGAAGGAGCATTTGTCCGGGCAATAACTTTGCCTTCACTATCTTTCCATTCGGCAAAAATGATATGTTCCTTTCGGAATGCGCGTATTCCAGCCTCATCCAACCTTACAACAACCTTCGATTTCCCGGGGGCAACTGATACTTCCCTGACTATTTCCTTTCTGAATTCACAAAGTTCAAGGTGATAAAGCTGAATTTTTACCGTTCCGCTAACCGTTTTGGTGCTATCGTTAACTGCCCACAAGTAAATGAAGGTATCAATATCAAATGACAAAATTACAGGGGCATAAGCAGCACGTATTGCATAATACACATGATAGGGTTCCAGAAAATAATCGACTTTACCTGAATAAACCTCAGGCCAAGAATCGTTGTATTTCCATACTATGTAACCACCGCAAAGCCGTTTTTCACTTATTTCTGTTGCAGGCCGGCCACGGCGCTGACGTTCAATAACATCGCGGTAATAGACGCCTTCGGCCATCCCAATTCGGTTCACAAGTGATGCAGCATCGGTAGCATCGTAAAACTGTTCTGCCGGGCCGGTTTTTTTCCATGATTCGGCGGCTGTATATGGCAGCCAGCTTTGTGGAAAGGGATACATTTTTCCATGAAGGGCGAGAGTTGTATAACCTTCCGGGAAAATTTCTTCGGGTAGCATGAATTCTTCCATACTGTGCAGCGTAGGGCATGAAATCCGGGTATCTTCGCTGGCAAAGTTCAGATAGTCGTAACCCGGAACAAACCACATGTTCGTGTAACCGTTGGTGCTCCCTTCGCGCGGATCATTCGCATTTACTCCACCATAAGGTGCTGAAGGAATGAAATACCGGTCGGGGTCGAGTTCTTTACATACCTGTTCAACCACTTTAGCAGCAGCAAGTCCAGGCCATGGACCATGATCTGTGAAGTCTTTGTTGTAGTCTTCGTGCCACCACATAGCGCTTTCATTGACACCGCACCACAATAAAACCGACGGATGATGTTTCAGCCGTATAATAAATCTGGTTGACTTTTCTGCGCAAATCTGCAAACTTTTTTCATCATCCTTAAATGGCATTCTAGTAAAATCCTGCCAAAGTAAGAAGCCTCTCTCATCAGCCATTTCATAAAACTTATCGTTTGGCGCTTCAACTGGCCCCCAAATTCGAAAAGCATTGAAATTTGCGTTTTCTGCCATGTCAAAAAGTTTTCCAACTCTTTCAGCATCCCAAACATCGCTCAACAAATTTGGGGTAACCCAATCACCACCGCGCAGAAATACAGTTTTTCCATTGACCACAAAATGCAGCAAGGTTTCGGGCATTTCAATTTCCCTGAATCCAAGGGTTCTATATTCCTTTTGATGGACACTGCCATCAACAAATAACGAAATCTCAGCTTTGTAAAGTTTTTGTTCTCCATAACCTCTTGGCCACCACAGTTCAGGATTTGAAACTGTAAGTTCCGCATTGACTCTAAAAACCCCGTTTTCAGTTTCTGCCATTAAAGTTGTTTCTGCCGCCTGTTTTCCATCGGGTGCAGTTAATCTTATCTGAACTTTAGCTGTTTTAAAACGACTCTTGCCTGAGATCTGAAATTTTACTCTTCCCTGAGTTAACGATTCATTGAGTGAAAAATTGGTGATTATTTCGCTAATCAGGCTTCCATTTGTATGTTCAAGAACTACCGGACCTACAATCCCTGAAGTATAAATCATGGGATTTGGACCCAGATAGTTACCCACTTCAGCCCGTTTTGACAAGTCTTTTTCACCGGGTTTTGGATCGGGAGCGGCTTTGAAAAAATGAAGTATAAGCTGGTTCTTAGGTTTTAGCTTTCCAGCAACATCAACAATAAGGGGTTGTGATTGGTCAGAGTGGCTTGCAATTTTTATTTCATTGAGATAGACATCTACTTTGCCTTTCATTTCCAAAAAAACCAAACGTTTTTCGCCTGATAAATTCTCAACCGAAAAATCAAGTGAATAAACCCAGTCATTTTCAGAAACCCAGAAGCATTTTTCCATTCCAAACGGTTTCCAGGGTTCTTCTATTTTTTTGTGATGAAGAAGAATCTCGTGAGGCATGGCTGGAACTGTAGGCACATTGAACCATTCGCCCGTATTGCTTATTCCAGAAACTGTAAATTCTCCCGGACGCATTGACCGTATTTTCCAACCCTCAGAAAACACAATTTTATTAGTTATGCCCTCTTTCAGAGGTGAATCAATTGATGATAATAACCGGCCATTCAAAAAACTTTCCATTGCCCAGGAATTTCCAAATGTAAGGGCAGCGGCAGCCGTTAAACCTGTTCCCAGAAAATTTCTTCGATCTATTTTATTGTTTTCCATTGCTGATTATTCTGATCTTGAGTTTATTTTATAGACATAATTACATTTTATGATGCTACCACCACCCCCTTTTGAGCACGGGTGGGTAACGAATCAGACTTTGACAGAACGCACGTCGAAATACGGTTGGTTGGCAAGGTTCGCATCAAAACCCGGAAATAGCACAACCGAATTTTCGCCTTTCTTGAGAGCGAAATAGTATTGCAGGGGAAAATCGGTTTGAGTATAACTGGCCGGAATCGAGGCGGTAAACTGGTTGCCCGACTTGTTCATGGGGATGACATTCCACTCTTCAGCCTGGTAAACATGCCGGTAGTAGAGCTTTGCGCTTTGTGTGGTTCCATCGGAATTGAGAATAAGATTCAAAGCATTGCCCCTGGAAAAGAGGGCCGGGGGCCTATGGGACGCCCCTGCAGCGGGCCTTGACGGATTGCTCTTCGCTTCGGCAATAGCCACAGCCGCAGAGCCGGGGTGGGTCGTAATACTGGTTATAGTATCAAATACCTTCGAGGCCATGGCGTCGCGGTCAGCGATAAAGCCGGGAGTGCGGTCGCTCCAAACACCGGATTGCTTCTTCCCCTGAGGAAATGGTTTATAGACATTCCCTATTTTGGCTGCCTGCTGCCATGCGTCGATTGCACTTGTATACATAGCAACTGCTTCGTCTTTGGCGTTGATATCATTGGTTTTCCTGTAGATCGAATAGAGTATCGCAGCGCGCCATTTCCGGCCATAATACAGGCCAAGATGGGCCATGATCCGAATATCGATGTCGTATCGGCGGTATTCCGGATCCTGAGTGTTCGGCACCAGGGACCTGGCTTCGGTTATTTTAGCAAGCGCAGTAGTGCCCATGTTCTCCCACCACGTGGCAACTTCCAAAGGCGTGTATTTATCCAGTTCATATTCATTTCTGCTGAGCAGCGCCTCTGCATAGGGATCGATCTCTGCAAACAACTGCGGATCAAAAGTAGATGTCAGCCGCTGCGGATTTATGCAATCGTTATGCTCTGGCATGCCGTCAGTAATATTCAATCCCTCGAAAACCTCGGGCCAGAAGTCCAGCCAACTTGCTGATGCGGCCTGGATGGTTGATGCCAGCATGAAGACGCGGCTGGCATTGCCAAGGGCAATTTCGATATTGTCGGCAGCCGAGCCGAATCTTTTGCCAAGAAACCGCTTCCATGCCGCCGGATCGGCATTCGGATTGTAGATGCATCGTCCCCATACGCGATATGTATAGAGGAACTTATGATACACGTAACCAGACGGTTTCAGGGTGGTCTCAGCATAAGAGTTTTTGTCTCCCAAATCCCCGGTCCCTCCGCGTCCGTGAAAACTAAGGGGTTCATACCATTCAATACCGTCGCTGCCGCAGAAATGTGCGGCCCTGCCGAAACCTGCGGCAAACGCGGGATCACCCCAGAGCAGTTGCCGCTGGGTTCCCGGCCAGAGGCGATGTACCACGCCCCATCTTCTTCCTTCTTGTAAAAATGAAGAGTAACCGTAACGGGAAGACCCAGGTATGACGAGTTTCGTGGGAGGGTCGGGTATGGGACTCCTTTCGTTCTTTCTTATAGAGGCGTGATGATATGGGAGACCCGATTGCTCCGCCGTTTTCTTTGGCGATAACACCGGAGTGACCTTTGCGTCAAGCACAGCCTTAATGTGATCTTCGGAGATGTTTTTACCATGCATGTCGATTTCAATTTTACGACCCTGATTCACGAAGGGAGTCACTGCGCTGAACAGTTTTTGCCAATAGACAAAATTTTCCGGTGGAATACCCCCTTCGTAATGCACGCGAAATGTAAGTCCTGTAATATTGGGGCAGGCAGCCAAAATCTCATGAAGTGCATCGTGGCTGTATTGGGTGTGTGCGCTGCCGCCGAGATCTCCCGAAAGACCTTCAATGTTATACTTTTCAGACCTGACATAAAAATTGGAATTCCATATACCTAAAGTAAACCCAAGGCCACGCAAGGCACACCCATCGGAAATATATTTCAGCATTTCCAGATTGGTCTCACGCTGGGAAGCCGAAACATTGGAGACCGATACGCCACCGACCGAGACGAAATAGGGGTAGGGAAAAGCGAAATAGCCGTCCTTTATCGAGACGGTGGTGCTGGTGGTGAAATTGCTGACCTGACCGGTGCCCCAGTGAAGCCGGTTGAATCTTTCTGTGGCCAGCATTGTCAAATACTCGTCCCAGAATGCTTTGTCAAGAAACTCGGGTAGATCTTCCGTCGTATTTGCAAAGGGTTTATGGACACAGCGTATTTTTGTGTTGGTTTGCTCAACAAGTGGAGTAGGAATCGTACATGCAGCTTGAACAGTATCATGGTAGAGAACCCTGTCGGTAAGCTCCAGAAGTGCGTATATCAGTCCCCGCACGTCGCTGCCTGACGCCAAAACCACGGAACGCCCTGAAAGGGATCCATTCAACAGGGCCAGAGCCTCAGGTGATTTGGGCACATTGACGTCAATCTTCCGTGTAAGGGCGGCCGTTCCCGAACTTGCTACGATAGCAATATCGCCAACAGGAGCCTGAGATATACCCTGAATAATTTGGACTTTCTTGCCATGACCTTCCAGAGCTTGCCTCAACTGGTTTATGGCCCATTGAGCCGAAGCGGAATTTGTGATGGTATCAAGGGGATCAACAATTATGGAAACCCCGCTGACAACCTGTGCAAAAATATTTAATCCCAAGCCTGATGCTGCAACCGCGCCTGCCGCTGCAACAGTCCCATTCCTGAGAAAACGACGACGAGTGATTAAATATTGGTTCATATTGTCTCCTGTCATAATGTGCTGATTTTCTTCAAAGAACTATTTCAGCGAATCATATTATTCTGCAACCAAAACCAGATATTCATTGAATTACAGAGCCAACAACGAGCACCTGACCCAAATAGTATTCACTACCAGCCGGCAATTCTGTTATCCTTATCAAAGCAGTATGTTCGCCCGAAGTCTGTTCGGGCAGATAGAAAAAGTAAGCCTTATTCTTTTTGTCAGTTTGCTTGCGTTCGATCTTGATTGGCTTCCCCTTGTCGATTGTAATCTCGATTTTGCAACCACTTCTAGAAGGAATATCGCTAAAGCCAAGAGCAGTTCCGTTCCAATAAACACGAACAGACTCTCCTGCTTTATTGCATTTTACAGCTCCGCGCAACATTCCATCTGTGCGCTTGTAACCTTCAGAGTAGATTGTATCTTTTTGGTTATTAACAGTTTTCCACCCCGAGCTCAATTTGGCTTCAGTAATTGGCAGTAAAGAAGTTTTTTCCCAAATGAGTTTGCTAGTAGCCTCAGGCAGAATGTGACCTTTCACTTCTGCAAATTTATTCATTTGGGTAAGAGATCGGCGAAAGATCTCTGTGTAGAGCTTATGACCAGCTTCGCCCGGGTGAACGCCATCCATCGAGAACCATAATTTGCCCGCAACCGGCAAATCGCTTTTCATGGCAAGTTCGGCTGCCATTTCGAGCTTTGCGATTTCAACACCCAAGTCGATAGAAGGAATATTGTAGTTATTGGCAATTGATTCCAGAACGGCTCCGAATGCAGTGTTTCGTCCATCCTGAATTGTTGAAATCATATCAAGCGTAACAGGATGAATAAAACAAATATCTGTTTTGGGATTATGTTTCCATATCTGACGAATTATACCTTCGACTGATTGTGCTTCAAAACCCCGACCTCCATCAATTCGATGTTCCATGAAAACGAGATCCGGTTTCTTTGCAAGAACATCATGGCTTAACCTGCAGGCGGCAAAATCAGATCCGGTTTCAGCTATCGCGGCATTGATTTCGATGAAATGTACTTTGGGAAATTGGGACTTCAACCAATCAAAACTATATGACCGCCAACCGTTAGCTTCCGAAATTGTGCCGCCCAGGTAGGCAATTCTAACCGTATCTCCACTATTTAGTTTGGTAAACAAGTTTGGTAAACCGCCACGTATCCGCAGCTCTTCCGGGATATCGGGATCGAATGTAATAACGGCACCATCGGTGTTTGATGATTGAATGTTTTTTGTCTCCGCAATCTGCGAATCGTTTATTTTAGTTGACGATTCTATTTTAGTGTCAGTTTTTACAGATACCATTCCAACAGGATACCATTTGTTATCCGGTTTTTCTTTGACACTCAGTTCAAGTCCGGGTTCATTGTTCTTGGTATCAAAAATCGACACTGCCAATAGCAAGGAATCTTTACCAGTACCGACATCTATTTGATCATTATATGTATAATACCTGCCTCTTATCCATGTGCCAGGATTTGTGTGTTCAATGATTTTGTGAGAAACAATTTGTTTTTCTTTAGGATCGAGCAAGGCAAATGCCACTTTGTATTTTTGATTCCAATTAGGATGATTATTGGGCAGAAGACCAACACCAATATTTGTCCAAGTATGAGTAACTATGATTGTGCCACCAGCAGAGGCTCTATTCGTGAAAGTAATCTTGTCAGGTATAAGTCGGTAGCCCCCTTTGGTAATAAATCGTTGCACCTGGTCCGGCATCTCTTTAATCCACAATTTTGCTTCTTGTGGTACTCTCAAATCAAATGTATTTGAATGAAAATTGAGAGCATCATCGAGGCCCTTTGCAAGTGCCTCCATCCAATTGTTCATCTTAAAACGTGTGTCATTTAGAAACCCTGGTTCTGTCTCACCAACAGGATTATGAAGCCAGTAACAGCCCTCGCCAATCAGAGGAGAGTTTGGGAAAAAATAGTATTGCATCATATCCCTGTCACCTTTCGAAAACCAATGGCTTCCCAAACCGTCGCGACGTGGCAGAAAACCCCTTTGTTCGTAAACCAGTTCCCTGGCCAATTCAAAATCACTTACAATAGTTGGATCGGGATGTTTATGAGCAAGATTATAGACTGTTATTGTATTCTTAAAATACTTGTAATACATACCCGTCAACCTATCAATTAACATTGGTAGATTGTTCTTGTCCTTCATATTGTTATGATGACCTTCGCCCCACCAACCGGCACCAAAACCATCTACAAAATCTGTTATGTCGGGGTTGTCGTATTCCTGAGCAAATGCCTTGACAAAGGTATCGAACTTTTCGAGCCAAATAGGATCATCCAGAAAAGCATCTCTCACCTCGTATTCCCGTCCATTTCTTTTTCCGGAATCCCAGCTATAGCCGGCACCGGCATCAAATACATATTTTGGTGTGCCTTCTTCGGTCCTACTCATTGTAGAGCAATAAACCCGGAAACTTAACTTCAAATTTCTCTTCTTAGCCTCTTCGATAAACTGTATAAACTCCTTATTGTATTTCCATGCATATTTTCCCTCTTCCGGTTCTAGTGCCGACCATAGTATCCTGATATAAATATGCGTTGCATATTTATGAGCAGAAATACTATCCATTTGCTTCCAAAAGTTCTCAGGATTTACAGTTGGAAAGCACTTGCGCCATGTATTTTCAAATTCCCATCCCTCACAGTATAGACCCCACCCTACACACGGATTGCGAAGAACGCTGGTTGTGTCTATCTTAAAGGTTTTTGTTGTTGTGGGCTGACCATACGTTGTTGAGAGAACTATGAACGAAAACACGACTGACCACAGACATTTGCAGTAATAACTATTGCCTATTGAATACTCATTCTTAAGTTGTTTCATTCTGTTTGCCTTAAGTTTCAATTAGTCAATACTGAACAAGCTATTTTATGAATATCCTACAACCCACTTATTGGTCTGCCCTGTGTCATCCCGTTCTATCGGTACCACTGTTGCAGGAATGTCAATTCCACAAAACAATATTTGGGACTTGAATATTTGAAAACAAAAGACTAGAACACCCAGGAAAGTTTAGTAAATATTGATATGCCCTTATTTTCGGTTTCAGAAATGCGTGTGGTTCCCTTCTGAAATGCAATTTGTATTGAACCGAATGGCGGCAAGAATCGCCAAACAAATACCAGCTGAATTGTTTTACGTTCCAAGTCAAAATCGGCAATTCTGAACTTATCTTCCAGGCTATATTTAGTTTGATAAAATAGTTTTAGATAGAGGTCGTTGTTAAAATAATAGCTTGTTCTCAGGTAGTGAATCCAGTTATTATCATCTTTCAAATCCGGGTGGAACCAGGTTTTATCAAACTGGTATTCGAAGTTGAGCCCGTCAATCAAATTTATTTGAACCGAGCCGGATAGAATATCGAAATCTCTATCGTAGTTAAAACCAAATGTGTAGCTTGTATTAAATATAAGCCCTTGTTTATTATCATAGTGAATGTTGTTGTTTATCTGGTAGTTTCCGAAATCTTTTTCATATCGTTTAAATTCATCTATGTAATCAACTGTATAGCTCCATTTCCTTAAGAAATTGATTTTTACATTTGCGTCTAAATTCCAGCTTCGCAGCATTCCGGTTTGACTCCAATATTTATTAAAATTAACCGAAGCTTCAATCGACTCAAATCCATAATTATTTATCCAGAAAGCATGTTTAATATTTGTATCGAATTCTTTTCTGTCATCGTCTTGCAGGTAACCAATCTTATTCATGTTTGCTTTTACTCCAACTCCAACATAAGTGTAACGAACATGGAAGTGAGAGAATTGTGTATCGAACGATGGACGAATAAAGTAAGTCCAGGAATCATCGTTGTATTCACCATGAGATTTCACAAACTGTGATGTCATTCCAAATACATCGCTAAAAAATAGTGTTGAGGTTAGCCCAACAGAACCACTGTTAAGATTAGCATAGCTTCTGTTAGCGCCAATAATTCCAATGTTCGAACCGTTAGCAAACTCTCTGTTGACTCTAAAGACGGAATAAAATGCATTTTCTCCGGGCAGTTCATTTCCCCCTGCCGATGAAGGATCGGATTGAGTTAAGAGAGCGTTACACTTCCAGACGTTTACTTTCCCGTTTAATTTTGCGCCCCAGGGAATTTCACCAATTCTTCTTGAATAAAATTGTTTAATTCTGGTTGAATAATTTTCTGCGCCTTCCATAAAAAATGGCCTTTTTTCCGGATAAGATAATTCGAAACGGGTTAAATTTATTTGTTCAACATCTCCTTCAATGGTTGCAAAATCTGGATTGATAGCCGCTTCGACGCCAATGTCACTTGAAAAATTATATCTAACATTTAACCCTGCTTCTGCTTCTGGCCTAGAAGATTCCTGAATTCTTAGTTGTGTATAAGGAATAACCGAATAGCGTTTAACATTCAGCTCGGATAGCTCTAAGTTAGAAAGAATTCCAAATTGCGATACCCTGCTTTGACTTGTCAGTGGCCATGAAGAATAACTTGCCTCCAGCGTTCTGGCAACATTTCTTCCGATATTCATACCCCAGGCACTGCCTTTGGAGTTGTACTTAATTGATTTGAACGGTATTCCAATTTCGCCAGACCAGCCATCTTTGTTGATTCTTACGGCTGAGTACCATGTTTCATCCCACTGCGAATCAATAGTATTTCCATTATCTGCAATTCTTCCATCTCTTTGAGTGCCAAATGGATTAACAGAAAAATAGTATGCATTACTTTTATCGAAGTACGTATCCAGGTAAATGATAATGTTATCATCGTTATCCAGATCCCCATCCCGTTTAGTAATCTTGGAAGTAATTCTTGATGGCAAAGAATCTTTGCAGTCAAACCCGATATATATCATTTCATCATCGTAAAGAAATTTTATAATAGTATTAAAATCAGATTTCTTTCCGTACACTGGCTTGAACTGGGTAAACTGTGTTAACGATTCTGAATAGCTCCAATCAGTTTCATTCAGTATGCCATCGATATTTATTTTTTCTTTAACTCTGTTATTACTAACAGTTTGAGAAATGGTTAATTGAAAAGTGGTTACAATTAGAAATGAAAACCAGTAGAGGAGTACTTTTTTAGACATTTGTCTTCCAGAGATCTAAAAGTACAAGTAACCTGTGCAAATATTATTCTAATTGAAGGAGATTCATTCTGAATACTGACCTGCTTGGTTGGTCTAATTCTACTATGTTGGGCTTGATCAATACCGTCATTCCACTTTTGATTCTATCCTTAAAACCGCCGATTAGTTCAACCGCTTTCCGAACCATCCGTTCAACCGTTTGAGATGAAGGATCGGCTGTCGGGGAAGATGGATTTGCTGGCGAAGGGTCATCTGGATTAATCTGAGTTGCAGTCAAGAAGAACATATGCGGATTCATTGAAGGGGATGGAATTATGAATGCCACAATGGCGCTTCATGGAACACCACCACTCACCATTGACAATCCGATTGGAATGGCCGCATAAGTTGGTAACGAGAATGTCACAGCCGCACTCTCCTCATAGAACGCCTCAAGAATATGAAACGGATGTATGCGTGCACTTCCGGTTATTCCGAAATTCCAAAAAGATTTGTCACACTGCATTATTTGAGGAAAAGAATCTTATTTGCTTTTACTCTACCTCCATTTCCCTTTAAGACCACCAGGTAAGTTCCGCTTGATACCGTACGGTTCAACTCGTCTTTACCATTCCAGTAGGTTAATTGTAAACTTTTAGTTCCAGTCGTTCCATAGAAGAGAGTCTTAATGTTTTCTCCGAGCACATTGTAAATACCCAGGGATACTTGTTCTCCAGAGCGGACAACGAATGGAATTTGTATAGATCCGTTGAATGGATTTGGATAACTGTTAAGTAATTCAAAACCTGATGGAGTTTCTTTCCGTTCACTTTCAACGCTAACAATAGTTGCATCGGTTGAAAACTTTAATCCTTCAACACGGTTTCCTCTGTAGTAAATATTGGGTTCAACCTCACAGATGTTGAGAGCAAAATCGTACGTGCCTGAGTTTTGAATTGTTTTTACTAGAAGAGTATTGAGACCTTTCTTTAAAGAAATCTTTTTTATTTCGCTTAAGAAAGTTGTAGAAGTTGCATAAGCCCGGGAACCGGTAAACGAATAGACAAGAATTCCGTTTATATACACCTTGATCGGATCATCGGAACCAATCCATAATTCCGCATCCTGATCATTGATTGATGTGAAGTATGAAAATGCATATGACGCCATCTGTGTTAGGCTGGAATTAAAATATGTTTTCAGATCAATTCTGTCGTTTATAAAATACGTGCTTTTACTCCACCCATTAATTCCCGCCTGTGGAATGAAATTGGCTTCACCAGGAATAAATTCATTGTCAATCGGGTTAGCTACATTCGCCGCATCAAAAGCAGAACCTATCAGCCACTCTCTATTTCCCTGCCCCCATATCTGGTGAGGAACAGTTGGTTTTTTTCTAAATTTCTTCTTCACTGCCGATAACTGTTCTCCAACAATGTTTATTTTGGAATTATCATTTGTTCCAAGTCCCATACGTTCTGCAAGGGTAATGTGTTCAACATCATCGGGGTTTAAACTCATTACACGTGCACAAACATTATCAACTGCAACAGGGTCTTCTCCTGCTAATACCAAATTCATTCTAACCTGGTTAGATCTATCACTCATAGTAGTTTTTTGAACATCAAGACACATCAAGGCATCAACCACAACATATTTGATTTTGGCAATTGTGCTAAGGTCGACGATTTCTTTATCCGTCCACATAAGAGGCGCTTGATCAGTATGAGTCAGCTTGTTAACATAGTTATCTGTTGGTACGCCAGTGGCTTTATAAAAGCCATAAAAAGTACTTGGCGCCAATCCGATTTGGTTTTTTAGCGCGCATGTAATTCCTGTATCATGGATTTTCATAACCGGCACCGTAATAAAAACATCGGCGTTCAATACATCCTGGTGAATCATGTAAGATCCTTTTTGAGGCTGAGCAGTCCCCCCTCCTGGCAATCTAACTTCCTTTAATTCACTCCTAGGATCAGTATCTGAGTTTCCATTTAGATTCGATATGCGGATATTTATTCCTGCAGCGATCATTCTTGCTAACATTTTATGATAGCCGGCATCTTTTGCTGGATCAGGACTCCCATATAAGACTGGCCACGGAGTTTTTCCACCTGCAATACTTTTTTCATATGTTGTAAATGGTTTTGCTGAGCCATCACCTACAAGAATGAGTATTTTGCCATGATCAATTTCATCAACCAACTTGACAACTGCCTCAACAACTCTAACATCTGTATTTGTTCCGCTTCCATTCTGTTGATCTACCTCAACCAAATTCGGTTTTATTAGAACTGTCATCCCGCTTCTTATTCTAGATGAAAACCCGCCGGCAAGATTTATTGCTCTGCGAACCATCTGATCAATTGTCTCCTGAGATAGATCGGAGGTAATAGATGATGGGTTTGCAAGTGAGCTGTTATCAGATCTTACAACTGCAACATTTGTAGATGCCGTTGGCTTACAATTCATCTCGGAATTTGGAAATGAGGGCTTGTATGTATAGTTATACTTCTGGTTTGCCTGCTGTAAATCCCAACCAATCCATGTTAATGCTAGAGCAAGAAAAAAGAATATCTTAGAAACCGTTTTCTTCCTTTGATAAGATAGTTGTTTCATACGTGTCTCTTGGCGTTAGAACATTGAATAAATAATTCCTGCCAAATAAGAGAATAACAGGGTTAATGATAAATAAAACAATAATACTTTTGTGCCAAGTAATTTGTTATATGCATAAAACGTTTCTGCTTTGGTAGCGGGTCCAGAAATAAAAAAAGCCAGCACAGCGCCTTTACTCATTCCCATCTGCATTAAAGTATCTATAAATGGAATGGCCGCGCCTCCGCATGTATAAAATGGAATACCAAGAGCAATTGCCGCAAGCGTGCTGCTATTTGCATCACCGCCAAGCATTCTTTCAACAAGCTGTGGAGAAATTAAAGCTTTCACTGCGGCGCTTATAAGTATGGCTATGGAAAATGTTTTACTAACATAAATTGAGTTTCTAAACATTTCCATCCAAACGGATCTTTTCGGCTTTGACTGTGTATCCACTTTGCAGGGTTGAATAGTATTAATTGACCGGAATAATTTTATTGTTAATAATCCGCCCGTTACTGCAACCAGAAAAGCGACGCCGGTTCTAATAATTGCCATTTCCCAGCCAATTTGTGTTACTGTTAAGAAATAGATGCTGGGATTCATAAGAGGCGATGATATAACAAATGCGATCATTGCGCTGAAAGGAACGCCCACAGCCATTAATGAAATTCCAATTGGAATTGCCGCATAGGTTGGAAGAGGTGAAACTAATCCTATCAGCGCCGCAAGTAGTATTGAGACTATTTCGCTTCGTGAGCTAAAATTGATTTTTCTGCATTTGAAATACTGAACCGCGGCTACATTGAGTGCGATACTTATTAGTAGGAAGGGACCGAGATTTAGAAAGAGGTCATAAGAATTGTCGATGATTCTTAATGTATAAGTTCCCTCGAACCAGTTCCGCATTTCAAGAAGTAAGTGCATTTAGAAACTTAGACAAAATGAGAACTATTATTAGAATATTTTCAGAAGAGAGCTCGTTGCATGAATGACGAATCCTCTTCACAATGCCGATATTCATATCACTGGAAAATCGTTCGTGAAAGATCAGAGATGTAAAGACGGTTCCAGTTTCAATGTTAGTCGAGACAATGGTTTCCCCCCTTGCCTCTTATGCCAGTTGAAGGGCATTCCTCCTGAATAGTTTCAAAAGATTACGAGTTGCAAATATCAGATTCCATTCCCCTTTGACCTCATCAATCCCGCGCATAAGAAATGTTCGTATTCGCCGACAATCGTTGATTCAACCAGAGATAGGTTCTATGATCGTTCTACTCAAGGCAGTTCTACTCCAACGCTTTCACTTTATCATTTATGTCAACTACATCTACTTCTTTGTTTTCAGGATAATTGTAGGGCAACAGATGCCAGATTTCTGAAAAGGATGATTCCCCTTTTGGTGCAATCCATTCCCACGGGCCTATTGGTTCTAATTCGGCCACAAGTTCCTGATGATACCAAATTGAAAGTGGCACGGCAGCCATTTCACCATATTCATAATTTTTGTCGTATTCATATGTCTTAATGAAAAGCATATCATCTTTTGTTATGTAACCAAGCCATCCTTTATCGCTATCGAAAACCATCTTAGGTAATTTCACTGGTCCAAGTATTAATAAGTAATCATTCATCACTTTAATGTTTTCTTCTGGTTCAGGCATAAATAACATTGAATTACTATTTGTATAACTGATATATCCTTTAGGAAACCGATTGGGATTGCTAAGAGGAACTATACAAATACCGCCACCTGTTGCAAATGTGCGGCTCCAATAGCAAAGTTTTCTGGGAGCTGTCCCAAGGTTTTTAATTGTTTGTCTTACTTTGAATTTGGTAGTATTTGGATCTAGCTGGAAATCACGAACGACCTGAAGGTTCTCTTTTTCATTGATTTGACTGGTTAATCTTGCGCTGAAGTTGCCAGTAATCTCAGCATCCCATTTACCTAACCAGAACAGTTTTTTATCTACTTTATTTTTTTCTGGACCAATATCAAAACGCCCCGCAGATGGCTGCATGCCCGAAAGTCCCCGCCATTCACCCGGGACAGGAATAAATCCGTTTTTTTCTGGATCAACGTACAGAGCATTTTTCCCATCAATTTCGTAAACAAGAACACGACCTCCAAAGTTTGGATCGAGCACAACCCTGCAGGCACTATTTGATAGTTCAATGCAGTTTTCATAGCCATGAGAAGTTATAAACTTACTACGATGACTTTGAGAATGCTTTGTTGTTGTCATTCCAATTTGCGAAAACATATTGTTCGAACAGAGGATGAGAACCACACCTATGAGATATTGAGATGATTTCATCAGTTGATCCTATATGAACGAATTCATGTTCTTAGCTTGAGGAAAAGGATCGCAAGCGTCTAAGTGATTCAGCCTATGATTTATTTTTGCATTTGTTCTTCGATTTATAGAATACTCCTTTAACAAAAATAACAATGACATTTGGTTTTTTGTCTGATTGCTATGCTAACAATAATGATACGGATGCTAAAGTAATACCCATCAGACCACTTAGTATTTTCATGTTATTCACTTCTAGAATATTAATCTAATTCTGTGTTGGTTTGCTTTCGCCTCAATAACTATTATTGCCGTTAGAAAAGCTATCGTGTATGTTTAATCATTTGTATCGTTCCATCGGGATTGTAAAATAGTTTCTCGAAGCAAACTATCCTTCCCTGAGACTCTTTGTATTTCGGAAACTCATCTATGGCAATATGATAAAAATAGTACCATTGACCTTTGAACTCTATGATTGAATGATGATCTTGCGCACCTTGAGGAGCTGGAGCCATTGCTCCTTTCCATTCGAAAGGACCATAAGGGTTTTTACCCATTGCATAAAAACTCTGATATTCATTATTTTTAAAGTTCGAGTATGATAAATAGTAAATACCATCCTTTTTGTGCATATATAATCCTTCACAAAATCTTAGGAGGGGATTTCTGAGAATCGAATCTGGAGCATACTCTATCTTGCGAGGAGTTTCAGCCAACGATATCATATCTGATTTAAGTTTGGCCACAATCATACTATTAGAATAAACATAGGCTTCACCATCGTCGTCGATAAATACCATTGGATCCATGCGCATTGTGTCGCCTTTAAGGGGCCCTTGATCGGTATAGGGACCAATCGGAGTTGGCGCTGTTGCTACACCTGTTACCCAGCGTTCTCCACCAAATTTAGAGTTGTGTGGATAATAGAGGTAGTACGTCCATACACCATTCTTATCTTTTTTGCGGGCTGCGCCGGGTGCCCACATGTAGTTTTCAGGGGTAGGTCCCCATCGGCTTTGGTTCAACATTGAAGAGTGAAAAACCTCGCCATGGTTGGTCCAGTTAATCATATCGGCCGAAGAGAAAGCATGATAACCATCCATTGCCGCGTAGTGATGTCGATGTTTGGTTGAATCCATATTTCTGTCCTGCGATGTAAATACCCAAACTACTCCGTCCCAAACATGTACTGAGGGATCTGCTGCTCCATGCAAACGGCTCAATGGATTTCCCTCATATTTAAAATTATACGGAAACTTGATTTTCCCAATTCTTACTGCATCGTTTGAAGCTTTTTGAGCTGTAGATGTGTTAACCATTATACTACATAGCAAAATAATGGCAACAGTAAAAAGAACTAGAGATCTGTTCATTTCTTACTCCATGGAAATGAGTTTTTGGCAAAACAATGTTTTCTACTACTTAGATTAACCAGCTGTTCATCATTAAGCAGAAGGAAAGTGGTCTATCATTTAAAAAAAGTCGTCCTGTACAACTATCTTGTATGTTTAATCATTCGTATTGTACCATCGGGGTTATAATATAACTTCTCGTAACAAGCTATCCTTCCTTGATTCTCTTTATACTTAGGAAATTCTGGAATTGCTATGTGATAAAAATAGTACCATTGTCTTTCAAATTCTATGATTGAGTGATGATCTTGTGCGCCCTGAGGAGCAGGAGCCATTGCCCCTTTCCACTCGAATGGTCCGTAAGGGTTATTGGCTACAGCATAATAGCCTTGAAATGTTTTATTTTTCCAGTTGGTATAAGAAAAGTAGTAAACGCCATCCTTTTTATGCATGTAGGAACCTTCGAGAAACTTTAAGGTATCATTCTGCATAATCTCGTCAGGTGCATATTTGATTTTTTGCGCCTCTTCTGCCAATTCAATCATATTGGGTTTTAATTTAGCCACTACACCGGGATTGTTATAAATATATGCCTGACCATCATCATCAATAAAGACTTTGGGATCAATTCCATTTAGACCTTCGATTGGACGACCTGTATCCTTGAATGGTCCCTTTGGCGAAGCTCCAATTGCTACGCCTATGCACCACCTACCATCCTTATTTTTAATTGGGTAGTACAAATAGTATTTATCATTCTTGCGCGCCGAACCGGGTGCCCATAAAAACCCGCCTTTTTCCCAAGCCCAGGGTACATCACTGGAATGAAAAATCTCACCGTGATCAGTCCAGTTGACCATATCTTTCGATGAGAAAACATGGTACCCATCCATTGCATCGTAATGGTGTTTGTGTTTGGTAGAATCTACATTTCTGTCTTGAGAGCAATACATCCAAACCACTCCATCCCAGACCTGCACGTCAGGATCGGTTGCACTGTGTATCCGGCTCAGTGGATTTCCCTCGTATTTGAACTCGTAGGGGAACTTTATCTTCCCAATTGTCACGGCATCATTTGAAGCTCTTTGCGCGTTTGATGTGCTAGCCAATAAGCTACAGAATGCTATTATAGCTATGGCAGAAAGAATATGAGATTTACGCATCGCAGAGTCCTATACGTTGGTTAGTCAATTTAATTTATTGGATATGTTGATATCTCTTGATAATCCAATTTCATCCTCTTTTCCCCTGTTTATCCAAAAACTGTATAGCCACCCAATTTTTGCATATTGTCTGTTCCACAACGACACCGACTGTGAATGCCTCAGCTCCTAACTGCTTTGACCTTTCACCAGGAGAAGCATTGGCTACCGTAATACTAGCCTTTCCATGGTGTTGTACCTTTTTCCCCTCGCTGTCATAATATGAAAACTCTTCATAGGGTATGGAGAACTTCATGTTTTGTTCGGCACCTTGTGGAAACGAAACGCGCTTAAAGTCAATAAGTGAGGCCAAGGGTAAATTTTCCCCACTGTTTTCGATAGTCAAGTACAGCTGAACCACATCTTCCACGTAAATGGGACCAGTGTTCTTAATAGTTACCGAAATTTCGAGTCCCTGATGTCTTTTGACCTCACCGGTATTAACTGATGGCTTCTCCCATACCAGTTTTCCATATGTCAGGCCAAATCCAAAAGGATATAATGGACTTTCTTTCATATACTTATAAGTTCTGCCCCGCATAGAGTAATTTTCAAATGGAGGGAGCTGATCAATCGATTTGGGAAAAGTAATAGGCAATTTTGCCGATGGGGAGACATTTCCAAAAATAACGTCGGCAACCGCATCTCCGCCACGTTCTCCCGGATACCATGCATAGAGAACCGCATCAGAAAGTTCTGACACTTCCCTAAGATCAAGTGGCATACCCGCACAAATAACTGTAATGACTTTCTTACCTGCTTCCCTTGCCTTTTTGTTAATCTTGCGTAGGAGCACCAATTGACTTTCAGGCAATTGCATATCGAGATTATCACCGCGGTTGGGAGAAGCTATCGATTCTCCTTCTTCGCCTTCCAATAAAAGTGTTAGACCCAATGTAACAATTGTTGCATCAGCTTCTTTGGCATGGCCGCTCACCCAATCCATGTCGTTTTTATTCTCGGTGGTCAGCAATGCTCCTTGTCTGAACTCCATTGCCGTTGAAGGTGAGACCTTCCCGGCAATTCCTTCAACAATGGTTCTCATGTCTGAATTAACACCGTTGTAATTTCCAACCAACGACAAATTGTCTGCGGCCAAAGGCCCAGTCATGAAAAGGATTCGGCTATTTGGATCCAATGGTAATGCGTTGTCGTTTTTGAGCAACACAATTGATTTATGGGCTGATTCCAAGGCCAGTTTCTTTTTTGCATCATCGTTGATCACTTCCGGACCAATGGCACGGTAGGGATTTTCGTTGGCATCATCGAACATACCAAGCTTAAAACGCGTTTTCAAAGTACGCTTTAATCTGGCATCGAGATCTTCCATTGTAATTAGTTTTCTATCATAAGCTTCTTTCAAACTTCTTGTATACGTTTCACCACAGTTAATGTCGACTCCTCTTTTCAAGGCTAATGCAGCAGATTCTGCCGAATTTTGAGTAACACCATGTTTTTTATGAAAGTTATCAAGTGCACCGCAGTCACTGACAATATGTCCCTTAAAATTCCACTCGTTTAGTAATATCTCTTGAAGTAACAAATTGCTGCCGCAGCAAGCCTCGTTGTTCGTACGGTTGTATGCACACATTACAGCTTCAACTCCCGCATCAACACATTTCTTAAATGCCGGCAGATAAGTTTCTCTCAAATCCTTTAGACTTGAAATTGCATTGAATTCATGACGTAATGCTTCAGGACCGCTATGAACCGCAAAGTGTTTTGCGCAGGCTGCTGTTTTTAGATATTTTGGACTACTTCCCTGCAATCCCTTAACATATGATGCACCCATTGTGCCTGAAAGGAAAGGATCCTCACCAAATGTTTCCTGACCGCGTCCCCATCGTGGATCGCGAAAAATATTTACGTTTGGTGACCAGAATGTAAGACCCTGATATAATCTCTGCTTGTAGCCATTATTCAACAAATGATTGTTGATTGCGCGAGCCTCATCTGACACTGCATCTCCAATTCTCTTCATTAAGTCAGGATCGAATGTCGCCGCCAATCCAATGGCCTGAGGAAAAACTGTTGCTCTACCAGAACGTGCAACACCATGCAACGCTTCGCTCCACCAGTTATATTCAATAATTCCCAAACGTGGGATACCAGCGCTATTGTTATCTGTTTGAGTGATTTTTTCCTCTAAAGTCATTTCTTTAAGTAATGCTTCGATTCGTGTATTCATATCCAACTTGCTGTTAAGCCAAACCTGTTTCTGTGCGATAACATCCTTAGTCAAGAAGAGTGCTAGAACAAGTACTAATATTTGTTTCATAAAGATGCCTCGTTAAATATTTGTGGCCTTCTCAAATCACTATTGAGAGCAGCTCAATGTGAATAGTAATCTGTTATGTAGAAACTCTTTGTTGTAACATTTGTTTGTATGGGTGATTTCCGTTGACCCTGCCCCAGCAAAAGGATCCAACGGGGAAGCCCTTGAGTCCAGTTACACGGCACCGGGCAACAGAAAAGAGCCAGGTTGGACCAACGGTCTCCGACCGACTGGTCTGCCGTTTCTTAGGACAGCCATGGCCAACCCAACGCGTTGAGCGATGACCAGACAAAACGAGGGAACACTGAGACGACAGATTGCCGCATTGGCATGCCAGCATGGCCGCTTCGGTTATCGACAAATAGCTGGATTGTTGAGAAATGAAAGTTGGCGTGTGAACCACAAACTGGTTGAACGAATATGGCTACAGGAAGGGCCGAATTGGGCTCAACTGTTCTTCGTTCTGTTTCTGCTGATCTCACGCCATGGTTTCATCACTGAAAGTTCGAAAAGCCATAGTGTACATGATCATTGTGCATCCAGGACTTCAGTAACCAATATTGCATCTGCCTTGCCTCTCCATGGCGATTCCAAATGCACATCTCCTTGCCAGCCAGAAATAATTCCTTTATCTCCTTCGGCCGCTGAACTGGTTTTGTGAGGGACATATTCCCCTGTCAAAGTATTGAACCACGTATACGAGCGCTTGTTAGCGGATTTTCTGAGAAAATTGGGTTGGATCATATAGTTCTCTTTGGGAACATAGAACAGGTGTTTCCCCTTACTGTTCGATAGGCAGTATGCACTTCCGTTTTTTTCAGGATCAGGTTT
>Ga0315274_10003507_pt1 | contig 23330 bp, 20 predicted proteins | sample YL17G02_20_MG_FD_203700 | JGI IMG/M metagenome (GOLD analysis project Ga0315274, IMG submission 203700) | Sediment microbial communities from Yellowstone Lake, YNP, Wyoming, USA - YL17G02_20 | ecosystem: Environmental > Aquatic > Freshwater > Lake > Sediment | place: USA: Wyoming | collected...
TGGAATTGTGGACTTCTTTGATTTCGCCGAATTCGGCCTGGCCTGGTAGGTTTTTTAACAGAAGGTATGGACAACAAAATGGCCTGCGCGACAATACTTGTGCGCAGGCCATTTTTGTTACCAGAGAGGCCCTTACTCAAAACAGCCCAAATCAGGGGCCCAATGACCTTGTTCCAATACCAGGAGGACACGGCCGGCACTGTGGAAAACGCGCAAAATTCCATAAAAAATTTTGTTGAACACGACTGTCTTTTCAGATACCTTGGTGGCTCGTAACGAGCGCTTTTTTAACAATCCTCGACAGAGCGCTTTGGGGAAACAGCGAGGAAATAAGTGGTTGGGTTAAAAGGAGAAACACGTGGCTACAGGCAAGGTAAAATGGTTCAATGAGAAAAAGGGGTTCGGTTTTATCGTCCCCGACGACGGCAGCGAGGATGTGTTTGTTCATCACTCGAAAATTACAGCCGAGGGCTTCAGGACGCTAAAAGAAGGTCAGGCGGTCGAATACGACCTTGGCCAGGGCAAGAAAGGCCCCGAGGCGACAAACGTCAGGCCTTCCTGATAATAGTGCCGGACGAAAAAACCAACGGCCCCGTCATAACCACGGGGCCTTTTTTATGCGCACCAGTAACCGTTAAGCCCCCGGGGCCTGTCTCAAAGCTGAAACGCAGCGAAAGTCCCGATGCCGTTTATCGGGACCGCAAATTCCGTTGCTTCCTCCAACTCAAAACTCAACACTCAAAACTAAAAACTAAAAACTACCAACCCTTGCGGTTGGTGGGCCTAACCTATTCTGCCGTCTCCATCGATATCGGCACCCTGCATCTCCTCGAGCTTTTTTACCAGCGAGCGGAGTGTGTTCTGCGTTGCTGTAAGCCGGTCTTCGAGAGATTGGACCCTGTCCTCAACCGAATCGGATTTTCGTTTCTGGCCATACATCAGGCCCGTCTGCACAATTTCCCAAAGAATCCCCATTTTTCTCCTCAACTCATTTCTACAGGTATAAGGTTTTGCCATACGGGCTTCAAGCCCATCCTGCACTGTTACCTTGGAAAGTAATTTGCCTTGACCCAGTTGAAGTTCAAGATGAAGTGGACTGCGATAAGGAGGAGCAATATGGCCCCGCCGCCTTTATGGAAAATCTGAAATGCCCCGGACGGCAGCTCATCGAGAAACAATACCGTTACCGCCTGGTTGACCACCAGCACCACCAAAATCAGATTTAAAATCTTAAGCACCGTATTCTTTTTCATAATCGTCTCCACTCAATAAAATCTCCACCCCGTTTTCAATAGAGCAATCCAAATCCAACCTTTCGCCCATCGGCGTTCTGCCGCCGCTAACCCTGCCCATTGTCTTTCAGAAGGTCCGGGCGGACCTGGCGGGTCCGTTCGAGCGACTGCTCTCGCCGCCATTTTTCAATCTCGCCGTGATGGCCCGAAAGCAGCACCTCCGGCACCTTCATCCCCCTGAATTCCTCCGGCCTGGTGTATTGCGGATACTCAAGCCCCCCTCCAGCCGATTCGCTGAAGGTCTCGTCCTGGGCTGAACTCTCATCCCCCAGCGCGCCCGGCAAAAGCCGGACAACCGCATCGATTATTACCATCGCAGCAAGCTCACCACCCGAAAGCACATAATCGCCGATGGAGATTTGCTCCGCGTGCAATCCCGCCCCGATTCGTTCGTCAAACCCCTCATAATGCCCGCTTACCAAAATCAATCGCTTCTCTTTGCTTAGCTTGACGGCTTTGTTTTGCGTGAATGGTTTACCCTGCGGGCTGAGCAGTATCACCCGGCCTTTATCAGCGGCCAGATTCTCGACGTGTTCAAAACAGTCGAAGACCGGCTGGCACATCATAACCATTCCCGGCCCGCCGCCGTATGGCCGGTCGTCAACCTTTTTGTGCTTGTCTTCGGAAAAATCCCGGATGTTGGTCAGGACAATCTCGACGATGCCCGCCGTTAGCGCCCTTTTGAGTATTGAATGGTTCAACGGCGACTCAAACATCTCCGGAAACAACGTCAGAACGTCTATCCGCATCGTCCCCATCCCCAGTGGTTAGCCCCCACCCCTGCGGTGGGGGTTTACCCTCCGTAGCCCAAAGGGCGAAGGAGGGTCATTGCGAGCGTAGCGAAGCAATATCTCAATTACGCCTTCGCTTCCGGCTGTTCCTTCTTCTCTTCCTTGGGCTTTTCTTTTGGTTTCTCTGCTGCCGGCGCCGCTGCCTCTGCTCCCGCAGCCGGCTTTTCTTTGGTCTTTCGCTCCGACTTCAAGAACGGCAGCCCGGCCGCCCTTGCCCTTTTCCTTGCCAATGCCCGCTTGGTCTTTCTTTGGGCCGCGTATTTGTGCTTGATACCCTTGCGAAGCAATATCTCCGATACCGTGTCACTGGGCGTCGCGCCTTTATCGAGCCAGTATTTGACTCGTTCTATGTTAAGGACGATTTCTTTTTCGGGGCTCTTTTCGAGGGGGTCGTAATGGCCTAACTTTTCAATGATTCTGCCGTCGCGCGGGGTGTGGGTATCTATCACGTTTATCCTGAAAAACGGCCTGTGCCTTCTTCCCTGCCGCGACATCCTGATTTTTACTGACATAATCTTCTCCTAATTCTTTACGTCTATAATCAATTCCCGCTTTGGCCTACCATTCGGCCGCGAGACACGTTTGCCAATAAAACTCGAAAGTATAGCGGAATCCCCTCCCAATTACAACGCCATTTTCTCGCTATTTCAAATGGTGGGGTTGCAAATCAATGGTGTTTTCTTTGGTGGAGTGCGTAGCCGTTGAGAAAAATGGCAAACAGACCCGGGTCAACCTTCGCGTCGGCGGCGATTTTGTGGATTTGTTCGTCGGTGAGATTAGCAGCGCACTGCTTCTCGTCAGCGGTCATAATAGCAACCGCCCGGCGCAATTGCTCCAGCTCCTCCGCCGTCGGACTGGCTAACATCCCTAATTCACTCGACCCCTCATTGTCGTTGAACTGCTCGCGCACCATCCGCCCATACTCGCTGCCGGCAAACCGCGACACCCTTTCGAGATAATCGTCGATTGAGATTTTCTGGTTTACCGCCGTATCTTTTTCCCCCTGCGGATTATGATTTGCTTTCTTCTCGAACGCTGCTTGATTTTCTTGCCCGAAGCCAGAGCCGAGGAAAGCGTATTCAGATTTAACCCCCCGCTCATCAATGCCTTTAATCCCGCCATTTTGCCGCCCGACATCGCCTTGAGCATATCCCTGCTTCGCATAAAAGTTTTCACCAGCCCCGACACATCGTGTGGCTGCGCGCCTGCTCCAGCGGCAATCCTGCGGCGCCTTGACGAATCTATAATGTCCGGGTCCCGACGCTCCTGCAGCGTCATCGAATATACAATTCCCTCCATCCTCTTTAGCTCGCCCTCGTCGAAATCCAGCTCGTCAAGGGCCGCACCACCCGGCATAAGCTTCATCAGGTCCTTCATACCCCCCATTTTCTTTACCGCCTGCATCTGCTGCAAAAAATCATCGAAGCCGAAACTCCCCTTCGCCATTTTCTCCTGCATCCGAGCGGCCTGTTCCGCGTCGAACTGCCCCTGTGCCCTCTCGACCAGCGTTACAACGTCGCCCATCCCCAGGATTCGGCTCGCCATCCGGTCGGGATGAAATTCCTCAAGCTTATCCAGCTTTTCGCCTACTCCGATAAATTTGATGGGTTTGCCGGTAACCGCCTTTACGCTAAGCGCCGCTCCGCCTCGTGCATCACCATCGAGTTTTGTCAGGATTACGCCGTCCAATTCCAGCCGCTCGTTGAATTCCTTGGCGGAATTGACCGCGTCCTGGCCGGTCATCGAATCGCAGACAAGGTAAATCTGATGCGGCTCTATTGCCTTGGCGACGTCGCTAATCTGCGTCATCATCTCTTCGTCAACGTGAAGTCGCCCCGCCGTATCTAAAATCACAACGTCAAAACCATTAGTTTTGGCGTGGCCGACCGCATTCTTCGCAACCTTCACCGCATCGGTGCTCGCCTCGCTGTAAACCGGGATATTGAGCTGCTGGCCCAGCGTAACCAGTTGCTCAATCGCAGCAGGTCTCTGCAAATCGTCCGCCACCAGCAATGGTTTTTTGCCTTTATCCACGATGTATTTGGCCAGTTTCGCCGCCGTCGTTGTCTTGCCGCAGCCCTGCAGGCCCGCCAAAAGTATCAGCGTCGGCCCGGGCGAAACATAATAAACCTGCGTATCCACAGGCCCCATCAGCTTTGTTAGCTCGTCGTTGACAATTTTGACGAAGACCTGCCCCGGATGCAGCGACTTGATTACCTCCGCCCCGATTGCCGCCTGTGTAACGTCCTTGCAGAATTGCTTCACCACCTGGTAATTGACGTCCGCCTCCAATAGCGCCTTTCGCACGTCGCGCACCGCGTCCGATACGTTCGCCTCGGTAATCCTGCCTCTGCCCGATAGCGCCCTGAACACTGACCCGAATTTTTCCGTCAACGCCTCAAACACGAATTCTCACACCTTTACCGCAGAGACCGCTGAGCACGCAGAGGTTATTCTATATTTTCTCTGCGGTCTCGGCGAACTCCGCGGTGAAACCCGAATAAAACCATACCGGGAAAAAACCGTCCCCGACGCAACGATTATAAATTCACCAGCCACGCTTTTCAATGCCCAAACCCCCGCCTGTTTGCAAACTATTTATCGGCCGACGCTGACCATGTCTAATCCGGAAGAAAACCAGAAAATCCCTATTGACACTCCCTATAGGACGGCTGTAATTTGCACGGGTACTCTGATAATGAAACAAGGTGGTGATAACATATTTGTATGGGCCTTGGGTTTATTAACCTTGATCAGATTGAATTGGAGCTATGAATGGAGAATATCAAATGAAACGATTTACTGTTCTGTTAATAATTCTGTCGGTTTTGATACCCTCATGTAAAAAAGAGCCCCCAAAAATAGATTATATCTGGACCGGGCAAGAAAGAATAAGTCATCTCGTACCTGTTTGTATTGTCTGGTATAAAAAAGTACCGCCGCCAACCGATGCCTGGATGCCATACAAATCCTTTAACCAAAATGATGCAAATGATATGCGGGAAATTATTTTGCAGCTTTTAAGACCCGAAGAAAAGGAACCAAATCCAAATTTAAGAACTGAAGACAAGCTCAGTCTGATTTTCTATAATGGTTTCCCGGAAAAATTAACAGTCAGAGAAGTTTACTTCGAAATCAAAGACCAAACATTTATTGGCCCAACAGGAAAGAGCCATAAACTGGGGCAAATCCTTCTTGGAAGACAAGAGGTAAACAAGCACTTTTACTACCCATATTCGGAGCTTGACGCAAGTTACTACCGTGAGGATTTCCCCCGTATAATGGAGATACTAAAGTCTCAGGAAAAGACGGTAGAAAAGTACAAGGAAAAATACAGGGATTCAGAAAAACAAAAAGCAGAAAAAGAGGCAGAAGCTCAGAGAAAACCTGAAGAGGTAAATATGTCTCCTTCAATTCAGTAGAAACCACTTGTTACCATTTCCTTATCGGCCGTTTGTGGCTGACAAGTGATAACAGATTGGTCTAGGGTCCGACCGCTTTTTCAACGCCCAAATCACCCGTCCCAATGTTAAGTCACACCTCTAAACGGGCGATAATACATAGGTGGGTTTTCTGTTTTCTCTCAACCCACGTTGCAATAGGTCGCAAACGTGTAATAATCGGAGAGCCGAATCTTGGCCGGTGAAAAGTTTCAAATCAACTCGCAGAACAGACGCTCCATATATCCCCTCTGGCTCAGGTTCTTCACTTTCTTCGCCGCGATTGCGGCCGCCCTCATATTGCTCGGCCCGTCATTCTCATTTAGCAACTCCGACCCGTCGCTACCCTGGAACGAGCAAGCCCGCGTCCTGTCGCCCGGCAAAACCTCCGAAGCCAAACCCTCCGCCGACCAGCCCCAACTGACCCGTGTCCTCCGCTACAAAACACAGGCCAAGCAGGATGGCAGCCCACGCGGCACAGTCAACGTTCTCGTATATCCCGACGGCACCATTAAAGGCGTCTGGAACGGTGAATATACCAAGCCAGACGACTTCCATTACCTCATTATGGCTGCAAGCTTCGAAGGAAATATAAACCCATCCAAGCACTTCATCATGGACGACGTCCGTGACCCCTCCAAACTCTACTTCATAACAGCAGGTGCATTCACCCTGGTCGAAACACAACTGTCAACAGGCCGAAGTCGCAGCATCCACGGCTACCTCTACGTCCGCGGCTGGCTCGACTCCACCTATACCATCCTTGGCGACCTGACCATCACCGAAGACAAAAAAACCTTTGAAATTTTCGACTGGGCGGCTCAACCCGCCAATTGAGTCGCTGCGGATTTCAAATTTGCCTTTATCCTGCCGACTTGCACGCTCAATTATCCTCACGTATTATATATCCGGATGTTTGAATTGAGGGGGAGGGGGATAAATAGCTACAGCCTGAGCAATCGTAGAGCAAGAAGGCGCAAGTCCAAAATTGCTGGCGCACATTTTTCTATGGCCGCTGGTATCACTATGGTTTTACGAGCTGTAAAATCCAGCCTTGCTGTCCGAATGAAAACGGCGATGTAGAGCTTCAACGGCCCCGGGATTATGCCGACACCTTAGTCCGTTACTTAGCCATGTCCTTGAGAGCCTTGAAAGGCCGAATCTTGATGACTTTGCGAGCGGGCTTGGCCGCAAAGACCTGCTCCTGCTTGGTGAACGGGTTGATGCCATTCCGTTTGGGGGTTGCCGGCTTATTAATGACTTTGATTTTCATCAGACCCGGCAAAGCAAAGATGCCCGGGCCTTTCTTGCCCACGGCAGCCTTGATCTGGCCTGAAAGGGCATCGAACACCGATGCCACCTGCTTGCGGGAAAGCTGCGTGGCCTCGGCGATTTTGGACAGAATCTCACTCTTCGTTGCGGGTTTGGCACTCTTTGCCATTATGTTGCTCCTTAATCTGGGATTTTCCACATAACATTTTATATTCTTGCTCAGCTACATCGCTGAGTCTCATTTCCAATTGTGAATCAGCTACCAGGACTTAATCTAAGCAAATTCCGTGCAGCCATTTATTTCCGGACAATCATTTGGCTTTAGCCGGCTTATTCGGCTCTTTAGGTTTATTTGGTTCGACGGGTTTAGCAGCTTCTTTGGGCTGATTCGGCTCAGCGGCACCAAGCAGTCGCACGTTGTCGAAATAGAAATTGCCGGCAGTGTTCACGTCCTGGTAGTTTGTAATGAGAATGATGATTCCCTTTGTCAGGTTCGGCGGGGTTTGAGGAGGAATATCAAAAGTAACCGTAACCGTTTTATCAGCCGAGCCGTCCCATGAAATTTCTCCCTGTTCTGTCGTCGGCTCTATTTGCTGCCAGTCATTCTTATCATCCCGGACGATGATACATTCGATTGCCTTGGCCCAGCCGGCGCCCATGCTCCACTCTTTGGCCTTCAAAGTTACATCTACCTTTAGCTGTGCGGCTTTGCCGAAAGCCTCAAGCAGTTTCGCGTCGCCCGAAAAATCCAGCGATACTGTTTTCTGCCATTCGGGATTTGCAAAAACCTTGTAGCTGTAATTGCCTGACGTGGCGTTTTCCTTGACAACCTTCGCAGTCGTTCCACTGAGGGCCTCAGGATCCACCATCCAGCCGTCATTGCTGTCCTCCCAATCGCCTATCACTTTAGGCAATTCCGCATAGCTTATGCCGGCCAGCCCCAGCGTTATCGCAAGACATATAAAACCACAAACCCCGATACGGCTCATTAAATTCACGTTCATGCTTTTTGCCTCCTTCATATTATCAATTGTTTTTTGTTTCTTCGCTGCTCGAAACTAAGGCGATGCGTCCATCTTTTGCTTAGGGAACTGGCACCAGTGAACAGTCGGCAAACCAATAGACCTGGTCGGGGGCGGTGGCAAGATCCGTGAACGAGATGCGCACCTTGTCATCATCCCAGGGCGCGACAAACGTGAAGTTCATCTGCTTCCACTCTGTAGAGACCGGCATCTTTTCCTGCGTGTGGTGGTCCCATGGTTCGTGGTTCTGCATGCAATTCACTGTGATGTTGCCAGCGCGATCGGACTTCGCCCAAAACGTCATGACGTACGTCTTGCCTTTCTCGACGCGCATTCCTGTCTGGTAAATCTGCAAACGCCATGTGTTGTCTCCGATGGTGAGCACCCTGAGTCGCAGGGCGGCTTTGCCGTCCGGCCCTTCTTTGACGCACTCTGCCCGGCCGGTGGCGCCGGACTCTTCAACTACCCAGTGGGCGTTACCGTCAGCGAAGCTGCCGTTGACGAGCATCTCAGCGGGAGACCGAACCGCAGCGGTGTTATTGGGGGCGGCTGACAGAGAACTGCTGGCCGCAGGTGTAGTTGCCACTGGCGCTGCTACCGCCGGCACGGCGGCTGCCGAGTGCTTGTTACCTGCGCGGTCGTCGAAGCCGATGTCATCAATGAAGAAGCTGCCGTCTCCTTCTCCAGCATTAAACATTTGGAGCTCGCCAACGTGCGAGGGGTCAAAACCCTTGGGCTGTTTCAAGTCAGCCAACGGAATGCTTACTTGGTGCCACTGGCCATCGAGCAATTGGGGACAATATTTGAGAACAGGCACTTTTTCGGTATGATGTTCTGGCGTGTCAAAAACCGCACCATTGCACAATAGGTTGATTTGGGGTTCGGCGACTTTGCCCTTTGTTTTCATCCAGAAGGTAAAGTTTTTGAAGGCAGTGACGTCAGTGCCATAAGGCCCGGTTTGGAAGGCGCACCAGTTCCAACCAGCTCCAAGCCATTCTTCCCCGCTGCCTTTGAACTTGAACTCAAGCGCGGTATTGCCGCTGTGGGCCTCAACAGCCTGCGGCTTAATCGTCGCGGTGGTGGGGTTTGTCCAGCCGGCGCCCGTGCTCGCCTGTTCACCGTCCCATACCACAACCCGCTTCACTGCCGGCGCGGCTTGGCCCTGTGATATATCCGCAGCACAGGTTGACTGACAACTCGCACCAAGTATGGCTATACCGAATCCGATAATCAAATATCTCATCATAAAAATCCCCATTCGTAAAGTTTCAGCCAAAACAACTATAAAGCATTTTGTCTCGCGCTTCTTTGTTCGCTTCGCCTATTCAATTCTCCTCGCGTAAATAGCTAATCAGGCAAGCTTCTCGACTGCTTCTCGGATAAGCTTTGCAATCGGCATACGCTGCGGACAACGCTGCTCCGCGAGCTGATAATCAACCGTCAATAACTTCGCCCTTACATCGGCGGGTATCGCGGCAAACGTTTGTTTTGCCAGTTGCGTATCGCCGTAGCTGTTATGATACATAAGCGACCGCATAACGTCACTGACGTTTGACACGCCGGCAACAGCATCGCAGATATGGGCACAGCCGGCACAATAACCGCTGCACGTTGCGCTTGCGTATTCAGCGAGGGCGTCTTTGTCGTCCTGCGCAAGTGTGGTCCTGTCAAGAGCCGCAGCGACATTCTGGTTTATAACCGAGACGCTGTTCATGCCGACTGTTACGGCGGCAATTCTCTCGTCTTCCATAACGGCCTTTATCTTCGCCTGGCCCTCGGTAAAGCCCTTCGCTGAGAAATGCTCTATCAATTTCTTGTCCTCGTCGGTTTCAACCCTAACACCTTTCTGGGTTTTCATAGCGGTAAGTGCGACTCCCGCTTTATAGCAGGCATCAACGGCCTTTTGCATCTCGGCGTCTTTCATCAGGCGAAAGTTGTATGTTGTCAGGATGGCATCGACCCAGCCGAGCTTCGCGGTAGCGGTCAAATTGGCCGCCATATTCTTGTGCGTGCTGAAGCCGAAGTAGCGAATTTTCCCCTGCTTCTTCATATTTTCCGCCCAGGGTTTGTAATCGTCCGTCAGCTGCGTCATAACATCAAGACCATGGATGCCATAGTAGAGGTCCACATAATCGGTATTCATTCTTTTGAGCGATTCCTGAAGCCGTTCTTCGGCTCCTTTCACGTTTCCGGCATACGTGGCCTTGGATACAATAAACAGTTTCTTCCTCATCTCAGGTCTGGCCGCAAGGAACTTGCCAATGCACAACTCGCTGTTGCCGTTGGTGTAACCATAAGCCGTGTCCCAGTATGTCACGCCCCATTTCAGTGAGCTTGTCAGGATGACCTGATCCATAAGCCCTATTGCCCCGAGGGACAATGTCGAAACATCGACTCCGGTCTTTCCGAACTTGCGCGTTGGGACCTGAGGAGTTTCGCTCTGCTGTTTTGCGCTTGCGGCATTCGGCTCATTCCCCTCGACTTTGCTCGGGGCAGGTAAATCCGCTTTTGCCTTCGAGGCCAGAACCGAACCTAATCCCGCCACTCCGATTGTTCTTAAAAAATTCCTTCTGTTAAATTCGCTGCTCATCGATAACTTTCCATAAGAAACTCATTTTTATTTCAGGTTATAAATACACAACTATTATTTACCTTTGGCTAACGCTATTCTGTTCACCTTGTTCTTCTATTATCTGGGATTTCCCATATAACATTGCATGTCCTTGCTCAGCTACGCCGCTGAACTTTTCGTTTATCAAAATACCAAATCTGCCTGAAAAATGGAACTTTTTTATGACCTTCTAGTTGTAAAAAGTGAGGATAATCCATATAACCAACCTACAACCGATGACCGCGTTATCTAACAATTAAACAAAAATGGCAATTTCGAAAGTGTTGCCATAACAATGATTTATGAAAAGTGAAAAATTTGCAATGATTTTATATATCCCGTGACGTTGACTAAACACATAAAGCGTGTCCGCCAAATGTCTCCTCGCTTTGATGGGTGCCGACCCTATGACCACTGACCCCCCGCTGCTGTCTTGCCTGCTGCCCCCTTGTCTGTCTTCGACAGAAGACAAGGGGGCAGGCGACAGCAAGACGCGGGGGCCCGCACCCCGGCGCGAACGGCTCTTCATTGCCGGCCTTTGTCTTGTCGCCGCTGTCCGCATCTTTGTCTTCAGCGCCGCATTTCCTTTCTTCAATAACGTCGACGAGCAGTTCCACTTTGATGTGGTCTTTAAGTACTCCCATGGTCGTCTGCCCCTCGCACCGCTTGAGAAATTCGACCCCGAAACCGCCAAAATCATCGCCGTTAACGGAACAACCGAGTATTTAGGCAAGCTGCGCGACCATCCCTCTCCCTCGGAGGTCCGCTCCATCGCTGCTTCCTGGGCAAAACGTGATAACCGCGAAACCTGGGCGTGGCCCACCTATTATCTCCTGGCGGGCCTTTGGTGCCGGCTCGGCAAATTGCTTGGCTTGGCTGGAGGACACCTGCTCTACTGGATACGATTCCTCAACGTCCCCATTGTTGCCGCGTTTGTCTGGCTTTCTTATATCTTCTCGCGGAAGCTCCTTCCCGACGGCAGACAGCGAATCGCAATACCGCTCATCGTCGCCTTCTTCCCGCAGGACATCTTCTTTTCAATCACCAGCGACGTCCTTTCACCGCTGGTTTTCGCTGCAGCGTTCTTTATGCTGCTTGAGATATGTCTTGGCGAAAAATCCTGGTCTTACCACCTGTTCGCCGGCCTGGCCATTGCTGTAACCTTCCTTACCAAGGCCTCGAATATTGCAATCTTCCCTCTCGCTGCCGGCGCTATCCTCATCAAAATAAAACAAGCCGTTTCCCAGAAACGTCTCAAACAGAACCTCCCGTCCCTGGCTGCTCTGGCCGTTGCCGCCACTATCCCTGTCGCCCTTTGGCTCGGTCGCAACTACATACTCTTCGGCGACCTCTCCGGCGCAGCCAAATCACATCAGGCCCTCACCTGGACTCAAAAACCCTTCAGTGAAATGTTCAACCATCCCATCTTTACGCCGTCAGGTATGTTCTTCTTCCTAAGCGAACTGACAAAAAAGTTCTGGCGAGGCGAATTTTTCTGGCGATTCAAACCAATTGCTTACCCCTTTATGGACTGGTTCTATTGTGTATCCTCCGCCGTCTTTCTTACGACCTCTCTGCTCGGCCTCGTCCTCGATAAAACCAAAATGGACAGTCGCTATCGCTTTGCCCTCGCAGCAGCCCTGTTCGTCGTCGCCCTGTCGGTTGCGTTACTGGCAGTCCTGTCTATGCGGTATGATTTCGGGAGGTGCTTCTACCCGTCACGAGAAAGGCCCTATTTTACCTCAGGCCGATTGATTGCAGGCACCATCCTGCCCTTCCTGTTCCTCTACGTCGATGGCCTCCGACGCATCCTCTCCAAACTCCACTGCGATTCCTGCCCGCCTCGACTCGTCCGACCTCGGCTCGGCGCCGAGTCGAGACGGGCCGGACGCGAGTCGGGCGAGGCGGGCCTGCTCATCATAGTCGGCGTTATCGCCGCAGCCATAACTGTCTGCGAGATTATCCTTGCCTGGCCCGTCTTTGCCAGCCCTTACAACTGGTTCCACCTCAAGTAAAACCTCTTGTGTTCGATGCTTGTCCGCCGCAGGAGGGTCGGAGGTTGGCTGTTCAATATAATCTTTTTTCTTGAGTTTGGGCTGCGGCAGTTTATGATACAAACGTAGGTATTTAAGTGTCCGGCGGCAAATAGAAAGGGAATCACGCTATGAAACCGGATGTCAAAAAGCACCTTCGCAACGCAGACGAAATCCTGCGGGAGATGGAACATCTGCTGGCAGGGAGCTTTTACAGAGGAGTCGTGGGACGTGCGTATTACGCAATGTTCCACGCTGCTACCGCCGCCCTGCTGGCAAAAGAAGTTGAAGGGGGGACCAGACAGGGGGCTGTCCCTGAGTTTGAGGACGCCTTCGTGAAAACCGGCCAACTCGACAAAAAGCTCCATCAATACTTTCGCCAGGCCTTTAATGCCCGAACCGAGTCCGATTCCCCTTCGTTCGCTTCGGCGGACCACAGGCAGGCGCAGGCAACCCTTATCAGAGCGAAGGAATTCATCGCCGCCTGCCGCAAACTATGTGAGGGCTGAGATAGCAGGAGATATGCTTTGCTTATGATACTTAACCGCCGAAAAATATTGTGGTACGTAACTTTGGTCTCCCTTCTGTTGTCGTTCGGCTGCGCAGGACCTCGCAAGTCGACGACTAAGACCAAGCCAACTGCCGACGCAAACGGACTTGGCGATACAGTCGGAACGTTAGCCGAGGTCTTCGCCTCCGATGCAATACCCGTAAGGGGTTACGCCCTGGTGGGGGGGCTTAACGGCACCGGCTCCTCTGAGTGCCCCGCCCAGATTCGAACCTACCTCGAAAAATACATCCTTCAGCGTCTCTCCGGCGCCAAAGTCAACATCGACGAGCTTATCAGCAGCCCCGATACCGCCGTCGTTGTCGTCGAGGGTATAATTCCGCCCGCCGCCTCCAAAAATCAGCGTTTCGACGTCAGGATTGCCGCACTGCCCGGCACACAGACTACTTCCCTTGAAGGCGGCTGGCTCTACGGCTCAGACCTCTACGAGGCACGACAGATCGGTATGAGCACCAAGCCGCTCGCCACTGCCCAAGGCCCCGTCTATACCGATTCTGTCGGTCCGGACTTGGCCGATAACAGGACCGGCTACGTCCTCGGCGGCGGCGCGGTCCTCGAAGACTACAAAATCAGTCTCGTTCTTCGACGCCCAGACTACCGCGCCGCAGGCCAAATCAGAAATCGCATAAACGGACGCTTCGGCTATGAAACCGCCTGGGCGCTCTCGCCGGGCAACATCGAGCTGCACGTCCCCACCAAATATGCCGCCGCAAAAGACAGATTCATTCAGCTCGTCAGGGCCACGTACCTCGCGGATACGCCCGAGCTTACAGAAAAAAGAATCATAACCCATATCCAGAAGCTCGCCAGCTCCCAGAACAAAAACGCAAGCGAAATCGCCCTCGAAGCCATAGGCAACGCCGCCCTGCCAAAACTCGCGGTCCTGCTGAATTCCTCCGACCCCGAGGTCCGCCTCCGTGCCGCACGCTGTATACTCAACCTCGGCGACCAGCGAGGCCGAGAGGCCCTCTGGAACATTGCCTCCGATAGGACCTCCGCCTACCGCGTAGAGGCAATCGATACGTTCGTCAATGCCGCCGCAAGAGATGATGCCTCCCCAATGCTTCGCGGCCTCTTGCGCGACGAGGATTTCCCTGTCCGACTCGCCGCCTACGAAAACCTTATCCGCCTCAACGATGCCACCGTGTCTGTTAAATTGATAGCCGACAGTTTCTATCTTGACCAAATCACACAGGCCGGAAAACCTGCAATCTTCGTCTCTCGCCGAGACCAGCCACGCATCGCACTCTTCGGCGCCCCCATCTACTGCCGCAGCAACCTCTTCGTCGAGACTCCCGACGGCGCCATCACTATAAACGCGCCCGCAGGCGAGCAGTTTGCCACAATAATACGCAAACACCCCAAACACCCCGATACAATCATCCGTTTGAAAACTTCCCTCGACCTTGCCGACATCATCCAGACATTGTGCCGGGAGCCATTGACCCCCTCCGACGAGGGCGGCCCGGGCCTCGGCGTCTCCTATTCCACGCTCGCCGGCCTCCTTAAACAAATGGCTGACTCCGGCGCCGTCCCCGCCGAATTTTACGTCGGCCCTCCGCCAAAAACCCTGCCAACTATCAAGAAATAACACCACATCGACCGATAATACTTAGACTAAATATTACGGGTGATTGAAAGGTTGAAACCGAAGGAAAAATCAGAATGTTAAACTTCTTTCATTGCATTTTTCCTGGTTTGCAGCGATAATAATTGTGAAATTATCGGACAATATGGCCTTGAGCGTCCTCGCGTGTGCGACAGGTTACAGAAGCAGGAGGGGTATTCCCTAAATGCGATACATTCGGCATTTGTCCTTCCTCGGCTTTGCTTGGCCCTAACAGGTGCATAAATGCGGCTTGAAAAAGTTATTCTCGACGGGTTCAAAAGCTTCGCAGACAAAACGGAGTTCGCCTTCTCCACACCCATAACGGGAATCGTCGGCCCCAACGGCTGCGGCAAAAGCAACGTCGTCGATGCCGTCAAATGGGTCTTCGGCGAACAAAGTGCTAAAAGTCTCCGCAGCGGCCGTATGGCCGACGTCATATTCGGCGGCAGCTCCAGCAGAAAACCCGCCGGCTGCGCAGAAGTCAGCTTGTTCATCTCCAACACAAATGGCTCCGTAACGGGCCGGCTCCCCATCGATACCGACGAAGTCCAAATTACCCGGCGCATATACAGGAGCGGCGAAAGCGAATACAAAATAAATAACAAACTTTGCCGCCTCAGGGACGTCCGCGAGCTGTTTATGGATACCGGCGTCGGCGTCAGGGCCTACTCCATCATCGAGCAGGGACAGGTCGAACGCCTCCTTATGTCCTCCCCGACCGAGCGCCGCCTCATATTCGAAGAAGCGGCGGGCATCAGCAAATACAAGGCGCACAAGGAAGAGGCCCTCCGCAAGCTCGAACGCACCGAACAAAACCTCCTTCGCCTCGCCGACATCGTATCCGAAGTCGCCGGCCGCCTCCGAAGCGTCAAGCTCGCCGCCGGAAAGGCAAGAAGCTACCTCCAGTACACCCAGCGGCTAAAAGAGCTTCAGGTCAACTACTCGCTGGCCGAATTCGACAAAATCTACAAAACCGCCGCCCAGAAGAAAACCGCCCTCGATGAAGCCGACACCCTTTTCGCCGTTGCCGCTGCCGACGTCGCAAAACACGATGCACTCCTCGGCGAAATTGGCCGCCAGATTATCGAAACCGAAAACAACATCAACCAGACCGACAACTCGCTGGTCGCCGTCCAGAGCAAAATCGAGCAGCAGTTGCAGCGAATAGAATTCCTCCGCGCCAGGATAAAAGAGCTTGAACAGAGAAGAACCGTTGGCGTCGCCAGGGCGCAAAACCTCGCTGAACAAAAAAATACTTTCACGGCCGACCTTGAAAAATACCAGGCACAACAGGAGGAAAACGAAAAAGCCCTCGAACAGTGCAGCCGCGATGTCGAGCTGACCAGCCGGGCAATCACCGACCTTAACGCCCGGGCCGACTCGCTCGCTGCCGAGCTTGAAGATGAAAAATCCGGCATTATCGATATTGTCCGACACACCGCCCAGCTTCACAACGAAGTTCAAAGCATATCGGTCTATCGCACTAATCTTTCCTCCCAGAAAGACCGCCTCGCCGGCCGCGCCCAGGTCACAGGAGCCGAGCTTGAAAAACTCCTCACCGAAAAGGCCCAGTGCGAGGCGCGCCTCAACGACATCGAAACCGTCCTGGCCGACCTCACAAAAAATCTCGATGCAAAACGCAAAGAGTCCGACTTGTGCGCAGGCCGAATCGACGAAGACAAAAAACGGCTCGCCAACAGCAAAGAGGCGAAAAGCGCGCTTGCAAGCGAGCTTGCCGTCCTCACCGATATGGAAAATCGTCGCGAAGGCGTCAAGGCGGGCGCAAAACGAATACTCGAAAACGCATCCAGGTTCGACTACGTAGAAGGAATTTTAGCCGACGTTATCACGGCGCACATCGACTATGCCGCCGCCGTTGAGGCCGCACTCGAAGACAAAACCGACGCCGTCGTCATTTCCTCCACCGATAAACTCTTAGCCGACAAACACGCGGTTGACTCACTCGATGGCCGGGTCCACTTCATAAGCACCGACAAAATCGGCCCCTTTGTTGATACCGCTGACCTCTCGGCACTGCCCGGCGTCAAAGGTCGTCTCGTCGAGTTCGTCAGCTACCCTCCCAAGCACGCCCCCCTCGTCTGGGCGCTGTTAGGCACAACGCTCATCGTTGACTCCATAGAAATGGCCGGCCCACTGTCCGCCAACCTCGGCCCCGACTATAAGTTCGTCACGCTCAAAGGCGAATTTGCCGCGGGCGATGGCTTCATCAAACTCGGTCCGCTCGGCCGGGCCACAGGCCTCATCTCACGAAAAAGCCGGCTACGCCAATTGCAGGACACCATCGCCAACATCACAGACGAGATTAACTCGCTCCAAAACCAAATCGAAAACGCCCTCCGCACCGGCGACCACCTCACAAAACTGTGCAAAGACCTCCGCACCGCGGTTTACGAGGCGAATACCGAAAAAACCCAGATAAACTCCAAACTCGCCGCACTCGAGGAAAGCATCAGGCGACTCAGCGAAGAACAGCCTCTCATCACCGGCGAAATTGACATCCTCGAAAAACAAATCGCCGCCTCCGTCCAGCAGGAATACCAGTCAAAACAAAAACTCGAAGAGCTTGAGACCGTCAACAACCAGCGCACCGCCCGAATAAGCCAGTTACAGAATGATTATTCCAACCTTAAAGACCAGCAGCAAACCTTAGTCGATAAGCTCACCGACCTCAAGGTCTCGCTCGGCCAAATATCCGAACACCGCCAGTCCCTCAATCAAACCATCCAGTCACTCCAGACCCAGCTTCAGGCCAATACCGCCGCCGTCCAGGCGACGGAATCCGAAATCAAAAACTCCACCGACCAGGCCGCCGCCTCTCAAACCGACATCCTCGCCTCCGAATCCGCCGTCTCCGAGATGTTCCTCGAAAAAGACACTAAGCAGCAAAATAGCTCCCAGCTCCACAAACAAATTGAAGAGCTGCTGGCTGAACAGAAAAATAACGAGCAGCTCCTCCGCGACAAACGCGCCGGGCAAACCCAAATCGAACAGCAGATGAACGAAATAAAAATCGAGCTTGGCCAGCTCGATGTCCGGCAGCAGGACCTCATCGCCCGCGTCCGCGATGAGCTTCAAATCGACCTGCTCGCCTCCTACGCAAGCTACCAGGACACCGCCGTTGACTGGGAAAAAATACGCGAGGAAATCGCCGACCTTCGCGGCAAAATCGAACGCCTCGGCAACGTCAACATCGACGCCATTCAGGAGAGCACCGACCTCGAACAACGCCACAACTTCCTTTCCACCCAGGTCGAAGACCTCAATTCCAGCAAAGGCCAGCTTCAGCAGCTAATTAACCGGCTCAACAAAATAAGCAGAGAAAAATTCACCGAGACCTTCGAGCTGGTCAGGGGCCATTTCCAGCAAATCTTCCGCAAACTCTTCGGCGGCGGAAAAGCCGACGTCGTCCTCGAAGAAGCGCCAGACGTTCTCGACGCCGGCATCGAAATCATCGCAAAACCGCCCGGCAAAGAAACCAGAAGCATCTCACTCCTGAGCGGCGGCGAAAAGGCAATGACCGCCATTGCACTGCTCTTCTCGGTCTTTAAGGCAAAACCCTCGCCGTTCTGCTTCCTCGACGAGGTTGACGCGGCACTCGACGAGGCCAACAATGAACGATTCGATATGCTCCTCAAGGAATTCCAGAAGGATTCCCAGTTCGTAATCATCACGCACTCCAAGCGCACTATGAGCAGCGCCGATATGCTCTACGGCATAACAATGCAGACCCAGGGCGTCAGTAAAAAGATTGCCGTCAACTTCGACCATTACGTCTCCGAACCCGCCGCCGCTTAATCCTTACCAAAATCCGAAATCCGCAATCCCTTGCCTTTGACGTTCTCCCCGCCAAAACCTATAATGGCCCTGTTCTATTGAGGGTATAATTATGGAAACGGTTCTGCTTGTCATAGTGGCTGTCTTGCTCATACTCGTCCTGCTCCTTTTGTTTTACACAAGCTCTTCTAACAGGGACAAGCTCACCCAACAGCACTCGGCTATCGCGGGCCTTCAGCAGCAGCTCGATACTCTGAGGGGTTCCGCCGACACCACACGCGATACCCTGCAAACCTCGCTGCAAAAAGGTCAGGACTCCGTCGCCAAAAATCTCCAGTCAAGCGTCGAGACCCTCAATCGCCTCCACAGCCAGATTGGCCAAATCATCACCGCCAGCTCGCAGATGCAAAAGGTCGGCGACGACGTCAAACGCCTTCAGGAAATCTTGGCAAGCCCAAAACTCCGCGGCGGCCTCGGCGAATGGTCCCTCGAAAATCTCCTTTCACAAATCCTGCCGAAGGATACTTACCAGCTTCAATACTCCTTCAAAGACGCCCAAAAAGTCGATGCACTGGTTGCGCTTGCGGGCTACAGCGTCCCAATCGACGCCAAATTCCCGCTTTCAAACTTTGAACTGCTGCTAAAGGCCGAGACGGACGGCGAGCGCATTCGTCTGCGAAAGCAGTTTCACAACGACGTAATCAAACACATCGACAAAATCGCCGCTTCCTACATCAGGCCAGCCGAAGGAACTCTCGATTTTGCCCTGATGTATATCCCCGCCGAAAATGTGTATTACGAAACAATTGTCAAATACCCCGACGACGCAAAAAACATCCTTCAGTATTCGTTAGACAAAAAGGTCATCCCCGTCTCGCCGAATCTTCTGTATGCGTATCTGATGACCGTCGTAATGGGCCTTCACGGATTGCAAATCGAAAAACAGGCCGCCGAAATACGGCAGAACCTCAAAAAACTTAATGCCTCCTTCGCAGATTTCGCCGACACCTGGGATGTCCTCGGCAAACACCTCCGCAACGCCTACTCTCAATACGACGAAGGCCACAAAAAACTCGACCGATTCGGCATGCAGTTGGAACAAGTCGGCGGCGAAAACAGTAACAGAACTCCAGATGAACCCCAGGATTTATTGTGATAAGAAATAACTTTCCGGATGGAAACGACGATGAAACAGAAAAGATGCGTTTTGTTGCTAATTGCAATGCTCATAGCCGCACCTGTTTTGTCGGCCGACCAGTTTTATGACGGTTTCAAGAATCCGCCGAATACGGCAAGGCCTTTTGTTCGCTGGCGGTGGAACGCCGAAGTCCCAACCGAACGGGAAATCATTCGCCAGCTCGATATCCTCAAACAAGCCGGCTTCGGAGGCGTCGAAATTTGCCCCGCCGAAGATGCAAACGCCAAAATGGTCAAGTTCGCCGCTGACACCGCAAAACAACGCGGAATGACCGTTGATTTGGCCCTCGGCTCACCCCTGGCCGCACCCTCTCTCTGGACCAGCGAGCAAATCCAGATGATAACTCTCGGCAAAAAAACGCTCACAGGCCCAGCCACCTGCATAGCCGACGTGAATTACCTCGTCAACGCTGCTGATGAAACTCGACGCCTCGCCCCCGACCCAAACCGCCAGCTTATGTTCCTCTGGCTCATACCTCAGGGACTCCTATCCTTCAAAATGGGCGAAGAGCTTTCCGATAAGGTCTCGCCCGACGGCTCAATCACCTTCGATATTCCCGACGGCAACCATACACTTTACATAGGCGTCTGGCACGAAAATCCCACACAGCTCACCGATACCACACGTAGAGCCGATGGCCCCGTCCTCAACCTGCTCAATAAACAAGCCGTCGAAAAATACCTCAACAGCATCTCCGCCAACCTCAATCCAGCACTTGGCAGTAAACTCGGCGACTCCATTCACACAATATCCTGCGACGATACCGAACTATCCGGCGCCAACTGGACAACCGATTTCGCCCAGCAATTTTCCCAGCGCCGCGGCTACGAACTCATCCCTTATCTGCCGCTGGTCCTCGACGATAATCTCCCCAAAGAAAACACCCGCTTCTACGATACTATTCGCCGCGTGCGTTATGATTTCTGCGCAACCTTCGCCGAGCTTTTTCACGAACGCTTCGCCCAGACCTTCTACGAATGGTGCCGCGGTAATAACGTCCTCTCCCGCCTCCAGACCGGCTACATCGATATGCTCGACGGCTCTATGCTCACCGATATACCCCGCGGCGACGCCTGGCTCGTCCCCGGCGAACAACCTTTCGAGCCAAACCGCGCCACCGAAATCCTCTGCCGCGTCTCAACCAAAATCGCCTCATCCGCCGCGCACCTCACGAATAAATCCATCGTAAACTGCGAATCAATGACCCCCGCCGTTTTTGCTTCGCCTGCCCCCGCGTCTCCCGGCGCGAGTCGGGGCGGCGGGCAAAAGCGAAGCAGCGGGGGCGACTTCCGCCAGACCCTCGAATCCCTCAAGGCCTCCGACGACCTCACCTTTATCTCAGGCGTCAACCACTCCATTTTGGACGGCTACAGCTACTTGCCTGCAAACGCCCCATTCCCCGGCTGGACACGGGCCGCCGCCTGCCTCAGCGAACGCAACCCCTGGTGGCCGTATTTTAGAAACTGGACCGACCGCAACGCCCGATTGTCCTGCCTGTTCCAAAGCTCCCGGCGCCAGGCCAGAATCGCCATTCTCTGCCCAACCGCAGACCTTTGGAGCGATTGTGGATTGTCCCCTCGATTCGTCGATTACATCTGGTATCTGTTCCCGCTCTGGCAGGCGCTCAATCACAACGGCTACACCGCCGATTACCTCGGCGAAAAAATCCTCCCCCAGACAACCTTCGAAGACGGCAAACTTCACTTCGGCACGCTTGTTTACGACGCCGTTATCGTCCCCGACGCATTCTCAATCGAATTCCCCGCCGCCAAGGCGCTCCGCTTCTTCGCCCAGGCAGGCGGCAAAATCGCCTTCATTGGCGAACCGCCACAGACCGCACCCGGCTTCAAAGACCTCGTCCTGCGCGGTGTCCCAGTCCAGCTCACTATGGACCATGTCTTCGAAAATGACCCCAACCGCGTCGCGTCCTTCCCCGCCCCCGACAAAGAAAAAGATAACCTCACATCCTGGACCTTTGACCTGATGAACAAAATCAGCGTCCCGCCCACCGTCAAAATCTCGCCCACCAGCGATAATCTCCTCTTCGTCCACTACGTCGCTGACGACCGTGACATATTCTTCTTCACCAACACCAATCGCACCGCACCCGTATCCTTGCGCGCACAATTCGACACCGCCGACAAAACCCCGTCGCTCTGGGACCCCGAAACGGGCAACCGCAGTATATTCCCCTATGGCGACAAAAAGAACGAACTTGATATTCGCCTCGCGCCGCTCGAATCGCTGCTGGTGGTCTTTGACCCGAATACCAAAGGCAAACCCGGTAAACCCGCTCCCGCCATCGACTTTAACGACGCTCTTGAAATCACAACCCCCTTCAAGGCCGACTTCGCCCATCGCGTTACCGGCGAAAAATTTACCCGCGAAATCGACAAACTCATCGACCTCGCCCAAACCCAGGACCCTCTCTTGAATACCTTCGCCGGCACAATCGTTTATCGAACCGAATTTAACACCGCCGACAAAAAGCGGACAATGCTCGACCTCGGCAAGGTCTATGATATATCGGAAGTGAAACTAAACGGCAAATCACTCGGCACCCGCTGGTATGGGCGACATATTTACGACGCAACCGGCACCCTGAAAAAGGGCAAAAATGTGCTTGAGGTAAAAGTTACAACTACGCTGGCCAACTACGTCCGCTCACTAAAAGATGACCCAAACGCGATTCCATCTAAACCAGCACCCGCCGGCCTCGTCGGCCCCGTGCGACTGCTCAAGGCACAGTAAGAAAAAAACATCAAAGATATGATTTACGAAGACCTAAAGGGTAAAAAGGTGCTTGTTACCGGCTCAAGCAGCGGCATCGGACAGGCAACGGCCATTGAGTTCGCCAAACAGGGCTGCTTCGTCGGCGTCCACTACTTCAAAACTATGCAGGGGGGCAGGGACACTCTCGAACAGGTCAAAAAATTCGGCGACGGCATCCTCCTCAAGGCCGACGTTCGCAGTCAAAAACAGGTAAACAGTATGGTCAAAAAATTCGCCGACGCCGCAGATGGCATCGACGTCCTCGTCAACAACGCCGGCGACCTCATCGACAGACAACCTTTCGAAACCGCCTCCGCTGCATACCACGACGACATCTACCAGACAAACGTCCGCTCGATTTTCTTCATTACCCAGGCCGCTCTCCCCTTCCTGAAAAAATCCGCCGGCTCGCCCGGCGTAGCGCAAGCGAAGTCGGGCTGCATCATCAACGTCGGCTCCATCGCCGGCCACCACGGCGGGGGTGACGGCTCCGGCATCTACGCCGGCGCTAAAGCCGCCGTCGCCACCGAAACCATCGCTATGGCAAAAGAATTCGGAAAATACGGAATCCGCGTTAATACCGTAATCCCCGGCCTCATCAAAACCCGCTTCCACCAGCGATACACCTCCGCCGAACGCCGCGCAAAAGTCGCAAAAGAAACGCCCTTAGGCAGAAACGGCGCCGCCCAGGACATCGCCAAGGCAATCCTCTTCCTCGCAAGCTCCGACGCCGCCGGCTTCATCACGGGCGAATACATCGCCGTCAACGGCGGTCTCTATATGCGCGCCTAAATACTAAATAGGGGCAGTTACAATCCTGTTCGGCACGTGATTTGCCCTTTTCCAAATTTAATAGAACATTCATGTCCTCACTTGTATTTTATAAGGTAGTCAAACGAGCGGCAACTTATTTATGCGCAGCATAAA
>Ga0315274_10003509_pt1 | contig 23317 bp, 21 predicted proteins | sample YL17G02_20_MG_FD_203700 | JGI IMG/M metagenome (GOLD analysis project Ga0315274, IMG submission 203700) | Sediment microbial communities from Yellowstone Lake, YNP, Wyoming, USA - YL17G02_20 | ecosystem: Environmental > Aquatic > Freshwater > Lake > Sediment | place: USA: Wyoming | collected...
TGCTACCGCCGCCCTGTCTCGCGTGCTGCGCGAGCGCCTCGATCGAGTCAAGAGGGCGGACGATTTCCTCGTGCAGGAAGCGCGGAGAGATCGCGAGATTCGACTCGGCTCATCATGAGCACACCCCATGGTCCGTGATCCCGCCGGCCTCGGGGGTGTGGCCGTGAGTGTGGGCCGCGCCTGTTCTCCATGGATAAGGAGCTCGGCACCGCAGCGCTACTGAGATCTCCTGAGCGCGCATGCCTGCTCGAGCAGATGAGGCTGACGAGGCCCTCAGCCTCGGCCCCTCGATCGACTGAGCGCGCAGCCTGACCTGAGGAGCACGGAGAGGCTGGCTGACAATTCCCTCCCTCGGGCCCGACGCTGGACATGCTGGTACGCTGGAAACCCCTTCGTGTGGTGGTGTCGGCGTCGTCTCGGCCAGATGCCGGCACCGCCGCGCTCGAGTATGCGTGAACTCGTCCAATCAGGCCAGGGGAGCGTACATCTCCATGGGGGGATGGGCTTGTATGTTTTCAGATCTGCTCGGAATGGTGCCGAACCGAGCAATTCCAAACTACTATGGCCATGGCTAAGAGAGGGCTCTAGTCACACCTCGAGACGACCGCGACCTCCTGAGGAGCTCGAGGGCTTTGAGCGCGCTGTCCAGAAGAGATGGCCGCACAGTCGAGCCTCACTTCCGCTAGCCAGGGGACTCGTCAGGGGGCGCTCGCTCGTGGTAGATCGCCTCGAGCTCCATCGCGCTTCTCCAGGTGCGTGGCCAGTACCGGCCTGAGAGGTCGAGCCGCCCGGCGTTCTCGTCCTCCACGATCCTCCGGAGCACGTCGGGCGTCTTGTCGTGCCCCCAGTCCACCACGACCTCGCCGAACTCCTGAGCGTACGGACCAGCCACGCACATGCCGGCGAGGCCGAACCACAGTTCCACATAGAGCGTGCCATGGTCGCACCCGTACTTCGCCCTCGCCTCCGGCGGCCCGCCATGAGATCTGAAGTGCTCCTCGAGGCTCACGCCTGACGGTACCTCCTCGTGGCATATCTCGCATTCGACACACCGCGCCTGAGCGGTCTGCGCGTTCGCACCCACGGGCCGGAGGACCTCAGGTGGGACCTCCTCGCGAGGAGCGAGTTCAGACTTGTCGGTCATTGGTCCTCCTCCGAGGGTCATAGCTGTTGTGTCGGAGCCATATGCCCACCGGTCCCTCCTCCTTGAGCGCCCGTTGCATCTCCTCATCCGAGACGATCTTCCAGAGTCGCTGACCCGCGAGTCTCTTCGCCACCCGCCGCCCAGATCCGTCCTCCATCGGGAGATCCATGTACTCCACGGACGGCGAATCACCGACCGCTTTGACTCGTAGATGGCACTCACGCAATCGACCGGTAGCCCGGGCCCGGACGAATGCCGCACCGTGCTTCGCGAGTTCCTTCTGCGTCCTGTCCACGTCGCTCTCGAAGTCGTCTCTCCAGGTCATCTCCTCGAGCTCAGTCTTCTCGGCCATAGTGCTCCTCCTCCTCGTCAGAGCTCACCAATCCGCCACCGGCCGCCGGGTCGAAGGAGCCGAGGACGAAGATCCGCCCCCAGCAACCCTCGCAGCACCGTCGGATCTGCGGGTCAGTCCGGACCCGGATCTCTCGCGTCTCCGCATTGCGTCCACAGTAGTAGCAGACGGCCACGACTGGCACTCCTCCTCCTCTCGGGCTCATTTCCGCCTCGCCTGCCCCGGGCGACTTCATTCGAGCCATGTCCTGCCTCCTGGGCCCGTCTCTCCCAACGGGCCATCTGACGATAAGCTGGTCCCTCGGTCCCTCGCTCGGGCCGATTTCCGGGGGCGTTTGTGACGGGCGCCTGGCGCGCGGGAACTCTTCCCCTCCTCGGGAGGACAGTGCCCGAGCCAGATATCCAGTGCCCTGGGCGCGGCATCTCTCCGATCGAGGAGCGCGAGGAGCATGTGATCATCCGCGCACTCGGTAATGTAGCTCGTGCGCCCGATGAAGTAATGGATCGCGTCCTCGTCCTTGGGTTGACGGAGGGCGTCGCGAAGGAGGTCCGCGAGGAGCTTCTTGCGGCACCAAAGAAGCGCATCCAGGAGGACCGTAAGCTCCGATGCCTGCTTCTTGAGGGGAGCATCGATGGGCGGCAGCTTCTCCGCTACCACGCTGAGGATCTCGTCTCTCGCCGTCCCGAATGCATGACGCGCTTCCTTCTCCGAATCGGGGACGTAGACATAGCGTGCTCGCACCCGCTTCTCTCCAGTTACAGGCACCTTCCGGATTCTCCCCTCGCGCACGAGACGATTCAAGTGCCGGGAGAGTTGGCGCCTGGGCTCACTTTCTTGCTTAATGTCCTCTAGGAGCTCCGCCCAGCTACGTCCGTTGGGGTGATGTTGCAGGATATTGATGATTAGCCGACTGTACTCGGGCGTGGATTCTCTCGTTGGTGTCCCTAAGTATACAAACGGCTCTTCGTCCTTTAAAGGTTCCGACCAGCCCTCGGCAAACGGGGGCGAAGGCAGGAATCATAATGGTACGAAGGGAGGAGAAGAGGATTCACTACAGCAGTGGGTCGTATCATCTTGTGGTCCCAATCCCGTTCGTGCGCGAGCACGGCCTGGACAGGGACCCGCGGGTAGAGGTTTTCAGTAATGGCGAGCTCCTCGTGCGTCCCCTCCGCAAGAGCGCGAAGGACGAGAAGAAGGAGGCAGTCGGGTGATGGACAAAAGAACCCGGGCCCCACGTACCAGGTGGGGCGAACCGGACAAGACCAGCGGGGTCGGATTCTCTATTGCATCTCGTACTTATGAAGGCTCGCCTCGTCCCCCAAGGCGCATCTGCGAGCGCTGCGGTCGAAGGCCTACAGAGCTGCTCGTCGTCGGAGAGCGCGAGGGCATGGCCGTGCGGATCTGTCGCAACTGCCGGGAGACGAGACGTTTCCCCATGTCCCTCGCTCCCCGCTCTCGGAGGCGGAGATCGTGAGTGCTGGGAAGGGTAAGGGCGCAAGCTCGGATAAGGACGCGGGCGCGGCGAAGGCACAGGCGCTCAGGACCATGGCCCAGACATATGCAGATCTCGGGCTCTCCATGATTCCGGTGAAAGCTGGGAGTAAGGTCCCGGACCTGTCGAAGTGGGAGCAATACCAGAAGCGTCGCCCGAAAGACGAGGAGCTCGATGGCTGGTTCACCCGGACGCGGAACATCGGGATCGTATGCGGCGCAGTCAGCGGCGGCCTTGTGGTCCTGGACTTCGACGACCCCCGCGCATTCCGCTACACGTACCTCGACCGGAAGGAGCTCGCCTCCCAAACGCTCGTCGCGGAGACGGGCAAGGGCGTGCACGTCTATGCCCGGCTCAAAGGTGGAGGCACTCCGAAGGGCAGAACCTACCGCCGCACGGGAAAGGGGCTCACGTGGCTGCCCCTCGACATCAAAGGAGAAGGCGGATACGTCGTCGCGCCGCCGAGCGTGCACCCAAGCGGAAAGCCGTACCGCTTCCTCGGAGAGGCCTCCGACATCATGGAGGTGTCGGAGCCGAGCTTGCGCGAGAAGCTTGACCAGAGGGCTGAAGAGTGGCCCTTTGTGGAGGCGGTCCTGGATGCGTGGAAAGAGGGGAACCGCCACAATCTGGCCCTGGGCCTCGCGAAGATCCTGCGCTATCAGCGCCGCTTCAGCGAGGACCGTGTTGAGGCCGTCGTCCGTCGCCTATGTGTAGCTGCGGAGGATTCAGAGGTCGAGGATCGCATCCATGCAGTCCGGGACACATTCACGAAAGGGGCGGAGGGGACAGCCGCACAGAGCTGGCTTGGCGAAGGACTCTATGCAACCCTCCAGGAGCTTATGCCAAAGCCCGCATCTCGGAGGAAGGGAAGGCGAGCTGCCGCCGGCGAGGAGGACATACGATATGAGACGTACCTCGAGCTCCCCGATGGGCGGATCGTCGAGGAGATTGCGGGCCTAGACGGAGAGCAGTTCGTCGTCTACGATCCGAAGACGGACACCTTGGTCATTGTCCCCGAGGTCGAGGTCGCTGGTACGAAGGTGCGCCCGCTGCCCATTCCCAAAATGCTGCGGGACAAGCTCACCCTGGCGGACGGGGTCGAGGAATACGGCTCGACCGAAGCGCTCCTCAAAGAGATGGAATCCCTCGGCCTGGAGGTGTTCGACCCCATGAAAGAGAAGCCCCTCTTCAACATGTGGATCCGGGTCGGCCTCTCCTCCTGGATCGTCGACCCACTCTTTGCGGGTTACGTCGAGAAGTTCGCAAGTATCTGCCGCACTACAGGCCCAAGTGAATCGGGCAAGGGGCGGCTGCTGACTGTCTCCCGATTTCTCTTCTATCGCCCCTTGTACTTCCTCAAGACGGTGCGCGTCCCAAGCCTCTTCCGTACGATGGAGCCCTGGCACGGCACGCTCATCCTGGACGAGGCGGACGTATCTAAGTCATCGGAGTCCGCAGAGTTCATCCAGTACCTCAATGCGCGGGCCGTGGACTCCGTGATACCTCGGTACGATGCGGAGTCCAATGAAATGCGCTTCTTCGGGAGCTTCGGACACACGATCGTGGCCACGCGGAAGCCATACTCGGATGATGGGGTGAACTCCCGATCCATCTTCCTCAGCGCGGAGGCCACAACCCGAAACGATATCGATCTCCACCCGTCCCCGGAATGGCTCGAGAGGGCTAGGATCCTCCACAACAAGCTCCTTCTCTGGCGATTGCATCGCATCGGCGAGATCCGGGCCAAGGAGCTCAAGGTGCCTACTCGCCTGGATATCGAAGGCGTCCGATCCTTCCGGGTCCGAGAGGCTTTCTTGGTTATGGCAGCCCTCGAGAAGAAGGAGCCGGGACTCCTCAAGGACATGGCCGAGGTGGCGAAAGAGGTTGAGCGGAGGCTCATCGTCGAGCGAGCTGCAAGCCCCTCGGGGCTTATCCTGAATGTGGTATATGGCTGTCTCCAAGATGAGCACTATTCCGTCGAGAAGGATGGGGTGGCCTACCGCCTCGTGCGAGAGCACCAGATGCAGAAGGAAGGCGATAAGCAGATCGTGGGGAAGGAACCCCTGACGCTCGGGAACGTCGTCGAGAGCCTCGGGAAAACCTTTAGTTCCATGGAGATTGCGCGGTACTGGCGCGGCCTTGGACAGGCCACGAAGGCACGGGACCGAATTGAGGAGCGCAGGTATAGCGGAATCATCCTCATCAAGGACCCGGACCGCCTAGACCGGGAGTTCCAGAAGTTCGTGGTCGACGCTCTGTCTATCTCGGGTCGCTTCCCGAAATGTCCCCCGCCTACCCCTCTCGAAGATTTTGGGGGGAAATCCCCTATAGACATGTGTGCTGCCGGGACAGGTGGGACAGGTGGGACAAATCAGGCCTCCGAGGGGGGTTTTGTCCCACCTGTCCGCGCTGTCCCACCCGGCTCCCTGTCTATAGGCACATCGCCTCGGATTTTTCCTGCCGCTACCGAGGAGATCTCAGCAGACCGAGCGGAAGGGCCTGCTGGAAAAGAGGAGCGGTTCAAGAGGGGCATCCGAGACTTGGTGGTCCTCGAGCACCTACGATCGCCGGAGAAGCCGCTCGAGGAGATGGCGGCCCGCATCGCTGACGAACTCCGGAAGCACGAGCACGACGTGGATCTCGAGCAGGTGATGGCAGAGGTGAGGGATGTCATCAAGCGGGCTGCTGAGGACCACAGTGATGAAGGAGGTCCTCCGTCATGACCAAGCTCCTCCTCGTCTTCGTGCCCACGTCCGGGACCAGGGCCGAGGCCGTGCTGCTACAGCTCGAAGCTCTCGCATCGGCGAGCTCCTCCGTCGTGGACGGACCGCTCGAGCTCGATGGACCTGTTCCAGCGAACAGGGCGAGGCGGTTCGCATGGACGGCAGAGGCCCTCGAGCGCGTTGCGAGGAGTACACGAATCAGTGAGGGACTCGCACGGGCGAAGGCGGAGGGGCGCAGGATCGGAAGGCCTCCCGCCCACAGCCGTACAACAATCGCGGAGATCGTTTTGGCACGGGACAGCGGCGCAAGTTGGGGGCAGATAGGACACAAGTACGGTCTGCCACGGACAAGCGCTAGAAGATTGGTCCAAAAAGGCCTCGCTGCACGGGATGCGCTCCGAGCCAGAAGACGGAAAAGGGGGTCTTCGTGAAGCTAAATGAGAATTGTGGCACAGTCCTTATGTCCCCGCTCGGCCATGTCGAGCCCGGCGGAGAGGATGGGGCAAACTCACCGCCGGGAGAGCAGCATGAAATCCAGCCATACACCCAGCTGGGAGCGGGCAAGGACGGGGCAAGTGGAGATGTCAATGAGGCCGACGCCCCATTGAAGGTCTCCGCTATCGTCGAGCGCTTTGTCGAGCAAACGAGAGCGCGACTCAGGCCCGAGACTCAGAGAGACTATGCCTGGGCCTTTTGTCGGTTCGCGGAGGATGCTGGTTTGGACGGTTTCACACGCCGGCGGTTGGCCGGCCCGAAGGGACGAGCCCTGGTGATTGCGCACCTCGAGCAGATCCCGCGCCCTTCATGGCGGTGTCATGTCGCCAAGCTAAAGGCCGTGTGGACCTTCGGGCTGAATCTCCCGTGGCCGATAGATGCCAAGAGGGACCTCGGGAAGCTTCCGAGGACGAGGCGACGAGAGAGTCCATCCGATGCGACTGTGACCGCGTGGAAGGAGGCGCTCTCTCACGAGCCGGATCCCCATCTCAAGCTGGCATGGCTCCTTATCGCGCAGCATGGATGGCGCCCATCGCACGTAATGCGGCTCAAGTGGCGGAACGTCCGGTATGACGAGGCGGGCAGGCCTGTCGCCATAGTTGCAGACGGCTCGCAGGAGGGCTTCAAGACGAGCTCGCCGATCGCAGCGAGGCTCGCCCCCGATGTCGCGGAAGCGCTGGGTGCCTGGAAGAAGAGCACACCCGAGCCTCTACCGGAGCGGCCCATCTTCCTACGGAGACACGATCCAGGAAGAACTGGCTACTCGAGGAATCAGGGGAAAGCGGCCGTCATGAGACACTGGAAGCGCCTTCAGAAACGATGGAACCTTCCGCCTCTTCGCCCTGTCGACGTGCGCCATTGGGTGGCCGGAGCGTGCCGCCGCGCAGATCTATCGAAGCAGGCATCCGCCTATCTCATGGGGCACGATCCGACACAGGGAGGCGCCATGCGAGATTGGTACGACAATCCCCCGGTCGAGGACGTCCTTACGGAGCAGGCGGAGAAGCTGCCCCATGGTCCTCTAGGCGTCCTCGGACATGGAGCGCTCGAGCTAGAGGATGGAGTGCCTCCTGATGCGGTGGCCCTCATGCTCGAGTACCTGATGGGACAGATCGGCACGATGGAGTTCGCGACCCGGGCCGAGGCGATCCGTCTGCGTGGCTCGAGCAGACAGGCATCACGCCTGGAGAGATGAGTGTTTAAGCCCCCATTTTCGACCATCGAAAATAGTTTCAGGCCTGCTTCATGGGTTTTGACATCGATTCCGCCAGACCTGCAGCGAAAAGCACGGAATCCGAGAAATCTGCCTTGCCCCTGGATGTATCAAGAAAGATCTTGTCGAGATTCACCACGGGAGCGCCAAAGGCTCTTGTGGCGCCCACGAAATGTAGTGATCGGAAGATCAGGTTCCCAGATACGCCATCAGGAGCAATGACAAGATCGCAATCCTTGACAGCGTCCTCGAACAGGATTGCATAGTGCCTTGCGTTCGTCCCCTGTTCCCTAAGAGTTTTGGCCAGCATCTCGCCTTCTTCGAGGCTCATCCTAATCTGAGGTCCTCGACTCCGATCCTCCAACCTTCCTTTCGACAGGACTCCAGTCTTCAGGTCCCAGCCCAGCCTTGAGAAGTACTGTATCGTCGCAGAGGCGAGCCTCAACTTTGAGGGATAATCGATGCCCTCATCAATCCCGACCGGGGCCAGAATGAATGGGTTCCCGCGCGAATCCTCCAGGACCGCAGCCCGCAAGACTTCCTTCAACCTGAATTCGTCCTTCAGGCATTGTAGCACTTTGGATGAACTCAGTGCCCCTCTAACAGCGACCCCAATCTCGCCTTGTTTCAGGGATACGACCAGGTCTCTGGGCTCCTCAAAACCCACAAGCGGAATCCGACCCCCTGACGAGGAGATGAGTCTCTTTGTGTCGGCCAGCATTTCAGACGATCCACCTATGCCCACCTTCACGCTGCTTCGAGCGCCGCGGGACAAGAGGGTGTTGACATCGATCAAGAGTGTGCGACCTCCTCAGAGCTCGTCCTCGGTCATCTGGTCAAAAGAGTAGTTCTCCCACTTTCGAACTCCAAGGACGATCTCAAGTTCCTGTGGTGTGAGAAGGGGTCTGTCATACGCTGCGACATCATCAATCGCAATCCTCGGACAGGCGGTCGACACATAGGCATCGAAGCCAAGTGACCTCAACTTCTCTGGGTCGAACTTGTCCATGAGTATCAGAGCCGCGTCCTTCTTCTTCCATCTGAGGAGCTTCCTCAGCTCCTTCGCCCGCTGCATCCGCCTCTGGCCGAGTTTCTCACCGACGATGATCCCGAAAGTCCGGGCGCGTTCCGCCTTCTCGATCACCGCATGCCGCTGCCTGAGGATCTTGTCCTTCGCCTGGTCTATCTCCCTCGGTTCCTCAAGATTGGGGTCCAGTATCACAACCTTCTTTCCCGTCGCGAGATGCACGCCCAGCGCGTGGAACGTACCGCTGCCAATCAGCAGATAGCTGTTCACTTCCTTGGCAATCGAAGTAGCGGACGTGTAGTTACATCCGAGCACCTCACCTGCATGTGAGATCCTGCTGTCGCCTTCTCCGACCCTGGTCTTGATTCCCATGTTGTCCAGGCCCTCGATGACATCATCTAGTTCCATGAGGTGTTGCGAAGTGGCTAGTACGCCAACAGGCTCCTGGATCAGTCCTACGGATTTCTTCAACTGATCCCCCAGTGGGACATTGGATCGGGCGGGGACGAAGATCATGGGCTTTGAGAACCTCAGCGATGGTATAGGCGAATGACCGATATTGACAATCGCATCGACAATATCGAAGAGTGATCTCGGGACATCACAGGCACCAAAACAAGGCTCCGCGACGACAAGAACCTCTACTCCAGCTTTGCTCTCGATGTCCTCCGCGAACTGGTATGCACGCTTCTTGAGGCCCTCGGGGACTTGGAGAGCGATGATCCTAGCCTTGATCCTCTTAATCTCTGAGATTGCGCTTGTGAGATCTACATCGTACATCATGGGATTTCAACCAGAGGTCTTACGGACATTTCCGGATGCGGTACTGGGTCGAACGACTGTAGTAACGAGAAGGGTGATAAAAACATTATGCGCCAGAGAGCAGGTCCGAAGTCAATCAGGCTGCTGCAGGCGAGCCACGCTCTATCTCGATATAGCACGGCGACGGCAATTTGATCGCGGCCCGCTTCAGCGCCAGTTTCGCGGTCGTGAAGTTCGCAGGCGAGGTCTCCAAGGTCATAATCTCCTGGTCTGCGCCGACTCTGGCCGCCGTTCCGATGGGCTTGCCGAACGCATGCCTCATGCCATCGGAGATACGGTCAGCACCCGCACCTGTCGCAATCTTGTTCTCCCTGATGACGTTGTGGGGATAGACTCTGATCTTGAGGTGATAGCCGCTCTGAGGTATCTTCTTCGCCAGGTACCTGTTTGCCGAGATACGAGCGGCCTCCAAAGCTATGTGCCTGATCTGACACTGTTCCACAACATGCAGGGTCATCCGGACTGCGTAGTCTCCCTTCTGCCCGTGTTCGAATTGAGTGATCCTGTTAGAAGGAACGCCTCCCATGTACTCCCTGCGGCAGTAGGCCTGCCCTTTGATCTCCCTGTACATGCTTCCGGGCTTTCGAGACATTGAACCACCAGTTGCGAATTCTTTCTCAGGTTTGCGGAGATAATGGTCGTCGTATTTAAACCTCTCTGAATTGACCGACCTATTGGTTCCGATGCTGGCTACGCATACTCCGCCACCAAGCATTATCTAAGCTCAGCCCAATTACCGCGACGATATGGGAAGGAGACATCTAGGAAAGCGTGATGCCAAGGACATCGCGAGAGAGCGCATAGACGGACTGTTCGCGCTCGCAGAACAGGAGGTTCACCAAGGATTGGCGGAAAGATCCAAGCGATATGTTTCCCTTGCGTTGAGAATAGGCGAGCGCCACAAGGTGAGGACAGGACATAAGAGGACTTACTGCCCCGAGTGCCACTCTTTCTTCGTGCCGCCCACAAACGTTCGCGTGAGGACGGGCAGAGGGAACATCTCAATGACATGTCTTGCATGCGGACATATCTCAAGGTACCCGCTCGTGCAGAAGAGGAGGTAGGGTTTTGGACAAGAAGCGAATCATCGAGCTTAAGGGCAAGGCCCAGACGCTCCCGGCAACCGTCCACATCGGCAAGGACGGCATCACACAGACAGTCATCGATGAGATCACGAAACAGCTCAAGAAGACGAAGTTGGTGAAGATCAAGTTGTTGCCCGCCCTCGAGAAGGATAGGAAAGAGGCCGGATCGGAACTCGCAAAGGTGACTTCCTCAGTCCTCGTTGAGGTCAGAGGAAGGACTGTGGTGCTTGCTGCTGAATAAGGTCATGTGACTCTCATGACCAGCCTTTAAATATCGACTATGTGATTGACAGAAAAAAGTGAGCGTGGTTTGGGTTGCTAGATGCCAAGTTCATCAGGGAGAACGCGGAGACTGTCCGACAATCGCTCGTCAATCGGAACTATGATCTCTCCGTCCTCGACAAGTTCCTCGACCTCGACAAGAAGTGGCGAACGCTAACTGAAGAGGGTAATTCCCTAAGAAAGAAAAGGAACGAAGTCTCCGAGCAGATCCCGAAGCTGCCCAAAGACCAGAAGCAAACCATGATCAGCGAGATGAAGGGAATCGCCGACAGGATCAGAGAAATCGAGGCAGAGACCAAGAAGATCGATGTGGACAGGGACGAGCTGCTCCTCAACATGCCGAACATTCCAGACCCAAGCGTGCCCGTCGGCGCGCTCGATGAAGGAGACAAATTCATGAGGAGCTGGGGCAACAAGAGGGATTTCGATTTCAAGCCCCTGAATCACTGGGAGATAGGTGAGAGGCTGGACATCATCGATTTCGAGCGCGGGGTGAAGGTCACGGGAACAGGGTTCTACGTCCTCAAAGGAGATGGGGCCAGACTAGAGAGGGCGCTCATCAACTTCATGCTCGATTTGCATCACACGCAGGGGTACAAAGAGCTGTTCCCCCCTGTGGTCATCAACCGCAAGAGCTGCGTGGGCACTGGACAGTTGCCCAAGATGCAGGAGGACATGTACTGGATCGAGAGAGATGACCTATATCTGAACCCGACCGCAGAAGTCCCAGTCACGAATCTTTATGCAGACGAGATACTCGACAGGAAGCAGTTGCCGATCTACCACACGGCGTATCTCCCATCTTTCCGGCGGGAAGCTGGCAAGCACATCGAGACCAAGGGAATTGCCAGAGTACACCAGTTCAACAAGGTAGAGTTGGTGAAGTTCGTGCTCCCAGAGACATCCCAGCAAGAACTCGAAACGCTCCTCAACGACGCTGAAGCTGTGGTCCAGGGGCTCAAGCTACCTTACAGGATCAGGTTACTTTGCACCGGTAGCCTGGGGTTTCACTCTTCGAAGACATACGACATCGAGACATTCGCTCCGGGGATGGATCAATGGCTCGAGGTCTCCTCCTGCAGCGACTTCAAGGAATTCCAAGCGCGAAGGGCGATGATCAAGTTCAGGCGGGAACCTCACCTGAAGAGCGACTACATCCATACTCTGAACGGATCAGGCATAGCACTGCCCAGGACAATGGTGTCCGTCCTGGAGAACTACCAGAAGAAAGATGGGACGGTGGCGGTCCCCGAGGTCCTCAGACCCTACATGAAAGGACAGGAGACCATAGGTTGAGAACGACGAGCCCATCTGCCACATTTCGTTCTTGAGAATCAGTTGTGATTGCCGGCCCTGACCTATATATATGCTTCAGGGTGCAATTGAGTCAGTGGCGAAATGGTAAGCATGTCTGAGAACAAGGAATTCGCAGTGCTCGTTGGAAGGGCCTTCCTGCACGAAATCGAGGCGAGTCACAAGGACGCAGCCATCGCTTTCGGGCGCGCGTTTCTGCTCGCTCTTGGCATGAAAGGGCCCGAGCAGACCCAGAACAGAATGTCCGCAATGGGAAGGCCTTGCAGAGAGCACTTTATTCTGGCACAGGATTGAATAGGCTCCGAAGCATCCATATTATGATGGGAGCAGAGTGTGTCCTCCGCGCCGTAGACTGCTTTTAAGAAGCGTCGGCGTGAACAGGGCAGTCATCAGGCCCATAAAGACGACGACCGAATAGACCTCTGAATTGATGATGTGTTTTGAGAGACCGTAATACGCGATGATGAGGGCTATCTCCAGCCTGGGAGCCATCCCTATGCCCACGGAGAAGGAATCCCACCACGACATGCCTGAGAGCTTCGCCGGAACTCCGCATCCGACGACCTTGGTGAGCACCGCAACGACAGTCAACAACACCCCGAACCCGATTGCGTTCCACATCTCTTTCAGGTCGACGACGACTCCCAAAGAAACGAAGAATATCGGAACGAAGAGCGCTTCAAGATACTGCGTTCCTTTCCTGAAACCGTCCTTGAGGGTGGAACTGGACATGATGGTCCCGGCGACGAACGCCCCGACGATCGCCGAGATGCCGATGGTCTCGGCAATGGTCGCGTAGAGGAACACGATCGCCAAAGCCAACACGAAGCCGCTCATGGGCAGTTTCCTTCGATAGCCCGATATCTGGACATTGAATATCAACGGCACGAGGAACCTGTAACCGACCCAAGCCCCGACTGCTATGAACATGATAGCTCCCAAGATTAGGAGGCCCAGCTCCGAGGAATCAAGACCTGCCCCGCTCGACAGGCCTTTGGATATGCCCAGCACGATCATTCCAAGGATGTCGTCCACGACGGCGGCGCCGACTATGGCATAGGCCACGGGGGTCCCGATGATGCCCAGCTCCGAGATCACGCTAGCAGTGACTGCGACGCTCGTCGCGACCAAGGTGGCGCCGATGAACACCGCGTCGGAGCCGAATCCCATTGCGTCGGCAAGGATGTAGCCCGCAATCCAGGGGAGGACCACTCCACCAACCGCGATCGATATTGATCTCTTCGTGTAGACCTCTCTCAGCTCGCACTCTAATCCGATCATGAACAACAGAATGATGGACCCGAGCTGAGCGAGCATGAGCACGACCTCGGGAAGCCCTGAGACCGCGTCAGTGGGCAAGCCACTGGCAGGGTCCAGTATCCTCGGCGCTTTGATTATGTTGAGGAGGCTCGGGCCTATGACCACGCCGACCAAGATATAGCCGATCACCTTCGGCTGGCCGAAGCGGGCGAACAGGAAACTGGAGAACAGCGAGACCACTAGCAGGAAGGTCAGCTCGAACCAGACCTCGGACAGCAGCTGGTCAAACAGGGATGACACCGAGAGAACCATGGATGTTCGCCACGCGCATGCATCCTACGGATTTATCACTTTTGCGGGTCCTCAGAGGCCGTGTACCACGCCCTTGAGGAGCCAGAAATCGACGAACTTGCCGGAGTTCGTGGTCAGCATCCCGTTGACGAAATCCCTGGGGACCCCTTCCAGGCATGCTCCGAACTCGATGCTCCAATTGCCCCAATCCCTTCCGACCAGCTTCCCCAGCGCGGGAATGTTGGGGGAGATCGACAGGGCGAGCGTGAATCTCTGTTGAAGATCGCCCACAGCCCCAAGTATCCTCACCATCTTCGGCATGCCGACCGTGAAGAGCGCCTCGAAGCTCAGGAACATCCCTGAGAAGAACGACCTGGGGAATGGCGGATATGCTATCGGCGTGCTCGCTCGGCCGAGGTTCACGACGAATGTCGCGAACGAGTGTATGAGCCATCTCAACAGGTCCACGATCGCCTCGCCAGTCACGATGAACGAAGCTCTGAATCCAATGCCGGCCGCTCCTGAAGCGTCGCTGATGACGACCTCTATGAAGAATATCACGTCGTGGATGATCTCGCTCACGAGCGCGAGCATGTTCTCTATGAAGTTGTTCAGCACCCGCTTGGCGAAAAGTGTGACGAAGTCCAGAGAAGCTGAGACCTCCTGGAGCTGCGTCTCGATGAACGCTTCCTTGAACGCCTCGAACAGGGCTTTCGCTATAAAGTCCGAGGTGGCAAGCAGCAAGGGGACTCCGTTGGAGTTCCCCCTGCTCCCCTCCTTGAATACCCACCTCGGGCCCCCGTCCCAGCTCCTCTGATTGGTCCGTTCGTCATTCCAAGTGTCTCGCAGCATCGGCGTGATATCGACAGTGGCGCCCGCGGCATCTTGAAGCACTACCGCATCGCCGTCGTTGAACGGGTCCCCCGGCTCGCCGTTGTCAAGCGATGTCTCGGGAAATGTGAACACCATCAGACCGTTGCCCGGGATCGTGCCGTCGATCCGCATAGCGCTGTTCTTCCCGTGCACGGTCGTTATCATCCAACCGTCTATGCACCTCGGCTCTGCCAAGGGATTGTAGAGCTCGACCCATTCTCTTCCGGAATCCTCACCAGGAGGGTTTGACTCGAACTCGTTCACGACAACATCGGTTGGGAAAGGAGGCGAGTACTTCAGCTGCATGCCCGCTTCTATCGATGCGGACAATCCGAGGACCGGGATTGGAATGTTCGACAGGAACGCGCCCACTCCCGGTATGTCCGCAGTGCTGACCCCCAGGAGCTCATAGGGTTCGACCTCTGGCATCACCACATCCATCGCCCATGACTTTCCGGTGCAGTGGACCTCCACAAACCTCCTCAAGATGTGCATCAGAGGATCGACCATGACTTCGACGACAGCGTTCCTCAAAGAAATCGTGCCGTTCGCAAGTATGTCATAGCTTCCGTCGCTGAGTCTGGCAATCCTGATTCCGAAGGTTATTCCAGGACCTAGGCGGTCAGTACAGACCATGACTCTCAGGAGGTCGCTCCCGTGCTTGTAGATGAGATCCGGAATATCCGTCTGGACGATTAAGGTGAAGCCATGCCATGAGACCCGGAATTCGACCCTGCCGTAGAGGTCGATCATGAACTTGACGGCCTTCGCGAGGGCAGAGTCGGCGATCTTCTGGATGTACTCCTGCAGGGTCTCGACCATCGTTTGAATGGCTGATGATATCACCTTGATCACTTTGGTGGCAAAGCTCGCCAGAACCTCGAAGGCGTGTGTGACGAACTTGTATATCCGCTCTAGGCCGTCCTTCACCCAGCCGAAGACAGGTTCCAGCTTGTCCCATACCTTGTCCAGAAACTTCTGAGCGACCGCAAGCCCGTCCTTGAGGGCCGTGTTCGAAGGATTGTACTCGACGCCCTGCAGAGGCCATGCAGAGTGGACCACGATAGGCAGTGAGAGCTCGATTCGGGCGGTCGTCCTGGACTCGGTCGCAGGCTTGCCCAGGATCGACTGGAAGGCGAGATTGGATGAAGACAGTCTCAGATCCAGCAGACCCAGAACGGATACCGTCCATTGCGTCGAGTACGGGCACGCGCTGACGTTCGATATCGATGTCATATGGACGTTCGGATACTCGTCCTTGCCTCGGTCGAAATCCCAAGGTCTTTTGACCTGGACCAAGAGATCGTCGGTCGGGAAGAGCTTCTCCAGCGAGGTGTATCCGATGACGGGATCGAATGGTGCTACTCGAAGAGGGGGCATGCCTCCCTCGACCGAGACGGCGAGAGTCTCGTTCAGGATTCTTCCATTCTCAAGAGCGGAACTCCGCTCGCCGTCCCAGAACTCGAACGGCTGGTCGATATCGAGATAGACTGAACGCTTGTAGCCGCCTACTTCCTTCTGTCGCAGAACTTCCTTGGAGAACGCTGTGAGAACCTTCTCAAGCATCTCCGCGATTCCTGGCATCCCCTCGGCTCCGCGGCATATCATCGAAGCGACCGAGTCGACAATGGGGCCGCAGAATCCGCCTTCCGATGTCACCACGGACTGATTCACCAGGATCGCAATCCGTTCCAACTGTTTCTTGGAGAGCGACTCGAGAGCACACGAAATGGACGAGCCGAGCCCCCAGGACGTATCGAACTCCACATCGTTCCTCACAATTGCAGCAAGCTGCTGCTCGACCGGAACGCCGAGGTTCGGAATGTATGAGTATCGGGCGGATGCCAGGATCGATGTCGCTGCGTCCGCGTAGACGGATTCCTTCATTCCAGCGATGTCGACAATCTGCGTACCCTTGGACGAGAGGAACTCACCCAACTGATGCGCGAGCTCGTACTGCGAACTGAAGAAAGGCAGATTCTTCCCGACTTTGGAGATGGCGACGGGGTCTATGCTCAGCTTGACAGCACCAGCCCCCAGCGAGAGCGAGTCGAACAGGTCTGAGTCGTCTGTGGGATCCACCGTGAGATTAGGCAGTTCCAGCTCAGCCATGCCCGCCAAGTCAAAAGCCAGCCTGGAGACGCTGTCCATCACGAGCGTCCTGAAACTCGCCTGACATCCTTTGAAAACGGGATAGAAGTCCCTCCATGTATCTGACGACAAGATGTCGTACTGAGGAACGTCGACTGGAGCCGTGATGTTGCCGACCCAGACTGGATACAGATCCCCTGCGGCATCTTCCACATAGTACTGCTTCTCCCCGATAAGAAGCATGAAGTCGCTCTGTGATGAGAAGAGTTCTGAGTAGGTCGTCACATTTGCGCCCGCCGCGTTCAGCACCTTCGATATCCAGGTGACGACAGCCGTCTTCGCCTTGTCCTCGCCCGTGAAGAAAGCAGCGACGGAATCCAGTGTGCTTCGAAGATCGTCTAACATCCCTTTTGCGGTGTCCAAAGCGCCCAGCCATCCCAGGTAGTCCATGAACTTGAGAGCAAGCTGGTCGGCGATTCCGAAAACCGCTTCTGCAACTATCATGCGAGGGTCCAGCCTAGGCTGGCTCTTCCCTAGAAACCACAGGAATAGCTCCGCAGGATCAAGGTTCCGGCCGCTCGAGCCCATGACCGCTGCGATTCCCAGTCCATTGCCTCCGCATAGGTTCTCGACCCGGGAAGCGAAGCCCGCGTCAACCGACTTGAAGAGTCTGGCCTGTTCGAGCAGGAGCCCGACATTCACTGCTTTGTAGACATCCTGTTCGGAAAGGATATCGGAGGTGTTCAGGCCCGTGTATGTTGGCTTCCCGTAGCCCTCGAGCACTCTAAGTTCGCAAAGGGTGCTCAGCATGTAGCCCACAAGCCGACCGAGATCCGATAGTTCGCCATCAGATGCGGATTCGAACGCCCTGAGCTTCGACTCGAGGAAGGGAAGGGCGGAGATGATCGGCCTCTGGAATGAAGTCTGCTTCACGATTTGCACATCATTATTCGCGACCTTGACCGAGAAGTTGCCCAATGCGACATAGTAGGGATTCACCGAACGCTCCGAGAGCGTCTCGACAGAGGGCGGAGGGAGCTTCGAGTAGGCCATTTGGACCCCGTCGATCTGTACCGTCCCAGGCTCGACGCTATCGGAGGATATCAAGTCGATAGTCTTCTTCTCGATAAAGAAAAGGCCTCCAGTCCAATTCGATACACCGAGCGCGAACTTACCATCCGTGCGCGGGAACGATGAAGAGATGTAGCAGGCGATCTCGTTCGAGAACGCTTCCGATATGGCCGTCTCGTTCACTGGAAACGCTTGCCAGCTCGACAGGACTTTCTGAGCTCTGGATGCTCCGCAGAGCTCCAGCTCTTGGACCACCCCTCCTATGGCGCCCTCCATCGCCTCAAGCAGCCTGTCCCTCCTGTCGGCCTTGACCTGATCGAGCTGCTGTTTTGCTAAGTAAGTGCCAGTCACGGCGGAAGCAGTCAGGAGAACCACCGCGATCACAGCAAAGGATACCTGTCCGCTTCGGTCGCTTCGCATTGCTGACAGCTTGACTATTCGTCTCCCGGACAAAACGGTCCTTCCGATCATGACTGTCCCGATTGGCTGGACCTGTTGTGAGGTGTAAAGCGTTGCACTTACATGCAGCCTACATCGGACCGCCCATCTGCAATTCTCGGTCCCTGTCACGATTAAATATGAAAGAAGCGATACAAGTACTTGGATGGGATGCCTTGGAGACTGAGAAGACTCTCCTGCTGATATTCGTCGCCTTCCTCGCGGCCAAGCTCGGCGGCGAGATCATGGAAAGGATGAGGCTACCCGCCGTCACCGGTGAGCTGATTGCCGGCGTCATGCTTGGACCGACATTACTGAACCTGATAACCTCCGAGGACAACTTCTTCGATGTCCTGGCACAACTGGGTGCCACCTTCCTCCTATTCTCCGTCGGCATGGAGACCAAGATCTCGGAATTGAGGAAAGTCGGCTTGATAGCGACGAGCGTGGCATTGTTGGGAGTGGTGACGCCGTTCATCCTCGGGTACTATGTCTCGATCCTCCTGTTCGCATCATCCATCGAGGCGATGTTCGTGGCCACGGCGTTGGTCGCGACGAGCGTAGGAATCACGGCTAGGGTGCTCGATGACATGGGCATGATTAACTCCCTTGAGGCGAAGATCATCTTGGGAGCGGCTGTCATCGATGACATTCTCGGAATGATCGTGCTCACCCTTGTCAGCGGCGTGGCCGTCGGAGATCTGACAGTACTCAACGTCGCGATAGTTGTCGCAGAGGCGGTCTGCTTCGTCGCAATCGTCACAATAATCGGGACCCGCGTGGTGAAGTACGCTTCCGGAAAGCGGGATGTCAGGTCCGATAAGACAGTCAACGGTGCTTGGGCCATACATTACACCACTCACGCGTTCAAGAGAGACAGCTGGTTTGACAAGCTGAAACAGCGGCAGGCACCGTTTGTGATAATCCTCATAGTGATATTCGGCCTCTCGGCCCTGGCCTCTTTTGTCGGTCTCGCCGCGATAATCGGGGCTTTCTTCGCGGGCCTGATCTTCTCCGACACCAAGGAAACCTACGAGCTCGAGCAGAAGTTCGAACCCCTCAACGTGCTGCTCGTTCCATTCTTCTTCGTCGTCATGGGCGCGAGAGTGGACTTCGCGAATTTCTCCAGCGTGATCCCTCTGGCCATAGTCATCACCGTCGTGGCGATTCTTGGCAAGCTGATTGGTTGCTCGCTGGGGGCGGCGTCGCGCGGAGAGAGGACCGCGATGATAGTTGGTGCTGGGATGGTCCCGAGGGGCGAGGTGGGAATCGTCGTAGCCATGATAGGCCTGAACATGGGAACAATAGGACAGGCGACGTACTCCGTGATAGTCCTGATGTCGATAGCAACGACTCTTTACGCTCCTTTCCTGCTGAGGACCGTGATCAAGGCCGAGTCCAAGAACAAGCGCGAATCAGGGTATATCACTCCTGGCTTTCGCCCATGATCCTCAGGAAATCCTCCAAGTGCTTCGAGAGGGCTTCATTGTCCGTGTAACCACAGGCAGAGAGATCGGGAGCGGCGAGCAACGCTGTCTTCCCGTCGCTGATAACATCGGTGGCGATCAGCGCTTTCCTCCTGATGACTCTCACGCCTCTCGGGGCTTTTACGAACGGGACGGTTATCACGGTCATGCTCACCCCTCTGGAGATTGCGTTGGAGAACTTCTTTCCGAATCTCGTTCTCATCTGCGATATGGAGGGCGAGGACATCACGAAGCTGCTCTCTGACTTGTCTAGCATCTCACCGATCTTGTCGAGCACGCGTTCCTTGCCCATGATCGTGTAGACGAGTTGTGGGACACCTCGCTCAGAGAGCAGGTTTCTCAGAGCGGACACCTTCCCGAAGGATTCCTCAACTTGCGCCACTAGTTTCTTTGACAGCTCGGATGGATCGACCGGCGAGAATGAACGAGGTCTTCCCTGCAGCTTCCTCGCGAACCCTTTCTGCTCGAGGCTCCGCATCACTTTGTAGGAAGATGTTCGAGGTATCTGTGCGACCTCAGCTACAAGATTTGCAGATCCTGTCCCCAATGCCACGAGAGCGACGTACGCCCTGGATTCATACTCAGATAGCCCCAATCTGGAGAAGGTGCTGGCTACCTTCAGATACTCCTTCATGAGCTCGTCGTAGTCCCTCCCAAGGGATGCTACGGCTTTCTTCAGGTCCATTTGTAGCCGAATAAGCTACATAACATTTAAATGATTCCCTGCGGATTGTACTATCGGACGCGGTTCCATGCTAACTAGAAAGAGCGCTATACCGCCCGGTTTGCCAAAGACAACAGAGAGCCTGTGCCCTGAATGTCTCATGATCATTCCTGCGACGCTGCGGGAGGACAATGGCAAGGTCGTGATGGAGAAGTCTTGCCCGAAGCACGGCAACTTCAGGGACGTCGTCTGGTCCGACGCGGAGATGTACAAGAGAGTCGAGAAGTGGGCCAAGGACGGAATCGGGGTGGAGAACCCAGCCATTCCAAAAGCCAAGCAATGCCCTTTCGATTGTGGTCTGTGCGATCTGCACCTGAGCCACACGGGGCTGGCCAACGTCGACCTGACCAACAGATGCAACCTCAAGTGCCCGATTTGTTTCGCAAACGCGAACTCTGCTGGGTATGTGTTCGAGCCCGATTACGACACGATCGTCAAGATGCTCAAGGTCCTTCGATCTCAGAAACCGGTCCCCACGCCAGCTGTCCAGTTCTCTGGCGGCGAGCCTACGATCCACCCGAGATTCTTGGACATCATCAAGGCGGCGAAGGAGCTTGGGTTCGCCCAGATTCAGGTCGCAACGAACGGTATCAAATTCGCTGAGAGCATTGATTTCTGCCAAAAGGCCAGCGACGCGGGACTCAACACTGTGTATCTCCAGTTCGACGGTCTGAGGCCCGAAATCTACAAGCGTGCGAGGGGCGTGGACCTGCTCGAGGTCAAGAAGAAGGTTATCGAGAACTTCCGGAAGGTTGGGCACCATTCGTCCATCGTATTCGTTCCGACAATCGTGAAGGGACTCAATGACGATCAGGTATGGCCCATACTCCACTATGCGCTCGAGAACATGGACGTCGTCAGGGGCGTGAACTTCCAGCCAGTCGCGTTCACCGGAAGGATTGACAAGGACGAGCTAGAGAAGGGGAGATACACGCTGCCAGATCTGGCGAAGGACATGGAGAGACAGTCGAGCGGGAAGATCAAGACTTTGGATTGGTACCCAGTCCCCATCGTGGCAGCGATATCAGAGCTCTGGATGGCGCTTTACGGCGGCGCGAAAGTCACGCTGACTACCCATGTGCACTGCGGCATCGCGACCTACGTGTTCGTCAAGGACGCCGACAACGTCATTCCTATCACAAGGTTCGTGGATGTCGAGCCCCTGTTCGAGGAACTCTATCGGCTCGCTCAGAGTGCCGCGGGCAAGAAGATCAAGGCGCTCTCGAAGGTCAAGGCGTATAGCTTGTTGAGGAAGTACCTGAGGAAAGACGAACTCCCGGATGGGATGAGCTCGACGCAGTTCCTGAAAGCTCTCAGGGGCGTTCTCTCAGAGGAGACCAAGAGCGAGCTGGCCAGGTTCAGCTGGCAGATGATGTACGTGGGAGCGATGCATTTCATGGACTCTTACAACTACGACATAGAACGAGTCAAGAGATGCATGATACACTACACGACGCCGGACGGCAAGATCATCCCGTTCTGCGCCTACAATTCTGGCCCCGTCTACAGGACGGAGGTGGAGAAGAAGTTCTCGGTGCCGCTGGCCGAGTGGAGAAAGAAGCACGGCAATGAGTACACGTGAGTTGATCCCCATGGGAAAGGAGTTAGACGAGTTCGATGTCGATGTCACGAGGTGCATGCACTGCGGTGCGTGCGTTGGTTCGTGCCCTGTGAATGCCATATACCTCAACGAGGTAGTGCTTGAGTTCAACGACGACTGCACGATGTGCAAACGGTGCATCAAGGTCTGCCCTGTCGGGGCGATCAAGCTGGCCGGGGGGAGGTAGATGGCAGAATACGATGTTGTCATCGTCGGCGCTGGACCTGCTGGCTCCATGACCGCCAAATGGGCTGCCAAGGGCGGTGTGCGAGTTTTGATGATAGAGAAGCGGCAGGAAATAGGTTCGCCAGTCAGATGCGGCGAGGGAATATCGAGATCGTGGTTGGACTCGGTGGGCATCACTCTCGATGCGAAAAGCGTGGCGCGCCAGGTCAAGGGGGCCAAGATCGTTGCCCCGAACGGCTCGTCGTTCTACCTCTCCGAGAAGATGGCTGGGAACGAGGTCGGCATTGTGCTTGAGAGAGTCTTCTTCGACAAGCTTCTAGCAAGGGACGCTGTGAAGGCGGGAGCGGACCTGATGTTGAAGACCTCGGCGGTCAAACTGCTGAAGACGGGAGACAAGGTGACCGGAGTCAAGACCAAGTCCTGGGGCGAGACGAAGGACATCAAGTGTGGCTGTGTTGTCGGCGCGGACGGGTACGAGTCGCAGGTCGGCAGGTGGGCTGGCATCAACACCAGCCTTGCGCCAAGAGACATCACAAGCTGCTTCCAATACAGGTTGACGAACATCAATCACGAAGCGGACTACTGCGAATTCGTCCTGGGGAGCAAGGCTCCCGGAGGGTACATCTGGATCTTCCCGAAGAATGAGGATACCGCCAACGTCGGGATCGGGATGCAGCTCACGAAGCTGAAGGACCCCGCTGACGTGAAGAAGTATCTGGACAAGTACATCCAGAACGACCTGCGGCTGAAGAAAGGTAGGCCTCTCGAGCTGGTCAGCGGCGCGGTATCGATTTGCGCACCCATCGACAAGGCGATCGGGAGCGGGATACTCTTGGTGGGGGACGCGGCCAGACAGATAGACCCGATAACCGGCGGGGGAATATCGAACAGCTGCAAGGCGGCCAAGGTGGCAGGCGAGGTGCTTTCGAGGGCGACGAGAGAGAAGGACTTCAGCGAGAGGTCCCTCCAGAGGTATGAGAAAGGCTGGAGAGATCTCCTCGAGAACCACCTCTACAGGAACTGGATGGCAAAGGAGAAGCTCGTGACGCTCACGGATGACACGTTCAACAAGGTCATCGCAACCTTGAACGAGGTCGGCGTCGAGAAGATGTCGACCTACTCGATTCTCAAGGCGATCGAGGCGAAGCATCCTGAACTCGTCAAAGAGTTCCGGAATTTCCTCTGAACCACCCAGCAATATCAATTAACTCCTAGAGCTTTCCCTGATGCCGAAGCAGGGGGACCAATGAGGCGATCTCAAAGCCTGGTTGCTGTACTAGCGAGCCCGAAATGGCGCGCTGTCACGTTCATACTGCTGCTGGCATCCGTCGTCAGGTTCTCCCAAAT
>Ga0315274_10003511_pt1 | contig 23311 bp, 18 predicted proteins | sample YL17G02_20_MG_FD_203700 | JGI IMG/M metagenome (GOLD analysis project Ga0315274, IMG submission 203700) | Sediment microbial communities from Yellowstone Lake, YNP, Wyoming, USA - YL17G02_20 | ecosystem: Environmental > Aquatic > Freshwater > Lake > Sediment | place: USA: Wyoming | collected...
CAACCCTCCATACCCACCCGTGCGCTCAATCGCCAGTACGTCCAGCGGCTCTTCTACCACACACACCACGTGCCGTTCACGTCGCTCATCCGTGCATATCGGACACGGATCCGTCTCGGTGATATTGAAACACCGCGAGCAGAACCGGATCCGCTCTCTGAGCTGGCTGACAGCTTCGCCCAGCGACCGTACCTGCTCAACCGGTGCCCGCAGTAGATAGTAGGTTAGCCGCGAAGCCGTCTTCGGGCCTATCCCCGGCAGCCGGGAGAACTCGGCAACAAGTCGAGTGACCGCCTCTGGCGTAGTGTGCATAAGTTCACTCTCTCTTGCATCACATCCGCGCCCAGGCTAGAAAAGGCCTGGGATGCTCAACCCACCTGTGAACGCACTCATCCGCTCTGCGACCAGATTCCTGGACCTCTCCAGCGCGTCGTTCACTGCCGCCAGCACCATATCCTGGAGCATCTCCACATCCTCTGGGTCAACCGCTCCAGGATCGATGGTCAAAGATAGCACCTGCTGGTGGCCGTTGGCTACCACAGTGACCGCTCCCCCTCCCGAAGTGGCAGTCACGGTCTCGTCCTTCAGTGATTCCTGGGTTTTGAGCATCTCTTCCTGCAACTGCATCACCTGCTGCTGCATGCCCGCACGGCCCACCGACTGTGGACGTGGTTGCGTCGGGGGGCGTGGCCCACGCTTCTTGGGTCGGCTCTTCGCCATGTCTACCCCTCCTGTCTACTCCTCCGATAAGATCTGCACGTCCGTCACCTGCCCGCCGCGGCGGATCAGGTCCTGGACAACCGGATCGGACACCACTTCCTCGTATGAACCAGGCATCGGCCCAGGGCTCTCGGCCGTTGGTGAGACAGCTTGCGCGCTCCCACCTTGCGGCTGACTCGGCTCTTCCGCCTCGTCACCAGCGCCCTCGGCACTCGCAGGCAGTGAGCTCTCTTTGGCTACGCCGCGCGCCCGACATGGTTTGGCCAGCGCCAAGCTGATGGCCTGCTCTACCACCCGTTTGGTCTCTTCCTTCTCCAGCTTGCTAGCCAGAAAATCGCTGGCGAACTCGAATACCACGCGGTTGCCGTCCTCGATCCCCTGAATGACCGCCGAGTTCACCAAAGCCTCGATCTGCCTGCTCTGCTCTTTGATAATGTGACGGATCCGCGCCCAGTTGTTGCTCACATCCACGTGGGTTATGCCTGCCAATGGCGGTTCAGCCTCCGATAGCCCGCTGACCTGCACGGGCGCCCCCATCCCCTGGTTCTCATCTGGCTCCGTGCGTTCGCTAGAGCGCGGCGGCGCAGCAGGCGGGGCCGCCGGCCCGGTTGAGCGTGGTTTGGCCTGCGCTGGCGCTTTGGCCTCCACATGCTCTGGTACTTGCCGATCTACCGCTGGAAGTGCCGGTGCAACAGCGCTTGGCTCCTGCTCCGGCGTTGCCGCCTCGACAAAAGCCAACTCCAGTCCAAGGTGGCTCTGGTCGCTTCCCCGCAGGTCCAATTGCGCTTGGTTGAATAGCTTGATCCACCGCAGCAACTCGCGTACCGAGACCCGGCCGACCAGGGTTCCCAGGTTGATGTGGGTCTCTGCGTCGACATCGAGCAAAGCCGCCTCACTGCCCACGCGCAAGACAAGCAGGTTGCGCAGGTATTCCACCACCTGCTGTGCGAACTGGCGCACGTCTGTCCCCGCCTCCACCGCCCGGTTGACCAAGTCCAACCCGTTACCAGCATCATGGTCCGCCATGTGCACCACGAGCTCATGGACCATCTGCGCGTCCCCCAGGCCCAGAACGGCGTGCAGCCGCCCAACCGTGATCACCTCATCACCGTAGGCGGCGAGCTGATCCAGCAGGCTGATCGCATCCCGCGCGGATCCGCTCGACGCACGCGCCATGAACTGCAGTGCTTCGTCATCGATCCGTATCCCCTCCTGGTCGGCGATGTACCTTAGGCGCGTGACCAGGATGCGAATCGGGATGCGGCGAAAATCAAACTGCTGACAGCGCGATAGTATGGTGGGCAAGACGCGGTGTGGCTCCGTTGTCGCCAGGATCATGATGACGTGCTCAGGGGGCTCCTCCAGCGTTTTGAGCAGCGCGTTAAACGCAGACGTGGACAGCATGTGCACTTCGTCGATCACATACACCTTGTAGCGCGCCTGCGTCGGGCGAAAACCCACCTTGTCTCGGATCGCCTCCCGCACATTGTCCACACCGGTGTGTGATGCCGCGTCCATCTCGATTAGGTCCAGCAGGCGTCCCTCGTTGACCGCCTCACAAATCGCGCACCGGTTGCATGGGCGTTGAGCCACATCCTCATCCAGGCAGTTCACAGCCTTGGCCAACAGCCGGGCCATAGTCGTCTTGCCCGTGCCTCGCGGGCCAGCAAACAGATAGGCATGTGCGATCCGTCCCGCCCGAAGCGCGTTCCTGAGCGTCTGTGTCACATGCTCTTGGCCGATCACATCCTCAAAGCGCTGTGGTCGCCACTTCAGATAGAGAACCTGAGAGCCCATCTCCTGCCTCCATAGATGCCGACCCCTAGTTTACCATCGTCGCCCGATTTAGGCAAGCGCTGTCCCCACAGGGTGCATGCACGGTTGAGGGCAGCAACACCTTCTCGGAGTAGAAATGGGCCGCTCTGCCCACATCGGCTTGCTCTCTTGGGCAACATGTGCTACACTCCGCCTTATGTACCTGACGCAGATCTCCCTGACCAACTTCCGCAACTACACCCGGCTGTCCCTGGATCTGTCACAGAGCATCAGTGTTCTGCAAGGAGCGAATGCACAGGGCAAGACCAATTTCCTGGAGGCCGTCTACTACCTGGCGATTGCCAGATCCCCCTACGCGGGCAGCGACGCGCAGTTGGTCAATTGGCTGGCAGCGAACGACGACTTGCCCTACGCCCGCATCGTGGCTGACCTGGCACGAGCCAGTGGCACCAGCCACATAGAGATCACCTTGACCCAGAACACCAACGGGCAATCGAGCTTCCGCAAGCATATCCGCGTCAACGGCGTGCCCAAGCGCGCCGTGGAGCTGCTCGGCTGCGCCAACATCGTTCTCTTTGTTCCACAGGACATCACGCTGATCGATGGCTCTCCTGCGGGCCGGAGACGCTACCTGAACACCGTCCTCTGCCAGACCGACGCCCGGTACTGCCACACGCTCGCACACTACAACCACGTCCTCGAGCAGCGCAACCACCTGCTGCGTACGCTGCGCGATCGAGGAGGCAAGGCCAACCAACTCGATTTCTGGGATCACGAGCTGGCCCACACAGGCGCACAGCTCATCGCTTCCCGCCAGGCGGCCGTCATCGACCTGGAAATGCTGGCCCAGCCGGTGCACCTGGACCTAAGTGGTGGACAAGAGCGCCTGCGTCTACGTTACCTGCCCAGTTTCGACCCGCACAGGCTGGAAGGGCCTGAGCTCCAGATGAGCCTGGACCTTGGCTTGCCTCCCCAGGCGTCCCTGCCACAGGATCCGGGCACAATCTGTCAAGCCTTCCTCAGAGCCCTGCATGCCCTGCAGCCGACAGAGATCCAGCGTGGCATGTGCTTGGTCGGTCCGCACCGAGATGACCTGCGATTCTATGACGGACAGGTCGACCTGCACGCTTTTGGGTCCAGGGGGCAGCAGCGCACCACCGTGCTGGCCCTCAAACTGGCCGAAGTGTCGATGATGAAACGAGTCACGGGCGAGCAACCGATTCTCCTGCTCGATGAGGTGATGTCCGAGTTGGATTGGTACCGTCGTCGCTACCTCTGCGCTCAACTGCTCCAGGTCGAGCAGGCGCTGGTTACCACCACCGACCTGGGAGCGTTGATGCCGGATCTGCTTCAACGGGCGACGGTCTACCATGTCTCCCAGGGGCGCCTCGAGCACATGGATCCCGAACACAGAGCGGATCGTCTCGATGGGACACCTCTGCCTTCTCGTGATCCCATCCCTCGCGGCGGGCTAGCTCTCTAGGCCGCCCCACCGCTGGCACGCCTCGGTATCCAGGCACGGGTTGCGAACGCCGGAGTGCTACCCGATGGTCGCTCATAGCAGATGGCTACAGTTGTCGTACTGGGTATTGTGCTCTCTGCCCATCCTGTTTCTCTTGATCTTTTTCTTCTACCCCCTGGGAGTCATTCTCGCCTCAAGCCTGCAGTGGGCCGGGCTGTCCTCGCTCCCCAGTCTGGGGCAGTTCACCAAGCTGCTGTGGTTCACCACCTGGCAGGCCGCAGTATCCACCCTCCTGACGCTGGCGCTCGGCCTGCCTGGGGCCTCCGTTTTCGCTCGCTATCAGTTCCCGGCCAAGTCAGCGCTCCAGGCACTGACTACAATCCCCTTTGTCATGCCGACGTTGATCGTCGCCACAGCCTTTGTCTCACTCATCGGTCCCAATGGCATCGGCAACGTTGTCCTGCAACGACTGCTTCGCCTGAGCGGGCCTGTGCTCGACCTCCAGCACACCATCTGGGTGATCCTTCTGGCCCACGTATTCTACAACTACAGCGTCGTCCTCCGCGTTGTCGGCACTTTCTGGGGCAACCTCAACCCAGCGCTGGAGGAGTCGGCCCGCGTGCTTGGAGCAGGTCGATGGCGCGCTTGGCGGGAGGTCGTTCTCCCGCAGTTAGCGCCAGCGGTCGTGTCCGCTGCGCTACTGACCTTTCTGTTCTGTTTCACCAGCTTTGGGGTAGTCATGATCCTGGGCGGGCCGCGCTTCGCCACGATCGAGGTCGAGATCTACCGGCAGACGGCACAGATGCTGAACCTGCCCTTTGCCGCCCTTCTTGCGCTGCTGCAATTGGCCATCACCTTTGCTGTCACCAGCGCCTATACAGCGCTCCAGCGCCGCACGGCTCGCCCACTTCAGTATCGTTCTGCGCAGGCCACACAAAGGGTGCCCGGTAGCCGCCAGGCCAAAGCCTGGATTGCAGCAAACGTGTCACTGATGTCGCTCCTCCTCCTGGCACCGCTGGCTGCACTCATCTGGCGCTCCCTCACCCTGGGAGGGACCTTCACCCTTGCCTACTACTCTGCCCTTTCTGCCGATCTGGGCGGATCCTATTTCTTCATCTCCCCCATGGTGGCCATCCGCAACTCCCTTGCATACGGTGCGGCCACAGTTGCTCTGTCACTGATGCTCGGTACGCTGGGAGCCTACCTTCTCACAGACCGAATTCGGTCCCTACAGCGTCTCGTAGCCTGGCTCGATCCGCTGCTGATCCTGCCATTGGGTGCGTCTGCAGTAACACTCGGGCTGGGCTACCTCACCGCCTTTAACCGTCCTCCTGTGAACCTTGTCACTTCTCCTGCCCTGGTACCGATCGTGCATTCGCTTATCGCCTTTCCCTTCGTGCTGCGTACCGTGCTTCCTGCGCTGCGCAGCATTCGCCCCAGCCTGCGTGAAGCCGCCGCCGTGCTGGGCTCCACACCGTCAAGGGTTTGGTGGGCCATCGATCTGCCCCTGCTCGCTCGCGCTCTGGCAACCGGAGCCGTCTATGCCTTCACCATCTCCGTCGGCGAATTTGGTGCCACTCTACTCCTCGCTCGCCCCGAGTACGCCACCGTCCCGGTGCTCATCTACCGCCACCTGTCACGCCCCGGCCTCGCGAATGCCGGCCAGGCGCTGGCAATGAGCACGATACTGATGGGCATCTGCGCCCTTGGCTTCCTCCTGATCGAGCGTCTCGAACCCGGTCAAGCTGGCTCCTTCTGAGCCGGTGACCATCACCTTTGGAAGGGTGACTATGCCGATCCTGACTGTTGAGAACATCCACAAGCGCCTCACAGGTGGAATCGCAGTCCTCCAGGGCATGGAACTGGCTGTGGAGGAAGGAGAGGTTGCCGGTCTGTTGGGTCCCTCGGGATGCGGCAAGACCACCCTGCTGCGAATCATTGCTGGCCTCGAGACCCCAGACCAGGGCCGGGTGTTCTTTGCCGGCCAGGACATGCTGCCAGTACCTGTGCACCAGCGCGGCTTCGGGCTAATGTTTCAGGACTATGCCCTCTTCCCACACAGAAACGTAGCGGAGAACATTGCCTATGGCCTGCGGGTGCAAAAGATGCCACCAGCCGAGATCGAGCGCCGTGTGCAAGAGATGCTCGAACTGGTCAATCTCACTCCCCTGGCGCACCGCGATGTTCATCAGCTCTCCGGCGGCGAGCAGCAGCGCGTCGCTCTGGCACGCTCATTGGCTCCTCGTCCTCGCCTGCTCATGCTCGATGAACCGATTGGAGCATTGGACCGAACGCTGCGCGATCGCCTTCTGGAGGACTTGCGACGCATCCTGGCTCATGTCAGGGTCACCGTGCTGTACGTGACCCACGACCAGAGCGAAGCGTTCGCTGTCGCCGACCGGGTGATCCTCATGGCCGACGGACGTGCGGTCCAGGTCGGCACACCCGAAGCGGTCTACCGCTGCCCTCGCAACGCCTGGGTCGCTCGCTTCCTGGGCATGCACAACCTTCTTCCGGGGAAATGGCTCGGCCCTGGATCGGTGGAGACCGAGATTGGGCCGTTGCAGGTCGCCGGCTGCGGAGAAGGCGACACGACGGTGCTGATCCGTCCTGAGGCAGCGACGCTGGAGGGCCATCAGCCTGGAGCAAAGGTCGCCGGCACTCTGGTCGGACGCTCGTTCAGGGGGACGCTGCTTCACATCATGGTGCGATGCCCCTCTGGCATGCTGCTGGCCTTCGATCTGCCCGCCACCACCGACGCCCCCACTACCGGCGCCTCTGTCGCCCTCACCGTACGTCCCGACGGGATCGTGTGCCTCCGAGAGTAACCACCATAGCCCGTACCACAGTAGTCTTGCGAAATGCCTCACAGCCTGAAACCAAAGCCGCTCGCTTGCGTATTGTATAACGAAGGCAGGATCGAGAGGGATGGAAGAGTCAGAAGGAACCTGGGTACGGCAAGCTAGAACAGGTGACCAGGGCGCGTTCGCTCGTCTGGTAGAGGTCTACCAAGTCCCGGTCTTCAACCTGGCATACCGGCTGCTGGGCAACTCAACAGAGGCTGAAGATGCTGCTCAGGAGACATTTATTCGTGCTTACACGCGCCTCAGCACCTATGACCCAGAGCGCAGGTTCTCGTCCTGGCTTCTGGCCATCACTTCCCACTACTGCGTTGACATGCTCCGGCGGCGGCGGATCACCTATCTGTCGCTTGACGACCTGCCGCCGATGGTGGAACTGGCCATGCCGACCATGGCTCAGCCAGAGCACGCTGTCATCCGCCAGCAGGATGCCGGCGCCGTTCAGCAACTACTGAACGCTCTCCCACCGGCCTATCGGACGCCAGTTATCCTGCGCTACTGGTACGACATGTCCTACCAGGAGATCGCAGACACTATGAACGTCACCGAGAGCACGATCAAGACACGCCTTCACCGGGCAAGAGCAATGATGGCCCGTGTCGCACAGGGCACTGGCCTACCTATATGCGAAGGTGAGATAGATGAACGCACAATTGTGTGACCAGTACCTGGAGTGGATGTCCCTGGCACAAGACGGGATGCTGAACAGTACCCAGACCCACCTGCTGCACGCACACCTGGCCACCTGCCCGCAGTGCCAGACTACCTGGGAAGCCATGACGGCTGTGTCCCATGTCCTCCACGCTGCGCCGATGGTCGCGCCAGCTTCCGGCTTTGTCGCGCGCGTTCAGGCCAGGTTGGCGCTGCGCGAAGAGCGACGTCGCCAGGTGATCGTCGGAGTCCTGCTCGGCATTGGTGTGCTGAGCCTGGTCGCTTTGGCCCTCCCGTCTGTGGTAGGCCTGCTCAGTGTCACCGGTCGGTTGGTGCTGCCCTACGAAGTGTTTGCCTACGTGCAGGGTTTGTACAACTGGGCAACCATCCTCCTCAGCTCTCTGGCTAGTGCCATGTGGGTTCTGGCTTGTCACCTGGCCGAACGGCCCTCGATCTGGACATGCACCATGTTTGCCGCTGCGACGGCAGTCTTTATGCTGGTCTGGATCAGAGTCTGGCTGCGCCGGATGACGAGGCAGGAGCCCCAGTGATACATCGGCGTCGCCACCGGCGCCATCATCGCGGTCCGGCGTCCCTGTGTGTTCGCCAGGAACCGGACCTGGGTGAATGGAGATAAGTCGTGAACAGAGTGTGGTCCATCTTTGCCATCGGAATCGCCGCCTTGGGCTTGGCAGGATGCTGCTTTCCCACCGGAAGGCAAGTCTCTACCAGGATAGCTCGCACCCTCAGCCGCGGCCCTGTGCAGCGCGAGACGCGCGAAGTCGATCTCGGTGACGCGACTCAGGTTGCGGCCACCATCCAGTTTGGCGGGGGAGAACTGGAGATCGGGCGGGGCGGCGCCAAGCTCATGCGCGGCGAGTTCGAGTTCAGCCCGCCGGAGCTGGAACCCGTGATCTCGTACCAGGTCAACGATGGACAGGGCCAACTCACGATTCGGCAGGAGTGGGACACCCTCCGCTGGGATCGACTGACCAGTGAGCCACGCAACACGTGGCGGATCGAGCTCACTGACCGCGTGCCGATCCGCTTGGTCGCCGATGTGGGGGCCAGCACGGGTAAGGTCGACCTGGGCGGCTTGCCGATCACCGACCTGCGCGTGACCGCCGGAGCCGCCGACATGTCCATCGCCTTTGGTGCGCCGAACCCGCAGCGGCTGCGATCTTTTGAGGTCCGCACCGGGGCAGCGCGATTGGAGCTGCTTGAGCTGGGCAACGCCAACCTGGATGAGCTGACGTTCGACGGCGGGCTGGGTGACTATGTCCTTGACTTCCAGGGCGAATGGCAGCGCTCAGCGCAGGTGCACATCAAAGCCGGAGCTAGCCAGGTCCTCCTGCTCATACCACGCGACGTCGGCGTGCAGGTCTGCCCTGGCGACTTGCGCGGCGGAGACTATGGCGGACTCCTGCAACAAGGAGACTGTTACGTCAACGACGCCTATTCCAAAGACGGCATCACTCTCGACATCAGCCTCGACCTGGGGCTGGGCAAACTGGAAGTCAAGCAAGTCAAGTGAAAGTGAGGTTTGGAGATGAGAAAGATCGGGTTCGTACTGGTGTTTGCCCTCTTGTTGCTCTCGCTCGCGGCGCCTGTGCTGGCAGACGGCCCCGACGGCGATGTGGTGATCTTTGGGAGTAACTACACCCTGGAATCGGAGCAACGGATCCAGGGGGATCTGCTGGTCTATGGTGGCAATGTCACTCTTGAGGCACAAAGCCAGGTAGGCGGCGACGTAACCGTATTCGGTGGCAATGTGGTCATCTCGGGCGAGGTGGCCGGCGACGTCACTGTCTGGGGAGGCGACGTTAGCATCAAGTCAGGGGCTACCGTGCGCGGACGGGTCGTGTCCGTAGGGGGAAAGGTCAATCGCGAAGAAGGGGCAGATATCCGCGGCGATCAGGTTGATGGCTGGCCCTTTCCGTCCCGGCCCAACTTGCCCGAGGTGCCTCGTGTTCCTGTACCGCCACAGCTTCCGCGCGTGAACATGCATCGTCCGTGGAGAAGCAACACACTGCGCGGTGTTGGGGACTTGTTCCGCGGCGTCTTCGGCATCGTGGTCATGGTCGTGCTGGGCATCCTGGTGGTGGTGTTCCTGCCTCGTCACAGCGAGACCGTCGCTGAGACCATGGTCAAGGGCCCGGTGCAGAGCTTCGCGGCTGGCCTCGCAACCATCGTCGGCGGGTCCGTTCTGCTGATCGTCCTGTCCCTGATCGCTGCGCTCCTAATCGCCACCATCTGCCTGTCCCCGGTAGGCCTGTTGCTCCTGCTGCCGTGGCTCATTGCTGGCGTGGCGCTGCTCTTTGGCTGGATCTCTGCCGGGTTGCTACTCGGTGTCAAGGTGCTGCGCGCCATCACGCACAAAGAGCCCAACCGCGTTGCGGGCGTTGCCGTCGGCATACCCCTCCTGACTGTGGTCTCGTACATCCCATGCGTGGGGTGGCTCGCGGCAGTGCTCGTCGTCATCTGGAGCTTGGGGGCGGTGGTCTTCTCGCTCTTTGGCACACGTTCGGCCCGTACCGTGACTCCCTGGCCAGGCACCAAGCCGCGTGCTGCTGCTGACACTCAGGGCACCGACCCGCGCCTGGACCAGCTCTAGCCCTCCACACATCGCACTGTTCACCGCTCCGCGAGACCCGTCTCCCAGGTGGGAGACGGGTTTCTTCTGTATGTGAACCATGGTATAATACCCGGGGTCGCGGACGTGGCAGATGACTCTGGTCTGAGACAGACGGAGCAGGCAGGCACATCGCGTGATCTCGCCGCCGTGTGCCGTCATATGACAGCATGTAGAAAGGACAAGTGCGAGACCTTCCCTCCGTTCCGGCACGGCAGTCGCGCACCGTTGGGCAGGCAATCACACTCTTGCTGGTGCCCACCGGTTCCACGGTGGCATTTGGGCCGGCATGGGCTGTGCTATGTGGAGCCTGTGCTGCGGCGAGCTCGCTTTGGCAGGAGGCCAAGGTATCGAGTGCCTCCCCCAGCGCCCGGGCGCTTCTTCAGGCCAGCCGACACGGTCTGGTCGCGGTTGTCCTGGCCCTATTCATCGCTGAAGTCCTCTGGAGTACCTGGCGCGCGCGCGTGGTTGAGGCAGGCTGGGCCGGTCTCTGCTCCCGCGGCCCACTCCCCCCGACCACTGACCCCGCACTGGTCCTGCCGTTCACCACGCCGTGGTCACCCCTGGGCCGCCTGCAGAGATCCTGGAGCCACGCCCGTAGCTGGCTGCGGCAGGCTGTCCCCGCCGAGGCCGCTGGCGCACTGCCCACTCTAGCCATCCTGCCACCGCTGATCCTGATCTTGTCCGCCTTTGCCGGGCAAGGTATGGCACTGCTATCGCTCGCTGCCATCTGTCTGGCCCTCATCGAATGGCGCGTCGCCCGGCGTGCCTCGCCGCACACCGCCATGCAGGCCGCACTGCAGATCGGGCTGAGCTGGTTGGCAGGTCACTCCGCTTTTCGCCAGGTCACCATGTCTTCCTTCATCCTTGCCTGCTGCTATGCCATTTCCTACCAGGGCACCCTCTCCCTGGACGCCGAAACGACGCCCCCTGGGGCTCGACGGCGTTCCTGGTCCCTCTCTCTGCTCTTCGGCGGACAGGTTGCTGCCTTGGTCTTGCTGGTGCTGTTAGGCCATCCGGTCGTGGCCGCGCTGGTAAGCATGCTCCTGGCACCACAGATGCTGCTTGTGTCTCGACTGGGACAAGGTGAACCCAATGCCTGGTTCCTACAGCGGGCACTCCCCTTCCTGATGGCGGCGATGCCCATCGTCGCCTGGGCGGCGCAAGCGTGATCTGGCTGTGGCTTGCCCTGGGGCTTGTTCTGCTCGCACTGGGCCTGTTCCTCTATTGGGCTTTCATCATTACCGAGGGCGCCTACCTGGGAAGCCGGACCGTGGCCTTGACCTATGACCTCACCGCCCGGCGCTACGATGGCATCAAGCAGTTCAACCCGTTCGACGACGCTCGGTTCCTGGCCATGCCGATGATCGATGCCCTGCACGACGTCGAACGCCCCCTGGTCCTGGATGTGGCCACCGGCACCGGACGCATGGTCCAGGCCCTGTTGGACCGTCCATCCTTTGACGGAACCGTCATTGGTCTGGATCTGTCCTATCGCATGCTACAGCAAGCCGAGGCCAAGCTGCACGACTACGCAGGCCGACACACACTCATCTGGTGTGATGCTCAACACCTGCCCTTCCCCGACGACACCTTTGATGCTGTGTCCTGTCTGGAGGCTCTCGAGTTCATGCCCTCCTCTCGCCGTGTCCTCGTCGAGATAGCTCGCGTGTTGCGCCCGGGAGGTGCCTTCCTCGTGACCAACCGCATCAACTGGGAGCGCCATGTGATGCCCGGCAAGGCATTCACCGATCCCCAGCTCCGCGCCCTCTTCTTGCAGGCCCACTTGGTCAACGCCAAGATCCGCCCATGGCAAGTCTACTACGATCTCATCTGGGCGCACAAGACAGGCAGCCAGTCGAGGTTAGGCCGAGGCATGCACGAGCTACCCCAGGTCCTGAGATGCCCGTGCTGTATGCACTCGCCGCTGCATGGCGATCCAGGCCATGTGCTCTGTCCGCCCTGTGGCCTGCAGTGCCCGATCCATGACCATATCTGTTCCATACCCAGTTGACAACACCTCCCTTTGCCAGTATACTAGGCACACTCCAGGTCCCTCCCAGAGGGAGCACGCCGCGCTGACGCGTTAGCCTTCGCCAGACCCAGCAGAGCACATCCAGCTCCCTACCTGGTGTCGATGCAGACCAAGTACAGCCCTGTGCACGAGGAGAGAAGGTCAGATGGAGCTTCAGATCGTACAGATTGACAAACCGGACGACCTCAACGTTATCCTGGGCCAGAGCCATTTTATCAAAACGGTCGAAGACATCCACGAAGCCATGGTCACTGCTGTGTCCGGCGCCAGGTTCGGCTTGGCCTTCTGCGAAGCATCCGGGCCTGCCCTGGTGCGTTCCAGTGGCACCGACCCCCGCCTGGTCGAGCTAGCCCAGCAAAACGCACTAGCCCTCTCGGCCGGCCATTCGTTCATACTGTTGTTGGGTGAGGGGCTGTATCCGGTCAACGTCCTCAACCACATCAAGAACGTGCCTGAGGTCTGCTGCATCTTTTGTGCCACTGCCAATCCGGTCCAGGTCATCGTTGCTCAAACTGAACAAGGCCGAGGCATCCTCGGAATCATCGATGGTATACCAGCCAAAGGTATCGAGGGCAACGAGGACATCGAGAAGCGCAAGAGCTTCCTGCGCATGATCGGCTACAAGCTCTAACATGGCGCTGGCAGGGCAGCTACTGCCTGCCCGAACGAGAGGGGGGTGACAGCATGTCCTACCTGTTGGGGATCGATATCAGCACTACCGGTAACAAGGCCCTCTTGATCGCCTCCGGATCATCACGCGGCCATGCCAAGGCACTCGAGCCAGGCCAGGTTGTGGGTGTGGCTGTCACCGACAACCCCATCTCCTCGCCCAAGCCTCTGTGGTCAGAGCAGGATCCCGCTGACTGGTGGTCGGGCGTCCAGACAGCTATTCGCCAGGTGCTGTCCCAGGTGGGCATCCGCGGCGAGGAGGTCATCGGTGTAGGGCTCACCGGGCAGATGCACGGCCTGGTTCTCCTGGACGCGGACGCCCGGGTCCTGCGCCCGTCCATTCTGTGGAACGATCAGCGCACCGGCCCACAGTGCGAGTGGATCACCAGGACAGTAGGCTTTGACAGCCTGCTGCGCTGGACGGGCAACCCGGCACTGACCGGCTTTACCGCCCCCAAGATCGTCTGGGTCCGCGACAACGAGCCCGACGTCTACGCTCGGGTGGCCCACATCCTGCTTCCCAAAGACTATGTGCGCTACAAGCTCACTGGTGACTATGCGACCGATGTAGCTGACGGCTCGGGCATGCTGCTTCTCGACGTGAGAGAGCGTACCTGGTCAGAGGACATGCTGCGAGCCCTCGACATCCCACGCGCGTGGCTCCCCTCGACTCACGAAGGCCCCGAGATCACAGGCACCCTCAGCGCCGCAGCGGCCAGCGCCACCGGACTCAGCGCTGGAACGCCTGTCGTGGGCGGTGGCGGGGACCAGGCCGCGGGAGCAGTTGGTGTCGGCGCAGTCCGGCCCGGCGTCGTGGGCTTGGTTCTGGGCACTTCCGGTGTGGTCTTTGCCCCCACTGCGCAGCCTTTCATCGAGAAGCAAGGACGATTGCACGCCTTTTGCCACTCTGTTCCAGGTCGTTGGCACTTGATGGGCGTCATGCTCTCCGCCGCGGGCAGCCTGCGCTGGTACCGCGACACGGTGGCGCCAGGTATGGATTACGACTCTCTGCTGTCCCCCGCTGCAAACGTCCCTGTCGGCAGTGAAGGACTCCTCTTCCTGCCCTACCTCACCGGAGAGCGTACGCCCCACCCCGATCCCACCGCCAAAGGTGCGTTCCTGGGTCTCACTGTGCGGCATGGCATCCCGCATATGACTCGCGCTGTGCTGGAGGGGGTTGCCTTTGGCCTCCGCGACAGCATGGAACTCGTGCGCTCGGCCGGCCTGGGCAGCATCAGCCAGGTACGGGTATCAGGTGGCGGCGCCCGAAGCACCTTGTGGCGACAGATACTTGCCGACATCCTGGGCAGCGAACTGGTCACCGTGAATACCACCGAGGGAGCTGCTTATGGTGCCGCTTTGCTGGCGGGCGTTGGCGCAGGTGTCTGGCCTAGTGTCGACGCCGCCTGCGATGCGACTATCCGCATAGTGAGCCAGGTAGCGCCCCGGCCTGACCAGGTGGCACGGTACGATGCCATCTACCCGCTCTACCAGGGACTCTACGATGCCCTCAAGCCCACGTTCGATGGGCTTGCCGCGCTGGTCTCCTGAGCATCGCCGATCGCTGCATGTCCGATAGAGGGTAAAGACTCGATGTCAGAACTGACCGATCTTTGTGCGCAGATCCGCACCTGTACTCGATGTCCATTGGGCCGGTCCCGCACGCGAGCGGTGCCCGGCGAAGGGCCCGAAAACGCTGTGCTGATGTTCATCGGCGAAGCACCGGGCTTCCACGAAGACAAGAGCGGGCGTCCGTTCGTCGGCGCAGCAGGCCAGTTCCTCGAGGAATTGCTGGCCAGCATTAACATGACACGAGAGCAGGTGTACATCGCCAATGTCATCAAGTGCCGGCCCCCAGGCAACCGTGAGCCCCTGCCCGACGAGATCCTGGCCTGCCAATCCTACCTGGACCGCCAGGTCGAGCTCATCCAACCGCGTGTGATCGTCACTCTCGGGCGGTACTCCATGGCGCGCTATTTCCCAGATGCCAAGATCTCTGCGGTGCATGGCAAGCCCCGCAAGATTGGCGGCGTGCTGTACTACCCTATGTTCCATCCCGCCGCTGCGCTCCATCAGCCCAAGTATCGCCAGACCGTCGAAGAAGACATGGCCAGGATCCCGGCATTGCTGGCTGAGATCGACCAGATGAGCGATACCCAGAAACCGGACCAGGTTGAGCAGCTCAGCCTGTTCTGAGCGCCTGTGCCGGCTGGGCCTGGCTGGGATGGCTGCCTCGCCGACGGCACTGTACAGTCGCCGTTTGACTGTTCGTCTAGCGGTACTACCTTCCCCTTGACATCTAGTCCCCAAATCAGTAGAATGAACATGAGGGATTGTCTACTTCTCCCTTGGCGCGGCGGTACCAAGCGCGTCATGGGCAGACGCGTCGAGGCTGGCCTTGGCTTGGCCATGCTGTCGCGCACGGACGCAAACGGGTCCATGCGCGGCAGCATGGTCCGACCCCTTGCCGGCCTGGACGCCAAGTGCACTAGGAAGGCTGCGTGCTTGGACAGGCACAGGATTCGTTCCCTAATCTATCCGCTGGCGGTGACGATTTCTGCCGTCGCCTTGCTGATGGTAATGGCGGCGACAGGGCGGTTGTTCTGGTCATACACCATGGCCTTTCTGGCCGTGGCCTGCATCTTCTCGGAATGGCTAGTCATCCGTCTACCCCAGGGCGACAGCATCACGGCCACCATCATCTTCATCCTGCTTGCCTTGCTGCTGAACTTTGAGCCAGCTTCAGCAGTCCAGCGTGCCATTGGCACCATCGAGATCGCCGTCATAGGTGCACTGATAGGGCATGGGCTTGCCCGTCGTCCCCCGTTCCTGCACCTGGCGTTCTACGCCGCTCACTATGTGTGGGCGGCCACCCTCGCTGGCCTGGCGTTTGTCTTGGCGAGCGAACGTGTTCCCTCCTGGTTCCTGACCAGTTTCCACGTGCCCGCAGTACTAGCCTATGTGGTTGTGTTCTCTCTCGCCTCCATGCTCATGGTGGAATGGTTCAACAAGCGCATATTGAGAGGCGACCAACTACCCAAGGCCGATCTGCTGTACACCGCTTTTATGGCTCCCATAGCACTCATCTTCTTTTATTTCTCCGAGTCCCGCCACCTTACGCTGGCCTCATTGCTGATCCTGGCTGTGCCGCTCATTGGCGTGCTCGTCACCTTCCGACTCTATATCAACATCGACACCACCTATGGCGAAGTGAACCAGCTCTACGCCATCTCGCAAGAGTTTGTCGCCGCCATGAGCCAGGAAGAGACCGTGCAGAAGGCCTGTGAGAGCATCGGCCAGGCCGTCCCCCGCCTGCTGGTCCACCTCGACGCATGCCTCGTCTACACACATAACGACAAGTCAAACGAATACGTGCTGGTCAATGCCAGTGACGATCAGCCAGGGCCGCCGATCATCCTTCCCGGCCACGGGTTGCTCGGCCGGACGATCTTTGAGGGCGCAGGCACCATCGTGAACGACCTGACTCTGCAGGACGCTCTCAGTCCCCAAGAACGCGAGTGGCCTCCCAGGACCGCGGTCCTTGCCCATCCCATGTTCGCCGAGCGTAGACAGGTCGGGCTGCTGGTACTGGTTCGGTATGGCAAGCGGTTTACCGCCGAAGAGTTTCGCCTGGTTGGTATCGTCGCCAACCAGGCCGGCGTTACCCTGCACAACGCCCAGTTGTACGAGCGCTCGCGGCAGATGGCAGATACGGACCGCCAGTTGGATGTGCTGAACCAGTCTGCCTTTACTCAGCGTTCAGAGCGTATCATGGGCCGTGCTCGCACTGCCAACCAGCCAGTTGCTCTCCTCTACGGAGACGTCGACGACTTTCGCCTCGTCAACAACACCTATGGTCACCATACCGGAGACCTGGTCCTGGCGGGTGTCGCCAGGTTGATGAAACAGGTCGTTGGCGAATCGGGGTTCGTTGGCCGCTCGGCAGGTGAAGAGTTCTTCATACTGCTCCCGAACATGGGAGATCACCAGGCCGCCGAGATGGCTGACGAGATACGCCAGCGCGTGGACCGCACGGTTTTCACATCCGATGACTCTCGCGAGTTCCGGACGACGATCAGTGCCGGCGTCGCCGTCTTTCCCCGAGATGCTGGGGATATTGTCACCCTGATCAAGCAGGCAGACCGCGCCGCCTATCTCGCCAAGAGGATGGGCAAGAACAGGGTCTGCCTCTACGAAGACCGCAGAGAGATCATCGAGTCCATGACCAGGGAAACAGAAGCAGCCGTGGCCGGCGCGGTACCCAAGGCATGACACGCATGCACAGACAGTCAGGTCTTCAGCAGAACCTCACGCATAGGCCAGCACAGCGGCAGCGCGTCCGACACAGTAGATGGCGTTTCCTGGGCTTGCTGATCCTGTTCGACATCCTACTCGTCGTGATGGTAGTCCTCTCTTTTCAGAGAACAGAGTTGGTGCAGGAAGAAGTCGAGCTTAGACAGACACGTGAGGTGTATGACATACAGGTTCACCAGCAGGTCATCACACAGACCGTCATCATCACCCAGGTCGTCCCTCATGGTTCTGCCCAGTAGGCAGTACGGTCGTCCTACTTCCAAGATGAGGAGAGTTCCATGGAATTCGGTCAGGTTTCAGAAGAACACACCAAGATCGCCGAGCTCAGCCGCAAGATCGGTCAGATCCTGGTCGAGCGCGGTGACTATGAGCAAGCCATGCACCAATTCCAGTTGGGATTGCAGTACCTCGAAGGCACCGAGCACAAAGAGGTCGTCCGCATCTACAATGAGATCGGGCGCGTGTACTGGCACCAGCGCAGGCTGACGGAAGCCCAGGAATGGACAGAGAAGGCCTTCGACCTGGCAGAGCGCCTGCTCGATCCTGATGAGCTGGCCCGCTTGCTCCTGTTTGCCGGCAAGCGCTACTTCCAACAGGGCGAAAACAAGCTTGCCGAAGAGCACTGGTTGCGCAGTCTGGAGATCAGCCAGGAGACCGGAGACCTGGTCATGCAGGCACACCTGTACCAAAACCTGGGCTGGCAGAGTGAAACGACGGGTAGCTATGCGCTAGCCCTGGAACGCTTGCAGAAAGGCAGATCCCTGGCTGAACAGTGCGGCGACATCTCTTCTCTCTCGTGGATCCATGAGACATTGGGAGAAACCTACTATGCGTTAGGCGAGTGGGACAAGGCGATCGATAGCTTCCAGCAGAGCCTCAACCTGGCCGAGCAAGCTGGACTGCGCAAGGCAACGTCTCGCGTGTTCAGCGTCCTGGGTGACATCTACCGCATACAGGGACGCTGGGCGGAGGCAGACGAGTGTTACCAACGCGCCCTCACCGCTATCACGGCCACCGGCAACCCGCAGTCTCTGTTTGTTGTCAATCTCAGCCTCGGTGTGATCAACATGGAGCGCAAGCGCTACGCCAAGGCCAAAGAGTTCTTTGACAAGTGCTGGTCGATTACCAGTCAGGGAGTCGGCTTTACCAGCCGTATGGCCCTGTGCCGGGCCTACATGGCTGAACTCGCCGTTCGCACCGGGGACCTTGACGAGGCAACTGCTCATGCTGAGGAAGCCATTCGCCTAGCCAAAGAGGCGGACGTGCGAAAGGAGTTGGCTCAGGCCAGGATGGTCAAAGGCATGATCGCTGTGGAGAGGCAGGATTGGTCTGCTGCCGCAGAGCACTATGCCTACGCACAGCAGGCCTTTGAGGAGTTGGGCGACAAGTACAGCCTGGGGCGCGTGCACGCAGCCCAGGGATCGCTCTACCTCCGCCGCAATCAGACATCAGAGGATCGTGAATTGGCCCGCGAACACATCGCCAAGGCACGCGAGGTGCTCACCGCCTTGGGCGCCCGCAACGACTTGGACAGGCTGCCTGAGGCATAGGACCCTGTCGGCAGGTCATCATACATCGGCTCCTACCGCCCAGGCGCCGGAAGCCGCGCACCCTACGTTGCCTGCCTTGGGACCAGGAAATCTATGCTCCGCTCTGCAATGGTTCAACTGGCGAGATGGCTGCCCAGCCTATGGGAAAAGGTGCAACTGGACAGCAGAAAGCGGTTTCTGCTGCTCCTGATTTGCTTTAATGCGCTGTTGGTGGCCGTTCTTTTGCTCTCGGTGCGTAATCAGGAGATCAGCAGAAGCATCCGAATCGTTGAGCAAGAGATCAGGTATCGCGTGGAGCAATTGGCTACCCTGCAGGCCCAGCAGATCCAGCTCGTGTACATCACCGCCACCCCTGTCACAGTGGTCCAGGTCACGACCCGCCCTCCCACCGCGACGCCCGTGGCGACGCCGACCCATACCGTCCAGCCCACCACCACGGCGACGCCCACGGCTATACCCCAGGACACGCCAACTCGGACTCTTACTCCCGTGCCAAAGGAGCCGACGTCGACCAAATTGCCCACGCCAACAATGCCGCCACCCACCCTAACTTCAACGCTCACTCCGACGACGACGCCCACGCCTACCCAGACGTCCACGGTGACCCCGACGCCCGTCTCGCCCACGCCCACCAGTCCACCGGTCGGCCTGCCGACAACCGTGCGCCTCAGCGCCTCGCAGACGCAGCTTGTGGCAGATGGGACCTCGTCTTCACAGATCCGGGCCACCGTATTGGACCAGTATGGCAATCCGGTGCTGGATGATACCCCAGTCACCCTGAGCACGAACCTGGGTACCTTTTGGGGCGCCAACACAGTTACCATCCTGACGCGCGGCGGCATCGCCGAGGCGGTTCTGCTCGCTCCCACCAGGGCCGGAACAGCCACTGTCCGCGCTGCGGTGGACCGGGTATCCAGCAGCATCACCATTGCTTTCGTTGCTGGTCCTCCGGGCGCGATCGCCCTTTCGGCCTCCCCTAACCGGCTGGTGGTTGGGTCCATCTCGACCTTATCCATTGTGGTATCCGATCGGTTCGGGAATCGGGTTGCCGACGGAACCGAAATCACCCTCGCAGCGACAGTAGGTGTGCTAGGATCGGCCAGCGTAGACACCCGAAACGGCGCAGCTTCTACCACGCTCAGGTCGGAGCTTGCCGGAAACGCGGTCGTCACCGCTCGCTCCGGAGCAAGCTCGGCAACAACTACGGTCGTCTTTATGCCCCTCATCCGAATCGCCAAGAGCGTCAGCCGGGCCACAGCGCCGACCGGTAGCGCTCTGACCTACACCATTGTGATCGCCAACGACACTGTCGGCGGTGACAGCGCTCTGCTGCGCACCCTCACCGATCGACTCCCGGCAGGCTTTGTGTATGTCCCAGCCTCGATGGTCTCGCCCGCCTTCGTCGGCGAACCAGCGATCGCCGGCCAGGATCTGTCCTGGAACTCCTCGCCTCTCCCATATCCTCTCGCTCCAGGCACTTCGATCGTCAGCGAGTTCCAGGTCATCGCGCAGGCTCCGGCCGGCGCTTACGCCAACCAGGCGAGCGTTCAGGGTGCAAACCTGGATCGCGTGGATACCGGGGCGACGGCGCAGGTGACACTGGTCGGCCCCTCCCTAGGCTCGATCTCCCCCGATAGCGCCTGTAATGATGCTCCCATCAACGGCACGGTCTCGGGCGCGAGCTTTGCCCCCGGGATCAGAGCCTACCTCGGGCCATGGCCGCTGGCGACCTCGTGGGTTGATGAAAGCCTCCTGAACGTTGTCGTGCCTCAGGATTTGCCCGCAGGTACCTATGATCTGACCGTCATCAGCCCGGGAGGCTCCAACACCACACTTCCAGGGGCATTCCGTGCCCTGAACTGCGGCTCGTTGGATACCACCCTGGACAGTGGTTATCTGGGCACATACGGTGCTGAGCCATCGTTCTCGCCGGCCCAGGGTGACGATGACCAGATCCAGGTTCTCTACCTGGAGGTGCCACAAGCTACATCCGCGCCGCTCTATGTCCGTGTGTTCGACCCCGACTGTGGCGGAACCTTGGACATCCAGAACGGGTGGGCTTGGGACACGCCTTTCACCTTCACGGTCTATGGTGGCCCCGGAACCTATACCCACCCCGATGCTCGATCCGCCCATCCGACTGCCGGCGCCAGCTCCGGAACAGTCCTGGCCACCGCGGTTTTTACTGAGAACCCCGGCACCGATGGCAGTTGGTACAGTTTTGGTCCGTTCTCGGCCGCTGATGGCGAGTCAGTTGGCAGCAAGCGCCTCCTCAAGCTCACCATAGCTGGCGGGCCACAACCTCCGTTTGATGGCGGTGGACGTGCCGACCTCAATATCTACAATGTTGCCCTCAGCACGTCGTCTGCCACCAACACTGCTCCAGATGGTGCTCGGATCGTGGGTTTCTCGTGGACATTCCTGATCCCACAGGCCACGTACAGTACGCCCCCGAGGCTGTTCCCCTATGCTGCCTCGGACACCTCTACCTTTGCCCAGCACAACTGGGACTATGACAGCGACGCATCTGGACCGGGAGCAGCCGGCATCACCATAGTCACCCCTCTGCGGACCATCAGCGTTCCAGATACCGACGTGTCGCGCGACAATGAGGAACGCAGCAGCAGCTATGGCACACAGGACGGCGAGCGCAACACGACTTGGGCCACGAGTTGCTGGGCTAGGCCTAGTGGAGCGATCGGCGACAACCTGGTCACCTTCTGGGCCACCAACCAGGACGGTCGGGCACTGGCCATCTTCGCCCGCTCCACAAACGGTCCGCCGCCTTAGCGTTGCTATGCTTCTGTTCTCCGCACGGTCTCACTCGACGCGCGGCAGGAGCTCAGAGAGGACCAGCACAATGGAATTGCCCAGCGCCATGGGCCTGCCTTACACAGCCAACCAGGCAAACGCCGCTCGTCCGGCCACCATATCCGGCGGGCGTACATCGCGTCGACTGCCGTCGTTCTGGGCCCTTGCCTGTCCGCTGCTACTGGCTCCGATGCTGCTCGTGTGGCTTGTGGCCCCGGCTCTCGCGATGCCTGCGGGCTTCCAGGAGTACTATATCCTGGGCAACGAGACACAAGTCCTGCACATGTTCGAGGTCATCCAGCAGGGTGGTACGAGCCCAGGCAGCGCCGTGGCTTCCGCCATCACTGTCGTAGCCACCACCGACCATCAGGTGGTTTACTATGATCATTGGGAAGACGGCTACGAACCTGATATCCTGCACCCGGTGCAGGCCACCACCGAGGTATACGGAGATGGCGTCCCCCAGGCAGACTTGCTCCGCGCTGGCGACATCATCAGGCTCACCAGCGATGGGAGCGCCGGGGGCATCCACCGCTTTGTGCCTGTGCCCCGCGGCACAGAGTTGCGCTACGACAGTGGCGACCGCCTGGTCAGCGTCGGCGGGCCTCTCGATATCGCTCACTCGGTATGGCCCAGCCAGTACACCTGGATCGGGGGCGCGTGGGAGATCTATCCGGTCGGTGCCTGGCCGACCGGCCACTCCTATATCGTCCCCATCGGCGAAGAGCTGTACGATGGCCCTGGGGGGTACTTCCCCGACCTCCAGCACATCTGGCTCGAGATCCAGGCCCTGGATGACAATACGACAGTACACATCAACAACGGCCTCCAGGCTATCTCGGTTCGCCTGGATCGCGGCCAGCACTACTCCAGCATGGGCTATGTAGACGGCAGCACGGCGGGCATTCCAGCGATCTCTGTGCGTGCCGGCACGACCGTGCTGGCCAACAAGCCGATCCAGGGTGGTCTGGTCACAGGCCGTCAAGTTGACCAAACCCGTTTCTTCAGCCTGGTGCCCGATACCGACTGGGGAACCGAGTATGTAGCGCCGATTCCGCGTACGAATTCCACTTCACCGGCAGAGGTGTATCTATACAACCCCGACACCAGTGGCCAGCGTGTCACTGCCTATGATCGAGGCGCCCTCACCGGTGCGTCCTTCGTCCTCCCTGCCCGAACAACGCTGGCGTACCGGCATCCGTCTGCAGTGGGCCGCTACGTCCCCACGTTTTCCGGGCTACGCCTGTCCTCTGCCGGTCCCGTGTGGGCCGTGATCAGTGCCGATGCGGGTCGGGTACAGTTCGACTGGGGCTTTTCCATGGTGCCCACCCGCTACGCAGGGCAGGACTTTTATGTCTCGTGGGCACCGAGCAGCGACGGCACGCACATCAACGCCTCTCCGGTGTGGGTTACTCCACTCAGTGACAACACCACGTTTTCCGTCGACTATAGCTCTCCGAGAGTGGATGGCATTCCTGATCAGCGGTTCATGCTGGATTCCCTGGGCCTGCGCCGCATCTGGGACCCCGCTGACGGCGACAACACCGGCATGCACATCTGGGCTGACAAGCCGTTTGTCGCCGTCTGGGGAGAGGACCCGGCAGTGGCCGACAGCGTGACCGGCTTGGACATTGGCTATCCTGTGTTGCCTGTCACAGGAGCGTGGTTGGACACTGTGCTTGACCTGGACAAAACTCCTGAGATACAGGCCGTGCCATACACAGGAGGTGTAGCGCCTTTCTCCCTGCGGGCCTCAGCGTTCAGCTATCCGGTCAGCAATGTGCAGATCACTGATACCCTGCCCGCCAACTGGACCTATGTGCCAGGCAG
>Ga0315274_10003512_pt1 | contig 23308 bp, 22 predicted proteins | sample YL17G02_20_MG_FD_203700 | JGI IMG/M metagenome (GOLD analysis project Ga0315274, IMG submission 203700) | Sediment microbial communities from Yellowstone Lake, YNP, Wyoming, USA - YL17G02_20 | ecosystem: Environmental > Aquatic > Freshwater > Lake > Sediment | place: USA: Wyoming | collected...
TCTTTCGCTTGGTTCAACAGGCCGTATCCGTTACCCCCATTAGAGGACAGGATATCCGAGGGGGCAGACCTTACCAATAATTATATCAGATAGTGTATCTACTTGAGTCAAGCGGATACCCCAATAACTTAATTAACAAGTGTGCTGAAGAATATGTTGAAAACAGCCGGTGAACAGGTGAAAAGGAAAGGGTGTGGAGGGGACGTTGTTGAAAACTTTCACTTGAGAGAAAATGAGAGTGACTTTCGTGATAACACCGGCAGAAAAGATAGCCAAACATATTTGAAATTTCCCCTCACCCTTTCCCTCTCCCCTGGCCGGGCAGGCCCACTGGGGAGAGGGGACGAGAATTGTGAGAGAAGAATTCTCAGCGTATAAGAGCTTTAAAGCCCGCCAGGGATTTTTAGGTGTAAGAATCTAAAGATAAAACTATCGTTGACTTTCTAATTCCCTTATCATCTTCTTTAGTGTGGTAGCGGTGGCATCATCGGGATTGAGCTCAAGGGCCTTCTGTGCGTGATAGAGGGCCTTTTCTTTAACGTGGAGGTGGTGGAAGTAAGTGGTGGCGAGATGGAAGTGGAGTGAAGGGGAATGCGCATTGTACTGTAGTGCCTGCTGGTAGTAGTCCACGGATCTCTGGTATTCCTTAAGTCCGCTATAGGCATTGCCCAGGTTACTATAGATTTCAAAAAAAGAGGGGTGAAAGGTAGTAGCAGTTTCCAGTACTTTAATGGCGTCTGCATATCTTTCGAGCTTATTGAGGGTGGCTCCCCAGTTATTATAGGCTTCCGCATAGTCCGGTTTTAGGGTGACTGCGCTTTGATATGCTGAGAACGCCTTTTCCCACAGGGATTGGCGACAGTACACGTTACCTATGTTGAGGTATACCTTGGGGGAATCTGGCTCTAAGGAAAGCGCTCTGAGGTAAGCTTCCACTGCCTGGTCATAGTCTCCCCTTGCCGCATAGGTATTACCCAGATTGTAGTAGATATCTGCGTAGTAGGGATTAAGTTTGATGGCGTGAAGATACTGCTCCAGTGCCTTATCGAATTGACCTAGGCCTTTGTAGGCATTGCCCAGGTTATTATAGGCACGCGAGAAATCGGGATCGAGTCTAATTGCATATTCAATTTCATTGAGGGCGTGGGTGTACATTTTCTTAAGTCCGTAGACCACTCCTAGATTATTGTGGGCGAGGGAGTAGGTAGGCCAGAGGGTAAGGGCTTGCTGGTAGTGAGTGATGGCGAGGTCATAGTGGGTGCGATCACGGTAGGCGTTTCCCAGGTTGTTATGCGGCCTTGCTTTCTCCGGTGATTTTTTGACACAATCGGTCCAGAGAAGAAGATTATTTTCCCAGAGGTGGTTTCGTTGAAAGGTTTTCAGTGCATAACATCCTACCAGTACACAGAGAGAAACGGTAAGTGCTCTGGTAATGACTATTCCTTGAGTCATAGATCAGCGAGAGAGGGAAGTTACCCGATGGCGTTGTAGGGAAGCAGTAGACTAGTCCTGATTAAAAAATTCCCAACGCTCTTCTTTCTTAAGCAGCTTGAGGGCACAAAATTCTCCACACATGGTGCAGACGTCTTTATCGACTGGCTGGCTGCTTGCGCGGAGCTGGCGGGCAAGGGTAGGATCGAGGCAAAGTTTAATCTGCTGCTCCCAATCCATCGCTTTTCGGCACTGTGCCATTTGTATATCTTTTTCCAGTGCGCCCTTTACCCCTTTAGCGATGTCACCAGCGTGGGCAGCAATCCTAGAGGCAATAACGCCCACCTTGACATCTTCCACTGTGGGAAGTCTCAGGTGCTCAGAGGGTGTCACATAGCAGAGAAAATCGGCACCCGCTGCCGCTGCAAGTGAACCCCCTATGGCTGAGGTAATGTGGTCGTATCCTGGAGCAATATCGGTTACCAGTGGTCCCAGTACATAGAAAGGCGCGCCATGGCAGAGTTGTTTTTGCAGTTGCACGTTGATCGCAATTTGGTGGAGGGGTACATGTCCCGGTCCCTCAATCATCACCTGCACGCCCTGAGCCCAGGCACGTTCTGCGAGCTCCCCTAGGATGATGAGTTCCTGAATCTGCCCTCGATCAGTTGCATCAGCCACACATCCTGGACGCAGGCCATCTCCCAAGCTTAAGGTAAGATCATAGGCATGGGCAATTTCCAGTAGTCTATCGTAGTAGTGGTAGAGGGGATTTTCTTTTTTATTGTAGGCCATCCACTCCACCGTGAAGGCTCCCCCACGGCTGACCACATCCATGATTCTCCCTTCTTTCTTCAGGCGCGTTGCAGATTCACGGGTGAGCCCGCAGTGGACCGTAATAAAATCAACCCCATCTTCAGCGTGTTTCTCAATTACCTCAAAGAGCGTATCGACCGACATCTTCACCATTGCCTGGTGCTGCTGAACCGTCTCTACTACCGCCTGGTATATGGGTACGGTGCCGATGGGAACAGTAGTTTCTTTAAGGATGGCTCTTCTAATTTCATCGAGTGGCCCCCCGGTGCTTAAGTCCATTACCGTGTCTGCACCTGCCTCAATTGAAATACTGAGCTTCTTCAGTTCCTCCTCGAGGTCTTGGTGATCTTTTGAAGTACCAATGTTTGCATTTATCTTAGTGCGCAGTCCTTTTCCAATTCCCAGGGGAGCTATGGAAGCGTGGTTTTTATTACGAGGAATAATGAGATGTCCTTGTGCGAACTCTTCAAGAATAGATCGTGGGTCCACTCCCTCTGAGGCGGCAACGGCCTCCATAGCCTTAGTGATGGTAGCGTTCTTCGCATGCTCAAGCTGGTTCACACCCTACTCCTCACCTTTAACCGGGCAATGTGTAATACTTTCTCTGCTACCTCCAGGGGCGTGCGTCCTATGATGCGCACCATGGGTTCTTTCCCCACCTCTCCCAGATCGTAAATACTATCGGGAACGGCGTTGCTTTTACTGAGCAGCCTTCCTATCCCCCAGCTGAGACTGGCACCCTCCCTTATTTTAATATGGTGAGGTTCATCGTTGCGATTAAACCTGCCGAGGGTGAATTTTAAGGCACGGCACTTTTTGATAATTTCAGGGGAATACTTTATATTCATCGCAGACCTAAACTCTGGGTAATGGTTCATCACAGTGAGAATGACCTGAGCGAGATGACGAGAGGCACCGGGAAGAGGGTCAGCCAGGGTGGCAATGCTTTGATTTACTCTCACTATTCTTCCCGGGAAGGCAATTACTTCTTCAGCACTGGTGGCGTGGGGAAGTGCGTACCCAAGGTTTGATTGCACCTCTGGGATAAGGTGACCGATCTCTCCCTCCTTAAGTTTTTTAAGTGCGCGCTTCAACTCATCACTGCACCGGACTATCTCCTGGTAGCGGGTGAAGGAGGCAGCGGGGTTGACGGGGCCACACCCCTTTCCCAGGGCTAAAGAGAATTTGAGGGAGGCGGCAGTAAATTCCTTCGCATGGCTCACTGCCTGGGCAAGTGGTACCCCCTTGGCGATCTCCGTTGCCAGCGCTGCGGAGAGGGTGCAACCGGTTCCGTGGGTATTATTGGTAGCAACTCTTTGTGCCTCAAACTCGTAATACTCTTTTCCATCATAAAGGATGTCTACCGGGTTTCCCTTGAGGTGCCCTCCCTTCACCAACACATTTCGTGCCCCCATCTGGTGTATCTTTTTTGATGCCACTTTCATCTGAGCAATCGTTCTCACCGCTTTTCCGGTGAGCATGGAGGCCTCGTAAAGGTTGGGGGTTATCACAAGCGCTAAAGGAATAAGTTCTCTTTTGAGAAAGGTATAGGCGTCTTTAGCCAGAAGGGGTACCCCACTCTTTGACACCATTACCGGGTCTACAACAATCTTGGTAATATGGTGGGCCTTCAATTTACGGGAGACGGTTTCAATTACCTCTGCATCGACCAGCATGCCGGTCTTGACCGCATCTACCCCTAGATCTGACACCACGGTGTCGATTTGCTGAGCGATAAAGTCTATCGGCACTTTATAAATTCCCTTTACTCCGGTAGTATCTTGAGCTGTGAGTGCGGTGAGGGCACTCATGGCATATCCGCCCATGAAGGTTATCGTCTTTATGTCGGCTTGAATTCCTGCGCCGCCCCCGGAGTCAGAAGCAGCAATAGTTAACACTCTTTTCATAGAGTTAGTGCCTTATCTCTTATTAGGAATGCAGAAGAGCCAGGAACTATTAGAGTGGTTAATTGCAATTATAGCGGGATCATCGTTGATGGCTATTTTTAAATTTATCAGAGATTCTGGTTTTTATCAAGCCTTTTATCTTTTTGAATTTTAATAGGTTTCTCTTGCTAAGGCGGTAAATTTATGCTATATGGGATATGGAGATGGCTACAGGGAACAGGGAAAGGCTTTATTTCCTAGTACTACAGCGGCACTATTGTCATTTCGACTGAATGGAGAAATCCTCTAATGACTTTATTGTTCAATTATACTATGCACATCCTCTCTTCTGTTGCTCATAAGATCTCTCCCCTTGGTCGAGATGACACCCAATTATAGATATTAAAACGTTTAATCCGAAATGTTGCTGTAGTACTAGGTTGCTACTCACATATCAGATTTGCCAGTGAGAGAGTTTGATGGGAAGTGTAGGTGAGTACATAAAGAGCCAAAGAGAGGCGCGAAACATTACTCTGGAGGAGGTCGCCAGGGTAACAAAAATAGGGAAGAATATTCTCAAGGCTATTGAAAGTGATAGATACGACCTGCTTCCTGCTAAAGTTTTTACCCAGGGGTTTCTTAAAATCTATGCCTCATACCTGGGAGTGGATGAGGGAGAGGTGGTGAGGAGGTATCAGGAAACCCTTGAGAGTCTGGAGATAAAGGGAGAAAGTAAGGAGGGTGAAGGGCAGAGGCAACCAAAGAGGATTATAACACTCACCAGGGTCGTACTGATTAGTGCTATTGTTATTGTAGCAGTTGCACTGTGGGTTTTCATGAAGTCTCAAACCGGGAAGAAATTTTTTATTGAGGAAGAAGTCCCGCAGAAACCAACTATTGAAACAATAACACCCCCCTCTGCGGTAAGCACCATCCTACCTGAGGAAAAAGCTAAGGAGGAAGTCGGAGCTGGAGAAAAGGTAGTAGGCTTTCCTGCTGACAGTAAAGAAGGAGAAAGTGGAGGTGAAGTGGGGGAAGCAAGAGTCAAAGAGATGGTCTTAAGGATTGTATCAAGTGAGATTACCTGGATTAAGCTTAGGCGTGATGATCAAGAGCCCTATGAGGTGTTGCTGAAACCAGGGGAATCGATGGAACTTAACGCAAAGAAGAAATTTCACTTGCGGATTGGGAATGCCGGCGGAGTAGAGCTCTTCTTAGATGGAAAGCCATTAGGAAAGCTTGGGAAGCAGAGAGAAGTGGTTGAACTCAGTTTGCCCGAGTAATCCCTTCATTTGTTTTAGAGATGGGAGCTGGAAGAGATATTTTTTCTGGCTCTTTACTGTATTTAGAACATTTATTATCTATAGCATTAATTGAGTTGAACAACTATTTATATTAGAGTTAAGGTACATTGTGTTAGGTTTATTTTAAATATTAAAATTGAGGGAATTATAATGAACCTATTGGTGGTGGGATCAGTTGCATTGGATACGGTAGAGACACCCTATGGAAAAGTTGAAAAGGCACTGGGTGGGTCTGCCGTGTACTTTTCTGTATCAGCCAGCTACTTTACTAAAGTGGGAGTGGTTGCGGTGATTGGGCAGGATTTTCCAGAAGAGCATGTTCAATTTCTCAAGAGTAGAAATATTGATTTACGAGGTTTACGGCGGGAGCCTGGTTTAACCTTTCACTGGAGAGGTCGGTATAGCAGTAATCTGAATGAGGCTGAAACACTTGATACCCAGCTCAATGTGTTTGAAATTTTTCATCCACTTATTCCTGAGGAGTACCGAGAGGCAGCCCTGGTATTCCTTGCCAATATTGATCCCGAACTGCAGCGTAACGTACTAGAACAGGTAACCCATCCTCAATGTACCATTTGTGATACTATGAATTTTTGGATAGGGGGGAAACTCCGGGAACTCAAGGAGACACTACAACGGGTCGATATCCTCATCATCAATGAGGGAGAAGTTCGTCAGATCTCGCAGGAGTATAATCTGGTGAGAGCCTATCAAAAGATTGCTTCGTATGGTCCCAGAATACTGGTGGTGAAGCAGGGAAGCTATGGGGCGTTGCTCTTCACCCCTTCGTCTATTTTTTCTGCACCTGCGTATCCGCTGGAGAAGGTACTGGACCCTACCGGTGCGGGTGACAGTTTTGCAGGTGGCTTTACTGGATATTTAGCACGATCTCAGAAGATAAGTGAAGATGAACTACGGAGAGCGGTGATCTATGGCAGTGTGATGGCATCCTTTGCAGTTGAAGATTTTAGCCTGGAGAGACTTAAGAAACTAACCTTGAAAGAAATTGAGGAACGGTTTGCAGCCTTCAGGAGATTGACCCAGTTTTAGAACAAGAGATTAAGGATCAGGGGTAAAGAGAGGAGAGGCAAGAGGCAAAAGGGGGAGGCAATAGGCAGGAGGGACGAGGGAAGAGGGAAAAGGCAAGAGGAAAAAGGGGGTAGGCAATAGGCAATAGGCAATAGGGAAGAGGGGAGGGGCAAAATACAATAGGAAAATACGAAATTCCAAATCCTAAGCACGAAACAATTTCAAATGTCCGAAATCAGAAATGCAAAACGATAAAATTAATACATAATGTTTTGGACATTGAGAATTTATTTTGTGGGATATGAGCTATGAGTGAGAAGAGAGTCATTACCCTGATCACCGATTTTGGGGATAAGGGTGGGTATGTGGGTGCGATGAAAGGTGTGATTCTGACTATCAATCCCTGCTGTCAGATCGTTGATGTTACTCATGGGATTGCTCCCCAGGATGTAGAGGAGGCTGCGTTCTTACTATACAATGTCTATTCCTATTTCCCCGCAGATAGTATTCACTTGGTGGTAGTTGATCCGGGGGTGGGCAGTGAGCGGAAGTCGCTCTTAGTTAAGACAAAAAACTATTGTTTTGTGGGACCGGATAATGGTGTATTGAGCTTTGTGTTATTGAGGAGTGAATATAAAAAGGTGTGGGAGATTACCAATTCGTGCTATTTGCTTCCTGAGGTGAGTGCTACCTTTCACGGCAGAGATGTGTTTGCCCCGGTGGCAGCCCACCTAAGTAGAGGGGTTCCCGCTGAGGAAATGGGAAGGGAAGGTAAGGATTTTGTTGTGCTGAAAGATGTAGAGCCAGAGGTATCAACCGGTGTAATAAGGGCCAAGGTGGTATATGTTGATCGCTTTGGTAACCTGGTAACTAATATTTCTAGGGACTTGTTTACTAGAGAAGTGGCCGAGAGGCCTTTTAAAGTAAAGGTAAAGAGAGAGGTTATTAAAAAACTCTCACGCTCCTATGCCGAGGCGGGAGAGGGTGAGGTGGTGGCTCTGTTGGGGAGCTCGGGGTGGTTGGAGATAGCACTTAAGAATGGTAACTGCCAGAAGGCGTTGAGTGCGGGAAAGGGAGCAATTATCGAGGTTTACCTTTCTTAAAAAAAACCAGCTCTTTTTCTTTACGAATAAGAGCTGGTTTTTGAATTCAAAAGTATTTTCTCTGCTTCTACTCCTCTGGTTTTCCCCCTGGTTTTCCCTGAGTTCCCGCTGCTTGCGAACTCTCAGCTATCTTTTTGAGCGCGTCCTCATTGATCACTACTTTGTGCGAGGCTTTAAGGTTCTCAAGGAGCTTATCATAACCATCCTTTCTTTTCTTTTGTTTCAGTTTATTTTCAACGCTAGTTTGTGCATCCTTTAGGCTCTTCTTCTCAGCTTCTTTTCTCTCGAGTAGTTTTATAATGTGGTAACCCTCTTTGGTGAGGACGAGATTACTGATGCCGTCTTTTTTGAGGCTAAAGGCGGCATTCTCAAATTCTGGCTCCTTTGATCCCTTGGCAAAGAAGCCTAGTTCTCCCTTCTTTTTGTTGGTCTTGGTATCCTCTGAGAACTCCTGAGCCAGCGTGGCAAAATCTTCTCCCTTTTTTGCCCTGGCGAGAATTTTTTCTGCCTGAGCCTTCTTTTTCTCCTTCTCTGGTGGTGTTGCTTGAGGATCAACTTTAATCAGGATATGGCTCGCCTTTACCTTTTCCGGGATCTGGAATTCGTCAGGATTACTAGTATAGTATTCTTCGATTTCCTTATCACTCACCGAAACGTTCTTACTCACTGTTTCCTCAATAAGTGCCTGCATGAGGATACGGTTAGTGATTTCATCGATATTTTCCTTCACCGCTGGTTTCTGGTCGAGTTTTAATCGTTTTGCCTCATCAGAAAATAGCATGGTGTTAATCTGCACATCGAGAAGCTTTTTCAATTGATCAGTACTGCTGAACATAGTCTGGTAGGAGGGAGGCATCATCTTAATCATCTTGTTTAAGTCTGAAAATTTTATTTCCCTATTGCCCACCTTGGCAAGAACCAGGTTATCATTGGGGCCTGCCTTTTGCTCTTCTGTGTGAGCGATGGGGAAGGAGAGCAGGAGAGAAAGGGCCATCACCACTACACTCATCCATAGCTTTTTGTAATACATAATAAACCTCCTTTTCATTTTAGATTAACGCGAGATTAGAGTGTAGGATATTATTATCATATTAACTGGTATTTTGCCATAGTTTTTTTAAGATTTTCCAGATTGCCCTGAGTCAGGGGTACGAGGGGAAGGCGCATCTCAGGTGAGATTTTCCCCATGAGCCCAAGGGCAGCCTTTACCGGGATGGGATTGGTTTCTAAAAACATAGCGTTATGGAGAGGAATCAGCTGATAGTGAATCTTCCTTGAGGTTTCACAATCTCCTGCCTCAAAGGCATCCCACATGGCGGCTATTTTGTCGGGAACAATGTTGGCAGTTACCGAGATGATGCCCTTTCCACCTGCCGCCAGGATGGCGTGGTTGGTGAAATCATCTCCTGAGTAGACACTAAAGTTTTCTCCGCAGAGTTGAATAAGGTCACAGATCTGGCGAAGCAAACCGCTGGCTTCTTTAATCCCTATAATAGTGGGGAGCTCAGCGAGTCTGGCTACCGTTTCGGGCTGTAGATTGACTCCGGTTCTACTTGGTACATTGTAGAGGATGAGGGGCAGATCTGTTGCCTCGGCGATAGCCCGGTAGTGTTGATAGAGCCCTTCCTGGGTAGGTCTATTGTAGTAAGGAGTGATGAGTAATGCTCCATCAGCCCCCGCCTTTTTAGCGTACTTGGTGAGCTGGATAGCTTCCGTTGTGTTATTAGACCCTGTTCCCGCAATTACTGGAACCCGGCGGTTCACCGCTTCCACACAAATATCAACTAACCGCTCATGCTCCTTATGGCTTAAGGTTGCCGATTCACCGGTGGTGCCACAGGGGACTATGGCGTCGGTACCACTAGTAATATGGAACTCAATGAGCGCTCTAAAACTCTTCTCATCAATCTTCCCTTCTTTAAAAGGGGTCACAATAGGAATCATAGAACCTTTGAACACGGTAATTCCCTCCTTTCTTTATGATAGTGTTTCAGAGTAAAGTTCTCCCTCATAGATGAGGTTGGCACTCCCTTCTAGGAAAACCTCTTTTAATGAGTGGTGCTCTCTATGGAAGTGAATGGTGAGGGTCTCACCTCCCTGGGTGAGAACTGCTATCGGGGATGGTAGCCCCTTTTTTTCACTAGCGATAAGGGCAGACGCTACCGCTCCCGTTCCGCAGGCGAGTGTTTCATCTTCGACGCCTCGCTCGTAGGTTCTGATAGCGATAGTCGAAGCATTCTTGAGGGTAACGAAATTGACGTTAGTCCCTGCGGGCTTAAAGTGTTCTGCAAAGCGGATGATCCTCCCCAGCCTTGCCACCTCAATGGTGGCGAGATCTTCAACCCACACCACCGCATGGGGGACTCCTACGGTGATAGTGTCTAGCAGATAGGATTTCCCCTCTACTGGTAACGTCAGGTCATAGTGGGGCGGAGAGGGGGGTGGCAGTTGTAGTTTGACCCGCTCTCCTAACAGTTCTGCGTTAATGATCCCTGCCAGGGTTTCAAAGGTAAGGGTACGGGGTGCGATGCCCTTGAGGTGAGCGAGCCTTGCCACACACCTTCCACCATTACCACACATCTCAGCCTCGCTTCCATCCGCATTAAAAAATCTCCATTTAAAATCAGCTCGAGAGGATTCCTCGATTAAGATGAGCCCATCCGCGCCGACGGAGAGCTTACGTCTACACACCTTCTGCGCAAAGAGGTGTGCCTGTGCGGCCTCAATGAGTGGGGAGCGGTTATCAATGATGATGAAATCATTACCGCCTGCGCTCATTTTGGTAAAAGGGATTCGATTCATAGATTTAAAAACGCTGGAATTTTTTCGCCCCTGATCAGATCCTCGTAACTCTCACGCTCTCTGATGACATAAAATTCTCCTCCCCTCACTAGTACCTCTGGCACACGGGGGCGTGCATTATAGTTCGAAGACATGGTGAAGCCATATGCCCCTGCACTCATGACCGCGATCAGGTCATCTGGCTCAAAGCGGGGAATCTTTCGGTCCTTGGCTAAAAAGTCACCGGATTCACAGATAGGACCCACTACATCGGCTACGATCTCTTCTCTCTCCCTCTCCACCACGGGTTGCAGTGCCTGGAAAGCGCCATAGAGACTGGGGCGGATCAGATCATTCATGGCTGCATCCACAATCAGGAAATTTTTTTCAGCTCCCTCTTTGAGATAGAGTACTTTGGTAACCAGAATCCCTGCATTGCCTACGATCACTCTTCCTGGCTCAAGAATCAGGGTACAGTGTAAGTCTTTCATTTCACTCACGAGTGCTGACGCATACTCTCTGGGGTGGGGTGGTTGCTCTTCCTGGTAGGTAATGCCCAAGCCACCTCCTAGGTCAAGATATTTAATTGCTATATCTTCTCGCTGTAAGAGCAGTACCAGTTCCTTGGCTTTCCTTATGGTATCCACAAAGGGTTGAAGTTCGGTGATCTGAGAGCCAATATGGCAGTCGACGCCTATGATCTCTAAGTGTGGTAATGTTTTTGCGGCTCGATAGTCAACCAGTGCTTGTGTGATATCGATGCCAAACTTACTTTTCTTAAGCCCGGTAGCGATATAGGGATGGGTGTGGGGGTCAATGTGGGGATTTACCCTGAGCGCTATCTTTGCCTTTTTGTCCTGGCGAGCAGCGAGCTGATTGAGGAGGTGGAGCTCGGGGGTCGATTCTACATTAAACATCAGGATGTCTGCTTCCAGTGCGTAGTCTAGTTCTTTGAGCTGCTTTCCCACACCGGAGAAGACCACTTTGCCAGGGTCCACACCCGCACTGAGGGCACGGAACAGTTCGCCCCCTGAAACGATATCCATTCCTCCGCCCAGATTGACCAAGAGCTTAAGGATGGCGAGGTTAGAGTTGGCTTTTACTGAGAAACAGGTGAGGTGGTCTATCCCCTTAAATGCAGCATCAAATACCCTGAAATGATTTTCAAGGGTGTGGTAGCTGTAAAGGTAAAAGGGGGTTTCTACCTGCGCGGCGATCTTCTGGATAGAAACCTCTTCGCAGTAAAGTTCATGATTATGGTACTGAAAATCGTGCATAGCTGTTTCCTTAGTAGCGGAAGCGCATGGTCACTTCTTCAGAAGGGTTACTCTCGTTGACACGGGTTGAGTCATCAACCGCGGTAACCGTGTAGGTATAGAACATTTTATCCTCAACCGAACTATCAAGGTAGAATGCCCGGGGAAGCAGGCTGGCATTCAGCCTCCTCAATTCCCCCCCCCCCTCTGCTTTACGGTAGAGGTTGTATCCCTTAAGATCTGATTCCTTGCTCTCGTTCCACCTGAGCATCATCCCGGTTTTAGTGGGGATGGCGATCAATCCGGTAGGAGACTCCGGGGGAACCCGATCAGTGGTATTGATAGCTATCTCTTCACCTGCCTCGCTCTCAATAAGAGTTTTTCCACTCTGCCTCACCGCCCTCACCAGGTAGAGGTAGTCTTTGTCCATTTCGATGCTACTGTCCCGGCAGGCACGGGTAGTAATGAGCTCCTTGTTGAGAGGAGTGGGGGGATAGGTCTCATTAAAGAGTCTTCGATAGACGGTGTATCCCACCAGCCCTTCAAGGGGTGACTCGTCTTCCAGTGAGGGAGGTTCTTCCCAGGAAAGGACAACCGATTTTTCCTTAAGTTCTGCACGTGCCTTCTGGGGGGGGAGGGTAGGCAGGCTCCAGTAGATTTCCTGCGTGTTTGATTCAGGGCTTAGGTGGTTGTCATTATTATAGCTTACCACCCTGTAGGTATAGACCTTTTTCAAGGTAAGTTCCTTATCGGTGAAGGAGATGGTAGTCGCTAGAGGATTATTCATCAGGTAGGTTTTATAATCAATGTCGTAGAGGAGTGAAAACCTTTTAGGGCACTCCAGGCACCCCTCTTCTAAGTCTACCTCGCTCCTCAGTATTTTAAACCCTTTCAAATCACGCAGGGGAGAATCGTCAACATTTTTCTTTGGTATGCCCCAGCTTAAGATTACTACTCTCCCTTGAGGACGCGCAAAGAGGTCTTTAATCTTTTCAGGCATTACCGTAGTAAGTGCGATGGGGTTTCCCTTCTTCCCACAACCAGGAAGGCTTGAGAAGCATACGGTAATGGTGCAAAAAAAGATTGAGCATAGTGTTGCTACACGCATATCATTTCACCATCTACTGCGTAATACACAGGGGCTGTGTTACTTCTTACCTTTCTTTCTCATGAGGGTGTTAATTTTGAGCCGAAGGGCGTTGAGTTGGATGAAACCCTCAGCCTGCTTCTGGTCATAGACGGTGTCTGCCTCAAAGGTGGCGTAGTCGGGATGGTAGAGAGACTGCGGTGATTTTCTTCCCACCACCATGCAATTCCCCTTATAGAGCTTGAGTCTGACCGTGCCAGTGACGTTACGTTGCGTTTCATCGATAGTGTGCTGGAGGATTTCCCTCTCTGGAGAAAACCAGTAGCCATAATAGACCAGTTCTGCATATTTGGTGATGAGGCTGTCTTTGAGGTGCATCACCTCACGGTCGAGGGTGATTGATTCAAGCGCGCGATGGGCCTGGTGGAGGATAGTGCCCCCAGGGGTTTCATAGACTCCTCGGGATTTCATTCCCACGTAGCGATTTTCTACCAGATCAACTCTCCCGATGCCGTTGATGCTGCCGTGCTTGTTCAGTTGAGCAAGCAGGGTGGCAGGGGAGAGCTTCTTTCCATTGAGTGAACAGGGGTTTCCCTGCTCATAGGTAATTTCCAGATAGGTGGGCTGGTGGGGGGCCTTCTCAGGTGAGGTAGTGAGTACAAACATATCCTCATTAGGTTCCTGCCAGGGGTCTTCCAGTATGCCCCCCTCAAAGCTGATATGGAAGAGATTACGGTCTGAGCTATAGGGTTTTTTAGGGGTTACCTTGAGGGGAATATGGTGCTCTTTGGCATAGGTCATCAGTGACTGCCGGGAATTTAAGTCCCAGAGCCTCCAGGGAGCAATAATCTTCACTTTAGGATTCAAGGAAAGGTAGGTGAGCTCAAAACGCACCTGGTCATTTCCCTTCCCGGTAGCTCCATGGGCTACTGCGTCTGCCTTTTCTTTCCGGGCGATTTCAATCTGGTGCTTGGCAATGAGGGGTCGTGCAATAGAGGTACCTAAAAGATAATATCCCTCATAGACCGCATTGGCCCGTAAGAGAGGGAAGATAAAATCCTTCACAAACTCTTCCTTAAGATCAGCGATGTATATTTTACTCGCGCCGCTTTTAAGAGCCCTCTGCTTGAGCTCCTGCAGGTTGTCCTCTTGCCCTATGTCGGCAGAGAAGGCGATTACCTCGCATCCATAGGTGTCCATTAACCACCTGGGAATCACTGAGGTGTCTAAGCCGCCCGAGTATGCCAGTACTACCTTTTGTATCTTCCCCATGGTGCTACTTCTCCTTGGTGTGATCGGTGAGGAACTTTTCTAGGATTGCCTTCTGCATGTGCAGACGGTTTTCCGCCTGGTCAAAGATGATGGAGTGACTACCATCGGCCACCTCATCGGTGATCTCCTGCCCCCGGTGTGCGGGCAGGCAGTGCATGACCAGCACCTCCTGGTGTGCAGCTTTAAGCAGGTCACTGTTCACTTGATAGTTTTTAAAAGCCTCCATTCTTTTCGCGTGCTCTTGCTCTTGGCCCATGCTTACCCAGCTATCCGTATTGATGATGTCCGCATCTCGTGCTGCCTCACGGGCATCGGTGAAAAACCTTATCCTTAAAGGAGCATCTCTTTTAGCCTTTTCTACTAATGCTGGGTCAGCTTCGTACCCCGAGGGAGAAGCAAGTGAGAGGGTAAAACCCAGGACGAGGGATGCATGGATCCAAGAATTGGCGATGTTGTTACCATCTCCTATATAGGCTATCTTCAGTTTCTTATAGTCTCCCCTCTTTTCAACGATGGTCATGAGATCGCTCAGGATCTGGCAAGGGTGAAGGAGATCGGTGAGGCCATTGATCACCGGCATGGTGGCGTAGCGAGCGAAGGTTTCAATGGTGTGCTGGGAAAATGTCCTGATTACAATACCGTCGAGGTATTTAGAGAGCACCCGGGCGGTATCTTCTATCGATTCATCTCGACCCAGCTGCGTGTCGTTCCAGTTGAGATAGAGGGTATGACCGCCCAGTTGCAACATCGCTACCTCAAAAGAGACGCGGGTTCTGGTTGAGGGCTTCTCGAAGAGAAGCCCTAGGGTTTTACCTTGTAAAAGGTTGTGAGCTCTGCTCGCGTTCCCTGTTTTTTTCAGTTTGAGCGCGTGAGCAATGAGTTCTTTAATCTCTTTCTCGCTTAGAGAAGTGATAGTTAAGAAATCTTTTTTCATGAGCTTGCCAGGGGTATGCGGTTAAGTAGTTCATCTAAGGTGTGGATTAACGTATCTATCTCCTTCCTGGTGATGATCAGGGGAGGGATGAAGCGCAGGATATTTCCCATAGTGCAATTGATAAGAATCCCTCTCTTGACGCACTCCGTTGCAATGTCAGCGCCGGGGAAGGCGAGCTCAATTCCTACGATAAGTCCTTTTCCCTTCACCTTAGTGATGGCAGGGTATCTTTCTTTAAGGGAGCAGAGTTGTGCAAGAAAGTATTCTCCCATCTTCTGGCAGTTCTCTAAAATGTTGTCTTTGAGCAGCACCTCCAGAGTGGCAACCGCTGCGGCAGCGGAGAGGGGATTACCACCAAAGGTAGAGGCGTGAGTTCCCTGGGAGAAGCTTGAGGCGCACTCCTTCTTTGCGAGCATTGCGCCAATAGGCATCCCTCCTGCGAGTGCTTTCGCAAGCGTCATGATGTCAGGCTCAACCCCGTAGTGTTGGTAGGCGAAGAGCGTACCGGTTCTCCCCAACCCTACCTGTACCTCATCGAAGATGAGGAGCAGCCCATGGGCGTCACAGATAGTTCGCAACGCTTTAAGGTATTCAGGAGAAGGACAGTTTACTCCACCCTCTCCCTGGATAGGTTCTACCATCACCGCACAGGTAGCCTCAGTAATCGCTTCCTCAAGTGCCCGGGCATTGTCGAAGGGAACGTAGCGAAATCCATCCAGCAAGGGCTCAAAGTCATGGTGAAATTTCCTTTGACCGGTGGCAGAGAGCGTTGCCAGGGTTCTCCCGTGAAAGCTGTTCTCCATGGTGATGATCTCAAAACGATGAGGTTCTCCTCTGTCCTTAAAGAACTTGCGGGTAAGCTTTATTGCGGCCTCATTTGCCTCTGCACCGCTATTGCAGAAGAATACCTTATCGGCAAAGGAGTGGGTTACAAGAAGCTCGGCCAGTCTAATCTGGGGCTCACTGTAGTAAAGGTTAGAGACGTGCATGAGCATTGCGCTTTGCTTCTGAATCGCCTCAATGACCTTGGGGTGGCGATGTCCTATGTTGAGTACGGCAATCCCTGAAACAAAATCCAGGTATTCCTTTCCCTCGCTATCCCACACCCTCATTCCCTCGCCTCTGGTGAGCACAATGGGCGAGCGCAGGTAGGTGGGAAAAATGTACTGTTCAGCTTTATCTATCAATGCTCTCATCGCTGGTGTACTCATAGGCTACCTCGTAATCTGGGTACCAACACCCACATCGGTGAATATTTCTAGGAGGATGGCATGCTTGACTCTTCCGTCAATGATATGGGCTTTTGCCACCCCTTCCTCTAAGGTGTGTAGAGAGCACAGCACCTTGGGGATCATCCCCCCGGTGATCTGTCCTTTCTTGATGAGGTCTTTTGCCTTCTTCTCATTCATGGTAGAGATCAGGACACCATCTGTATCAAGGACGCCTTCCGTATCCGTTAAAAGAATTAGTTTTTCTGCCCTGAGGGCAGAGGCAATCTTTCCTGCGACCGTGTCGGCATTGATGTTGTAGGTTTCCCCGTTTCTTCCTATGCCAGTAGGTGCAATCACCGGGATGCACTTACTCTGTGCGAGCGTTTCAATCACATGGGGGTTGATGGCTTCTACTTCTCCCACCAGGCCAATATCTTTAATGGTGCGTTTCCTCTTTGAAGAACTGAGAGAGGAGAATTTCAGTTTCTTGGCGATGATCAGGTTTCCGTCTTTACCAGATAACCCTACCGCCCTTCCACCCTGTTGGTTGATGAGGCTCACAATTTCTTTATTTACCTTACCCACCAGGACCATTTCAACTACATCCATGATTTCTCTATCGGTGACCCTTAGTCCATCAACGAAGGTGGACGTTTTCCCCATTTTCTCTAACACTTCCTCTATCTGAGGGCCACCCCCGTGCACCACCACCGGATTGAGCCCGATGTAGTTCATCAAGGTGATGTCCATGGCAAAGTTCTTCTTTAACTCGCTATCAATCATCGCGTGACCACCACACTTGATGACGATAGTCTTCTGGTAGAAGCGGCGAATGTAGGGAAGCGCTTCCATCAGGGTAGAAGCTTTATCAATCAGCTTTTGCATGAGCATAAACCTCTACGTATGGTTAGAGGATGTAGCGGCTTAGGTCAACGTCTTTGGCCAGTTCGCCTAATTTCTCCCTCACGTAGTGAGCATCAATGACACACTGCTTTTTTGCTAGATCGGGTGCATCAAAGGAGATTTCATCGAGGAGTTTTTCCATCACCGTGTGGAGTCTGCGTGCCCCAATGTTTTCGGTTCTCTCATTCACTGCGGTGGCAATCTCTGCAATTTCTGCAATGGCATCGTCTTGAAATACGAGCTCAATTCCTTCCGTTCTCATGAGTGCCCGGTATTGCTTGATTAAGGCATTCTGGGGTTCGGTGAGGATGCGAACGAATTCTTCTTTCCCCAGAGAGTTCAGCTCCACCCGGATGGGAAATCGTCCCTGTAGTTCCGGAATTAAATCAGAGGGTTTTGAATTGTAGAATGCCCCTGAGGCGATGAAAAGGATGTGGTCAGTTTTTACCATGCCATACTTGGTGGTGACGGTAGAACCTTCCACAATGGGGAGCAAATCCCTCTGCACCCCCTCCCGGGAGACATCGGGACCGTGGGTACCGTCTTTCCCCACAATTTTATCTATTTCGTCCAGAAAGATAATGCCTGACTGTTCTACCTTCTCAATGGCCTGCTTGGTAACTTTGTCCATGTCAATGAGACGTTGTGCTTCCTCCTGAGTGATAATTTCAAGCGCCTCAGCGGTTTTCACCTTTCTCTTTTTCGATTTGGAGGGAAAGAGGTTACCCAGCATATCCTTGATATTGATATCCATCTCCTCCATTCCCACGTTGGAGAATATTTCAACGATGGGGAGGGTCTTTTGCGTGATTTCAAGCTCAACGACTCGTTCATCGAGCGCGTGTGACTTTAAGAGCCGGCGCAGTTTTTCTCTGGTAGTGCCTTCTTTCTCCTGCTCTTCTGGTACCACTTCTCCTGGCTGTTCCTGAGGTTCCTGGTGGCTCTTGGTGTCACTCCGGGGTGGAAGCAGGAGATCAAGAATTCGTTCTTCAGCAATTTCTCTCGCCTTGAATTGGACTTTCGCGGTTTCTTCTGCCTTGATCTGATTAACAGCCAGGTCGGTGAGATCGCGAACCATCGATTCTACATCACGTCCCACATAGCCGACTTCCGTGTATTTAGAAGCCTCAACCTTGAGAAACGGTGACTGGGAAAGATTGGCGAGCCGGCGAGAAATCTCCGTTTTACCCACCCCAGTGGGGCCGATCATAATGATGTTTTTAGGGTAAATCTCCTCCTTTAACTCATCAGAGACATTCTGTCGTCTCCATCTGTTCCTCAAGGCGATGCCAACAGCCCTTTTGGCATTATGCTGACCAATGATGTATTTATCAAGTTCAACAACAATTGCGCGTGGGGTTAAGGATTTCATATGCCTTCACAGTGAGTTAATGGTCTACCTTAACTGATGTAATTGAGTAATAAGAATTTCTATAAGAGCCAGATTTAGAGTTTGAAATTATAAATGTTCCTTAGGATACCCCGTGTTACTCTTCGGAGAGTTCTTCGATAATAATGTTTCCGTTAGTGTAAATACAGATTGCAGATGCAATCTTCATTGATTCTTCTACAATGGTTCTCGCATCAAGGCCAGAGTGGGTAACCAGGGCTCTCGCGGCGGCAAGCGCGTAGGAACCGCCTGAGCCGATGGCAATGACCCCATCATCTGGTTCCACCACGTCTCCTGTGCCAGTGATTACCAGAGAGTGCTCTTTATCGACTACAATGAGCAGGGCTTCCAATCTTCGAAGCATACGGTCAGTGCGCCACTCTTTGGCAAGTTCCACTGCTGCCCGCAGCAGATTGCCGTGGTGCTGTTCCAGCTTTGCCTCAAATCGCTCAAAGAGGGTGAAGGCGTCTGCGGTGGCGCCTGAGAAACCAGCCAGCACCTTTTCTTTGTATAATTTTCTGATCTTGTTAGCTCTCTGTTTTAAGATGGTGTTGCCAAAGGTTACCTGACCATCTCCGCCGATGGCCACCTTCCCCTTATGACGTACCGCAATGATGGTAGTTCCTTTTAACAGGTGTTCCATATGCATCTTTACTTTTGAAGGTTTCGAGTGTACTATGTACAAGAGATGTTTATAATTGTTAAATCCGGAATCCGAAACACCCTGAGTTAAACAAACTCGTTTAACCGGGCAGGCGAAATTCGAAACAAATCTAAATAGCAAATGTTCAAAACGTTATGCATTAAGTTTCACAGTTTTGAATTTCTGATTTTGGTCATTTGAAATTGTTTCGTGTTGAGGATTTAGAATTTCTGATTTTCTTATTTTATTGTGCTTCACTCCTTCTGCCTTATTCTGCTTTTGGGGTGCGCCTTATCGTAAACCTCCATCAGTTTGCCAATGCCCACATGGGTGTACTTTTGGGTGGTGGAAAGGCTCACGTGTCCCAAAAGTTCCTGGATAGCCCTCAAGTCTGCCCCCGCGTCTAACATGTGGGTAGCGAAGCTGTGTCGCAGGGAGTGAGGGCTGATTTTTTTTAATAGGCCGCATTGCTCTACATAGTGGTTGATGATTCTCGCTACACTCCGCGCAGTTAATCTCCCCCCTCGTTGGTTTAAGAAGACAGGTGGATTGAGGGATGAAGATAACTGCTGCGCGTTGAGAGCGGTTCTTGCTGGTAAATAATTTTTAAGCACTGCGATAGCTTTACTCCCGATGGGAACAATCCTTTCTTTTCTCCCTTTCCCCATGACCTTAATGATACCGAGATTAAGGTCAAGATCGTTCTCATTCATCTCCACTAGCTCGGATACCCTCAGTCCACTGGAATAGAGGACTTCTATAATTGCCTTATCCCTTAACCCCACCGTGGTGGTCTCATCCGGCATGTTGATCAAGGCGAACGTTTCATCAACTGTGAGGAAGCTGGGAATGTGCCTTTCCAGTCGGGGTGAAGACACTAGCACTGCAGGATTTTTCTTTAGTATTCCTTCTCTTACGAGCAATTTAAAAAAGGTCCTGAGTGATGCCAGTTTCCTGGCGGTGGAAGATTTTGTATTTTTTTTGTAGAGGAACCCCAGGTATGCCCTGATAATCGAACTGTCAATTTCGTCAAGGGTTATTGCAGGGTGCTCTCTTTTTAAAAATTCCTTAAACTGAGTGAGGTCACTCAGGTAGTTACGTCGGGTATGAGTTGAAAAACCTCTCTCTACGCTGATATAGGTATCGAATTTTTCTATTAAACTATCCAGTGTCATCATGGGTATAAAAAGAAAGTTTTTATACTATAGTAATTTTTATAAAAAGCAATTAAAAAATGAATGGTTATCAAGAGAGAACTCTGCGGGTCCTTTTGGCCTGTCTCAATCTTTAAATCTATCGATTTTTTTCACTAAGGTGACAAGGTTATTGGTCATCAACTGGCTGATGGCCTTTCCTTTCTGAGTACTTGCTTTATGAGGGTTGCCCCATACCGCGTTTTTCCAATACTTCCTTTTATTCCGGGTGAGTAGTGGGTGGGGAAACCGGGGGTATTCTTCCTTTCCTCTTCCTTTCACCAGCTCAGGTTTGAAGTGGAGCATGAGAGAGGTTTCTAACTCACCGGCATGAGAATCATTCTCTGTTTCACAGATGGTCTTTGCTACCTCCAGGGCGAGCGCATAGGCGGATACCACGGCGATATTTACCTCAGCGGGCATCTCTTCAAGCAGTGATTCACCTGCCTCTTGCAGGGCAGAGAGATGCATCCCGCTCGCGTGCCCGGAGATAATAATAAAGTTTTTTAGATGATGTTTGTATAAGCTTCGTATAATATCTCCAATCAGGCCTCTCAAGGTGTTTCCGGTGATACCCACGGTGCCGGGGTGGGTGCTGGTGCTGCGACAGACTCCGTAGTAGAGGGGCGGGGCAACAAAGACATCTACCTCGCGTGCTACCTTTTTTGCTATCTCGTAGACTTCTATGGTGTCGGTACCCAGGGGGAGATGGAGACCATGAGCTTCTAATGAGCCGATCGGGATGATCACCGTTTTGATTTTTTTTACCTTTTTTTCAAACTCCTCCATACTGATTTCTTCTAGAAGCATGATCCCTCCAAAAAAGTTTAAAGACCGTTTCACTTGAGGAGCACTCCATTCGAGGAGCGCTTCGCTTGAGGCAACTCGAAACTCGTAACCCGAAACCCACAACAATAAAATTCCAAATACCTCAATTCCTAAATTTTATTTTCCTCACGGTCTGAAGAAACACTCCTCAAAGCCCGCAGGGCTGCTCCTTTTCCCTCTTGCTAAAAAGTACCCATTTTGCTGTGGACAAGTAAAAATGCTTTTACTATGATAGCATAAGTTTAACCTATAGTTAAATTTTAATCATCTCCAAAAGGGTTGCATTTCATTACGGAACTCGGGAACACATTTTTTACGAAGTCGTCAACAGTGGAATTTGAATTTAACAAGAGTCTTAATTCTTCGAGATGTGTGTTAAGAAACTTTTATGGTGTAGACAAAGCTCCTGAATATTATTTAACATGATCGATCTTCATATTCATACCATAGCCAGCTCTGATGGTCAACATACTCCCCGTGAGATTTTCACCATGGCAAAAGATAGGGGGCTCATTGCCATTGCGTTTGCTGACCATAATTCAGTGGGGAGTGTTGCGGAAGGCATTTCTCTCTCAAAAGAGTATGGCATTGAATTTATCCCTTGCCTTGAATTCAATACCATCTACCAGGATCTGGATCTCCACATGCTGGCGTACTTTGTCGACTATCAGGGCAAGGAACTTACCAAGTGGCTTGAGGCGATATACCAGGAAAAGCAGATGCAGGCTACTACACGGATAGAAAAGCTCAATGAGTTGGGATTTATGTTTTCTGCTGAGGATGTGAAAAGTATCTCTGGAGATAAGATTCCTACCGGCATGTCCTATCTTAAGGCGATCGTGGGCAGGGGTGAAAATAAAGGTGACCCGCGGATTCAGAGGTTTATTAACGGGGACCGTTCTGATTCCCCCTATGTTAATTTTTACCTTGACTATTTACGGGGTGGGAAACCTGCCTTTGTACCTTTAAGGACGGTTGATACCTTCTATGTGATGGAGAGGATAAAGCAGCTAGGTGGTATCCCCGTGCTTGCGCACCCTTCAGATACAGGAGATAAGGTTATCCTGGAACTGATAGAAGGTGGCTTGTGGGGATTAGAGGTATTTTCAAGCTACCATAACCCTGAGGAGGAAGCCCATTTTCTCTCCCTTGCTCAGAAGCATTACCTGCTGATAACTGCCGGGTCCGATTTTCATGGAGTTGAGATTAAACCTGATGTGAAGATAGGAGAGATCAGAGGAAATAGCTACGGGCTGGTTAAAAAGCTAAAGGAAGCGAGGGAGAAAATTCTAATTTCAAAATCTGCAACCAGAAACAATCTCAAATGACCAAAATCAAAAATTCAAAACAGTATGATTCAATGGATTACGCTACTTTACCTCATTCACATACCCCGTTGTTACACTCGCCGTCGAAGACGATGTGGTCACCTTTTATCACCGTGCAGGATGCTCCGTCATTAAAAAAATTCCATTTTCGTCCCAGCACATGCGCTCGGCAATGGGCATAACCACCGGTAAGATGAGCGCGGTAGCAGCGATATTTCCCGCTCCAATGGTAGTAATAAAGGTGATAAGCAGAAAAAGGACAGAGTCAGGTGATCCTGCCTTTGAGAATATCTGGTCTGTTGAAGTCTTTATCCCTTATCACCTATCAAAACCCATGATATTTTAAAGTTGATTCTTATTTTGAAATATGATATATATAATATGTTAAAATGTTTTAGTTATATTACTTGTAATCAGTTTTGCTGTTAGAAAGAGGAAAACACGGTTCTTGAAAACCAGTTCCTAATTCCTACACTTAAAAGATTAAGAGTAACATAGCTTCAAAACTAATCTTAAAAGGAAGGAGGTGAATTAGAAATGGTTAAAGGAACCGTGAAATGGTTTAATGAGAAGAAGGGTTTTGGTTTTTTATCCCAGGACAATGGAGGCGATGTATTCGTACATCACACAGGAATCACGGGAGAAGGTTTCAGAACCTTGAGCGAGGGAGATGCTGTGGAATTTGAGGTAAGACAAGGTGAGAAAGGTCTCCAAGCGGTTAGTGTTAGGATAATTGATTAATCGTATCATAACCTGACTAGGTAATGGCAGCTATTAAATGGCTGCCATTTTTTTTATGTGCGCCCGGCAGGGCGCATCTTCAAGGGAGTGAAAGTCTCCTGTAGACCCGGTAGGGGGAACTACGAGCTTAACGGCAAGGGTGTCCATCGCGAGGTGGAATCTGAAGGAAGCCGCA